>Ga0081455_10007249_pt1 | contig 11706 bp, 14 predicted proteins | sample TabmetS3T2R1_FD_70207 | JGI IMG/M metagenome (GOLD analysis project Ga0081455, IMG submission 70207) | Tabebuia heterophylla rhizosphere microbial communities from the University of Puerto Rico - S3T2R1 | ecosystem: Host-associated > Plants > Roots > Rhizosphere ...
CAGTCTGACTCGCGAGCGCCGTCCGCAAGCCGGCATGAAGATCGGCGCGACGCAATGTCAGGTAAGGCGCGCCGTAGCGCTCTTCGATCGCGGCGCCGAGCGGCATTGCGGTGAGCTTGCGGCCGGTGACGGCGTCATAAATGACGATAGCCTCGGGCCTGAAGGCATCGCGGCCGATCGCATCGAGCGCGCCGAGCGCGCGAAGCGCCCGGGTCGCGTTGGGACCGAGCTGAATCCCGGCGCCTGTCTCCTCGGCGAAATGGGAGCGTTCGAGAATTTCGCAATCGAACCCTTGCCGCGCGAGCGCAATGGAAGCGGCCAATCCGCCGATGCCCCCGCCAGCGATGAGCGCTTGGCATTGCATGAGTGAGCCGGCTTAAGCCGCAGGCGCCCCCGGCGGCGCCGTCGCCACGAAGACGCAAAGTGGCGGGTCGCTCTCGGTTGCCTTGAGCGCGCGGTCGTGCTCGTACACGGTCGAGCAATAGGGGCAAACGATCTCGGCCTCGTCGCCCATGTCGAGGTAGACATGAGGATGATCGAAAGGCGGCGTCGCCCCCATGCATTGAAACTCCTTGACGCCAATCCTGATCCGGCCGACGCCCTTGTCGTTCACGAGATGAGGCACGAGAGTTTGCGCCATGGGTGGTGCTCGTCTTCTTCGTCGCTTTGAGTTGGCGGGAGCATAGTGACGGAAAGGCCAAAGCGGTAGGTCAAAGAATGCAGAGTTTCGACTCCGGCGGCATTAAGATCGCCTATGTGGATGAGGGCAGCGGCGACCCGATTCTCCTCATTCACGGCTTTGCTTCCAATGTCGCGACAAATTGGCGCGACCCGCGTTGGCTCTCCGCACTGACCGCGGCGGGATACCGCGTCATTGCCTACGACAATCGCGGGCACGGGTTGAGCGAGAAGCTCTACGACCCGGCCCGTTACGGCGCGCCGGCCATGGCCGAGGATGCCGCGAACCTGCTCGACCATCTCGATATCGGCCGCGCCGATGTGATGGGCTATTCCATGGGTGCGCGCATCGCCACCTTTCTTGCCCTTGCGCATCCGATGCGCGTGCGAAGCCTGATCCTGGCGGGAACCGGCATCAATCTCGTGCGCGGGCTGGTCGGGACCGGGCCGATCGCGCGCGCGCTCGAAGCGCCCCGGATCGAGGACGTGACCAACGACACGGCGCGGAGCTTCCGGGCCTTCGCCGAGAGGACAGGAAGCGATCTTAAGGCGCTCGCTGCCTGCATGCGCGGCCCGCGGGAGAAGATCGCGGCCGAAGACCTCGCCCAGATCGCCGTGCCCACCCTCATTGCGACCGGTAGCGAGGATGTGATCGCGGGTTCGGGAGAGGAGCTGCGGCGCCTGATCCCCGGGGCGCAACTCCTTGACATCGAAGGGCGAGACCATATGAAGGCGGTAGGCGATGCCCGTTTCAAGCAAGGCGTGCTCGACTTTTTAACCAGGCGGCCTTAGTTCAGTGCTAGTTCGGTGTTTTCGATCAAGCCCGGCATTTTCGCTGGGCAAGTGAGGTTCCCATGTCAAAACCCTTGGCGGCCAAAGAAGGGCACATCAAGAGCTACGATCCGGTCTGGACCCAGGTGCGGCGCGAGGCCGAGGAGATCAGCGCGGCCGAGCCCGCTCTCGGCGGCTTCATCTATGCCACGGTTTTGGACCATGACCGGCTCGAGGACGCCGTATGCCACCGGCTTGCGCGCAGGCTCCAGCACTCGACGCTGGACACCGGCCTCCTGCACAAATTGTTCAACGAGGTGATCGCGGCCGAACCGGCGCTGGGCGATTCGTTTCGCGCCGACTTGATGGCCGTCGCCAAGCGCGACCCGGCTTGCAGCCGCGTGATCGAGCCGCTGCTCTATTTCAAGGGTTTCCACGCGCTCGAGACCTATCGCATCGCCCATTCGCTGTGGAAGGCCGGGCGGAAGGACTTTGCCCTTTATCTCCAGAGCCTCACCTCGCGGTTCCTCCAGGTGGACATCCATCCGGCCGCGATCATCGGCAAGGGCATCATGCTCGACCACGCCACTGGCATTGTCATCGGCGAGACGGCGGTGATCGGCGACAATTGCTCGCTGCTCCACGGCGTGACGCTGGGGGGCACCGGCAATGAGAAGGGCGACCGTCATCCCAAGATCGGACGCGGGGTGATGATCGGCGCCGGCGCCGAGATCCTCGGCAATATCAAGGTTGGCGATTGCGCGAGAATCGCCGCGGGCAGCGTCGTGCTCAACGATGTCGCCTCGCGCCGGACCGTGGCGGGCGTGCCCGCGCGCGAGATCGGTTTCGCCGGTTGCGAGGAACCCGCTCTTGCCATGGACCAGATGGTCGCGGGCGATGACGAAACTGATCACGCCTAGGCTGGCAAGAGAAAGCGCAATTTTTGTGGGGTGCGAGCGGTGACTCGGGACGAAATCCTTAAGCTCGAACATTATCTAAAGAAGGTATTCCGGCTGCCCCACATCCAGGTGCGCCAGCGCCCCCGCAAGGACGATTCCGCCGAGGTCTTCATCGATGAGGAGTTCATCGGCGTCATCTTCCGCGACGACGACGAGGGCGAGGTCGCCTATCAGTTCCAAATGGCGATCCTCGACTACGATCTCAACGAGTAACGCCGCCGCCTTCACTTCCCGGAAAAAAGTGAGCCGGCCTCTTGGGAGAGGCCGGCTCGAGTAAAGGCCCGGCTGGGTCGGGGATGGTGGGGGATGATCGCCGGGCCTTGGCAAACTCTTTGCAGTCAAAATCCTTCGGTTAGTTGCCGTTCGAGGCCGAGACCGTGGTCTGCGGCGCGGTCTCCGGCGGCAGAAGCGAGATCCACACGAGTGGATTGCGCTCCGACTGCCGCTTGACGAAGGTGTAGGGCGTGTCGGCCCAACGCATCACCTCGCGGCGCTTGTTGTCGAGAACGAGGTCGCCGCGATCGGTGCGAACCGTCAGCACAGCATGCCCCTCGTTGTTTTCGTCGCGAACGACGGTGATGAGGAGCGTGCTCTCGGGAAAGCCGCGCGCGACGAGCAGCCGGCGCTTGAGCAGCACATAGTCCTCGCAATCGCCCTTGCCGCTCGGGTAGGCCCAAACTTCGGGCTGGCCGTAAAGTTCGAGATCGGTGACCGGGGCGACGTCCGTGTTCACGGCGTCGTTGACCTTCTCGATCTCTTGGAACTTCGCCGCGGTGAGCTGGATCCGGTCGGAGAAACGCTGCGCCGGACGGCACTCGGCGCCGTGGTCGCGGCAAAAATTCACATAGCCGATCGGCGGCAGCGTATCGCCAAACGAAGACATGAAGGCAATCTTCTGCACCTTCGCTTGCGGCGACGACGTAAGATTGATGGCGTGATCGTTGGTGATGTTGCCCGATAGAGACGAGACGAACATCAAAAAGGCAGAGCCCACGATAAACTGTTTCACTGCACCCCCCGTATTCTTTGTTGGGTGCAATGTCGCAGAAAGATTTTGAAATCCGGCTAAAGCGAGCGGCGATTTTCCGGGCTATTTTGTAGGGGTCTTTTTACGAGACCTACTCAAACCTGAACGCCGGTCCTTGGTTAAAAATCCTGCACCGTCGCGGAACGGCCTTGCGTTCTGCGGCTTTCCGATGATCTTTGACCGCTGGCGATTGAATCGCGCCGGGGAAGGCCGGCGGTGTGAAGGGGCACGACGTTTGCTCGACGTTAAGCTTGTCGCGATTCTTTGCGCGAAGTTCCGAAGGGCCAGACCGTGAGCCGCGCAGAACCCGCGCTCAACGTTCCGCCGGTCGTTACGGCCATTGCCGCGCTGCTTACGGCCGTGCAGGCGGTTAAGAGCCTCTTACCCGACGAAACCAAGATCACCCTCATTCTCGCGCTTGCCTTCATCCCGGCGCGTTACAGCGGCGCCGCGCCCGAGCTCCCCGGGGGGTATCTCACCGCGGTCACGTCGTTCGTGACCTATATGATCGTGCACGCCGGGTGGGTGCATCTCGTTGTGAATATCCTGTGGATGCTGGCCTTCGGCAGCGCCTTGGCGCGCCGCATGAGCGCATCTGCATTCATTGCGTTCTCGGTGCTGTGCGGGATCGCGGGCGCCTTCACCCATCTTCTGTTTCATTTCGGCGACATGACGCCGGTCATCGGCGCGTCGGCGGCGATCTCGGGCCAGATGGCGGGCGCGCTGAGATTCTTCTTCAATGCCAAGCCTCTGCCGGGGGGAGGGGCGCCGGATTTTGCCGGGGCGCCGACCATGAGCCTCGCCCAGACGCTGAGCGACAAGCGGATGCTGGCCGTCCTCGCCGTTTGGATCGCGATGAACGCCTATTTCGGCATCAGCGCCGTCCAGATCGGCGGCCAGGAAGGCAACATTGCCTGGGAGGCCCATATCGGCGGGTTTCTCTGCGGGCTCTTCATTTTTGGCGCCTTCGACCGGGGACGGCGCGCTGAGCCGAGCGCCTTCGCCTCTTAAAGTTGCCTCGAAGCTCTTCCGGTCGTCCGGACTTGCGCCTCCGCCGGGTCCGAGACAGAATGTCGCAGTCACGGGGCGGAGTTCCCGGACTGGAGGAAACGCGTATGAATGTCGCAGCAATCCTAAAAGAGAAGGGCCGGGGCGTCTTCACGACCGCACCCGACACGTCGCTGCTCGAAATCACCAAGCTGCTCGGGATGCACAAGATCGGCTGCATTGTCATAACGAGCGCGGACGGGAAGGTCTCCGGAATCGTCTCGGAGCGTGACGTCGTGCGCGAAATCTCGCGTGCCGGCGCGTCCGTGCTCAAGGAGCCGGTCGAGCGGTGCATGACGAAGTCCGTGGTGACCTGCCGCGAGGCCGACACCATCGACCATCTCATGGCGCAGATGACGGCGCACAGGTTCCGTCACATGCCCGTGGTCGAGAAAGGCCGGCTGATCGGGCTCGTATCGATCGGCGACGTGGTCAGAATGCGGATTGCCGAAGCGGAGATGGAAGCGGCGGCGATGCGGGAATATATCGCGACCGGCTAGGCGCTTGCGAGCGACTGCACCGCGGTCTTGATCTCGTCGATCTGCTTCTCGGCCGCCTTGATGCCGATTTGGATCGCCTCGTAGGCGCGATGAAACTCGAACAGACCGATCGGGCCTGTCTTGGGCACGATGGTGATATCGGGCGGGTCGCCGGCGAGCCGCGACCTCGCGATGCGGTCTTGCGTGATGTTGATTGCGTCCATCATCACGGCCGAAATGCCGGGCGCGCCGTCGCTTCTGCCGAAAATCTGCCGGTGCAGCAAATGCACGGCCGCGCGGCCGTTGCTGCCGGGAAGCTCGGCCTCCTCGGCGAGCGGAACCGGTTCGGACAGGATGCCGTGATCGTGGATGACGCCGCCCCTGCCGAAGGGGTCGCTGCTCAAATTGACGGCGATGACGATGCGGGCGCCGAGGGCGCGGCACACCGATACCGGGATCGGATTGACCAGCGCGCCGTCAATCAGCCAGCGGCCGTTGATCTGGACAGGGCGGAAGATGCCGGGCAGGGCAAAGGAGGCTCTGAGCGCGTGCACCAGGTTCCCCTTATTGAGCCAGACTTCGTGGCCTGTGCCGAGCTCGGTCGCGACCGCGACGAACTTCCGGTCGAGCCGTTCGATCTCGAATTGCTGCAAATGGTGCTCGAGCCGCGCGCTCAAGCGTTGGCCTGAGATCAGTCCCGAGCCGCCGAAATTGAAGTCGAGAAAGCCGAATAGCCTGCGGCGGGTAAGGCTCATGGCGAAGTCTTCGAGCGTATCGAGCTTGCCGGTGACGTAACAGGCGCCGGCCACGGCCCCCATCGAGGTGCCGGCAACGATGTCGGGCATCAACCCGGCCGAGACGAGGCTCTTGAGCACGCCGATATGGGCCCAGCCGCGGGCCGCGCCGCCACCGAGCGCAAGGCCAATCGTTGGTCGTCCCGTACTCATCATGGGGTCACAATCCAGGCCGCAAGGCTCGCTCCCGCCCGCACGATCCGCCTTGCGAGCGAGACCGGGGAGGAGTCTAGCTCGAACTCTTTAAGGTTCCCTTTGCGGCACCAGAATGACGGTAAACCGTCTCCGGGTCGAATTGCCGCTCGGCGTCCACGAAACGCAAGGACAGCGCGCCTCGCGGTGCCGCGCCGACGGGAAGCGCGCGATAGAAGCACGACCTGCGACCGGTATGGCAGGCGGCCTCGGCGCCTCCCGTCTCGACCATGAGCCAGATTGCGTCCTGGTCGCAATCGGTGCGCATCTCGACCACGCGTTGGGTGTTGCCGCTCTCCTCGCCTTTGCGCCACAGGCGTCCGCGCGAGCGCGACCAGTAATGCGCCTCGCCCGTCTCGATGGTGCGGGCGAGCGCCTCGGCGTTCATATAGGCGAGCATCAGCACTTCGCCCGTCTTGGCCGCGGTCGTCACGACGGGGAGAAGGCCGTCCTTGTCGAAGCGCGGCGCGAAAGCGGTTCCTTCCTCGCTCGCAGTCTCGCTCTCGGGAGCGGGGAAGGGGGCATCCTTGCTCACCGCGATGTCCTCAAGCGGCGCGTCAGCCGCGGCCGCGCTCGGTCGCGAGCATCATGAAGCGCGCCTGCTGGGCGGGGTCTTCCTTGAAGATGCCGGTGAACTGCGTGGTGATGGTCGCGACGTCGGGCTTCTTCACGCCGCGGATCGTCATGCATTGATGCACGGCCTCGATCATCACCGCCACGCCCTTGGGCTTCAGCGCCTTGTCGATGGTCTCGGCGATCTGGGCGGTCATGGTCTCCTGGGTCTGCAAGCGGCGCGCGAAGACCTCGACGACGCGGGCGAGCTTGGAGATGCCGACGACCCGGTCGGTCGGGAAATAGGCGACGTGCGCCTTGCCGACGAAGGGGACCATGTGGTGCTCGCAATGGGAGTGAAGCTCGATGTCGCGCAGCATGACGATATCGTCGTAGCCGGCGACCTCGTCGAAGGTGCGCGACAGCACGTCGAGCGGGTCCTCGCTATAGCCGGCAAAGAACTCGTCATAGGCCGCCGTGACGCGGCGCGGCGTCTCGCGCAAGCCCTCGCGGTCGGGATCGTCGCCGGCATAGGCGATCAGGGTGCGCACGGCCTCTTCGGCTTCCTCGCGCGACGGGCGCACAATCCCGGGTTCGCGGCCGATTCCGGCTTGCGGCGCGGTCCGCAGCTTCTTAACGCTGGCGTCCATTAGTCCTCGAGACTTCCTTACCTAAGCTAAATGCCCCGCGCTGCATATATAATGCAGGAGAAAGGCCCGCAAGGCGAGCCTCCCGGCCGATCCGAGACAGGCGATGACGCTTCCCGAAGACATTTATAGCCAGCGCATCCTCGAACTTGCCGCCGCCATGCCGCGGACGGCGAGGCTATCCGAGCCTGAGGCCACCGCAACGGCCCATTCCAAGCTCTGCGGCTCAAGGGTCACGATCGATCTCGCCATGGAGGGCGAGGTGGTGAGCGACTATGGCCAAAACGTGAAGGCCTGCCTCTTGGGGCAGGCTGCCTCGTCGGTGATGGGGCGGGAGATCATAGGTTCGAGCGCGGAGGAGTTGCGCGAGGTCGGTGCAACCATGCGCAAGATGCTGAAGGCGGGCGGGCCTCCGCCGCAAGGGCGGTGGAACGATCTCGCAGTGCTCGAGCCGGTGCGCGACTACAAGGCCCGTCACGCCTCGACCCTTCTTGTGTTCGACGCGGTCGAGGAGGCAATCGCCAAGATCGAGGCGAGCCGCAAGACGCAAAGGAACGGGGAGCCTTATCCGTGACCCGGCTCGGCCGCGTGGCGAAGGCGCCGCTCCTTGGCCTCCTTGCCGCCTACCGTTACGCCGTGTCGCCGCTCCTCGGCGTCAATTGCCGCTACCTTCCCTCGTGCTCGGACTATGCGCGCGAGGCGATCGACCGGAATGGGGCGTGGAAGGGCGGCTGGCTTACGCTTGCGAGGCTCTGCCGCTGCCATCCGTGGGGCCATCACGGCTTCGATCCGGTGCCCGACCTCAGCGGCGAACGCCATCCTCTCGCGCCGTGGCGCTATGGCCGGTGGCGCATTTACACCCGTGACGGCGTGGCCGATTCCCGGTAAAAGCCCCGTACCCGACGAGAAACGATCTCTTACCTGCGCCGGTACGCAGGAGTGAGAGGAGCAAGACGATGTCGCAAATCTCCCTGACATTTCCCGATGGTTCAACTCGCGCCTTCAAATCCGGCGTCACCGGGCGCGACGTCGCCGAGCAGATCTCCAAGTCCCTCGCCAAGAAGGCGGTAGCGGTCCAGCTCGACGGCAAGGCACGCGACCTGGCAGAGCAGATCAAGCAGGACGCGCGCATCCGCATCCTGACGCGCGACGACCCCGAAGCGCTCGAACTCATCCGTCACGACGCCGCGCACGTCATGGCCGAGGCCGTGCAGGAGCTCTATCCCGGCACCCAAGTCACGATCGGCCCGGTGATCGAGAACGGCTTCTATTACGACTTTGCGCGCGGGGAGCCGTTCACGCCCGACGATCTCCCCAAGATCGAGGCCAAGATGCGCGAGATCATCGCGCGCGATGCGCCTTTTACTTGCGAGGTGATCGACCGCAAGGCCGCGAAGAAGCTGTTCCGCGACAAGGGCGAGACGTTCAAGCTCGAGCTGATCGACGCCATCCCCGAAGGCGACGAGATCAAGGTCTATTCGCAAGAGACGTGGCGCGATCTCTGCCGCGGGCCGCATATGACCTCGACGGGGAAGGTGGGCAAAGGCTTCAAGCTGCTCAAGATCGCGGGAGCCTATTGGCGCGGGGATTCGTCCAAACCCATGCTCCAGCGCATCTACGGCACGGCGTGGGCGAGCGAGGACGAACTCAAGGCCTATCTGCATCAGCTCGAAGAGGCCGAGAAGCGCGATCATCGGCGCCTCGGGCGCGAGATGGACCTGTTCCATTTTCAGGAAGAGGCGCCGGGCGCGGTGTTCTGGCATCCGAAAGGCTGGGCGCTGTTCACGGCGCTGATCGCCTATATGCGCCGGCGCCAGGACGCGTGGGGCTATGTCGAGGTCAACTCGCCCGACATGATGGAGCGCACGCTGTGGGAGCAGTCCGGCCATTGGGAGAAGTTCGGCGATCTCATGTACGTGACCGAGACGCCCGACGAGCGCATCTATGCGTGCAAGCCGATGAATTGCCCCGGCCATGTGCAGATCTTCAAGCACGGCCTGAAAAGCTATCGCGATCTGCCCTTGCGCATCGCCGAGTTCGGCAAGGTGCACCGCTACGAGCCGTCAGGCGCCCTGCATGGGCTCCTTCGCGTGCGCCACTTCACGCAAGACGACGCGCACATTTTCTGCACCGAGGACCAGATCACCGAGGAATGCGTGCGGCTGAACGAGCAGCTCCTGTCGATCTACCGCGATTTCGGCTTCACCGACGTGCGCATCAAGTTCGCCGACAGGCCGGACAAGCGCGTCGGTGCTGACGCGGTGTGGGACAAGGCGGAAGCCGCGCTCAAGCGGGCAGTCGAGGCCGCAGGCCTCACCTACGACTTCAATCCGGGCGAGGGGGCGTTCTACGGGCCGAAGCTCGAGTATGTCTTGCGCGACACGATCGGCCGCGAGTGGCAATGCGGCACCATCCAGGTCGATCTCAATCTCCCTGGGCGACTCGGCGCCTTCTATATCGGGCCCAACGGCGAGAAGACCCTGCCGGTGATGATCCACCGCGCCATGTTCGGATCGCTCGAACGGTTCACCGGCATTCTCATCGAGCACTATGCCGGCCATCTGCCGCTCTGGCTTGCGCCGACACAAGCCGTCGTCGCCACCATCGTGTCGGAGGCCGACCCTTACGCCGAAGAGGTGCTCGACGCGCTCAAAGCCGCGGGCTTGCGCGCCGAGGCCGATCTCCGCAACGAGAAGATCAACTACAAGGTCCGCGAGCATTCGCTCGCCAAGGTCCCGGTGCTGCTCGTTGTGGGAAAGCGCGAGGCGGAAGAGGGCACCGTGTCGGTGCGGCGGCTCGGCAGCCAGGAGCAGCAGGTGATGCCGCTCGATGCCGCCATCGCCGCACTCGCGGCCGAAGCGGTGGCGCCGGATCTGCGGCGGCCCGAGAGCAAGGCCGCTTAGCCTGCTTCGCTCATGGCGCTCACCCGTCCGATCCTGACGATTGGCCATTCGCGCCATTCCTGGGAACGGTTCACAACGCTCCTGGCCGGGGCGGGCGTTGAGACGATTGCCGATGTCCGCACCGTGCCCCGCTCGCGCTTCTCGCCCCAGTTCAACAAGGACGCCATGGCGGCGGCGCTTGCCGCGCGAAGCGTCGAATACATCTTTCTCGGCAAGGAGCTCGGCGGAAGGCCGCAAAGTCAGGCGCTCTACACCGACGGGGTGGCCGACTACGAGAAGATGGCGGCCTCGCCGGATTTCCGGCTCGGACTCGACCGGCTAATGGAGAGTGCGGCGCTCCGTAGCGTAGCGGCGATGTGCTCGGAGGCCGATCCGCTCGACTGCCACCGGTGCCTGCTCGTCGGCCGCGCGCTTGCCGAGAAGGGCGTCGATGTCAGGCATATTCTCGCCTCGGGTACGATCGTGACGCATGCCGAGGTCGAAGACAGGCTCCTTTCACTTGAGAAGCTGGCCGAGGCCGACTTGCTGGCTAACTCGCGCGAGGCGCGCCTCGCCGAGGCCTATCGCGCCCGCGCCCGCAAGGGTGGCTATCGGGCTCCCTAGTCCACACAAATCAAAATTGCTGCCTGAAAATCGGTCGCACAGCCTGAGTCAAATGCTTAGATTCGGCGCTATGAGCAAAAAACACTTCGCCGAACGGTCGGACGAATTCTGGCGCGCGTTGCGCCGCCGCGATTCGTCCTACGAAGGCATCTTCATCGTCGGGGTCAAAACGACCGGCATCTTCTGCCGGCCGGTCTGCCCGGCGCGAAAGCCTTTGCGCAAAAATGTCGAGTTCTTTCCGGGCAGTAAGGAAGCGCTCTATGCCGGCTACCGTCCTTGCCTCCGCTGCCGGCCGATGACCGCCAACCGCAATGCCCCGACATTGGTCGAGGAATTGCGTCAGCAAGTCGAGCGGCACCCGTCAGAGCCCCTGCGGGATCGTGACCTGACGGAGATGGGAATTGAGCCATCAACCGCCAGGCGTCAGTTTCAACGCTATTTCGGCATGTCGTTTCAGGCCTACCAGCGCTCGCGGCGCATGGGGTCTGCTCTGGCGGCCGTCAGGAATGGGAGCAGCGTGTTGAACACACAAATTGAACACGGATTCGAATCGTCGAGCGGGTTTCGCGAAGCCTTTGCCAAGCTGTTCGGCGCGGCGCCGTCCAAGGCAAGCGGGGTCCATTGCCTGATCGCCCGCTGGATCGATTCGCCGCTCGGCGCCATCCTCGCCTTGGCGGACGAGAGGGGCCTCCACGTCTTCGATTGGGTCGATCGCCGGGGACTTGAGCGCGAGATCCTCCGGCTCCGGAAGAGGACCAAGTTCGCCATTGTGCCTGGCGACCACCCGGTGCTCGATCAGGCTGCGGCGGAGATCGCCGAATACTTTGCTGGCACGCGAAGCTCGTTCACGCTGCCGCTTGCACGGCGCGGAACCGATTTCCAGAGGCGCGTTTGGGATGCGCTCTTGGCCATACCGCCGGGCGAGACATGCTCTTATGCGGACGTCGCCAGCAGCATCGGCCAACCGGCGGCGGTGCGGGCCGTGGCGCGAGCCGTCGGCGACAATTATCGCGGCGTCATCATTCCCTGCCATCGGGTGATTGGAAGCGACGGA
>Ga0081455_10007251_pt1 | contig 11704 bp, 9 predicted proteins | sample TabmetS3T2R1_FD_70207 | JGI IMG/M metagenome (GOLD analysis project Ga0081455, IMG submission 70207) | Tabebuia heterophylla rhizosphere microbial communities from the University of Puerto Rico - S3T2R1 | ecosystem: Host-associated > Plants > Roots > Rhizosphere ...
AGTGGCGGCCCCGTCGGTCACAGTGATTGATGACGGGACGATGCCGGGGCGACGGGGGTCGCTCAACGTCGACGACGAAGGGACCCCCACCGGTCGCACGGTGCTGATCGAAAACGGCATTCTGCGCGGTTATCTGCAAGATCGTTTGAATGCTCGTCTGATGGGCATGCCGCTCACCGGGAATGGCCGCCGTGAGAGTTACGCCCACATTCCTATGCCACGGATGACCAACACCTTTATGCTCCCCGGCGAATCCGATCCAGAAGAGATCATTCGTTCCGTCAAACACGGCCTGTACGCGGTAAACTTCGGCGGCGGCCAAGTGGATATCACCAACGGCAAGTTCGTGTTCTCGGCTAGCGAGGCCTACATGATCGAGGACGGCAAGGTCACGCGCCCGGTGAAAGGGGCGACGTTGATCGGCAATGGCCCAGACGTGCTAACCCGTGTATCGATGGTGGGAAACGATCTGCAATTGGATGAGGGCGTGGGTACTTGCGGCAAAGACGGGCAGTCGGTGCCCGTCGGGGTAGGGCTGCCGACGATGCGCGTCGACGGCATGACCGTCGGTGGCACGCAGCGCTGAGGCTGAGGAGGACGCCATGGGCATGGAACGTGATTTAGCCCACGATCTGCTGGTCAAAGTGCGCCGCCAGGGAGCCACGGAAGCGGATCTTCTCATCGTCGAAACGGATTCGTCTACCACGCAGGTGCGGCTGCGCGACATCGAGTCGCTGAAAAGTGCCCAGGAGCGCCGTTTGCACCTGCGGGTGATGTTTGACAAGAGTTCGGCCGCCACCTCGACCTCGGATTTCTCCATGCGGGCCCTCGACCATCTCGTCGACGAAACCTGCACCCTGGCCCGAGCTACCGCGGCGGATGAATATCTCGGCCTGCCAAATCCCGAGTCAATCGTGGCCTCGGTGCCGGACCTGGCGCTCTTCGATGATGAGGCCCAAAGTCTCGATGTCGAGGAGAAAATCGCCCTGGTAAAGCGGGCTGAGGCGGCCGCCCTGGACTATGATCCACGTATCACAAATTCGGAGGGGGCGGGGCTCGACACCCACTTCAGCCAGATCGTCTACGCCAACACCCATGGCTTCGTGGGAGAATACCGTACCTCGTCGTTTACGCTTGCGGTGTCACCCATCGCTGATGTGGGCGGCGCGATGCAGCGCGACTCATGGTATGCCATGAACCGCCAATTCAAGCTACTTGAAGCTCCAGAAGTTATCGGCAAGACCGCTGCCAAGCGCGCGCTACGCCGGCTGGGCGCGCGTAAAATTGCCACCCAGGAGGCTCCAGTGATCTTCGATCCCGAGATGGCCGCCAGCTTGTTGCGCACACTGGCCGGCGCGGTGTCCGGGACGTCGATCTATCGCGGCAGTTCCTTTCTCCTCAATCGTCTGGGACAGCAAGTCGCAGCCGACACGGTGACGGTTATCGATGATGGCACGATTCCCGGCGCGCTAGGCTCTCGCCCATTCGACGGGGAAGGCCTGCCGACACAGCGGACAGTCGTGGTCGAACATGGTGTGCTGCAAAGGTATCTCCTCGATACATACTGCGCACGACGATTGGGCCTGACTTCGACCGGTAATGCCGCGCGTGATGCCACCGGCATCAGTGTCGGTGCCTCCAATTTTTATCTCGTTCCAGGGACCTACACGCCGGCGGAGATCATCGCCTCGGTCAAATCTGGTCTCTATCTCACTGAGCTCATTGGCTTTGGCGTCAATCTGGTGACCGGCGATTATTCGCGGGGGGCTGTAGGGCTCTGGATCGAAAATGGCGAATTGGCGTATCCGGTGGAAGAAATCACCATTGCTGGCAACCTCAATGAGATGTTGGGTCACATCGAAATGGTCGGCAACGATCTGGTGTTCCGTGGCCGCACGGCCGCGCCGACGCTCAAGATCGGGCGCCTGACCATTGCCGGGAACTGATCATGTCCTCAAACCAACCTGACCAATTGTTCTGGGCAACGCGCTGGACGTTAAGAGATGTGGTGGCGCTGGTCGTTACTGCCATCGTACTGGGGGTCATCTTCTATCTGTGGGGCTGGGCGGTGCAGCTACTGAGCCGCATCCTGGGGGATGTAGTGACTGGATTGTTTTATGGCGTCTGGTTCTGGGCTGGGCTCATCCTGGCGTATGCCATTCGCAAGTCGGGTGCGGCGCTGCTGGGCGAGTTCGGCGCCGCCCTCGTGGCATACGCCCTGGGGAGTGCACTGGGTAGCCCGATGGGGGCGCTGATGCTGGTGTTGGGTTGGGTACAGGGATTGGCGCTAGAAATGGTCTTTGCCTGGGCACGCTTCCAGCACTGGGGCTTGGTCACGATGTTGGTGGCAGGGGCCGTGGCGGGAACAGCGAGTTTTGCGGTCAACCTCGCAGTCGACCATGGGATCAGCCTCGCTGTCGAGGTTGCATCCAGCCGAGGCGTCAACCTCGTGGCGCCGCCGTTTCTGATTTTCCCGCACTCAGTTGGTATCATCATCGCCATCCTGTGCATCGCCATCATCAGTGGCACCGTCCTCGGCGGGCTGGTGTGCAAGATTCTTGGCGATCGCTTGCTCGCCATCGCTCCAGTGCGGCAGTTTCTTGGCACGCAGGTGCCCTATGAGGAGTCGGCCCAGACGCCACCCTCTTGATTTCTCCGGGGTGCCCTTTTTTCGCCATACTAGTCTCGTGATTCTGCGGCGTTCGGATGTCGTCGGGGGATCGCTTGACCCTGTGCCTCGTCATCTCTGCTGAGCTTTTCTGCACACCTTCACAATGCAGCAGCGTAAGCGAATTAACGGCTTTTCTCCCCTACGTTCGGACAGCTGCAAGCCAATAGCCCCGGCTCCAGAAGAAATCATTGACTCTCTCATAGGGGAGTGTTAGGTTCCCGGAAAAAGCGAGGAGGGGTGGCATGGCTGAATTGACACGCTTTGGGGTTTCCATCCAGACTCGTCTGCTCGACCAGTTTGACCAACTAATCGCTCAGAAAGGTTATGTCAATCGCTCTGAAGCGATTCGCGATCTAATCCGTGGTGAGCTCGTGGACGTCGCTGCTGAACACGACGAGGGGGAGATGGTGGGCACGGTGACCTTTGTCTACAACCACCATGTACGCCAGCTCACAGATATCTTGACCGAGTTTCAGCATCAGAATTATAGCGCGGTCATTGCCTCCCTGCATGTCCACCTCGATGCGGAAAACTGCCTGGAGGTGCTGGTGGTTCGGGGGAAGAGCGGGGAAATTCGCCGCATCGCCGACAAGCTCATTGGCATCAAGGGGGTGAAACACGGCAAACTGACCCTGACCACGACCGGAAGCGATCTCACCTAGATAGCCCATCCCCTCCGGGCGTAGGCGCCAGGTTCAAGGGCCAAGCCGCCTCGGCAGGAGCCTAGCAGTCCTCTCCCTCGGGGCGAGGGAGGCAGATGGCGTACCACTGACAGTTCCTAGCCTGATGTTGGTTGGGGGGATTTCGTGCCGTTGGGTGCTACGATTCTGCGGTTGATATTTGTGAGGTGTTATGTTCGTTATTTTTGTGAATGCAAGCGAGGACAGTGTCGTGCTTGTGATGGAAGGGAATAGCGCCGATGAATCTCCACTCAGCAGGACGTCGAGAGGCCTGGGCGGATGCAGTACTCTCTGATGCGGAGGCATCACATAGTGACCTCGATCCAACAGGCAATCAGGTTCTGGATGGCGCAGTTATGGCCAGCATGAACTCTGTCACCTGTGGCTATCATCGCCAACCGGTCTTCCGCGACGTAACGTTAACGCTCCATGTGGGCCAACTCGCGGGATTGGTAGGACCAACCGGCTCGGGCAAGACCACGTTATTGAAGACCCTGCTTGGGCTGGTACGCCCGTGGCAGGGGGAGGTGCGCGTGTTCGGGGCGCCGATGACGCGGGCGACGCGGGCGCGCATTGGCTACGTCCCTCAGCTAGAGACACTCGACTGGCAGTTTCCAGTCACAGCCGAACAGGTGGTACTCATGGGCGCCTATCGCGGCATGAGTTGGCTGCCGTGGTGCAGGGCATCCGAGCGCGGGGCGGCGTTCCAGCTCATGGAACAGCTGGGGATTGCCGAGTGCATCGGGCAACACATTCGTGAGTTGTCGGGTGGTCAACAGCAACGCGTCTTTCTGGCGCGGGCCCTCCTGGGCCAGCCGCAATTACTCATTCTAGATGAGCCTACGGTGGGTGTCGATCTGAAGACGCAGCACGACATCTTGCACCTGCTTGGAGACCTGCGCCAGCAGGGGATCACCATTGTGCTGACAACGCATGACCTCAATGCTGTGGCTGCCCATCTGCCATGGTTAATCTGTTTCAACCGCGGCGTGATCGCCCAGGGGCCGCCGGATGTGGTGTTCACGACGGATGTCCTACGCGCGACCTATGCCTCGGAGATGCTGGTCCTCCGACAACACGGCTACCTGTTGGTCGCCAACAGCCCGCTGGCCTATCAGGGCCGTCACGGTGATCGGCTTGACTGAGTGGCTCCTCGCCTCCCTGCTGGAACCGCTGACCTACGTGTTCTTCCGCCGTGCCCTGCTCGCCTCATTCCTTGTCGGGGCGTTGTGTGGTCTGGTTGGCGTCTACGTCGTCCTGCGTCGCATGAGCTATATCGGCCACGGCCTCTCCCATGCGGTGTTCGGGGGGGCGGTCATCAGTTATCTGATGCAGGTGAATTTCTATCTCGGAGCCGGGCTCTGGGGGATAGCCTCAGCGTTGCTTATCAATGAAGTGGCGCAGCGACGCAAGCTTGGGGCGGATGCAGCCATCGGCATCGTCACCACAGCGAGCTTTGCGGTCGGTGTGGCCGGGATCAGTCACCAGCGGCGCTTCACCCGGAACTTCGAGGCGGCTCTGTTTGGCAATGTCTTGGGTATTACCCCGGCCGATCTGTGGATGATTGCCGGGGTGGCGGTGGTCGCCATAGCCGGTATCCTCATCCTATACAAACCACTGCTGTTCACCACCTTCGACCAGGAGGTGGCGGAAGTCTATGGTATCCCCACACACTGGGTCAACGCCGCCTTCGCCTTGATCCTGGCTGCAGTAATCCTCGTCTCGATGCAGGTCATGGGCGTAACACTGATCGCTGCCGCCCTGGTCATCCCGACCAGCGCCGCGCGACTCCTGACACAGCGCTTTGACTGCCTGCTCTGGCTCGCGAGCCTCATTGGAGCCGGGGTGAGTGTGCTGGGCATGTACGCCAGTTATTACCTTGACCTGGCGTCAGGGGCCTCTATCGTGTTGATCGGCACCGCGATTTTCCTGGTTGCATGGCTGATCAGCAGTGGCCACCAAGGGAAGTAGAAGGTGCGCGAAAAAACGACCTTGAGACATTCAACGCTCCGCAGCTCAGGTACTTGTATATCAGCTAAGTGAACTTGATAGCACCCAGCGAGAGTAGCGCGACGCGGTCATCGGTGGAAGTGACATGATCACTATCCCTCGCCACTTATACTGGGGCCAACATGGTTGTGGAGCGGACGGCACATTTATCAGAATCACCGATGCATTGTGCGCCAGATCATCAGTGAGCCCTCCTCCGAAGCACAACTATTGCCGCTGCTGGTGTGCATGCACTGGCGGCGAGCATCGGTATCGATCATGCCCTAGGAGCTCAGGATATATCGGCGATAAGTGCCTGGACGGTATCCGGCATACCGGAGAAACACCCGTGAGAGATGAGAGGCGTCGCTAAAACCCACCTTCTCCGCAATATGATCGAGTGTATATCCTCGCTGGTAGAGCAGCTGTTTGGCTACTTCAATTCGGACCTTCGTGACATATTCCTTCACCGTCACCCGGAGTTCGACGGGGAAGAGATGTGCGAGATGCCCTACTGAAACCCCAATCGCCTCCGCCACCGTGTTCACCTGAAGAGCTTCACTATAATGGATGCTGATGTAGGATAGGGCCTTGACGACGTAGGAGCTGAAGGTCGGTGGAGGGGCCGCCACCATATGCCTGATTGCAAGCACTTCAATGAGCTCTCGCAAGAGTCTATCGAGAGAGCCTGGGTCGCCAGTGAGCCTGTACATCGGCAGCGAAGCTAACTCTGCAGGCAGCTGGCAATTAGGCGCACTACCGGCGAGGAGGAGCACAGGGCAAGCGAGAGCCATCGACTGCACTATACGGACCAGGCGGGTACTATCGGCGGACAACAGCGATTCATGCACAACTAGTAGTGCGGGGAGATGGTGCGAGAGCCAGCGCAGGGCAATAGTCGTATTGGCCGCGACATCGGCCATGACATACTGCTCGAGCACCAGCTTCAACGCGACCAATGGCCCCAGTGCACTCCCCACGAAGAGCACGCTTGCTCCGGGACCCTGGGGATGGCGCGAAGTCAGGTGCCGCCTGGGCAAGAAGCAAGCATCATCCCGGTCACTACGTAGGGCTTCCTTGATCAGGAGGCATAGTTCCTCGCCACTGAACGGTTTGGTGAGATAATGAAAGGCGCCATTCTTCATCGCTTCCACCGCAGTGCGCACGGACATGACCGCTGTCAAAATGATCACCTTGAGCTGAGGTCTCGTGTCGTTGATCTGCGCTAACATTTCTAGGCCGTATACACCCGGCAGCCGAAGATCGAGCAACACGAGATCCACGGTGTGGGAATCCAGAGTGGCAAGGGCGGCCGGGCCATCATGGGCCCCCAGAACATCATACTGATCGCCCAGTACGGCGTGACAGAACTCATGAACTCCCCGCTCATCATCGACGACCAGGATCACAGGACGATGGTGGTGCATGCCATCTGCGCGCTCAGGCGCATGAGTCAATAGCCCTGCCTCTGGCATGGGCAACCCTCCATGCAATACTTGGAGCCTCTCGAGAAAGTTCCGTAGAGCGCAGGACGATCCACACAGTGGGGATATGTAACCGCCTGCATCCCGCTCATGGAGCAACCTTATCATAAATTTCAAAAATGATCAAAGTTTGCTTATTTTATCCCTGCCGTTGTCGTCAAGGACCCTTCGGCATCCGCGCCACCGGGATGACCTATAGATGATACAGTCATATCCATATTTTGCGCAGTAACCCCTGCTTTCTACCCACTATCATCATCCTGAATCATCCCGTATAATGCCCCATATGACCCGTGCCGCTTTGACCATGCGCCATGCATATCAAGCAAGATCACGCCCGGCTCGGGGGTAGACGGGTAAGCATCAAGAGATGTTCAAGGCAACCCTGCTCGTGAGGAGATTGCGTTGTTATGACACGTGAGTTGCTTTCTGCCTTGGGTCAATATCTCAGCGAAGGGTCGCTGAGCGATGCGCGCCTGCTCACCCAAACAGGTTTGGAGCCGCCGCTGCCGATCCTCCCCAAAGCCAACGTCATCAAGATCGGTGGCCAAAGTTTCATCGATCGTGGCCGGGTGGCGGTCTTTCCATTGATTGAGGAGATCGCGGCCAAGCTGGGCCAGCATGACGTGATCATCGGCACCGGGGGAGGCAGCCGAGCGCGGCATGCCTATAGCGTCGGGCTCGAATTGGGGCTGCCCACCGGCGTGCTGAGTGTGCTGGGCACCTTCGTGAGCATGCAAAACGCCCGCATGCTGAATTACCTCCTTGCCAAGTACGGTATTCCCTTCATCGAACCCGCCCAGTTTGCCCAACTGCCGCACTACCTGGCTGAGCGCGGCGCCGTGATTTTCTTTGGCATGCCGCCCTACAGCTTCTGGCACGAGAATCCCCCGCTGGGGCGTATCCCACCCCACCGCACTGACACAGGCGCCTACTTGGTCAGCGAAGTGTTTGGCGCTAGGTCGATGATTTTCGTGAAGGACGAGGAAGGCCTCTATACTGCTGACCCCAAGAAGGATCGGCACGCTAGGTTCATCAAAACCATCTCAGTGGCGGAGCTCAAAGCGCTCGACCTCCAGGATGTCGTCGTCGAACGACCCGTCCTGGAGATGATGCAGCACGCCAACCATCGGCGCTCGATTCGGGTGATCAATGGCCTCAAGCCGGGTAACCTGACCAGGGCCCTGCAGGGCGAAGACGTGGGGACCCTGATTTATGCCGACTGACATGGTCCTGGGAGGGGAGACACCTATGCCTCACACAACGGAGAGGGAAGACACACGCTATCACCTTGCCTCGACGCTGATGCGAGAAAGTCTACTCGACAAAGAGGTCCAGCAGTCGACGGAGGTGCCGGTCTTTCGCATGCTACCCGACACCCACGTCATTAAGATTGGTGGCTGCTCGATTCTTGACGAGGGGCGAGCCGCAACATTTCCGGTGGTTGATGCCCTGGTGACCTGTCTCGCCACGCAAAAATTGATCATCGGCACGGGGGGCGGGGCTAGGAGTCGGCACGTCTTTGCAATCGGCATCGACCTCGGCATGCCGGCGGGGGTGTTGGCTGAGCTCGCCCAGGCCGATGCCCTGGGGAACGCCCATATATTGGGCACGCTCTTGGCCCCCTATGGGGTTGTTGCCATTCCCCCGCATATCTTTGGACACCTCTTACCGCTGTTCATCCGCACCGCCCCCGGCGTCATCTTCACGGGCGTGCCGCCATACGCGCTGTGGGAACACCCCCCGGCGCTAGGTCGCATTCCGCCGCATGGCAGCGATGCGGGTTCGTTTCTGCTGGCGGAATGTTTCGGCAGTCAGGACCTGACACTGGTGAAGGACGTGGACGGGGTTTACGACAAAGATCCGAAACGCCATCCCACGGCCAATTTTATCCGTGAGATCTCCGTCACCGAGCTCAAGAAGCGTCAGCTCGAGACCCTCCCGTTCGAGCGCATCATGCTCGATTTGCTCGGCCATGCCCGGCTCCTAAAGCAGTTCCAGATCATCAACGGACGGAAGCCGGCGCAAATCATTCGTGCCCTAGGGGGGGAGCATGTCGGGACCATCGTCTATGCTGATTGAACCCATGGTCCAAAGCTCGTGCTGCGCCCCCCACTCAGCACCCCCATCGAAGGGAAACGGTTCGGGGGGTAAAATGGCGGTGCACCATCGTTCGACCAAATTAGGAAGGGGAGCAGGATGAGCCTCGACAAGCCGCATGCTCTGCGTACGTGCCGCAGTCCACAGCAAGACGGCTACCGCAACGAAAATTGGGCACGTCGGGGGCACCAGCGGGGTGCCGACGGCGTCGTGCTCCTGTTGCTACTGCTCGCCAGTCTCGCCACGTCTGCCCCAGCCCAGCAAGGGCTAGCCCTGGTTCAGCCTGTTGAACTTTGCCCGAACAACGGTGTCCTCAGCGTACACTTCAAGGTGGAGATGCAGGCAGCGCCAGTGTACGATCCCACAACCAATGCCTTCACCGCGCTGCCAGTACGGACTTACAATCTCGATCAGACGGGCACCTGGCGGTTTTGCGGTGGGCAGGAGGCGATCCAGAACCCGATGATTCCCGGCCCAACGATTCGATTGCGCAAGGGGACGCCAGGGAACACCGACGGGACCCAGTTCAGTCTGACGCTCACCAACCGGCTCCCCGTGGATGGGTCAAACCATACCTGTACCCCTGTGATCAACTACAGTGCCACCGTCCCGGCGCGGCCCGATGGCACCTGCAATCTTGCCGATTTTCCGTCCCTGACGACAGAGTGGCCTGCCTGCTTCCATGGTGACAACGTCACCAACATGCACTTCCACGGGTTCCACATCTCTCCGCAACCACCGCAGGATTTTGTGCTCCTCAGCCTCTATCCTGAAGGCACACCACACGTCACTCCCACGCCCACAGAACAGGTCGGCACGTATCAGTTTACGCTCGATCCGATCCCTTACACCCAGGCCGAGGGGACCCATTGGTACCACCCCCACAAGCATGGCTCCACGGCACTTCAGGTGACAAACGGCATGGCCGGCGCGGTCCTCATCGCCGGGCCTTTCGACGACTGGCTCAACGGGCAGTACGCGTCAGTCGGTGGCGTCACGGAGCAAGTGCTCATCGTCCAGCAACTGGCTCAGGGGAGTAACTTCTTCGCGCAGGGCCCGCTACCAAGCCTCAGCAAGGACTGCGCGACCGGGGCCTGCCTCTGTACGGCCAGTTCGAATTCCCGCACAGCACCGCCTACGATCAACGGTCAGCTCAACCCCGTGATCACCATGCGGCCAGGGGAGATCCAGCGGTGGCGCCTCATCAACGCCGCGGTGCAAGCCGGCGGGGCATTGGCGATCGGCTTTCCAATCGAATTTCAGATCAGGCAGATCGCGCAAGATGGCGTCCAATTCGCGCCGCAGAACTATCAACAACAGCCGCTGCTCAACCTAGCCTGGTTTGTGCCCAATCAACCGCCACAAACGCTGACGACGGCAAACCTGGCGCCGGGTAATCGCGCCGATTATCTGGTGCAGGCCCCAATGGTGACGCAACTGACCTGTTATTCGGAGGTCCAGTCTGTGTTTGGCAACGTTGCCCCCGCCGTTCGCCAGCGCATAGACGCCCAGCAGCAGGCAATCAGGGCAGCCCTTCGAGCACAAACGACCTTCACTCCGCTGCTCACCGTGTGTGTCGATCCCAGCCTGGGACCGAAACCAATGGCATTTCCGAACACTACCCAGTGGCCTCCTCTCCCGAACTTCTTGAATGATATCCCCGCGCAGCCGCCCCAGCCACCGGTGGCGTTCAGCATGACGCAGAAGCCATGGCCACAGGACCAGCCAGGGATCGGTAACGCCATGAACCAGTTTTTTATCGACAACGTGCAGTATTGCCCTGACTGCGCCAATAAGACGATGACCCTGAACGTCCCGCAGGAGTGGATCATCACCAATGACTCAACGCCCCAACACCCGTTTCATATCCACACCAATCCCCATCAGCTGATCGAACAGGGGAGCATCATCAATGGTCAATATGTACCGTTCCTGGCGTACAATCCTCCAATATGGGGGGATACGATCGCATTGCCAGCCGTGACCCAGGCATCCAGTCAAGGGCAACAGGGCTGTTGGAACATCCCGGCAGGCCCGATCGCGGATAACGACGCAGCCCAGCAGCAGTGCTCTGCGGCCTGCGCTACACAAAAAATGACGTGGTATGGCAATTGGGTGACGACCGTCCCAGGCCAGATGTCGGTCTGCCAATGTTGCCCACCGAACGGCAGCCTCGGCTACGTCAGAATCCGTCAGTTGCCCATCGACTTCACCGGCGAGTTTGTGCTCCACTGCCACATTCTTGGCCACGAAGACCGCGGCATGATGCAGAACGTCCAGGTCGTCTGTCCCCAAGGCCCCTACTATGGGAAGCCACGTTCTGGAGGGGCCGAGTGTGGGCCAGACAATTTCATTCCCGCGGCCAAGCCATGCCCTCGGGAATACAAGACGGGACCGATGTGCGCCTCCGGTTCGTAGAGCGCGACCGACGCCATCGTCCATAGTGAAGAGATGAACCACCACCCAGCCTGTTTTGATTCCCAGGCCGAAACCTATGACCAGCGTGCTGGCCTGCCCGAGCAGCACTGCCAGGCGATCGCACACGCCGTGCTAAGGCTCTCAGCAGCCATCCCTGGGGATTTTCTCCTCGAAGTGGGTGCCGGCACAGGCATGATCGGCACATGGCTCGCCCGGCCACCGCTGCGCTACATTGGTGTCGACCTCTCACGCCGCATGCTCGCAGCTTTCCAAAGGCGTCTGGCTTTTCCCAGCCACATGCCGTTCCTGCTGCAAGCCGACGGCAATCATCCATGGCCGCTTGCCGATGGCGCAATCAGGGT
>Ga0081455_10007252_pt1 | contig 11704 bp, 8 predicted proteins | sample TabmetS3T2R1_FD_70207 | JGI IMG/M metagenome (GOLD analysis project Ga0081455, IMG submission 70207) | Tabebuia heterophylla rhizosphere microbial communities from the University of Puerto Rico - S3T2R1 | ecosystem: Host-associated > Plants > Roots > Rhizosphere ...
TGCTCGAGGCGCTGGGGCGGCTGGGGCGGGGGCCCGGGGGGGCGCGGCTGGTGGCGGGCCTGCGGCAGGTGGCCCCGACCTGGCTGGAACACCTGCCGGCGCTGTGCCCACCGGAGGCGCTGGCGGCCGTGCAGCGCCAGGGGCAGGGCACCACCCCGGTGCGCATGCTGCGGGAGCTGGCGGAGGCACTGGAAGCGCTGGCGGCGGCGCAGCCCGTGGTGCTGGTGCTCGAAGACCTGCACTGGAGCGACCCGTCGACAGTGGAGGCGCTGGCGCTACTGGCCCGGCGGCGGGAGGCGGCGCGGCTGCTGGTACTAGGGACCTACCGGCCGGTGGAGCTCATCCTGCACGACCACCCCCTCAAGCGGGTCAAGCAGGAACTGGTCGCCCACGGGCTGTGTGTGGAGCTCCCCCTGGGCAGGCTCAGCCCGCTGGCGGTGGCGGCCTATGTGGCGCAGCGCCGGGGCACCCTGGCGGGCGACGAGGCGCTGGCGGCATGGGTGTACCAGCGCACCGAGGGGCATCCCTTGTTCATGGTGCAGGTGGTCGACTATCTGGCGCAGCACGGTGTCCTCCAGGCCGTGGCGGCGGACGCGCTGGGGGCCACGTCAACGTCTGGGGGAGACCCCGCGCCTCTTCCCGACGCTGCGCGGGTTATGTTGGTCCTCTCAGAGCCGGGGAGCCTTGGCGACGGCGCAGGAGGTGGGCGCACAGCTCTACCAACTGGCGCAGCGCGCGGCCACGCCCACCCACCTCCTCGAAGCCCATGAGGTCCTCGGGTACAGCTTGTTTTTCCTCGGCGACTACGCGACGGCCCGGACGCACCTCGAGCGGGGGATGGCCCTCACCGACCCGACGGCGCCGCGGGCCCTGGGGCTCGGCCAGGACGTGGTGCCTGAGGTGCGGTGCCGGACGCTTGCGGCGAACACGCTGTGGTGCCTCGGCTATCCCACCCAGGCCCTGCGGCGGAGTCAGGAGGCGCTAACCCTGGGCCAGGCCCTCGCCCATCCACCGAGTCTGGCCCTCGCCCAGCACTTTGCGGCTTATCTGCATCACCGCCGCCGCGAAGTGCGGGCGGTCCAGGCCCAGGCCGACGCCCTCCTGGCGCTGGCGACTACGCAGGGGTTTCCACTCTGGGTGGGAATGGGGACCTGTTGGCGCGGCTGGGTGCTGGCCCTGCAGGGCCAGGCGGCGGCCGGCCTGGCGCAGCTGTCCCAGGGGATGGCGGCGGTATTGGCCACAGGGCAAATGCTGACGCGGCCGCTCTGTCTGCTCCTGCTGGCCGAGGCCGCGGGGCATGGCGGTCTGGTGGAGGAGGAGCGGCGCCTAGTGGGTGAAGCCCTGGCAGCGTTGGAGGCCAGCAGGCGGGGGGACTTGCTCGCGGAGGCGTATCGGCTCCATGGCGAGCTGCTGCGCCGCCAGGCCACCCCACAGATGGCGCAGGCGGCAGCCTACTTCCAGCAGGCCCTGGCCCTAGCCCGCCACCAGCAGGCCAAAGCCTGGGAGCTGCGCGCCGCCATGAGTCTGAGTCGCCTGTGGCAGCAGCAGGGCAAGCGCCAGGAAGCCTATGACCTGCTCGCCCCGGTCTACGGCTGGTTCACCGAGGGGTTTGACACGGCCGACCTCCAGGAGGCGAAGACATTGCTGGAGGAGCTGGGGAGATAAGATGGGTGTGCACCACCCTCTGCTGCTACAAAACGCCCAAGCCTGTCACCAGGGCCCCTGGAGGAGTATGATACCGACAACGTTCCTGATCACACGCGTTGAGAGGGGATGAGGAAGAACAATGACCTACGAGAGGAATAGCAGGGGAAAAAAGTTCCAGTGAAACGGACGTGAGGCGGTGCATGCCTGAGGAACAGCCTGAGGGTGTGTATCATCAACACCCGAAAGGCGTGTGCACGAGGCTTCAGGTGTGCCAGAGCCCGAGAGCTGCACGGCGTGCGTGGCCTTCACACGCGTCAGGCCCCATCACCCACACGAAGGAGGTCCCATCATGGCGTGGAATCTGACGGCAGACTTCATCGAGACGTGCAGCTGCAACATGCTGTGTCCCTGCTGGTATGGCGTGCGGGAGTTGATGGTGATGGACCAGGGGTGGTGTGCTAGTACCTGGCTCCTCCGGGTCCAGCAGGGACAGGCCGATGGCGTGGACCTGGGTGGACGCTTACTCGCCATAGCGCTGGATTTTCCCGGGCCCACGCTCTATGACGGGAACGGCACAGCGCGCCTCTACATCGACGATGGGGCCAGTGCGGCCCAACGCCGTGAGCTGGAGGCCATCTTCCAGGGGACGAAGGGGGGGCCCATGGCGATCGTGGGGGGGCTGGTCACCACGTGGCTGCCGACCCAGACCACGCCGATCGCGGTGCAGGAGCAGGGCGGGACCGTGACCGCCACGGTCGCCGGATTTGGCGAGGTCCGCTCGCAGCGGCTCACGAACGACGCGGGCCAGCCGACCCTCATGCAGAATACGGGTTTTACGACCGCGTTGCAGTTTGACAACCAGGCAGCGCAACTGGCTCCGAGTGGGGGAACGCGCTGGGCGGACCCGGCCATGCCACGCCCCTTTGAGACCCGGTCCGGTGCCGTGGCCACATTCACCTGGAGCGTGAGTTAGACGCTCTGGCGTGCAACCCGGGGCAGAGCCCGTGAGCCAGCCAGGGGGAGCTGGGCGCTGCGCCCAGTGCAGGTACGGCGCAGCGTCAGAGCCCGACGGCTGGCAGGGACACACCGTGTCTCTGCCAGAGCCAGCCCTAAACCACGCGTACACAACAGGTCGCCGCTACATTTCGCTCAATTTTCTTTCACCAAAATGGTTTCAGCGCCGTCTTAGCGAGGCTTATTGCCCTTGGTAGCAGGCTTGTTGGGTTTGGGCCAGGAGCTGTAGCGCCAGATTGCCGAACTCCAGGCACTGACGCCGCGTTTCCGGGAGCAGGCCACGGAAACCTACCGCCCTCTGGAGCGACTGCGCTTGCTGGCCACCGCGGAGATGCCCGCCTACCACCAGTGCTCACCGTACCGGGGCTGACTCCATGCGGTATTGCATCCGGGATTTCACGATGGATATTCCCTGCACAGTGGACGAGCTCTCTACTATGTGGGAGCGCGGCCAGAAGATTTACGGCCAGCTTCCCCGGACCCGCCGCCAGCGCCGCGTCATGCGGCCCTCTATCGCGTAGAAACCGTGTTATCTGTATGACCCGGTGTTGGCCACATGGGAGGATTCCACCTTGGCGGAGGTGGACGACAGCGGCATGCTGACCATGACCGTAGCCCGCGATCCGCGCCAGCCCCGAGGCCCGCGCGTGACCGGAGCCGACCACGCCGGCCAGCGTGCGTTGTTGCCACGGTAACGCTTTCTTGCTATGGTACATTGAGAGATGGAGGTTAGCTATGGAAGTTGCCATATATTTACCAGACGACGTAGCAGCAGCGATGCCGTGGGAGGACGTGCCGCGCCATATCCTCGAACAGCTTGCCCTGGAAGGCTATCAAGAACGATGGCTGAGTGAGGAACAAGTGCGCCGGTTGCTCGGCTTTGACGTGCCGATGGAGGTGCACGGCTTTCTGAAAGACCATGGCGTGCCCCTGGATTATACGGTGGAAGACCTGGAGCAGGATCGTGAAGCGCATCGGCACCTGGGCCTGTAGATGCTGGTGGTTGCGGATACCTCCCCGCTCAATTATCTGGTGTTAATGCAGCAGGACACGCTCTTACCCACGCTGTATGAGCGTGTGATGATCCCGCCCGCCGTCCGTGAGGAATTGCAACGGCCTCGCACCCCGCAAGCCGTGCGGCAGTGGGTCGCCCAGCCTCCCGCGTGGCTGACGGTGCAGCCACCCCAACAGTCCCTGTCCAGGCAGCAATTTCCGCGCTTGAGGAACGGGGAACTGGAAGCCATCCCGTTAGCGCAGGAACGGCATGCCGATCTGCTCTTGATGGACGAACGTGACGGCCGACGAGTAGCGCGCGACCGTGGCTTACGTGTGACCGGCATCATCGGTGTCCTGGAAACAGCCGCTATCCGGGGTTTGATTGACTTACCCTCTGTGCTGGCCCAACTGCAGGCGACGACCTTCTACGCCTCCCCATCCCTGTATGACGAAGTGCTGGCCCGTGATGTGGCCCGCAAAGCCCACCGACCCACGGACGGCCGTTGAGGGTAGGGTCCGATTGCTGCCTGTCAGAGGGTGAAACGCTTCGCCCAATGCCGTCACACCATACAGCATAGACATCTCCATTTCCTGGCCTTCCTCCACCATTCTCCCCGTCACCTATGCTATGATGGAATCGCGTCTACGCACGGAGGCCAAGCACCAGGGAGGGAGGAGACGCGATGGACTTTGTGACGGTGGTGGACCAGGCGATTGCCCTCCTACGCCAACGGGGCCGTCTGACGTATCGGACCCTCCAGTTGCAGTTGCAGCTTGATGACGCGCACCTGGCGGCCCTCAAAGACGAGCTCATCGAGGGCCAACGCGTGGCCGTCGACGAAGCCGGGCGCGTCCTGGTCTGGACGGGCATCCCACCCGCGGCGGAGCCCGACACCCGCTCGCAGGCTGAGACCGAGCGCCACCTCTACACGGTGCTCCCGGCGGTGCTGGCCTTGCTCCAGCGCGAGCAGCGGGTCACCTACCGCACCCTGCGCGCGGTCTTTGACGTGGACGAGGCGTGCCTGCACGCCATACGGGATGAACTGCGCTTTCGACAGCTGGCACGCGAGGAGCGTGGGCAGGGGCTCGTCTGGACGGGGATGGAGCCACCGCCAGCGGTGTCCGCCCCGTCCCCCGCGCCCGCCCCGGCTCCGGCATGGTCCGCTGCCCTCCCACGTCCGCTGCAGCCGCTCCCAGCAGGACCGCAACCGCTGCCTGCACCACCACCAGCGCTGGACGACGTGTCGTCCCTGCCCGTGGAGGACGTGGTGTCACCCACGCCAGCGGCTGTGCCAGGCGTCACCCCAGCGTTGGCACCCCGCGCTCCTGAGGCGGAACGGCGGCAGCTGACCGTGATGTTCTGCGACCTGGCGGACTCCACGCGCCTCTCCCAGCAGCTCGACGCCGAAGACCTGCGCGAGGTCGTGCGGGCCTACCAGGCGACTGCGGCTGCGGTGATTCAGCAGTACACGGGCCACATCGCGCAGTATCTCGGGGATGGCTTGCTGGTGTACTTTGGCTGGCCAGTGGCGCATGAAGACGATGCCCTGCGCGGGGTGCATGCGGGGCTAGGCATGGTCGCGGCCATCACCACCACGCTCAATCCGCGCCTGGAACGGCAGAAAGGGGTGCAGCTCGCCGTGCGCATTGGCCTGCATACCGGCCCCGTGGTCGTGGGAGCCATGGGCGGTGGGGGACGGCATGAGCACCTGGCCACCGGGGACACTGTGAACATTGCCGCCCGCCTGGAAGGGCTGGCGGCGCCCAACACGGTGGTGATTAGTCGCGTGACGGCGCGCCTGGTGCGGCCGGCGTTTGGGCTCGAGGACCGCGGGCGGCATGCCCTCAAAGGGGTGACCGAGCCGATGCAGGTGTTCCGGGTGCTCAGGCCACGGGAAGAGCCTGCGGATGAGCCCGTGGTGGCCGGCGTACCCTTCCTGGTGGGGCGCGACGAAGAACTGGGGTTGCTGCGGCGGCGCTGGGCGCAGGCCAAGGAGCGCCTCGGGCAGGTAGTGCTGCTCAGTGGCACCGCGGGCCTCGGCAAATCCGCCCTGACCGAGGTGCTGCGCGCCCAGGTGCGCGACGAGGGGCGACCCCGCATTGCCTTGCGCTGTTCGGCGTATCACCACAACAGCGCCCTGTATCCCGTGATCACCCACATGGAGCGGGTGCTGGACTTCCAGCGCGAGGATACGCCCGCCACGAAGCTGGCCAAGCTGGAGCAGGGCCTGCGCCCGTATCGCCTGCCACTCGACGAGGTGGTGCCGCTGTTCGCGGCCCTGCTCTCGGTGTCGCTAGACGGGGGGTATCCTGCCCCGACGCTGTCCCCGCAGCAGCAGAAGCAGCAGACCCTCGATGCGCTGGTGGCCTGGATGTTGGCAGAAGCCGAACGCCAGCCGGTGCTGGTGACGTGGGAAGACCTGCACTGGGCCGACCCCTCGACGCTGGAGATGCTGGAGCTGGTCCTGGAGCAGACGCCCACGGTGCCCATGCTGCACGTGCTCACCTATCGCCCAGAATTTGCCCCGCCCTGGCCCCTGCGCTCGCACCTGACGCCGATCACGCTGAACCGCCTGGAACGAGCCCAGGTCGAGACGCTGATCATGCACCTGGCGGGGGGCAAGCCGTTGCCCGCGGCGGTGGTGCAGCACATTGTGGCCAAGACCGATGGGGTGCCGCTCTACGTGGAAGAGCTGACCAAGATGCTGTTGCGGTCGGCCCTGCTCCAGGAGGACGCGGGCCACTACACGCTGACGGGACCGCTGGGGAGCGTGGCGATTCCCGACACCTTGCAGGATGCGCTCATGGCCCGCCTGGATCAGCTGCAGACGGCCAAAGAGGTGGCGCAGGTGGGGGCGGTGCTGGGGCGGGAGTTTGCCTACGAGATGCTCCAGGCCCTCACGACGCAGAACGAGGCGACCCTGCAGGCCGGACTGGCACAGTTGGTCGGGGCCGAACTGCTGTACCAGCGGGGGCGGCCGCCGCGGGCCACCTATAGGTTCAAGCACGCCTTGATCCAGGACGCGGCGTATGCTTCGTTGCTCCGGAGCACGCGGCAGCGGGTGCACCAGCAGATCGTGCAGCTGTGCGAGGCGCGCTTTCCGGAGGTGGTGGCGACACAGCCCGAGGTGGTGGCGCAGCACTGCACCGCCGCGGGCCAGGACGAGGCCGCTCTCCGCTACTGGCAGCAGGCCGGCCAGCGAGCTCTGCAGGGCTCGGCGCCTGCGGAAGCGATCGCGCACCTGCGGCAGGGCTTGACCGTGCTGACGGCGCTGCCCGAGACGCCGGCACGCCTCCAGCAGGAGCTGGACCTGCAGGTGGCGCTGGGCCCGGCGTTGATCGTCACCCAGGGGAATGCCGCCCCCGAGGTGGAACGCGCCTACGCCCGGGCGCGCGACCTGTGTGCGCAACTCGGCGACACGCCGCAGCTCTTCCCGGTGCTGCGGGGGTTGATACAGTATTATCAGCAGCGAGGGGACTTACAGACGGCATCCCAGCTCGGGGAGCAGTTGCTCCGCCTGGCCCAGGCCCAGCCCGACCCGGCGCATCTCCTGCTCGCCCACACGCAGCTCGGCGTGGTTTGGTTCTTTCGGGGCGAGCCGGCCGCGGCCCGGACCCACCACACGCAGGCCCTGGCGCTCTATGACCCGCAGGCGCACCGGGCCCTGGCGGTGCGCTACGGCCTGGACCTCGGCGTGGCGTCTCACGACTATCTGGCCTTGGAACTCTGGCAGTTGGGCTATCCAACCCAGGCCCTGCAACACCACCAGGCGGTACGCACCCTGGCGGCGGAGGTGGCGCACCCCTATAGCCTGGGGCAGACGCGGCTCTTTGCGGCCTACCTACATCAGTACCGCCGCGAGGTACAGACGGTGCACGCGCAGGCAGCGGCACTGACGACCCTGGCGACGGAACAGGGGTTTGTGCTCTATGTAGCCCATGGAACAGTCCTGCACGGCTGGGCCCTGGCCATGCAGGACCAGGGCGAAGCGGGCCTGGCCGAGATCCGTCAAGGGCTCGCCGCCTCCCTGGCAACGGGGTCCAGGGTGTGGCAGCCGTATCACCTTGGCCTGCTGGCGGAGGCGTATGGGGCAGGCGGACACCCCGACGAAGGGTTGGAGGTGCTGGCCGAGGCACTGGCCGTGATGGACACCACGGAGGCGCGTTTCTACGCGGCCGAGCTGTACCGTCTCAAGGGGGCCTTGCTGCTGCAGCAGGCGGTCCCGGATGTGACCCAGGCAGCCGCCTGTTTCCACCAGGCCCTCGACGTCGCCCGCCAGCAACAGGCCAAATCCTTCGAACTCCGTGCCGCCACCAGCCTGGCGTGCCTGTGGCAGCAGCAGGGCAAGCGCGCCGAAGCCCATGAGTTGCTGGTCCCGATCTACGGCTGGTTCACGGAGGGTTTTGACACCGCTGATCTCCAGGAGGCCAAGGCGTTACTGGAGGAGCTGGGGGCATAAAACTGTCGTTGAAACGTACCCCCGCAGCTACACTTCGCCCAATTATGCCTCAGCGTACCTGCTCATCACCAGGCGCCACACGCCTCGATCATACAGCAAGGGCGACACTCCCCCACGCACGGTCCCCCATGGGCCCAGACGGACGGGAGCAGCCTCCATCCTCCTCCGTCGCCGCAAGGCGGACAGTGGCGGCCAGCAGAGCGGGGGGGCCCGAGGGGTGTGGTCTGTGGGGATATACCGCGCATCCCGGCCGTCTGTGGAGGCGTGCCAGGGGCTGCGGCCGCTGGGGGCGTCCCCTGTACAGGGAGATGAGGGATGGTTGATCTGTCCGGCTTACTCGCCGTTATGACGGCGATACGCCAGCTCGTCGCGTTACCCGATAACGACTTCACCTGGTCTGCCTGGCGTGATCACCAGGCCGCCTTGGCGGACATGGACCGGTCCATCACTGCCCTCCAGCAGGGTGTGGTACCGCCGCTCTCCTGGTTATTTGCGCCCACCGGGCCCCTGCAAGAGGTGAGTCTCCGGAGTGGATGGGGGGCGGAGTTCCTCGCGGTAGCGACACGTTTCGACGCGGCGATGACGCACAACACTTAACCCATTAGTCCACCGGACCGCGACCTACGCTGCCCCTGCCTGGGGCGGCTGCGGCATGCTGCACCGCGTGCGACAATGCCGCGCACAGCCGGCTCCCCGTGGCACCGCCGTGCAGGGCACTCCGTGTGAGGCCGCGCGGGGCACCCCGAGGACCCCAACGCGCTGCATGCGGCGGCCACGCCTGTGGGAGGGCGCCTGGATGCCCGTCAACCCATTACCCCGGGACTACAGCCGCGAGCCCACACTTCTCACCCCACATGCGGTGCACGCGTTGGTGCGGGAGTTGCTTGCCTACGCGAACGCCCACCAGACCTGGGGCGTCGAGGTCGCGGAGGCCTTCGTGGACCTCATCGCGACCCGGCTCTCTGACACACACGCGTCCCTGGACCCGACCCTCGCCCGGGAGGTGCTCGGCGGCATCCGGGCACACTGGGCCTCTGAGCCGCTGGCCTACGTCGATGCCTTGTGTACGGTCCTGGCGAACCTGGGGGACACCCGCCCGTTCCTGCGCGAGCAGCTCGCCACCGAACGGAGCCCCACGGCCTACGCCGAACTCGCCGAGACCTTGGCCGAACTCGACCGCTCCTTCGCCGACGAGGCACGTCGGGATAAGCGCTGAGGCGGGCAAGATGTTGGTGCGGGCGCAGCGCATGGCATGGACACCACCCGGGCGCTCTCGTGCCAAGGGCAGGAACACGGACAGGGCACGCCAGAGCCGTGCCGGAGCCTGCGCCGCACAACCCCGGCACACCATACCGCTGCAACCGTACGCCCAATGCCGTCACGCCATACAGCAGAGACATCTCACCCCACTGGCCTTGCTCCGACATGCTCTTCGCGCCGCCACAGGGATGCGATACGTAGTGTTTCAGCCAGTGTTGACGCGCGACACACGGCTAGAAATGGAACGCCGTCTCTTTCCCTCGTGTCTCCCTGCCCTCCGGGGGCTTGGCGTTGGCGGCATGACCACCCGTACCATCCTGCGTCGAGGCTGTGTGCCTGTGACCCACCGAGATGCCGTACGGCTCTGCGGTGCCCATGCCCCCGCACGCCTGCCAGCAGACCGCCCTCGAGGCCGACGGCGCGCTGCGGTTGTCATCACGTGGGGAGGTTGGCATAATGGCGGGAGTGCTGCCTGACGAGTCGCCATGTCCAACGCGAGGGTGAGGATATGCATGACGACATGAGGGTTGAACGCGATATCATGGTCCCGATGCGGGATGGCATCAAGCTGGCGTGCGATGTCTATCGCCCCGGGGCCGCAGGGCAGACCGTTCCCGGGGCGTTCCCTGTCATTCTCGAACGCACGCCGTACGGGAAAGGGCAGACGAGTCGTTCGGAAATCTCACGCCACCACCCAGAGCGCCCCCAATCGCGCCAGGAAGTCGCGGCCTTCTTTGTCCAGCATGGCTATGTCGTGATCTATCAAGATTGTCGTGGCCGCTATGGCTCGGAAGGGACCTTTGAGAAATACCTCACCGAGGCGACGGACGGCTACGATACCTGTGCCTGGCTCGTGCACCAGTCCTGGTGCAATGGCCGTATCGGGACCATGGGCTTGTCCTATGCCGCCCATACCCAGATGGCGCTCGGCAGCCTCAATCCGCCTGGCCTAGCGGCCATGTTTGTAGATTCGGGCGGCTTTGCCAACGCCTATCAGAGTGGGATTCGCCAGGGCGGCGCCTTCGAACTCAGGCAGGCCACCTGGGCCTACACCAATGCCCTGAAGAGCCCGAGCGTGCTGGCGGACCCACAGTGCCGCGCCACCCTGGAAGCGGTCGACCTGCACCAGTGGTTTGCGCAGATGCCCTGGCAGCCCGGGCACTCGCCCGTGACAGCCGCGCCGGAGTATGAAGCGTATCTCTTTGAGCAATGGACCCATGGCACGTTTGATGCCTACTGGACGCAACCGGGACTCTACGCCGCGGGCTATTATGCCCAGAGCGCCGATGTGCCACAGGTGCATATGTCGTCATGGTATGATCCCTATGTCCGTACGGCCACGGAAAACTATCAGGGGCTGGTGACCCGCAAACGTGGTCCCGTGCGGCTCATCCTTGGTCCCTGGACCCACGGCAATCGTTCGTCGAGCTATGCCGGGGAGGTCGATTTTGGCCCGATGGCACCGCTGGACGACAACCTCGCTCCAGACTTTTGCACCCTGCGCTTACGCTGGTTCGACCGCTGGTTACGCGGCGTGGACAATGGTGTCGAGACTGAACCGGCGGTGCGGGTCTTCGTCATGGGGGGTGGCAGCGGGCGCCGCAATGCCGCTGGCCGTCTCGAGCATGGCGGGCACTGGCGCCAGGCGGCCACATGGCCGTTGCCCGACACGCAGTTTACCCCCTACTATTTGCATACGAATGGCACACTGTCGCCCGACACGCCCGTCGCGGCGGCACCGCCACGGACGTATCGCCACGATCCGACTCATCCGGTCCCCACCATAGGTGGTCCGATCTCCTCGGGGGAACCCATCATGGTCGGTGGGGCGTTTGATCAGCGTGAGACCCCGGCCTTTTTCGGCGCTCGGCCTCCCTACCGCCCGCTGGCCGAGCGCCCGGATATCCTGGTGTTTCAAACGGCCCCGCTGACCCAGGCCGTGGAAGTCACCGGCCCCATCACGGTCCACCTGTGGATCAGTTCGGATTGTCCGGACACTGATTTTACCGCCAAGCTCATCGATGTTTATCCGCCCAACGCCGATTACCCCGATGGGTACGCCATGAACCTCACGGGCGGCATCCTGCGCGTGCGCTACCGCGACACCTGGGAGTCAGCGACGCTGATGCAACCAGGGCAGGTGTACGCCATCCGCATTGAACTGTTCCCCTGTAGCAACTGGTTTGCGCCCGGGCATCGGCTGCGGCTGGACATCGCCAGTAGCAATTTTCCGCAGTTTGACCTGAACTTTAACACGGGGGAGCCAGAAGGCTTGAGCACCCACAGCCGCGTGGCCACGAACACAGTCTATGTAGATCAGGCCAGGC
>Ga0081455_10007253_pt1 | contig 11703 bp, 11 predicted proteins | sample TabmetS3T2R1_FD_70207 | JGI IMG/M metagenome (GOLD analysis project Ga0081455, IMG submission 70207) | Tabebuia heterophylla rhizosphere microbial communities from the University of Puerto Rico - S3T2R1 | ecosystem: Host-associated > Plants > Roots > Rhizosphere ...
CGAGCCGCTCTTACGTCGACGCGACCCGCGAGGGGCTGCAGGTCTTCGGAGGGTATGGCTTCACCAACGACTACGCGGTCGCCAGGCACTATCGCGACGCCAAGTACCTAGAGATCGGCGGCGGGACGTCGGAGATCCAGAAGCTGATCATCGGCCGCTCGATGGGGATCTCGGCGTGACCGCAGATCGCTTCGAGGGCAAGACCGCGCTCGTCACCGGCGCGGCCGGGGACATCGGCGCTGCCACTGCCAAGCAACTGGCGCGCGAAGGCGCAAACGTCGTGATCTTCGACCGCAAGCAGGAGTTGCTCGCCGACACCGATGCGGACTGCCGGGCAGTCGGTGCCCGGACCTTGGCGCTCGGCGTCGACCAGACCAGTCGCGACCGGATCGAAGAGGCGGTGGCGGAGGCGATCGATTTCGGCGGTCGCATCGACGTCCTGTTTGCCAACGCGGGCTATGGAAAATTTGCGCCGTTTCTGTCGATTCCCACGCGTGAGTGGCACCGGCACGTCGACGTCAACCTGACCGGGACCTTCGACGTCTGCCAGGTGGTCGCGCAGCGCATGGCGGATGATCGGCTCGGCGGCTCGATCGTCGTCAACGCATCGTCGGGGGCGGTGACCCACTCCGACCAGCTGGGTGCTTACTGTGCGACGAAGTCCGCTCTGAGGATGCTGGTCTTCGCGATGGCCGCCGAGCTCGGCACCCACCGCATCCGCGCCAACTCGGTGCTGCCCGGTGTGGTGGAGACCGGGATGACCGCACCGATGCTCGAGGACGAGAAGCATCGCGACGTCCTCACGTCCGAGACGCCGGTGGGTCGACTTGGTCTGCCGGAGGATGTCGCCGCCGCTGTTTGCTTCCTGGCCTCAGAGGAAGCCGGATTCATCAACGGTGTCGACCTGTTGATCGACGGCGGACAGACCATCCACGGCCATCCACGCTGGTTCCGGCTGGACTACCGCGACGCGCACGAGGAGAAATGGCAGATCCCCAAATGATTAGCGACGAAGGCGCGACCGCAGTTCGTCAATCGGTCGTCGTGACCGAGCAGGAAGCGCTCGACGGGCTCGGCAACGGCATGACCGTGGCGATCGGCGGCTTCATCAACGCTGCGCATCCGATGGCCCTCGTCCGCCAAGTCATCCGCTCGGGGGTCGAGGACCTGACCGTCGTGGGCGCGGCCTCCTCGGGTCTCGAGCTCGACATGCTGATCGCGGCCGGCTGCGTGCGGACCCTGATCTCGCCGTACGTCGGAGCGGAGGGCTTGGCGCCAATCGGGCCGGCGTTCCGCAAGGCCGCTCAAGACGGCGAGCTCGACCTCTTCGAGCTCGATGAGGCGCAGTTCTATGCCGGCCTGCGGGCCTCGGCTCAACGGCTTCCGTTCAACCCCTGGAGAGCAGGGGTCGGCACCTCCTATCCGGAGGTCAATCCCCGACTCAAGACCTTCCGAGATCCGCTCAGGGACGAGCTGCTAGTCGCGGTGCCGGCGATCGAGATCGACATCGCCCTCCTTCACGCAGCGATCAGCGACCGCTTCGGCAACGTCCAGCACATCGGCACCGGCTTCGGCGACCGCGCCATTCATGCCGCCGCCGACCGCACGGTCGTGCAGGTGGAGCAGATCGTCTCCAACGAGCAAATCAAGTCCAACCCGGCCGCAACCTCGATCGCTGGCGCCAATGCGGTGGTTCGCACTCCCTACGGCGCGCATCCCTTCGCCTCCCACGGCTATTACCCGGTCGACGAGGAGCACGTTCTGGAGTACGTCGGGGCGGCCACCGATTGGCTCAAGACCGGTTCCCGCTCGCGCCTCGACGAGTACCTCGACCGGTACCTGCGCGAACCCGCGGACCATGCGGAGTACCTCGACCGCATCGGAATCCGCCAGATCCTCTCACTCACGGAGTACTGATGACGACCGCTCTCGACACCCAATCCGGCACCACTGCGACCCCCAAAGAGATCATGGCCACGGTCATTGCGAACGACCTTCGCGATGGCGAGTGGGTAGAGGTCGGTGCCAACTTCCCAGTACCGCGCGCCGGTGCTCTGCTAGCACACCTATGCCATGGGCCGAACATGACCGTGATGTTCGGCTTCACCAAAGCCTATCTCTGCGACGTCCCGGTGATCGAGGAGTTCGCATTCATCACCGACGTGCGCGCGATGCGGTGGGGAGAGGCCTACTACCCGCACGACCAGCTGCTCTCGGAGATGCGCTTTCGCCGGCGCGGAGTCTTCTTCAGTGGCGGCATCCAGCTCGATCGCTACGGCAATTCGAACCTGATCGGCATCGGCCCCGATTACCAGCACCTCAAGTTCCGCGGCCCGGGCGGCATCGGGACCTGCAACGCGACCCTCCAGAACGGGCGGTACCACCTGGTTACGACGACGCACAACCCGAACGTCCTGGTCGAGCGCTGCGACTACGTGTCCGCCGTCGGCTACGGAGACGGCTCGCCCGGGTTCAGGGAGCGGCACGGTCTACCTCCACGCGGCCCCGATTCGATCGTGACTCCGCTCTGTGTCTTCGACTTCGATGAGGACAGAACGGCGAAGGTCAAGTCGCTCCATCCGGGAGTGACGCTGGAAGAGGTCCGCGAACAGACGGGCTTCCCAATTCCCGATGGTGATATCGCGACGACCAAAGCACCGACTGCCTTGCAGCTGGATGCGCTCCGCAATCGCATTGACGTGATCGGGGCGCTGCGGTGAGCCATGGCGATCACAATCGGGTCGGCACAAAGGAGCTACCACAGTGAGTGAGTTCAAGACGGCGGTCAGCGTGGTCGAGACTGGCCAGGTAAACATTCGTGGGTACTCCCACGCGGAGATCATCCGCCACCTGTCCTACGCGGAGGGCACCTATCTGACCTTGGTGGGACGCCTCCCGACCCCGGCCGAGGGACGCATGGTCGACGCGATGCTGACCAGCCTCCTCGACCACGGCTTCGTCGCCTCGACGATCACGGCTGCCAGGTACATCGCATCCGGCAACCCCCAGTTCGTGCCAGGCGTTGCCGGCGGGCTGCTCGCCGCGGGACAGAACACCCTTTCGCCCCAACATTCCTACGAGCTGATCCGCCACGCCCACGAGCTGCAGGAGGCCAACGGTTGGAATGACGCCGAATCCGCCGACGCGATAGTCGAGGAGTACGCGTCGACCGGTCGCCGCCTGCCGGGATTCGGACACCCGGTGCATCGCGGCGACGACTTTCGCGCCACGGTCCTTTTCGAGCTCGCTGACGAGCTCGGACTGAGGGGGAGGGCGACGACGACCTACCGCGCGATTCACGCTGCCTTCGTGGAGCGCACCGGCAAGACCGATATCCCGATCAACATCGACGGCTGTCTGGCGTGCCTCGGTTCCGATCTCGGTCTGACTGCGGATCAGACGGTCGGGATCGCACTGCTCGCGGTTCTGCCCGGCCTGATGGCCCACGTGATCGAGGAGATTGAAGACGGTGTGCCGCTTCGCTACATCAGGGACGGCGAGTACGTCGGTCCTGCGGAGCGGCCGCTTCCCGACGACTACCAGAGGAGCGAGTAAGTGGATACTTCGAAGATTGATTGGGACCGCGTTGAGAAAGGCGTGGAGCGCGAGCGTGGACGAATGATCTGGCGGCCGTACGGCCTGCCTACCATCGTCGATCCGGAGCGGTCCGCATTCGTTGACGCGCCGATCCAGACGCCGTGGGAGATTCCGGACAAGATGATCGTGTCCGTCGCGATCACCGGCGCGTTCTTCCTCCCAGAGGCGAATCCGGCCCAGCCGATCACTCCGCCCCAGATCCTCGCGCAGGCACGCGAGTGCGCGGCTGCCGGAGCCAGCACGATCCACATCCACGTTCGCGACGACGCGGGCTACAACACGCTCTCGCTCGACCGCTTTGCCGAGGTGATCAACCCACTCCGGGACGAGTTCGACAACATCGCGGTCGATGGTTGCCTCGTCACCGCGCTCGATGGCGAGTGGGAGGAGATGAAGCGCGTCCTCGACGCCAAGCTCCTCGATGCGATCCCGGTCAACACCACGGCTGTCTACACCGGCGACGCACTATTCGCGAAGCCCGTACCGCTGATGATCGAGAAGACCCGACTCGTCCAGGAATCGGGCTCAAAGGTCCTGATCGCCGTATACAGCGACGGTGACATCAACAATGCCGATCGCTATCTCATCAACAGCGGTCTCGTCGACACCCCGTCGTACTGGTGCATCCTGCCGGCGCTTCCGGGTTGCAGCCCGATGGAGAACCCGCGCCAGATGATGGACGGTCTGCTGCGGATGGCGTCGGCCATCTATGACGTGGATCCGGATGCAACCATCCTCGTTTGCGCCGCGGGGCGGGCGACCACGTATCTAGTCAATGCCGCCGCGCTGCTCGGTCTTCACGTCCGAGTCGGTATGGAGGACACCGTCTGGCTGTGGCCACACAAAAACGACAAGGTCCAGTCCAACCTTCAGTTCTTCGAGATGGCGAAGCAGCTGGCGCAGGTGCTCGGTCGCGACATCGCGACCCGCGAGGAGTACCGCGAAATGGTCGGCATGCCGGTCGAGGCTCCCGCCCCGAGCTGACCCAATGCTGGTTGGCATGCACGTCCCGCAGTGGGGCGCAGACGCGACGCGCGACGGCGTTCTTGCCGTCGCGCGCGTTGCCGATGCGGTCGGACTCGACTCGGTATGGGTGGCGGACCATGTCGTCTTTCCGCTGCAAGGAGACACGAAATATCCCTACCGGGAAAAGGGCGTTCCGTTCACTCCCGAGGAAGGGTTTCTCGATGCGCTCTCGACCCTGGCCGTCATCGCCGGGGCGACCGAGCGGGTCCGGATCGGTACGAGCATCCTTGTCTCGCCGATGCGGGAGCCTCTGCAGCTCGCCAAGACGGCAGCGACCGTCGATGTGCTCTCCGGCGGGCGGCTCGTGCTCGGCGTCGGGATGGGCTGGTGGAAAGAGGAGTACGAGGCGCTAGGAGTTCCGTTCGAGGCGCGGGGCAAACGTTTCGAAGAGCAGCTCCGGATCCTCCGCGCCTTATGGCGCGACGGACGCCTCGAGCACCGCGGTGATTTCTACGATTTCGGCGCGGTAGCCTGCGAGCCCAGGCCCATTCAGTCCGGAGGACCTCCCCTCCTGATCGGCGGCTTGGGCGAGAAGGCACAACGGCGAGCGGCTCTGATCGGCGACGGTTGGCACGGTGTCGGCTGGAAGGCCGAGGTCTTCAGGCAAGCGTTCGAGAACGTCCGCCGGATGGCCTCGGACGCCGGCCGAGATCCAGACGCGATCAAGTTCAGCACCTCGATCGGCCTGCACCCCGATCGCGACAAGGCGATTCAGCGGCTGACCGAGATGGCGGATGCAGGCGTCTCATTGGCCGTGCTCAATCTCTCCGAGCAGACATCGGCGGCGACCTGCGCCGCGATCGAAAGGCTCGCTGAGGAGATTCTCCCTGCGGTTGCCACTGTCGCGGGTTGACCCGACGACTGTCTGGCGGAACCGGGACGGCCGCAAGGAGGAGCTGCGACGGTCCAGCCTGGCTTTGAACTGTCGGGCCGCCCGGGGACGAATCGGACCTGGCCTGCGACAAAGCGGCTGCTATAGCCAGAGAGGCGCGCCATTGCTGATTCCTTCGAATTGTCAGAACTTGCTCAAGAGTTGACACTATCTGGTGCTCGGGTTAAAGTCCGACCAATCTCAGGCTCCCCAACTAACAGGAGGTTCCAATGCGCCTAAAACTCCTAGCCGCCATGGCGCTGGCGGTCCTTGCGATGACTGCCGCGGCCTGCGGCGGTAGCGACGACTCGACCTCGAGCGGCGGCACCGGCGAAGCCAGCACTGGCGCGACCGAAGCCAGTACTGAAACTTCGGGGGGGTCGGGCCAGGTCGATGTCGGCCTGGACGAACCGCTCGAACTTCCGTCGGGGAACGTGAAGGTTGGCTTCTTCACCGCCGGAACCTCCAATGCATGGCTGAACGTCCTCGCTGACACGATCAACGAAAAAGCATCTGAGTATGGCTGGGACCAGCCTTCTCTCTATGACTCGGAATTCGATCCGGCCAAACAGCTCGACCAGATGCAGAATGCTGTCCAGCAGGGAGGACTGAACGCAGCGATCGTGCTCCCCGACGACGGCACGCTGGAGTGCAAAGCAACGACCGAACAGCTGCCGGAAGCTGGCATCGTCCCGGTCATTCTGACCGTGCCGGTCTGCGGCCACGAGGCCGACACCGGCGAGGAATCCTGGGAACCGGGGATTCTGACCTTCGTCGGCCTGCAGGACAACGCCCCGTTCAACAAGGCGTGGATCAAAGCCGCCGCCGAACTGAACCCAGGGCCGCAGAAGGTCGCGCTGTTCCGCGGGCCTGATGTCGGTGGGCAGGGCATCGCAATCGAAGCGGCGGTCCAGGAATTCGAAGAAGAAAACGACGAATTCGAAGTCGCCTACCAGATCGAGACGAACTACACGACGGCCGATGGGCTGGCCAAAGCGCGCGCGCTGCTGAAAGCCAACCCGGACATCACCGTCGTCATGTCGGCGTACTCGCCTGACCTTACTCGCGGCGTCCTGCAAGCCCTCACCGAGATCGGCGAGGCGGGCAAACTGCCGCTCATCGACGTCGGTGCCACCGAATGGACCTATGAACAGATGGAAAAAGGCCTGATCCAGATGACGACGCCGCTGATGCCGGTGAATGAAGCGGCGGCCACGATGGAAGCCCTCAAAGCGGCACAGGAAGGGAAAAAAGTCGAAAAATTCATCGATCCGTTGCCTGATGATCACCCGTACACGGATCCGCTGATCATCACCAAAGACAATATGTCGGAATACAAACCGCAGTACTGAGAGTCAGGCAGCAATCCCCTCCAAGGACGTAGTTACCACCATGAGTACCGAATCAGGCAAGCAGGGCGGCGGCGGCGACGTCGCCGCCCGCTTGGCCAATATCGACATGCACTTCGGTGCCACGCACGCCCTGCGTGGCATCGACCTCGCGGTGAGCAAGGCGGAAATCCATGCGCTCGTGGGTGAGAATGGGGCCGGAAAGTCGACCGCGCTGGGTATCCTGGCTGGCCGAGTAGCGCCGACCTCTGGTGGCGTCGAGCTCTTCGGGAAGAAGCTGAAGACCGGGGATCCGATCGCCTCGCATCGAGCCGGGGTTGCGGCGATCTACCAAGAGCTGACGATCGTCCCGGCGCTGGGGGCGGAGGCGAACGTGTTCTTGGGACGGCCGCTTTCTCGCGGCGCGATCCTTCAGAACTCGGCGATGCGCCGACGCTATCTAGGGCTTTGCCGCGAGATCGGGATCGCCGCGCAGCCGGCGGGGGTGCCCGCCCGGGCGATGTCGGTCGCCGACCGGCAGATGCTGGAGATCATGCGTGCGCTGGTATCGGACGCCCAACTCATTCTTTTCGACGAGCCGACCGCCTCCCTCGGCGAGGCCGAGCGAGATGCGTTGTTCGCGTTGATGCGCGATCTGCGGGCCCGCGAAATCACCATCGTCTTCGTCAGCCACAACCTCGACGAGGTGCTGGCGATCGCCGACACCATCACCGTCTTCCGCGATGGCTCACTGGTCGAGACCGCTGCAGTCGACTCCTGGTCGAAACCACGACTGGTGAAAACGATGTTGGGCGAGAAGGGCGACGACCGAATGCTCGCCGAGATGCTCGAAACCCAGACGTCGGTTGCGTCGCAGCGAACGAGGGCAGCTGGCGCGGAGCTAATCAAAGCCGAGGACGTAACCGTGCCCGGTGCGATCCAGGGGATCGACCTCACGGTCCATGAGGGTGTCGTCCTCGGTGTGGCTGGTCTTGTCGGGTCAGGAAGGACCACGCTGCTCCGTGCTCTGGCTGGGCTGGAGCCGAGTGCGACGGGTCGTCTTTGGGTGAGGGGCAAGAAAGTTCCTTGGCCGCACAGCGTGCGACACGCGCGGCGACTCGGGATCGCCCTCCTGCCTGAGGATCGGAAGGGCCAGGGCCTCGTGTTGGGCCTCAGCGCAATGGAGAACATCGTGATGAGCGACATGTCCGCGGTTTCACGGATGGGTCTCGTCTCGCGATCGTCGATGCAGGCTGCTGCGGCCTCCACGGGCGAGGCGTTCGGGTTCGCCTCCCAGCGGCTCGGCGCCCGCGCGATCGAACTCTCGGGTGGTAACCAGCAGAAGCTTCTCTTGGCAAGGTGGAAACACTCACTCCCGCTGGTGCTGCTGGCCGACGAGCCCACTCGAGGAATCGACATCGGGGCCAAGGATGAAATCACCACCGCACTTGAATCCATGGTTGACGAGGGTTTGGGTCTCATCCTCGTCTCGTCCGAGTTGGCAGAGGTGGCCGCGGTCAGCGATCGAGTTCTGGTTCTCAGTGAGGGGTCCGTGGTCGGAAACCTAGACGCTTCGAAGGGAGAGATAAACGTGTCCGAGATCCTGCATGAGGCTTTCTCTGTGGAAAGGCAACCATGAGCACTCCCACTATCGGGGCAAAAGCCGAAGGCCCAATCGCAGAGGACGCCCCCAAGCGACGTGACGCCACCTGGTTCCTGCACCGCGTGGTGCTGCAGCTGGCGATGGTGTGGGCGCTGATCGCGCTGGCGATCCTCTCGAACATCCTCTATCCGGGGTTCTTCGAGTGGGGAAATATCGAAAACATCCTCTACCAGAACGCGCCCATTGGCCTGGTCGCCGTCGGTATGACCTTTGTGATCATCGCTGGCGGGTTCGACCTCTCCGTCGGCGCGCTTTTCGCCGGTGGTGCAGTCCTCTTCGCCAAATTCTCCAACGACGTCCCGATCGAGCTGGCTTTTGCGGGGGCCGCAGCAGCCGGGATGGCAGCCGGAGCGATCAACGGCTTGATCATCACCAAGCTTCGCGTCAACGCTTTCGTCGCCACGCTCGGCACGGCGTCTCTCTTTGGCGGTGCGGTATTCCTCTATTCGGACTCGGCTCCGATCGTTTCGGAAAACGCGAGCTTCGCTGACTTCGGCAATGGCAAAATCCTCGGTCTTCCGACCGTGGTCTGGGTCCTCGGTGCCGGCATCGTCCTTGGTGGCATCCTGCTCGCCCGCACGATCTACGGCCGCTCGGTGTTCTCGGTGGGCGGTAACGACGAGGCGGCTCGTCTGGCCGGCATCAGGGTTGATCTGATTCGGGGCAGCACCTACGTGCTGACGGGCCTTTGCGCCGCGATCGCCGGGATGATGCTGGCATCGCGCGTCGGCGTCGGCCAAGCGGACGTCGGCGCTGACATTCCCCTCGATGCGATCGCTATCGTGATCATAGGCGGCACTTCCCTGCTCGGCGGCGAGGGTGCGATGTGGCGCACGGCGGTCGGCCTGTTGCTCCTCGGCACGATCAACAACCTCTTCTTTTCATTGGGTTGGGAAGCCCCGGCACAGCAGGTTGTCAAAGGTGCGATCGTCATTGCTGCGGTCAGCATCGATGCCCTGTCGCGCCGGAGGTACGGCTGACGATGCCGGCAGGCAGATTCGAGAGTCGACCCCCTGAACAGCTGAGTAGAGCCCTCATCGTCGGTGGTGGCATCGCCGGCCTGGAGGCGGCGGCCGCGTTGCGCGGCGAGGGTTACCGGGGAGCGCTGACGCTGCTGTCGGCGGAGCGCCATCGACCCTATGACCGCCCGCCCCTATCGAAGGAGGTCCTGGTCGGTGATGCCGACGGCAGCGATCTCGAAGCCGACTGGAATGAGCTCGGCGTCGACCTCAGGTTGGGCTGTATCGCTACCGCGCTTCGAGGAGCGGTCGTCGAGACGGAGCAGGGCGAGTTCGGCTTCGACGGTTTAATCGTCGCCACCGGCGCCGCGCCGGTGAGACTCCCGTTCGAGGAATCGAGTGGCGCGGTTCGGTACCTGCGCACGATCGACGATGCACTTGCCTTGCGGCCGAGCCTGGTTCCCGGCGTACGGGTGGTGATCGTCGGCGCCGGTTGGATCGGAGCCGAGGTGGCGACCGCGGCCGCCGCAATGGGGTGCAAGGTCACGGTCCTGGAGGCTGCTGGTGCGCCGGTGGCGGATGCCCTGCCTCCCGAGATCAGCAACCACATGGTTTCCTGGTACGCCGACGCCGGCGTCGAGCTCTGCCTCGAGAGCCCGGTGGTGGGTTTCTCGGATGGCCGGGTGCAGGTTGCCGACGGCGGGGCGTTGCCGGCGGATGTCGTGGTCGTCGGGGTCGGCGTTCGCCCGGAGACCGGATGGCTCTCCGGTTCGGGTGTCGAGCTCGATGATCGCGGCTTCGTCGTGGTCGACTCCGGGATGCGGACTTCCCGCCCTGGTGTCGTCGCGGTCGGCGACTGCACCGCCTGGGAGTCGGCTCGCTACGAACGGCGGCTGCCCGGCGGGCATTGGGACCACGCTCTGCGATCGCCTGCGACCGCCGCTGCAACTCTGTTGGGCGGCGACGAGACGTATGACCCGGTTCCCTATTTCTGGTCCGATCAGTTCGGCCGCAAAGTGCAGTACGTCGGGCACTGGAGCAAGGAGGACACGCTCGTGTTCAGGGGCGATCCTTCGGGGCCGGTCTGGTCGGCCTGCTGGATTTGCGAGGACCACCTGCGCGCGCTCCTGACCGTCGGCCGTTCGCGGGACGTATCCCAGGCCCGCAAGGCGATACTCGCGGATTACGTGGTCGACCCGACCCGCCTCGCAGACGAGTCGATTTCGATCACCGACGCCTGCCTGGATCGGTCGAATGCCTGACCGCGAGCCATCAGACCTCTCGGCCTTCGTCTTCGACTCGGCGACGATGTCGGCGGACATCGCTTCGGCGACGGGGAGGATCGTTACGCAGCTCGTGGCGCCGGGAGGCGCAGCGCCGGTCAGCTGGGTCCTGATCGAGCCCGGAACCGGGTCCGAGGAAGGTCTCGGGCCGAGTTGGTCGGCGCGGGTCGTGCTGCAGGCCCGCAAGGTCGAAGAAGTCAGCGCCCCGCATGCAGCGGGCGCACGGGTCACTCACGTGTTGCCGATCCCGTATTCGGCGCCCGACGACGAGGTCGAGGACCTGGAGCGCTGGTATTCGGAGGAGCACACTGAGAAGCTTCTGCGGTGCGACGCTTGGTTACGGGTCCGGCGCTACCGCATCGAGGCAATCCGCGGAGCCGAGTGGAACCGGTTGGTGGTCCACGATCTCGCAGCCAACGACGTCCTGGCGCGGGACGAGGTGCGTGAGGCCATGGCTACGCCGTGGCGGCAGAGGCTGGCGGACCGCCCCTGGTTCATGGCGGAGCCGCGTCAACCGCTCGAGGTCAGGTCGCAAACCCCGGGAAACGCGGCACGATCATGAGCGGAGATCTTGCCGGGCGCGTGGCGCTAGTTACGGGCGGAGGCCGGGGGCTCGGCCGGGCCTTCTCAACCGCTCTCGCAGCCGCCGGCGCCGACCTCGCGATCACCAGCAGGTCATCGCTGGCGGGCACCGAGATCGAAGCCGAGCTCGACCGCCTCGCCAAGTCCAAGGCCGGCTACGAGAAGCTGACCCGCCTCGCCGCTACGCCCGGCGGGCTCAAAGTGGAGCACGGCAGCGACCCCGGCCGCCCCGACACTCTGACCCGAGGCGACCAGGACGCCGCGCTGCGGACCATCGAACAGCACAGCGCTCTGCTCCGCTCCGAGGCGGCGGACAACCTCGACGGGCTGGTCCGCCGCCGGGACCCCACCGGGATCGACTCCCGCTACCTCGCCGCGGTCGGCAACGAGCACT
>Ga0081455_10007254_pt1 | contig 11703 bp, 12 predicted proteins | sample TabmetS3T2R1_FD_70207 | JGI IMG/M metagenome (GOLD analysis project Ga0081455, IMG submission 70207) | Tabebuia heterophylla rhizosphere microbial communities from the University of Puerto Rico - S3T2R1 | ecosystem: Host-associated > Plants > Roots > Rhizosphere ...
TCTGCAGGTCCTCCCCGCGCAGCATCGACATCACCTTCATCTCGGTGTCGTCGGTTGCGATCAGGTGGTCGACCACGCGGGACATCTCCTCCCGTTCGGCGGCCACTGCGGCACGCTGTCGACGCTTGCGCCGGGACGCCTCCGGGTCGCCCAGCCGCTGCCGGGCAGCGTCCAGGAGTGGCAGGTCCGAAACCGTCCAGGCCCGCGGCTCGTCGCGCTGCAGCTTGCGAACCTCGTCGGGCTCGAGCCAGCGAGCGCACATCCGCAGGTACGCAGGGACCGACCACAGGTCGCCGACCAGGTCGGTGTAGTCGATCAGCGGCCAGGCCCGGTTGAAGGTGTCAGCCAGATCCGCGTCCTGCGCCAGCGCCCGACGGAGCACGTCGTCGGGGACGTCGTCGGAGTCGTGCTTGTCGACCAGGATCGTGAGCAGCTCCTCCCAGACCTCGTCCCGCCCCTCGTTGTGCGGGGTCGCGGGGGCGAGCGACTCGAACGCCTCGGTCCAGTCGGCGGCGCTGAGCCGGATGTCGCCCCACGGGGTCTGGACCACCATGGCTTCGGTGGGCGGCTCCTCGTACAGGCGGACCGCCGGCTCGATCGCCCGCACCATGTCCGCCGACGACTTCAGCCGCGCGACGTCGGGGTCGGACTCGATCGGCGCGCCGGCACCCTCGGGCACCAGATCGCGCAGGGTGCAGGTCTGTACGCCCTCCTCGCCGAGGCTGGGAAGAACATCGGAGACGTAGGCGAGGTACGGCTGGTGCGGACCGACGAACAGCACGCCGCCCCGACGGTGACCCAGCCGGGGATCGGCGTACAGCAGGTAGGCGGTCCGGTGCAGGGCAACGACGGTCTTGCCGGTGCCCGGTCCACCGTCGACGACGAGCGCCCCGCGCGAACCGGCCCTGATGATCGCGTCCTGGTCGGCCTGGATCGTGCCGAGCACGTCTCGCATCCGGGCCGATCGACTGCTGCCCAGACTCGCGATGAAGGCCGACTGGTCGTCGAGGGCGGCGGCGTGTCCGTCGAACCCGTCGGCGGTGAACACCTCGTCCCAGTAGTCGCTGATCCGGCCACGGGTCCAGCGATACCTGCGACGACTCGCCAGACCCGTCGGGTTGGCGTGGGTCGCTCCGAAAAAGGGCTCCGCCGCCGGCGAACGCCAGTCGATCAGGAGCCGGCGACCAGCGCTGTCGGTGAGGCCGAGTCGTCCGACGTACACGGGCTCCGGATCGTCCCTGGCGACCATGTGCCCGAGACACAGGTCCAGACCGAAACGGCGGAGGGTCCGCAGCCGAGCGGTCAGCCGATGGACCTCCAGGTCGCGATCCATCGCCTCCCGACCGGTGCCGCCGGGCTCCCTGCGGGCGGCGTCGATCCGTTCCGACAGGTCGGCGATCGACTGGTCGAGGGCGTACGCGATAGCGGCGAAGTGCTCCTCGTCGCGGGCGATCAGGGCCGAGTCGGCCTTCGCGGCGAGATGGTCTGGAAGGTCGAACACGCTGGTCATCAGGCGGTCCACGTCGTCAGCTCCCCCTCAGTGGTTCGGGCTACGGCCGACGATTGTGCGCCCTGACGGGGGTCTTGCCGCAAGACCCCCGGTGCGTTATACATTGAAAATGGAAGGGAGTGGTTCTCCCTTCCATTCTTTGTCTTCGGGGCGAGCCCAAGCCAGGCCAAGGCGATGGCGGCCCGTGCAGTCGAAAGGCACCCGCGGCACCAGCCGCCGTTCGAGCGGCGCTCAGTCGTCCGCGAACGTGACCAGCTCGCGGACGACCTGGCCATCGGCGAACTCGAGCGTACGGGTGCCCGCGATCCGGTCCGGCTCGGCGTCCCAGATGTAGTCAGCGGTCACGGACTGGCCCGTCACCATGGCGCCGCCGAGCCGCATCGTGCCTTGCGGCGGATCCCCTCGATAGGCCCGCCGAATCGCCTCCAGTCCTTGATGGACGACCCACACCGGATCGGACAGCACGAAGACTGCATCGCGGTGATACATGGCGAACATCTTCGTGAAGTCGCCCGTCCGCACACCCCGGTTGAACGCCTCGAGGTGGCGATTCAACCGCTTCCGAATGTCCGTTGCCGTCAGTGTCATACCCACCGATTCCGCTGAGAGCGTACGGCTCGTGCACATCACGACCGTGCACCGACCCCGCTCCCGCGTACTCCCTGTGAGCCTTCATGGTACGGCTGCCCACTCCCCTGTCCACAAGCAGCAACGCTGAGCACCGCGATCAGCGGGCCCTGGACGGCGCCGAGCCGCCGGCCACCCAGGACGCCGACCACCTCGAGACGTTCGGCAGCGACACTCCGCTCGGTCGGGCAGGTCAGCCTGGCGAGGTGGCACCGGCGTTCCGGTTCCTCGCGTCGCCGTCCGACGCCAGCTACGTGTCCGGGACGGTGCTCGGGGTGACCGGCGGCAAGCCCATCTTCTGAGACGGGGCGATCCGGCGGCGTAGCGTGGGCGTGTCGACAGCGCGTCACGCCCTCATCGCAAGAAACCCCGGAGCTGCGAATGTCCCCCGAGTTTGATGCTCTCGAATTCGCGAAGCTGGCCGAGGCCTTGGAAGCTGCCCCCACGCCGGCCGAGACAGCGGAGGAGATCGTCGAGTACGTGCGGGAGCAGCTTGAGGCGAACCACGCCGGCCTCACTCTGATCCGTTCCCGTCGGCTGGAGACGGTGGCCGCCACCGACGAGCTCGTCGAGCAGGCCGATCGACTGCAATACGAGCTCGGTGAGGGTCCCTGTCGCGACAGCTCCTGGCACCGCGAGACGCTGCTCTCCAGCGATCTCGCGAGCGAAGCGCGCTGGCGCCAGTGGGGCGAGAAGGCGGCAGCGATGGGCATCGCCAGTATCCTCGCCGTCGAGCTGAACAGCGTCGAGGATCGGCGGATCGGAGCGATCAACGTCTACTGGACGCGCCGGCGCGAGTTCACTGCTGACGACGTCGCGTTCGCGAACATCTTCGCCCGGCACGCCGCCCTCGCCCTGGCCGGGTCGATGAACGAGGCGGGGCTCAACACCGCACTCGACACCCGAAAGGTGATCGGACAGGCGCAGGGCATCCTGATGGAGCGGTACGGCCTCGACGAGGCCCGATCGTTCGAAGTGCTTCGCCGCTACTCACAGGATCACAACGTGAAGCTCAGGCAGGTGGCCGAACATCTGATCGCGACCCGGCAACTTCCATCCTCCGGCGTCTGACCGTACGCGCGGTGGCCGTCAGTCTCCGTTGGCGGATGCGTTGGAGAAGCTCAGCTCCCGCTTGACGACCTGGCGGGCGACGGAGTGAAGGTCGGCCTCGACAGCGTAGGCGCGACTCCGGAGCAGCGACAACGCGTCGTCGGCGGTGATGCCGAGCTGGGCCATGACCATGCCCGTGGCCTGGTAGACGACGACACGAGAGGTCCACGGTCCTCTGAGACCCTCGGCACTCTCCTGTTGCGCACGCCCCTCGGCGAGGAGAGCGCTACCGATCGCACGGGCCAGGACAACCGCAATCCTCCCGGTGACGTTGAGCGGTCGCCGTTGGTGGGTGTAGAGCGTGATGACGCCGGCGAGTGCGGCCTTGGCGCGGATCGGGATGGCGAAGATCGTGACGTCGCTGAGCTCATCCCACATCGCCCGCGAAAGGTCCGGCCACGGAGATTGGCGGACGTCACCCAGATAGGCGGTGACCATTTCGCCGCCACGCGCGGCATCGAAGCCCGGCCCCTCACCGACGAGTTCCTGAAGACTGTCGACGGCAGCGGCTACGTCGTCTGTCGCGCAGAGCGTGGTCCGAACATCGGACAGATACCCGAATGTCGCGACGACGCCCGCAGCCCCAACGATCTGGCGTACCGCCTCACAGAGCCGCCAGGGCTGCGGGCGGTTCTCGTCGACTGAGGTCAACGTCTCGTTGAACCTGGCCAGCAGCCGGGCCGACTCCCCTAGGGGTCCGTCACTCATCGCACTCACGTCCCCACCACTGCCACAATCCCGGCTGTCGCTCAAGTCCTACCCGGGAATCCGACAGAGCCTCGTGGCCGATCGCTGCCCACGCCACCTGGATGGTCGTCTGGGCAACACTCAGTACCGCCCTTCTCGTACCCAGGCCGGCTGCGTCCAAACCAGACCGCCCGGTTGGCGGGGGCGTTGGTAGCGGTAGGACATTGGGTACTCCTAAACGAGCAGACCGGGAGCGAGGAGGCGCCATGCCGGATGAACAGGACGTGGTGGATGCGTTCACCCAGGATCACCGCGAGATCGAGCGGCTGCTCGACCTGCTGGAACGCGCCGGCGACGCGCGGGTGCAGCAGGTGATGACGGAGCAAGTGATCACCGAGCTTGTTCGACATTCGGTCACCGAGGAGCAGTACCTCTACCCGGCCGTACGTGAGCAGGTGCCCGAAGGCGATGCGCTGGCCGACCGGCAGATCGCCCACCATGCCGAGGTGGAGGTGCTGCTGAAGGACCTCGAAGGCATGGATCCCAACGACCCGGCGTACCGGTCCGGCATGAGTGGGATCAGTGTCAAGGTCCGCGCCCACCTGCAGGAAGAAGAGGACGAGGTGTTCCCGCTACTGCGTCAGCACGCCGACGCCGAACAGCTCCGCGCCCTGGGGACGAAGGTCGAGCGGGCGAAGAAGCTGGCGCCGACCCATCCGCATCCCTTCGCCCCAGACACCCCGCCGCTCAACAAGATCCTGGGTCCCGGCGCCGGCCTGGTCGATCGGATCCGGGACCGGCTCACCGGCCGCGCCGGGTGACCGGGCCCGCGTCGATCATGCGGAGCCGTCGCCGGACTCAGCGGTCGGAAGCGGGGTCACGCTGGCGCCCCCGCTCTGGACCCGCTCCAGCGGATACAGCGGGAGATCGATCTCGGCCGCCAGCACTTCCAGGTGGCGCAGCATGATTCCTTCGCGCAGCGCCCACGGGCAGACCTCCGTCGACTCGACATCGAGAACTTCCATCGCGGTCGCGGCGACAAGCGCACCCGCCAGGATCTGGTTGGCCCGTGACGACGAGATCCCCCGCAACTTCGCACGCTTCTTCGACGGAAGGCTGGCGAGGCGGGGTATCCAGCCATGGATGTCGTCCAGCGCCAGCATACGTCTCACGAACGGCCCCTTGCGTTGCGGAGCCGCCCCGGTGAGCCGGCCGAGTTGCTTGAAGGTCTTCGAGGTGGCGACCACTCGGCGCGGCTCGGCCTCCCAGCGCAGTCGATCGGCGACCTCACCGAGAGTGTCGCGGATGTAGCGGCGGGCGGCCTTGATCTGCTTCGAGGTCGGCGGGTCTGAGGTCAGGAACTGGTCGGTGAGCCGTCGGGCACCGAGCGGCAACGAGATGGCCAGCTGCGGCGTCGCGTCTCGCCCGAGGGCGATCTCCATCGAGGCACCACCGATGTCAAGGAGCAGCAGCCGGCCGGCGGACCAGCCATACCAGCGGTGTACTGCCAGATAGGTGAGCCGAGCCTCTTGCTCACCGGTGAGAAACTGCGGCCGTACGCCGGCGGCGGCCTCGATCTGGTCAAGCACCTGCTCACGGTTCGCCGCGTCTCGGATGACGGCGGTGACGAACGGATACAGCTGATTCACCTGCTGCTGCGCCGCGACCTGCACCGCGTCCGAGACGGCGCTGGACACGCGCTCGATGCCGGTCGGAGTGATCGCTCCCGCTTCGGTGATCTCGTCACTCAGCAAGGTCGGATTCTTGACCGCATGCGCAGGCAACGGCGGCGAACCAGCCGCGAGATCGACGATCTGCAGCTGGGCCGCATTGGATCCAATGTCCAGCACTCCAAGACGCATGACCATTCCGGTACCCGCCCGTCCGAGGGTCAATCGAACGGTGGCCGACATGCCCGGCACAGCCACATTTGGACTGTGTTGCACAGCACATCGGGCGTAGTGAACCCGACCAGGGTGGGTACTCCGAACCCGCGGGACAGTGGACGGGAGCGATCAATGGACATCGTCGGATTGATCATGATGGGGATCGGCATCAGCGTGCTTGGGAAAGCGGTGATCGGCCCCGGTGGCCGCGACGACATCGGATTGGTCACGACGGCCGTGTGCGGCATCGTCGGCGTCCTGGTGGGCTGGTACGCCACGGCCGGGCTAGGAACTGCCGGCGCCGTCGAGGTGGTCCGTCTGGCGATCGCACTTCTCTTCGGATCGGCCTTCGCGACGGTCGCAGCTCTCGTCACCGGACGTAGCCTCTCCGGCCGCCTGTAAGACGCAGCGCCGGTCCGCGCGGCTGCGTCGAGGTTTGGCTCGCGATGGCCGGGTACAGAGGGCACATGGCTGAAGGCAGTTCGCCGCTCCTCGTCGGTCCGTTGCTGCGCTACGTCGACGAGACGACGGCAGCGATCTGGGTTGAGGTCGCGGACCGCGGGATCGTGACGGCGACGACGACCAACCGCTCGTACTAGGCCCACACCTTCACCGTGCACGGACATCACTACGCGATGGTCGACGTCACGGGCTTGGAGCCGGGCGACTCCTATCCGTACGCGATCTCCCTCGGCACCGAGCAGGTCTGGCCGCCGCCGGGATCGTCACACCCGCCGAGCCGGATTCGAACGGTCGCGCCCGACCGAGGGTTGCGGGTCGCCTTCGGGTCGTGCCGCACCAGCGCGGCCCACGACTCCGACGCCCACCGCAGTCACGGACCCGACGTGCTCCGCGCCCTTGCCCAGCACCTGGCGAACTGTGCTCCAGACGAGTCGACCTGGCCGTCGCTGCTTCTGATGCTCGGTGACCAGGTCTATGCCGACGCCACCACCGACGAGATGCGCGACTACATCGCCGGGCGGCGCGAGCTCGACCGGCCGAAGGCGATCGAGCTCCAGAGCTTCGACGAGTACGCCCATCTGTACCGAACGTCGTGGAGTGATCCCGACTGCCGATGGCTGCTGTCGACCTTGCCGACGGCGATGATCTTCGACGACCACGACATCCGAGACGACTGGAACACCTCGGCGGCGTGGCGAGCCGAGGTGCGAAAGGCCCGGTGGTGGCAGCGACACATCCGGGCCGGCCTGGCGTCGTACTGGGTCTACCAGCACATCGGCAACCTCTCGATGCGGGAGCGGTCCGATGACCCCGTGTGGCGCGAGGTCCTGGCGATCGGCCGCGACGGTGATGCGGGAGAAGTACTCGATGCCCTGGCCAACCGGGCCGACGCCGATCCGGCGGCCTACCGATGGAGCTATCACCGCGACTTCGGCAAGGTCCGGCTCCTGGTCGTGGACGCGCGGGCAGCCCGGGTGCTCGACGAGCCCGGCCGAAAGATGCTCGACCGGGCCACGCACGCCTGGCTCGACGACCTCCTCAGCGGCGACGTCGACCACCTTCTCATCGGCACGTCACTGCCGTACCTGGTCCCGATGGGCCTGCACCACCTCGAGGCGTGGAACGAAGCGATTGTCGACGGCGCCTGGGGACGGCGCGCGGCGCGCCTCGGCGAGCGGCTTCGTCGGATGATCGATCTGGAGCACTGGGCGGCCTTCCAGCGCTCGTTCCGCGACGTAGGTCGCAGCATCGTCGAAGTCGTGGAGGGCCACCGGGGCGAGCCACCGGCGACCGTGTTGTTCCTGTCCGGCGACGTCCATCACTCCTATCTGGCCGATGTGGACGTCGGCAACGGCACGTCTTCTCGTCTGCTGCAGGCCGTCTGCTCGCCGATCCGCAACACCCTGCCGCAATGGGAGCGCTGGCTCGCGGCGACGACGGCCCACGGGCTGGCCCGGCCGATGGAGTTGCTCGCATCCCGGGCTCGCGTTCCGGGGCCGCCGTTCCGCTGGACCATTGCCGAAGGGCCGTGGTTCGACAACGCCATCGCGACCCTGGAGATCGATGGACGGCAGGCGAAGCTGCGATGGGAGACGGCCGATGTCGACGACAGCACCGCCACGGCGCTGCGGAGGTTGAGCTCGGTACGCGTCGCGTGAGACCGATCGCGACAGCCCGGTCAGGCTGACTCTGCGACCCGCATCCGCAGGTACTGGGTGACACCGATGAGTCGGCCTTCGACAAGGCGGGCCGCTGCGGGCGCCGGGCGGAGTTCCGGATCGGCCACCACGACGGGCTCGACGAGTTCCACGACACGACCGCGGGTTTCGACCGAACAGGATCCGGCCGCGACGACGTTCTTCACCCACTGGGCGTCGGCCCCATAGGTGAGGATTCGCCGTGACCCGGCGAATGGGCCGCGGGTCCGGTGCCGGGCGCTCAGTCGCCCGCCGGCGCCGGGACGGACTCGGGCGCGTGGGCTTCGGGAACGGAGCCGGCGCGGCCGAGTGTCGTCAGCGTCACCAAGGCGGCTGCGGCTGTCAGCGCGATGCAGGCCGCGAATCCGCTCTGGAAACCCTCGGTGAGGGCAGGCATTGGTTCGCTGCCGGTGGCGAGCTCGTCGGTCGTCCGCGATACCGCGACTGTCGTGACGATGGCCGTGCCGAGCGCGGCGCCGATCTGGAACGACGTGTTGCTGAGGCCGGAGGCGAGTCCCGCCTGGTGCTCGGGCACGCCGGCCAGCGCAGCGATCGAGACGGTCACGAACGTGAAGCCGACGCCCAGACCGCACAGCAGCAGACCGAGGAACACGTCGCCGAAGTAGCTGCCGTCGACCGAGACCTGGGTCATGTAGAGGCAGCCCAGCCCGAGCAGGATCAGACCGGTCAGGGCCACCGGTCGGAATCCGAGTTTGAGCACCAGCCCCTGGCCGGTGATGGCACCGGCCGCGGCGCCGACCGGGAAGACGATCGAGGTCAGGCCGAACTCGACGGGCGAGTAGCCGAGCACCTGCTGCGAGTACAGGGTGAGCAGGAAAGGCATCCCGAACGCGACCGTCGAGAACAGGAGCATCACTGCGTTCGCCCCCGCAAGCGTGCGCGAGCGCAAGAACCGCAGCGGTAACAGCGGGACCGCAGTGCGGGTCTCGATGAACGCGAACAGCGCCATCAGGATGGCGGAGCCGGCGAGCAGGACAACGGTCTGGACGTCGCTCCACCCGACCTCTGGTGCATCGACGAGTGCGTAGACGAGCAGCCCAAGCGAGGCGGTGACGGTCAGCGCTCCCAGTGGGTCGTAGTTGTGCCGTGCGGCGCTGCCACGGCTCTCCCGCAGCAGGCGAGGCGCGAGCACCAGAGCGGCCGTCCCGATCGGAACGTTGAGGAAGAAGATCCACTCCCAGCTGAGGTCGGTCAGTGGCCCGCCGATCAGCCATCCGGCAGTCCCGCCGATCCCGCCGAGCGAGCCCCAAATGCCCAGCGCCTTGTTGCGCTCGGCGCCTTCCTCGAACGTCGTCGTGAGGATGGAGAGGGCGGTCGGAGCCATGATCGCCGCCCCGATCCCCTGGATCGCGCGGGCGCCGATCAACGTCGCGGGCGACCACGCCAGGCCGCACATCAGCGAGGCGAGTGTGAAGAAGGCGAGCCCGACGATGAACACCCGCCGGCGCCCGAGCAGATCGGCGGCGCGGCCGCCGAGTAGCAGCAGGCCGCCGAACGTCAACGCGTAGGCGCTCAACACCCACTGGAGATCGGACGGCGAGAATCCCAGATCGGATTGGATCGAGGGCAGCGCGACAACCACGATCGCGGTGTCGAGGATGACCATGAAGAAGGAGCCGCAGAGCAGGGCGAGGGCCTTCCAGCGGCGGGGATCGGGCTGCATCAGCGTCTCCGAGGTCATCACGTTGTCCTTGCGGTTGGCTGGTCGAGGTTCAGCTCGAACCTAGAAGCCACAGCTGGGCGGATCCATGACAGATCAGAGCCAGATCATGCTCGTTCCGCTCGATCGGTATCCTCAGAGGCATGACGGACGTGGTGGCCGACATCGTCGCCGACGTGGTGGCGACCACCAGGCGCGGCAGCCTGATGTACTCGCGCAACCGCTTCCACGCCCCTTGGGGAGCCTCGTTCCCGGCCGGACAAGCGGCGAGCCTGCACGTCGTCGCGGCCGGTGCGTGCTGGCTGACCGTCGACGGGCACGATCCGGTCCAGCTCACCCGTGGCGACGTAGTGCTCATCCCGTCCGGTGCCGCACACCGGCTCACCGACGCCCAGGACCGCCCGACCCGACCGATGACCGAGATCGCTGGCCGATCGCTCGAGGACGGTCCCCCGGAGTGCGTGGTGGTGGATGGCGACGGACCGTGCACCGTATGGCTGTGCGGCGGATACCGGCTGGCACCGGACGTGCAGCACCCCTTGACCAGGATGCTGCCGCCCGTGGTCGTGGTCACGGCAGCCCAGTCCCGAGGCACCGGGCTGGGCGCCGCCGTCGATCTGCTGGCCGCGGAGGTCGAGGGAACCGACCCCGGCGCCCCTGCGGTGATGGGGTCGCTGGTGGATCTGCTCTTCGTCTACTTGCTGCGCGCCTGGTTCGCCGAGCATTACGAGGAGACCGGGTGGGGACGCGCACTGTTCGACCCCGCCGTCGGTGCTGCCCTCGCTCTGGTGCATGACGACCCTGCGCGCCCTTGGACCCTTGACGGCCTCGCTCGCGCCGTGGGCATGCCGCGGGCCACCTTCAGCCGCCGGTTCGCCGTACTGACACGCCAGTCGCCCATGGCCTACGTCACCGCCTGGCGGATGGCCCTCGCCGCCCGCATGCTCCGCGAAGAACCGGCCACGCTGCGTCAGGTTGCCCAGCGCGTCGGCTACGAGTCCGAGTTTGCGTTCGCCCGTGCCTTCAAGCGCACAACCGGTCAGGCCCCCGGCCAGTACCGCCAGCACGCCCGAGCCGACTGACCTGACGTCTCGTCGGCCGGAGTGGGGAGCCCGGCTCAGCTACGCAGGTAGGACGCGCCGTTGACGTCGATGATCGTGCCGGTCGAGAAGCGGGCCGCCGGCGAGGCGAGCCACAGCACCGCGGCGGCGACCTCGTCGGGTTCGGCCACCCGGCCGTAGGGAGACTGAGCGCGCACGGCGTCGCCACTCTCACCGTCGAGCACCTCGCGGGCCATCTCGGTCTGCACGAAGCCCGGCGCCACCATGCCGACCGAGATGCCGAGCGGCGCCAGCACGAGCGCCATCGACTGCCCGAAGGCGTTCATCCCGGCCTTGGATGCGCCGTAGGCAGGGCACTTCGGCTCCCCGCGGAAGGCCCCTCTGCTCGACACGTTGACTACCGCACCGCCACCGGCAGCGCGTAGATGCGGTATGGCGCAGAAGGTGGCGTTGGCGGCGCCCATGAGGTTGGTGGCAAGAGTCTCCGACCACCTGGCCTGCCAGTCCTCGTACGACGTCGACAGCGGCGGATGGGCGAGAAACACCCCGGCGTTGTTGACCAGCACGTCGAGGTGGCCGAGCCGCTCGGCGGCCGAGTCCACGGCGTTGCGGACCTCGTCGGGTCGAGCCAGGTCGGCCTGCACCACCACATGCCCATCCCCGGACAGGGAGGCCCGTACCGCCTCGGCCTTCTCCGCTGATCTGCCGTAATGCACCGCGACTTGGTCTCCCTGCCGGGCGAAGGCGCGAGCGATAGCGGCCCCGATGCCGCGTGAGCCTCCCGTGACAAGAACTGCTCGGCCATGGTCGCGGGTCGAAGAAGCATCACTGGTCATGGCGTCATCCTTCCGCGCTGAGGCTGAGTCGCCCACCTTGGGGACGTGCGGAGCGAAGCCATTTCACCGCACGGTGTCCTTCGACTCTTGAGGGCATGGCTCGCCATCACATGGTCGCGGTCATGATGTCGCAACAGCTGCTCATA
>Ga0081455_10007255_pt1 | contig 11703 bp, 16 predicted proteins | sample TabmetS3T2R1_FD_70207 | JGI IMG/M metagenome (GOLD analysis project Ga0081455, IMG submission 70207) | Tabebuia heterophylla rhizosphere microbial communities from the University of Puerto Rico - S3T2R1 | ecosystem: Host-associated > Plants > Roots > Rhizosphere ...
CCTTCCCCTGGCGGAAACCGGGGATCTTGAGGCTGCCCGCGAGGTCCGAAGCGGCGTGGTCGATTGCGTGCTCGACATCGCCGCTCGGCACCTCGACGGTCATGCGAACCTTGCTCTCTGGGAGCTCTTCGACCGTCGCCTTCACAGAACGGCCATTGTGCCAGCCGACCTCGGGGCCGGCGCAGGCCCTACAGGAGCCAGATCAGAAGCAGGATGACGATGATCAGAAGAAGTACGCCACCACCGATGTACATCTCGTTCCCCTCCTTTCGCTCGTGGACGCCGACCGGGGTGAGGGCGGAATACCCGTACCGCGGGCAGTTCACACCTCGGCGGGGCCGATGCGGGGCGATAGGAACGAATCGCTGCAAAGGGCGGGTTGTGTCCCGCGGCGTGACTCGCGGGGCGCGTTGTCGGTCTGAGAGCTCGTTTTGACGCCGGCCGCCCGAGGCAGGAGACTGCCAGCGGACAAGGTGAAGGGGTAAACCGTGAGAGACGACTCGGCGCAAGAACACGCTCGCGTCGCCGAGGAGGCGAAGCGGACGGTCCATGAACGGGCGCAAGCCGCGCAGGAAGGGGCAAGGGCCAGATCGGACCGCGCGACGTCGGAGGCATTGACCGCACCGATGACGCAGGAGGTTCTCGGGCAGCGCAGTTTGATCTATGGCGGCCTGATCATCATCGGCATGTACTGGGTACAGCCGTTCCTCACGGCAACATCGCTCGACGCGTCCGCCAGGGTCAGCATCCTCGCGTTCGCGGTGGCGATCCCGCTCCTCGCGGCGCTCGTGATGGTCAACCGACAGGAGGCCTTCCGTGGCCGACGAACGACGTCTGTCACGATCACCGTCGCTCACGCAATCGCCCTGTTGACGGCCTTCGTCGGCATCCTCGCGGGCTTCTGGCACATCACGTGGGTCGCCGGGGTGACGTTCCTCGCTGTTGGGCTCGTCGCGGTGGGAGTCCACTCGGCTGGCTTCTGGCGCGTCGAACAGCCGGACGATCCAGCGTTCTAGGGAACCCACGACCCGGCGGTCGCATGGTTCGTCCCAAAAGGCCCTCTATGCGGGCGAGAGGATTTGAACCTCCAAGGGCCTTTCGGCCCAGCGGGACCTAAACCCGCCGCGTCTGCCAGTTCCGCCACGCCCGCGCGATTCAAGGATAGATGGGCGCCCTCGCCTATCCTCGTCAAGGTGGTGACGATCGACGAGGTTCGGGCGTTTGCGAGCACGCTGCCCCGCAGCACCGAGGCGCTCGTGCGCGGCCGGGTGAAGTTCCGGGTCGGCCGGATCGTCTACCTGGCGTTCTCGGCCGACGGGACGGTCATGGGCTTCGCGTTCCCCAAGGCGTTTCGCGAGGCTCTCGTCGAGGCGGAGCCGGAGAAGTTCTCGCTGCCGAGACAGTCCGACATGCGCTACCACTGGGTGCACGTCCGTCTCGCCGCGATCGACGCGGACGAGATGCGCGAGCTGGTCGAGGACGCCTGGGCGTTCACGGTGCCGAAACGCGTCGCCGAGGAGTACGCGGCCGCCCAGGGCTACATCTGACCGACCCCACTCCTCCGAATGCAGCGGCCTGGGGAAGCTTCGGAACGAATGTGGTGAACGGGGCCCGATTGCGCTCCCGATCCGAGGCAGTCTCCCGGCATGGCTGGGTCGGTCGCGGTCGTGATCCCGTGCTTCAACGACGGCAGCACGCTCGAGGCGGCGGTCACCTCGATCGAGGAGCAGGGCGTGCCCGCGGAGATCATCGTGGTCGACGACGGGGCCACTGATCCGTCGACCGAGACAGCGTACGAGCGTCTGGAAGGCGCGGGTGTGCGCATCATCCATCAGGCGAACCAGGGCCCGGCACCGGCACGGATGACCGGCGTTCGGGCGACGGACGCGGACTACGTCCTGCCGCTCGACGCCGACGATCTCCTGGCGACTGACGGCCTAGCGCGACTGCGCGATGTTCTCGACGGGAATCCCGACGCAGCGGCCGCGTGGGGCTCGGTGAGCACCTTCGGCGAGATCGAGTACAGCGGCGATCTGGGCCGCCCTTGCCTCGATCCGTGGCAGATCAGCTATCACAACCACCTCCCGGTGTGCTCTCTGTACCGGCGGTCGGCGCTGCTGGAGGTCGGCGGCTGGCGGCTGGCGGGCGGTTACGAGGATTGGGACCTCTGGATGACGTTTGCGGAAAGCGGCTGGAAGGGCATCGGCATTCCGGAGATAACCGCGCACTACCGCGTGCAAAGCGGTCGGCGGCTGTCGCGCTCGTCACAACGTCATGCGGAGCGCTACGCCAAGCTCCGCGCGCGCCACCCGGGGCTCTTCGCGCAGCGGAGACGGAACTGGCGGTCCTCGCCGGCGCCCCTGCTGCTCAAGCTCTCGCTCCCGGCGATCGACGTTCTTCCGCTGAGCCCGAGGCGCAAGCGCCTCCTGGGCGGCGCAATCACGCACATCGCCTACCGGAACAGTTGGCAGATGCTGGTTTCCCGATACCGCGCTAACCGTGTTGTGCAGGTGCGTGAGCCCGCCGGCAGCCGTTCTCCGGCCCGCGGATCCTAGGAACGCCCCGAGGCCGCCCAACGCAGCGCCCGGTCGGCCAGGCCGGGCAGCGCAGCGAGATCGGCGCGACGGGGCGCGAACGCTCCCAGCGAGAGGCCGGCCCGCCGTCGATAGGCGGTGGCGGCGGCGGCACCCCCGGCCAGGAGCGCGATGCTGGCTGCCGCCGCGGCCCCTGAGGCGCCGTAGCGCGGGATCAGCACGAGGTCGAGCGCGATCCCGAGGCTCAGCGCGATGACCGGGCCGACCGAGGAGAGAGCCGGTGCTGACGAGGCGAGCAGAGCGTTCGAGAACACGGAGCTCGCGGCGAAGCCGAGAGCGCTCGGGAGCAAGAGGAGAAACGGCGTCACCGAATCCCGATATGCCTCGCCGAAGACGAGAGGCAGGAGCAGCGGGCCGGCGATCGCCGCGGCGCCGACGGCGGCCAGGGTGACGAGGAAGACCAGGCGGAAGACGCGCAGGGTCCGCTCCACGCTGAGTCGAGCGTCCCCACTCGCCACGACCGGCACCAAAGTCGCGGCGACGGCCGAAGGGATATAGAAGAGCACCTCCGAGGCGTTGACCGCGACGGCATAGATGCCCAGGGCCGTCTCCGTCGCGATCAATCCCATGATGATCTGATCGACGCGTGCGTTCAGGAAGTGCGCTAAACCCCCGGACCACGCGCGCAGGCCGAAGCGGATCGCTTCGCGGAGCAGAGAGAGGTCGAAGCGCCCGAAGCCGATCCCGCGTGCCGAGGCGACACAGAGGAGCAGAGCAGGCACGGCCTGGGCGACGACCCAGGCGACTGCCGCGCGCTCGACGGTCAACCCCTTTGCGGCCCACGTCACGGCGAGGAGCACTGCGTAGACCCACGGGCCCACGGCGAGGACCCGGGTGTACGGTCGGAAGCGATTCGACCCCTGCAGGAACGAGAAGCCGGCACCGCCGATCGCAGTTGCGAGGGCGCCGAGGCCGAGCAGGGCCAGCTCCGGCCCGCCGACGCCAGCAGGCCGGGCTCCGGGAATGAGAGCGAGCGCCCCGCAAATAAGCGCTGCGGCGGCCGCGGCGCCGGCCGCAATGGAGGCGACTGCTGTAGACAGCAGCGCGGGGCGCGCGGCCGGGCGCTTCGCCGCAAAGACCTTGGTCGCCTCGGTCAAGCCGAAGCTCGCGATCCGGGCAGTGACGAGCGCCGTGACGGTGATGAAGGCGACGGTGCCGCGTCCCGCCGGGCTCAACCCCCGAGCCAGCAGCAGCACAGCGACGAAGTAGCCGGTATTTGCGGCGATCTGAGCGGACAGAAGGCGCGCCGTGTTGCCGGCCATCGAGCCACCGTCGACCGGCGCCGCGGCGATGTTCCGACCCTCAGGCATCTCGAGTCTCGTCACGAAGCGAGTAGGACGCCCTCGTACTCGGTCGAGCGCCTACGTAGCATGATGGCCTCAAACAGCGAGGGGAGGAAGGCGTGAGTGACCTCGAAGAGACCGGCGCCATCGACTGGTACCTGATCGAGTTTCGCGGCAAGGAGATCAACGGGGAGCTCGTCCCCCCGCTCCTCGATCTCGTCGACCGGCGTCTGATTCGGATCCTCGACGTTCTCATCCTGATCAAGCAGGCAGACGGCTCGTTCGAAGCGCTCACGACCGAGGAGCTCGATCCCGACCAGGTCGGGGAGCTGGGCTCGCTCAAGGGAGCGTCGTCCGGTCTTCTCGGGGATGACGACGCCGAGAAAGCGGCGGCGGCGCTCGAACCGGGTTCGGCAGGGCTCTTCATGGTGTATGAGAACCTGTGGTCGGTGCCGTTTGCGGTCGCAGCGCGGAAGGCCGGGGGGCAGGTCGTTTCCTCCGGTCGCATACCGGTCCAGGCAATCCTCGCCCAGCTAGACGCACTCGAAGCCGAAAGGACATAGCGTGGGACTCATTGGTGGAATGGCTCGCACCGCCGTCGTCGCAGGAACCGCCACGGCGGTGAGCAATCGCGTCTCCCGCCGGCAGGCAGAGCGCTGGGCGGCAGAAGATCAGTCGGCGTACGGACAGCCGCAGTACGTGGAACAGCCCCAGTACGTCCAACAGGCGCCGATGCCCGCAGCCGCGCCGGCCGCGGACCCGATCGAACAGCTGGCCAAGCTCGGCCAACTGCGGGACAGCGGAGTCCTCACCGACGCGGAGTTCGAGGTCCAAAAGGCCAAGATCCTCAGCGGCTGAGAGTCACATGGGTCGAAGTGGCCCCGGGAGGAGTCGAACCTCCGCACGCAGATTCGAAGTCTGCCGCTCTATCCACTGAGCTACGGGGCCGGGTTTGTCAGAGTAGCGCCGTGGAAACCGAGGCTGCCGCGCGCGCCTGGATCGCGGGCTGGTCGCGCGCGTGGCCTGCCGCAGACGCCGACCTGGTCGCCTCGCTCTACGCCGAAGACGCCTCGTTCCGGTCCGAGCCGTTTCGGGAGCTCCAGGATCCCCGCGCCTACGCCGACTGGGCCTTCTCCGAGCAGGACGAGGCCGAGTGCTGGTTCGGAGAGCCGATCGTCTCCGGCAATCGGGCGCTCGTCGAGTACTGGGGCGTCGTCCGCTTCCGCGGCCGGGACGAGACGATCGCCGGCATCGCCGTGATGCGGTTCGGCCCGGACGGCCTCGTTCGCGAGCAGCACGACTACTGGAACGCGCACGAGGGACGCCGTGAACCGCCGGAAGGCTGGGGTCGCTAGACCGGGTTTGGCGGCGGGCGTCCGGCCTCAACCGCGAGCAGGTTGTCGACGAGCACCCGGGTCATCGCCTCGCGCGTCGCCTGCGTCGCCGTTCCCAGGTGCGGCGTCATGACGACGTTGGGAAGCTCGAACAGCTCCTGCGGGACGTTCGGCTCATCCGCGAACACGTCGAGACCCGCCTGCAGTCGCCCGGACACGAGCTCGGCGACGAGCGCACGCTCGTCGACGATCTGGCCGCGCGCCGTGTTGACGAGACACGCGCCGTCCGGCATTAGAGCCAAGCGTCGCCCGTCGATCAGGCCTCGGGTCTCTTCCGTCAGCGGCAGGTGGATCGAGACGATGTCGGACTCGGCCAGAATCTCTTCGAGCGGCCGGTATTCGGGGTCGTCGGTCCCTCGGCGCCGCGTGTGGAGAATCCGCATCTCGAAGCCGCGAGCTCGCTCTGCAACGGCCGCGCCGATGCGCCCGAGCCCCACGATGCCGAGCGTCGACCCGGTCACCTCGTCGCCCCTGAGCGGTTCGTGCGCCCAGTCCGTCCCCCACCGGCCGGAACGTACGAAGGCGTCGCCGGCCACGATCCTGCGCCGGACGGCGAGGATCAGTCCGAGTGTGAGGTCAGCCGTGGCTGCCGAGGTGACGCCGGGCGTGTTCGTGACCAGGACGCCGCGCCGTCGGCATGCCTCGATGTCGACGAGATCGAAGCCGGCTCCGTAGTTGGCGACAACCCGGAGGTTCGGAAGGCGCTCGAGCATTTGCTCGTCGACGGGCTCCGCCACGACCGCGAGCGCCTCGACGTCCGGTCGCTCCTGGTCGAGCGGACCCTCGGCGTACTCGACGTCGCCGAGCTCGTCCCAGGCGGGCCCAGGGAAGCCGCGCGAGGCCAGGACGCGCACGGCGCAAGGCTATTCTGTGTCGACCGCGGTGGCGGTAGCTCAGTTGGTAGAGCCCCGGGTTGTGGTCCCGGTGGTCGGGGGTTCGAGTCCCCTCCGCCACCCTGGAGCGGGATGGGGACCGGTCTGGCCCCCATCCATCTCGAGCAGCCCGGCGCTAGGCGCCGACCGGCGTCCTGGCGAACTCCTCCACGAAGGTCGCACAGAAGGCCGGGAGGTCGTCGGGCTTGCGGCTCGACGTCAGGTTGTCGTCGACCACCACTTCCTGGTCGACCCAATTGCCTCCGGCGTTCTTGATGTCGGTCTTCACGCTGGGCCACGAGGTGATCGTTCGGCCCCGCACGACGTCCGCCTCGACGAGCGTCCACGGGCCGTGACAGATCACGGCGACCGGCTTGCCGGCGTCCATGAACGCCCGAGCGAACTGCACCGCGTTCTCGTCCTTTCGGAGCGTGTCCGGATTGCCGACACCGCCGGGCAGGACGAGCGCGTCGTAGTCGTCCGGGCTCGCCTCGTCGACGGTTCGGTCGACCGGGAACGTATCGGCCTTGTCGTAGTGGTTGAAGCCCTGAATCTCGCCCTCCTTCAGCGAGACGAGCTCCGGCTTGCCGCCGGCCTGCTCGACCGCTTTCCACGGCTCCATGAGCTCGACTTGCTCGACCATGTCGGTTGCCAGGAAGGCAATCTTCTTGCCGTTGAGATCGGCCATGGTTCTCCCCCTCTCCTCGCTCGTATAGGGGTTACCGCCGGTCCGGAGGGCCTAAACGCCGGAAGCCGGCGCTACCCTTCGTTCCGGCGCCCGTAGCTCAGTGGAAGAGCAGCGGACTTCTAATCCGCGGGTCGGAGGTTCGAATCCTCCCGGGCGCGTCCGCCCGCCGCCGGGAACACGATAAGCCCGTGACCCATGACGTCATCGTTGTCCTCGCCACCCTGGGCGTCGTTGGACAGGTTCTCTTGGCGTTCCTGGTGCTCACCGGGCTTCTCTGGCTCGTGGGTCTGCGAGGACCCTTGACTGCTATCCGGGGCGCGATCTGGGGGTACGAGCTCTGGCTTGCCTTCCTTGTTTCAGCGACCGCCACGGCCGGCAGCCTTTTCTTCTCCGAAGTCGCCCATTTCGTTCCCTGTGAGCTCTGCTGGTTCCAACGCGTCTGCATGTACCCACTCGCGGTCACGACACTGCTGGCCGCGCTCTTCAACGATCACCGAGCAGCCCGCTATCTATTGCCGCTACCGGTGATCGGTGCAGGCGTATCCGTGTACCACTTGCTCATCGAGAACCACGTCGTCGAACAGGCCCGGGCATGCGTTGTCTCGGCTCCCGGGGGATGTGCGACCAAGTGGATCGATGAGTTCGGCTACATGACGATCCCGACACTCGCGCTGACCGCGTTCGCGCTCACGTTCGTCTTCCTGCTCTTCGCAGCGTTCGAGGAGCCCGGCGAGCGTCGCGCGATGGCTACCGTGGATGCGGATGTCTAGCGCGTCGACGAGCAAAGGTCGCGGGCCCGCCCCGCGGGCGCCGGTTCCCGCGCGCGGTCGCCGGCGGGCGTCTCCCCGTGTCCTCATCGGCGCTGCCGTGCTGATCGTTTTGATCGCCGTCGCCGTCGCGCTCGCTTTCGCGTTCAGCGGCGGCTCCTCGACGACGACAACGACCGCTCCGGCGCGCGGCTCGCTCGTGAACGCGCTGCCCGGAGCGCCCGAGGCGAATCGCCTGCTAAAGGGGATCCCGCAGCAGGGCAACGTCCTCGGTCAAACCGCGGCGCCTGCGACTCTGATCGAGTACGTCGACCTCCAGTGTCCCTACTGCCAGCAGTTCGAGACACAGGCGATGCCCACGCTCATCCAGCGTTATGTCCGCACCGGCAAGGCGAAGCTCGAGGTGCGGCCCGTCGCCTTCATCGGCCCGGATTCCCAGCGCGGTAGGAACGCGGCGATCGCAGCCGGCCAGCAGGACAAGTTCTTCAACTTCGTCCATGTGCTCTACCTCAATCAGGGCCCCGAGAACACTGGATGGCTCGGCGACGACATGATCACGGCAATCGCCGCGAGCGTTCCCGGGATGGACGTTCACCGGCTGCTCGACGACCGCAACTCTGCAGCCACCAAGGCCGACGCCGACTCGTTCGACCGACAAGCCGCGGAGGACCAGCTGCAGAGCACGCCCAAGATCCTCGTCGGCAAGCGCGGCCAGACGCCGCAGGAGGTGCAACTCACCTCGCCGACAGACGTCCGTTCAGTCGCAGCCGCGCTCGACAGAGCGCTTGGCTGAACGCCCGGCCGGGCGTACTACGTCCCTTCCGTTACCTCGTAAATCTCCTGAGCGACGAGGCCGTGGGCCTCGCGATGCACGGTGTGGGCCGCCTCTGCGTTTGGCGCTTCGACGAGGCAGAAGATCTTCCCTGCCTGTTCGTCGACCCAGTAGCTCTTGTAGTTGACGCCGTGAGCGCCCTGGGTTTCGACGTCCTTCATGTGCGCCTCGGCCACGTCATTCGCCGATACGCCACCTTCGATGGTGTGTACGTCCAGATACAACGGCACGATCGCCTCCTATCACTCGGTTACGCCGATCCTACGAACTTCGGCCAAGGCTAGGTAGGGGCCGTCTCGGCCCGATCCTCCTTGCGACGTTCCGACAGCCAGGCCTGGAGCAGCACCTGGATCGTCCCGGCCACGGGAATTGCCGCCAGCGCGCCGAGGACGCCGCCGACTTTCGCGCCGATGAGAACCGAGACCAGGATCGCCAGCGGCGAGAGCTGCACCGTTCGGCTGTACACGACCGGCTGCAGCAGGTGGTTCTCGATCTGCTGGTAGACGATGAAGAAGACGATCACGATGATCCCGGCGGGGATCGAGTGGATGAACGCGACGGCGCCGACGATGATCGCCGCGAGCGTCGCCCCTGCGAGCGGAATCAGGTCCAGGATCGCAACGACCAGCCCGAGGGCAACGGCGTAGGGGACGCCGAGGATCAGGAGGACGATCGTCGTCGAGGCGCCGGCGACGACGCTGATCAGCAGGTTGCCGGTCACATAGCCACCGACGGTGCGGTAGACCTGGCTTCCGATGTCGCGCCAGGTGTCGCGCGAGCGCTCCGGGATCAGCCCGTAGATCCGCTCCATCCACGTCGGGCCCTCGAGGAGCATGAAGAAGGTCAGGAAGGCGATCGTCACGATGGCGACGATGAAGGTGATGATGCTCCTCGTGATCTCGAGAGCCGTGTTCGAGAGGCCGAACAGGCTCTGGGCGCCGCCGCCTCTCTCGATCGCCTCGCGAACCCTTTCGTCGAGGTGGTAGCGCTCGGAGAACCTGCCCAGGGGCCCTCTGCCTGCCGAAACGTCGTCGATGTAGCCGGGCAGCGCGGTGGCAAACCCGCGGACTTCGTTGACGAGCGTCGGAATGAAGAGCGCGCCGATAAGGACGATCGCGCCGATCGTGAAGAGAGCTGTGACGGCGGCGGCCGCTCCTCGATGCTTCAAGCCACGACGCTGAAGGGCTTCGACTGCCGGGTTGAGTGCGAGCGCGAGGAAGATCGCGACCAAGATCCAGGTGAGCACCTGGCGGGAGATCCAGATCACGGCCAGCAGCCCCGCGACGGCGAGGACGATTCCGATGACGGCGAGGACCGTCCTGGGGCGGACGGTGACGATCCGCTCCTGCGGGTGCACCGCCTACCAGCATCGCGACCTGACCGGACGGCCACCCGCGCTCCGATGATGAAATGAGCTCGTGAGCCTGCGCGGCGACCCGGTTGAGCAGGAGGCCACGCTTCCCGGCGGACGGCGGCTCCTCGTCCGGGTTGCGGTCGCTTCTGACTCCTACGTCGCCCGCAGCCAGCTGACGACGGTTTCTCTCGAGCTCGTGGAGCTGGAGCAGGTCGTCGCCACGGTGAACACCCTTCTGGGCCCTACCCAGACGCGAGAAGCCCGTAATCTGGTCGGTAACGTGGTGGCGAAGCTGGAGTCAGGCGAACTGCAACCGACGGCGGCGGCGCTCGAGCCGCTCGCAGACAGCGCCGCGTGAGGTCGGCGACGCTCCACACGAGCGAAGGGCCCATCGAGCTCGAGCTCCATTCGGACGATGCTCCGAAGACGGTCGACAACTTCGTCAAGCTCGCGCGGGACGGCTTCTACGAAGGAGTCATCTTCCACCGGGTGATCCCCGACTTCATGATCCAGGGAGGCGATCCGACGGGAACGGGCACAGGAGGTCCGGGCTACCAGTTCGAGGACGAGATCAACGAGCACTCTGTCGAGCGTGGAGCGCTCGCGATGGCGAACGCCGGGCCGAACACGAACGGCAGTCAGTTTTTCATCGTCACCGTCGAGTCCGCGCCATGGCTCGACGGAAAGCACACCGTCTTCGGACGTGTGACGTCGGGGATGGACGTTGTCGACCGGATCTCTGAGGTCGACCGCGACGCCAACGACCGGCCGCACGAGGCGGTCACGATCGAGCGCGTCGAGCTCAGCGACTAGCCGAACCACTGGGGCCGGTCGAAAACCAGCCCCGCGAAGCGGCCTATCGGAGTCGAACCGATGACTAGAGCTTGGAAGGCTCTCGTGATACCGCTTCACCAAGGCCGCGCGGTAGGACTAGCGTAGCGCCGATTTCCCGGCCGGACCCGTACACCTGGACCCCTCATCCCGAGGCGACGCTCGGCATCGCCGCAGTCGTTCTCGTCTACGCGCTCTGGGCGCGCCGGACTCGACCGGAGCCGTGGCGCATCGCGGCGTTCGGCGCCGGCTGCCTGCTCCTCGTGCTCACCGCCGTCACGCCGCTCGACGCCCTGACCTACCACCTCCTCACAGCCCACCTGCTCCAGAACGTCGTGCTCGCCGAGTGGGCGCCCGCGTTGCTCGTCCTAGGAATTGCTCCGGCGATGGCCGCCGACCTCGCCCGCCTGCCCGGCGCGCGCCTCCTCACCCGCGCGCCGATCGCACTCGGCATCTGGCTCGCGACGTACTTCTTCTGGCACATCCCGGCTCTCTACGACGCCGCGCTCCGAAGCTATGCGCTGTTGCACCTCGAGCACGTCTGCTACCTCGCCGCCGGAATGCTTCTCTGGTGGCCGGTCTTCCAGAACGTCCCACACCGGCTCTCGAGCGCAGCACGCGCGCTCTACATCTTCGTGGCGTTCATCCTGGCGAGCCCGATCGGCCTGCTCATGGCATTGCTGCCTGAGCCGGCCTACGACTGGTACGTCGAAGGAGGCGGGCTCTGGGGCCTGTCACCCGAGGCCGACCAGCAGATCGCCGGCGTGACGATGGCGATGGAGCAGGCGATCGTCTTCTTCGCCGTATTCGCCGTGTTCTTCTTCCGCTTCCTCGCCGAGGAAGAGCGCGGCGGCGAAATCGGCCGCTCGGCCTATTAACTGGGTTTCGGCGTTGCGGCCGCGGGGCAAGTTCTCGCAAACTGCGAGGAAGAGAGGGTGAGGAAAGTGGCAGACGTCAATAGATTCTCAGAGGGGTTGATCGACGTAGCGGAGCGATTCGCCGACGTCGTCGACTCGGCCCAGGGCCACGGGCCGAGGAAGAGCACCGGCGCCCGTTGGCTCGTCCTGCCTGTGGCCGGAGCCGCGGCA
>Ga0081455_10007256_pt1 | contig 11702 bp, 9 predicted proteins | sample TabmetS3T2R1_FD_70207 | JGI IMG/M metagenome (GOLD analysis project Ga0081455, IMG submission 70207) | Tabebuia heterophylla rhizosphere microbial communities from the University of Puerto Rico - S3T2R1 | ecosystem: Host-associated > Plants > Roots > Rhizosphere ...
CCCTTCTTGTGACTCTCGGCACGTCTGCATTCGCCGTATCTAGTTCTTTTGCCCAGCAGCATCCCAGAAAACCCCCGCGGATTGGGTGGCTGGTACCCACAACGCAATCAGAGTGGGATGGCCTGCTCGAAGAATACCGGCGCGGGATGCGCGAACTTGGTTACATTGAGGGCCGCACTGTCGAAACCGAATATCTTTATGCCGATGGCCATTTCGACCGTCTTCCCGATCTGGCAGCGAAACTGGTGGAGCGCAAAGTCGACCTGATCGTCACTGCGAGTACGCCCGCTATCATTGCCGCCAAGCGGGCAACGGACAAAATACCAGTGGTGTTTGCTGCTAGCAGCGATCCACTCAGCACGGGCGTTGTCACAAGTCTTGCCAAGCCCGGGGGTAATATCACCGGGTTATCGCTCATGGCGTCGGACCTAAGCGCAAAACGGCTTGAGTTGATTCACGCCCTCGTGCCGCGTGTGAACAATATCGCCGTGCTATGGGACTCCTCAAATCCGGGAATGGCTTTGCGCGTCCGCGAGACTCGAGCGGCCGCTGAGAGTTCAAAGATTGATTTTTTCGACGCTGGCGCACGCAATTTGGACGAACTGACCGCAATGTTTGCTGAGCTATCGAAGCGAAAGCCCTTAGCGCTGGTGGTGACAGCAGAACCGTTCACGATGGAGCATCGGTCTCGCATTGTCGACTTCATGACACAGAATGCTATTCCTGCGATCTATGAAGAGAGTAGGTTCGTTGAGGCTGGCGGCTTGATGTCGTACGGACCTAGCGCGGCCGACTTATTCCGGCGGTCGGCGAGCTATGTCGACAAGATTCTCAAGGGCGCAAATCCAGCCAGTCTGCCGGTCGAGCAACCCACAAAATTCGAACTGGTGATAAATCGCAAGACCGCCAAGTCCCTCGGCATCACGGTGCCGGACGCAATTCTCCTGCGCGCCGACAAACTAATCGAATGAATGGGATGTCCGCTATTGGCCCTTAGCAGACATGCGCTAGTGCGGTGCACATGTCCGCTTTCAGGGGCAAAGCAGACATGAACTCTTGCCGATGTCCCGCTTTCGCGGTCGCTATTGGGTGTAAAGCAGACATGGCCTATCGCAGTGCACATGTCCGCTTTTGACCAGGCGGACATCATGCCGTGGCGGGGAGGTCGAGATTTGCCTAGGATCAAGCGATCGTTGTGAACCCGCCGTGGGGGCGACATGCGGCGACGCAGTGAGAGCCGACAAAAAGGTCAGCGCCAGAGCACAAGGCCCAAGGCACGCAAAGTGCCGACCGCACGGGGCTCAGCGGAACAATTTGATTGCTTGAAGCTGGAGCGCGATGAGGCGTTAGAGCGGCTCGCGGCCACGTCTGAGGTGCTTCAGGTCATCAACTCGTCACCGGGCGACTTGCAACCGGTCTTCGACATCATTGCTGCCAGCGCCCTGAGACTGTGTGGCTCCACCTGGAGCGCAGTCTTGCAATTCAATGGCGAGCTTATAGAGCTCGCCGCGGTTCATAACCTAGATGATTTTAAAGGACGCGAGGTAGTTCGTCGCTCTTTTCCAAGGCAACCTAGCCGAACTGGCGTGACAGACCGGGCAATATCGACCGGCACCGTTACCTACATCCGGGATGTCTTGGAGATTTCCGATTACGAGCATCTAGACCTAGTGCAAGCAGCGGCTTTTCGGAGTGTTCTGTCGGCTCCGATGCTGCGCAAGGGGAAGGTCGTCGGTGCGATCACGGTCGCCGGAGCCGACGCCAACGCTTTCACTGACCGTCACATCGACCTACTGAAGACCTTCGCCGCACAGGCCGTCATCGCCATCGAGAACACGCGCCTGCTCAACGAGCTACGGGAATCTCTTCAGCAGCAGACTGCCACGGCCGATGTGCTCAAGGTTATCAGTTCCTCGCGGGGCGAGTTAGATCCCGTGTTCGAGGTCATGCTCGAAAACGCCACCAAACTCTGTGAGGCAACCTACGGCACGATGTATCTGCGCGAAGGAGATGGGTACCGCGCAGCTGCACGCCAAGGGCATTCGCCGAACACCGCGCAACAGAAATGGTGGATGGGTGAGCATTTCAAACCGCGATCGGATGTCCCCTTGGCCCGATGCACTCGAACTCGTGCTCCGGTTCATGTTGCCGACATCCGCCAAGAGCCAGCTTATGTCGATGGCGACCCTTGGATGGTGGCCGGTGCAGACGCTGCCGGCATTCGGAGTATGGTGCTCGTCCCAATGCAAAAAGGGGACGAAGTGCTCGGGGCAATCTCTATCTATAGGACCGAGGTTCGCCCTTTCTCAGACAAGCAGATCGAGCTAGTGCAGAACTTCGCCGCCCAAGCTGTCATCGCCATCGAGAACACGCGGCTGCTCAACGAGCTTCGCGACTCTCTGCAGCAGCAGACTGCTACCGCCGACGTGCTCAAGGTAATTTCGAGTTCGCCCGGCGAGCTGAAACCTGTGTTCGAGGCAATGCTTGCCAATGCCGTCCAAATCTGCGGGGCCAAGTTCGGGATGTTGCATCTGTCCGAAGGCGACGGCTTCCACACGGCGGCCATGCACGACGTCCCACGTGAATTTGGCGATAAGCGGGGACGCCAACCCTTTTTCCGCCCTCCCGCGGGAACCCCCATGGGGCAGGTCGCGGCGACGAAACAAGTCACACACATCGCCGATATCACCACGATGCAAGGCTATATCGAAGGCGATCAAGGACTGACGGATCTCGCAGAATTGGGCGGTGCGCGAGCCCTTGCCGCCGTGCCAATGCTCAAGGACAACGAACTGGTCGGCGCAATCGTTATTTATCGTCAAGAGCCGCGACTGTTTCTTGAAAAACAGATCGAGCTGCTTGCGAACTTTGCCGATCAGGCCGTCATCGCCATCGAGAACACGCGGCTGCTCAACGAGCTGCGCGAGTCGCTGCAGCAGCAGACCGCAACGTCGGAAGTGCTCAAGGTCATCTCAAGCACTCCCGGAGAGCTTGAGCCGGTCTTCAATGCCATGTTGACGAATGCCACCCATATCTGTGAGGCCAAGCTTGGGCACCTGTTTTTGCGCGACGGTTACATCTTTCGTGCGGTTGCGATCTATAGCAAGGACAGCCACGTCGATTTGCGCCGCAATCCTGTAATGGATGTGCGCGACAATCCAGAAACCCCAATCGATCTCCTCTTCAAGACCAAAGAGGTTGTTCACATACCGGATCTCAAGACCGACCAATCCTACATCAGGCGAAACAATCGGATTGTTCCTCTTGTCGAAATTGGTGGTGCGCGGACCTTTGTAACCGTCCCAATGCTCAAGGAGGACGAACTTGTCGGCGCAATTTCCATGTACCGCCAGGAGGTGCGACCATTCACCAATAAGCAGATAGAGCTAGTCAAGAACTTCGCCGCCCAAGCCGTGATCGCCATCGAGAATACGCGCCTGCTCAACGAGCTGCGCGAAGCCCTGCAACAACAGACGGCCACCTCAGACGTGCTCAAAGTCATCAGCCGTTCGACCTTTGACTTGCCGACAGTGCTGCAAACCTTGATCGAGTCAGCAGCTCGGCTCTGCGATGCCGACAAAGGTAACATCACCCGCGAGAAAGACGGAATTTTCTTCCGCGCTGCCGAATCTTATGGCTACTCACGCGAATTCATCGAGCACGTCAAAGGGATGCCAATCGAGAGGGATCGGGGCTCGGCGACCGGCCGCGCCTTATTGGAAAAAAGGGTGATTCATATCTCCGACGTAAAGGCTGATCCAGAATACACCTTAATTGAAGGTCAGAGATTGGGTGATTTCCGCACCGTGCTCGCCGTTCCGATGCTGCGCGAGGGCGTCTCGCTTGGTGTGCTGACTTTGACCCGTTCGGAAGTAAAGCCATTCACCGAGAAGCAGATCGGGCTAGTCACCACCTTCGCCGACCAAGCAGCAATTGCTATTGAGAACGTGCGTTTGTTCGACGAGGTGCAGGCTCGTACGCGCGAATTGACAAAGTCCTTGGAGGAATTGCGCACGACGCAAGACCGGCTCGTGCAGACACAGAAACTTGCCTTACTCGGGCAACTGACTGCCGGTATTGCGCACGAGATCAAGAACCCGCTCAATTTTGTCAATAATTTCTCGGGTATCTCTGCCGAACTGATTGATGAATTGCGGGACACATTGAAGAGTGTGCCGCTCGACAATAAAGCCCGCGCTGAAATTGAGGAGCTGGCCGACACGCTAAAGGGCAATTTCGACAAGGTCGTGCATCATGGCAGACGCGCGGACGCCATCGTCAAGAACATGCTGCAGCACTCGCGCGAAGGCTCAGGTGAGCATCGGGTGATTGATATCAATGTGCTGGTCGAGGAAAGCCTCAATCTGGCATGGCACGGAGCACGGGCGGAGACGCAGGGTTTCGAGATCAAGCTCAGGCATTCCTTTGATCCGTCTGCTGGTGAGGCAGACATTTTCCCGCAGGACATCCGACGAGCGCTCTTGAATGTGATTTCAAACGGCTTTTATGCGGCGACCAGGCGCAGAGCGGAGACCAACGGTGGCGACTACGAGCCGATGCTCACGGCTTCGACCAAAAACCTCGGCGATCATGTTGAAGTCAGAATCCGCGATAATGGCATCGGCATGACACCAGACGTGAAAGAACAGATGTTCAACCCGTTCTTCACCACCAAGCCGACGGGTGAAGGTACCGGTCTTGGCCTTTCCATCAGCCACGACATCATTGTCAAACAGCACGGCGGCTCAATCGAGGTAGATACGCGGCCGGGCGAATTCACCGAGATCAGGGTCATCCTGCCGCGCGTCGCTGTGTCCGTCTAAGGTCGGCCCCATGTCCGCTATTGGCCCATAGCCGACATCGCTAGCTGCACTGCACATGTCCGCTTTCGGGGGCAAAGCGGACATGACGATTGGCACATGTCCGCTTTCGTGGTCGCTATCGGGTGTAAAGCAGACATGGGTTGCTGCACCGCATATGTCTGCTTTTGACCCAAAGCGGACATTGATCACCAACGCGTTTGTTCGGTGGATTGACCTTAGGTTTATGCCCCTTCGGGCAATATCGTCGCCCAAAAAGTTTGCCTTACAATTTGCGCCATCCGACAGCGGTGCTGCCATAACCGGGAGGCGTCAAATGCGCTTGTCATTGATCTTCGGAATCTGCGCTGTGTTCCTTTTTACACTACACAGTGACATCTCATTCGCTCAGACGACGTATCCGGGGTACACCGGCTACAATGCCGCGAAGTCGGAAAGGGCCTGCTACAAGTGCTGTAGACGCTGGCAAGCCAGGATGGGCTGGTCACCAGCCAGGCTCGAAGCCTGCTCACAGAAGTGCATGATCGGAACAGGGCGCAACTGCTGAGGCGCGCTTGCGGCGCGGGCGATTGAACGCTCAGATGCAACAGCACCTTCAAGCGATTGTGACGGTTCTGTCACTGGTGAACCCTTTGATCTGTGGGGTCATGTTCGCGCAGATCGAGGCCAGTCAATCACGCGCCGTACGAATAGCTGATGCCACCAAGGCGGCACTGGCCGTGCTGGTCATTCTACTATTAGCCGCACTGGCGGGAGCAAGAGTGCTGCAAATTTTCGGCGTCTCGCTCGACGCCTTTTCGATTGCCGGCGGAGGTGTGCTGACATGGATCGGTTTCTCCATGTTGCGCGGTAATTCTTCACAGGCCAGGGATCCCTCGAAGGCTGGCGCCGCCGAAAACCGGTCGCTAACGCCGGTGATCCTGTTCGCGGCGAGCCCGGGCACGATTACCGGAGTCATCACACTCGCTGTTGCCCATGCGAAACTGGCGTTGCCGGTCACCGCACTCGTCGCGGTCGCGGTAGCCGTGGCCGTAATGTGGCTCGCCATGGTGCTTGTGGCCCGGGGGTCTCGCGCAGGTGGCGCAGGAGGTAATCTTCTGAATGATATGGTGCCGCGGTTTATGGGTTTGATCGTCCTCGCTATGGGCGTGCAGTTCGCGCTGACAGGCTTCCACAATTTCTTCAGTTGAGGGCATGGCCGGTTCGCGTCTTAATGCCTCGCTTTCGCGGTCGCTGCGTAAAGCCGACATGACCAGCCCCCATGATGGGACCAGGGTCCAACTCGATTTCGAAGCCCGCGGCGTGGATACTCAACCCTTTCACGCAGATCCTACGCTGCGTGAACCCGACGTGCTCGCGCTGTTGCCCCGCACCAACGGAGTGGCGCACCCAGCCGTACGGAGGTTGACCATGACAAGGTTTGCTATGCTGACTGCGATCGGCGCGGCGGTTGTTGTTGCGCAGTCATTTTCATTTCCCGTACTCGCCCAGGACGTGCCTAACTTCGATCTCCGTAAAACTTGTAAGACCGATGTGCAGGCCTTTCAGGGCACGGCCGGCGGCCAGGCCAGTAATCCGGGCTGCGTACGCGATGAGCAAGAGGCGCGGGCAACGCTGGTAAGCCAATGGGCGCAGTTTGCCCCCACAACCAAACGGGAGTGCATGGGCCTCCAAGGCGATGCCGCCGGCCCCCAGAGCTACGTCGAGCTGCTCACCTGCCTGCAAATGGCCAGCCCCGACAAAAAATTTAAATAGCGCGAAACGCGGCGGATGCGTTAGTGCGCGCGGCTCCTAGTGCACCGCACATGTCTGTTTTCGGGGGTAAAGCGGACATCCACGTGTCCGCTTTCGCGGTCGCTTTCAGGGGTAAAGCGGACGTCACTTGTTGCAGCGCATATGTCCGCTAATGACCCAAAGCAGACATGCGACTCTGTTGGCCAAGGGCCACGGGGCATCCGGGTACCGCACGTGTGGGTTCCCCTTTGGGCAATTGATGCCGCCTTAGCTGGCATTCACGCTGGCCCTTAGCTTCGACGTGGTCCGATGGAGGCTCGCCATGAAATCCGACGACATGTCATCTGGGATCGACCGTCGCGCTTTGGTGTCTGGCTTGGCACTGCTCCCGGCTCTGTCCGGAACGCTGCTTTCCGCATCGGCTCAAGCGCAAACAACGTCAGACGTTCTTGCCTCATGGAACGACGGCTTGGCGAAACAAGTGATCATTGACTTCGTGCGGGCCACGACTGAGCAGGGACGTCCCACATACGTCCCGCCCGAGGATCGTATCGCCACCTTTGATCAGGATGGCACGTTATGGGTCGAGCACCCAATCTATTCGCAAGTTGTCTACTGCTTGGACCGCGTGCCCGCAGTGGTGGAGCAAGATCCGAGACTAAAAGACGTTGAACCATTCAAAACGGTGCTCTCTGGCAACCGCGAGGCAATCGCTAAGCTCTCGCTACATGACCTTGAAAAAATTCTCTTCGCCACGCTGACCGGCATGTCGGTCGAAGACTTCGAGTCCGAAGCAAAGAAATGGCTGACAAGCGCGAAGCACGCGCGCTGGAGCCGACCGTACACCGAACTCATCTACCAACCGATGGTCGAGGTGATGCAGTATCTGCGCAGCAATGGTTTCAAAACTTACATCGTAACCGGCGGCGGTCAGGACTTTGTGCGTGTTTATAGCCAGCAGGTGTACGGCATACCGCCCGAGCAGGTGGTGGGCACCGCCGGTGCTACGAAGTACGGTTATCAGAAGGACGGCAAGCCGTTCCTCACCAAGGAGCCGAAGCTTCTTCTGAACGATAACGACGCGGGCAAGCCCGAAGGCATTCACCTAATGATCGGTCGACGGCCACGCGTGGCGTTCGGTAATTCGACAGGGGACCGCGAAATGTTGGAATACACGGGCGCTGGCAATGGTGCGCGTCTCATGATGCTGGTGCTGCATGACGATGCGAAACGCGAATATGCCTATGGACCCGCGCAAGGATTGCCGGACACAAAGGTCGGAGCCTTTACTCAAGAGCTTTTTGATGAGGCAAAGAAAGCAGGCTGGATCGTGGTCAGCATGAAAAACGACTGGAAGCGAATTTTTAAATTTGACCAAAACACTTGATGTCCGCTTTGTGGCCCCAAAGGGCAATTTATTTTTGCGCCGCGTTGACGAGAAAATCGGCGGGCTCGGGGGAGATGGAGGTTGACGATGACTCAGCGATTGCAGGTCACATCCGAACGCCAACAAACAAGACTATGAGGTGCTCAAATGCGTCTCCCTGAGGCAACCAACAAATTTGATGTCACGATTAGCGAGAATCTCGTTACCGCTGTTCACCGCGATCATAAACACAGATATTTTTTCCCGCGCATTCCAAACTCGCCCCGGCTTGGGCCGCCGACCTGGCAAGAAAATTCATCCGCTGAGCGAGGGCCTGAAGATTATATCGATTCTGCTCATGAGGCTGCTCGACTCGAACTTCAGCGTGCCGGAATTCTTGAGGGCGGCGGGATTTGATCGATGGTGTTGATGGGCCAGTCCAGCCGCAAAGAGGAATTTGATGCAGTTCGTCAGTGATTACATGAAGGCGATAGACTTCATTGCTTTGGCAGCGCTCGTCCTTATAGCTGCGGCTTCGCTTTATCGTGCAGGAACCATTTGGCTTTTTGTTGCGGCGATCGTCGTTGCCATTTGGGGCGCAAGCCGGTTATTCGGCCTTTTTTGACCATTCACATCCGTGACGGCTCACATGGCCTTTCGCGCCGCACACGTCTGCTTTTGACCCAAAGCGGACGTTGCTGGGCTTCCCATATCACTAATTCGGCCTTTACTCTTCCTGAACCAGGGCGAGCATGAAGCGGCGCAAGGTCATCACGCTTATTGGAGCGGCGGTAAGTTGGCCGTTGATTTCACTTGCGCAGCAAGCCGAACGGATCCGTCGGATAGCCGTGCTCTTTCCGTTGTCCGGCGATGACCCAGAGGTCAAGGTTCGCCTCGATGCATTCATCTCCGCACTACGGGAAAACGGTTGGGAAGAAGGTCGGTCTATTATCCTTGATATTCGTCATGGCGATGGAAGTACCAATCGAATTCAAACTGAAGCAGCGAATTTAATCCGATCGAAGCCAGACGTAATTCTCGCAAGTGGTACCCAGGCGTCAACGGCGCTCAAGCGAATGACGCCGGAGATCCCGATCGTTTTCGTCAACGTTGCGGATCCGCTGGAGGGTGGACTTGTTACGAGCCTCGCGCGGCCAACCGAGAACGTAACGGGCTTCACCAATGTCGAGATTATGACGAGCGGGAAATGGTTTGAATTATTAAAAGAAGTGGCGCCTCACATTTCCCGCGTTCTCTTACTTTTTCGCTCAAACACACCCGAGACGGCAATACGCCTGCCGACCGTCGAAAAAGTTGCCGCCTCATTCGGAATGACGATAAAACTCGCCAATGTTACTGACCGCGCCGGGATCGTTCGAGCTATCGAGGCGATTGGTGAAGGCTCCGACACCGGCATAGTTGTAATGCCAAGCCCTGTGACGGCTGTTCACCGTAGCACGATCATCACAATGGCAGCCGAGCGTCGCATTCCTGCAGTGTACCCCTACCGTTATTTTGTAGCGGATGGAGGGTTGCTGGCGTACGGGGTGGACATTCGCGGACAGTTTCGCCAGGCGGCGTTCTATATCAATCGCATTTTGCAAGGAACGAAGCCCTCGGACCTTCCAGTCCAGCAGCCGAGCAAGTTTGAACTGGTCATCAATCTCAAGACTGCTAAGGCGCTTGGTCTAAATTTAAAGCCCGCGCTACTCACTCAAGCCGACGAAGTAATTGAATAAAGCGCGGTCGATGTCCGCTATTGGCCCATAGCAGACATCGGCTAGTGCACTGCACATGTCCGCTATTGGGGGTAAAGCAGACATGACAAGTTGCCGATGTCCGCTTTCTCGGTCGCTATTGGGGGTAAAGCGGACATGGGTTGCTGCACCGCATGAGTCCGATTTTGACCCAAAGCGGACATCGGCCACCTCTCTAGGGTGCCCCTTCAAGCGGGCAACCTGAACCGATACGATGAGCGAGGTCCAAGCCGCGGGGGTGGCCATGAGGCGGCGCGAGTTCATCGCCTTAGTTGGCAATGCGGCCGTATGGCCGCTGGCGGCACGAGCGCAGCAATCCGCCAAAATTCTACACGTCGGTTTTCTGTATCCGGGGCCACGGGCGGCGGCGGCACTGCGGATCGCGGCTCTCACGTCCGGATTGCAGGCGAGCGGTCTTCGCGTGCCGGATCAGGTGATGGTCATCCCAGGCGTTACGGATGGCAACGCTGGTTTGCTCGCACCTATGGCGACTGATCTCGTTGCTCGGAAGGTAGATGCGATTTTCGCGGTCGGTCCGGCAGCAGTTCGAGCGGCACGTGCTGCGACCGCCACTATTCCCATCGTGGCGATCGACTTGGAGAGCGATCCGACCGATAGCGGCTTCATTACCAGTTACGCCCGACCCGGCGGTAATATTACCGGTGTGTTTCTCGATTTTCCCGACTTCAGCAAGAAATGGTTGGAGGCGTTGAAAGAAGCTGTTCCAAGAATTTCGAGCGTCGCCGTTTTTTGGGATTCGTCCACGGGGCCGACCCAACTCCGGGCGATCGAGGCAGCAGCTCAAATTCTCAATCTCAAGCTCATCATTTTGGAAGTTTCTGGACGCGCCGACGTCGAGTCCGCGTTCAAGTCCGCCATCGCTCAGAGTGCAGACGCTTTACTGATCCTGTCGTCGCCCTTCGTTAGCGCCAACACCAAACTGCTCGCCGACCAGGCCCAGTCGCACCGACTTCCGGCAATAACTCTGTTTCCACACTTTGCGCGCGATGGCGGATTGATGGGCTATGGGCCTAATCTTCTCAGCTATTTCCGCCACGCCGGCGTCATGGTCGCAACAATTCTGCGCGGAGCTAACCCTGCCGAAACGCCGATCGAACTGCCAACAAAGTTTGAGTTCGTCTTGAATCTTAGGACGGCTGCGGCGCTTGGCGTTGTAATTCCACCGGAAACCCTGCTCCGCGCCGACGAAGTGATCGAGTAACGGCGCTATTGTCTGCTCCTGGCCCATAGCAGACATGGGCGCGTGCGCTGCACATGTCTGCTTTCGGGGGTTAAGCGGACATGACCGGTTGCAGATGTCTGCTTTCGCGGTCGCTATTGGGGTAAAGCGGACATCAGGTATTGCACCGCACATGTCTGCTAATGACTCAAAGCGGACGTGGCGCAGCCAGTGTGACCCCCGGTCACAGATCGCCGCCCCGAATGTGTTAGCCTTGTACAATAGTTGGATTTCGGGGAAGCGATGAGGCGGCGTCAATTCCTGTCCATCCTCGTCGGAGCGGCGGTGTGGCCGCTGGCGGCGCGCGCGCAGGAGAAGGTAAGGCGCATCGGTGTGCTGATGGGCCGTCCCGAGACTGACGCCGAAGGCAAGGCCCGCGTGGCAGCGTTCCAGGAGCAATTGCAGAAGCTTGGCTGGACGGAAGGGCACACTATCCGCACCGACATTCGCTGGCAGACACAGGATGCAGCCTCGTTGCAGCGTTTTGCGAAGGAACTGGTGGGCTTGCGGCCCGACGTCATCCTGTCGGAAAGCACGCCCCCGACGGCCGCGCTGCTGCAGCAAACACGTGCCATCCCGATTGTCTTCGCCGTCGTTTCCGACCCGGTCGGCTCCGGCTTTGTCGAGAACCTAGCGCGACCGCGCGGCAATGTGAGCGGATTTCTCAATATCGAAGGCTCGCTCGGCGGCAAATGGATGGAGTTACTCAAGGAGGTTGCGCCGCGCGTTGCTCGGGTCGTGATGTTGTTCAACCCGACAACGGCGCCCTATGCGGAGATCTACAT
>Ga0081455_10007257_pt1 | contig 11702 bp, 6 predicted proteins | sample TabmetS3T2R1_FD_70207 | JGI IMG/M metagenome (GOLD analysis project Ga0081455, IMG submission 70207) | Tabebuia heterophylla rhizosphere microbial communities from the University of Puerto Rico - S3T2R1 | ecosystem: Host-associated > Plants > Roots > Rhizosphere ...
CCAAATATGGTAGATCATGCTTTGCGGCAATGGATCCCAAACCGAATTCCGATTCCAGTAATAACTTATTGAATTTTGTTGGATAGTGATTGCCTCCTAGGGCTATGGCTACCTTTTCACAAAACTCATTTTTTCTACTAATAACCTTAAATAAAGATCTACATACTGTATGTGCTGCATTTTCATCTTTCCATTGTTTTTCAGTCGATCCTATTTCAATAAATAGAGTTGGTTTTTTTAGTGAAGTCGGACCATGATGGGTAGATTCTATAATAATATCATACATGGGAACTCTATCCTTATTATTATTCAATTCAATAAGGTATTGTTTTTGAAGCCAAGGATAACAGACACCTAATTCCCTTTCATTGCCCCCAAAGTTATTTTTGCTAAAATTTCCTGTTGAATGACACGTCAATGCCGGAATGTTAGCTTTGGATCTATGTTGAGATAGGAAAATAAAAGATGATGTGTTGGGATATAGTTCATCCAGATTATCAAGATAGAGCAGATTATTTTCAGAAATATGTAAGACAATATTTGAATAGCTGCTAGAACAAAAGGTAGAATTAGTATCTTTCTCGAATCCATATCTCTCGATCAAACAACGCGAAATTGTACTACTTGCAAGATCTCTGTTTGAACAAAGTAGTGTATAATTGGCAGACAACTCTGAATATTTGGAATACTTCTAAATTTAATGGTATGTGCAACCAATAAAAATAATTTTAGTTCACAATTTACTATTAACTGAATAGATAATGAGAAAATATTGGCCGTCGGTGGTACTACAACTAAGAGTCCATTTGGAGGAATAAATCTTTCAAATTAATGGCTTGAGTTATTCAATATAGATAGCTGGTTTATACGGCCTGGCAAATTTTGACTTTAGCTTAGGGTCATATTTGTCACTATTCTCCTCACAAAAGATATTTACTTCAAGTTGATCATTTCCAATTTCACTAATTAGTAAAGATATAGCATCTTGTAGAGGTACCAATTCATTAAATGAATCAATTTTCATTCTTCTTTGTCTAACTTCTAGTGACTCCGACAGAATGTCATCTATCATTTTCTTTACCAAGTCAGGGTTATGCTTTACGAAATCTTTAACTTCGCTATCATTTACAAACTCCTTCATGACTACTCCAAAATTTGCAGTTGATTGGCTCTGTATTCTTTCTAATAATTTTTTATATAATATGCACTTGATGGTTGAAGACGTGTATATCATAATCCTTTTTGGAACAATTTTAGTAACCTTTGTTATTTTCTGTATATCTAAAATTATATCTTGAATAAGTCTTTCATTATCTTCAGATTTCAACCTAATTTTTGAATCATCTGCTTCGGGCCACTGATCTATACTTATAAAGGAACGATTACCCATTATTTCCCAAACTTCCTCACAGAAGAAAGGAGCAAATGGCGATAATAATTTAATCCTCGTTTCGAAGAATTCCTTTAGATAAATATTACGTATTGATTTATTTTTTGCAAGTTTTCTTTTATGATACCACTGTAGATCATTGTCCATCAAGTACAATATACTGTGTAATGCTTCTCTGATTCTAAATTTTTCAATAGCAGCAGTAGTATCTAAGATAATATGTTGTATCCTACTTGAAAACCACGTGTCTTCCAGTTCATTGTGATCCAAACTATTCTGGGTTGTAGTAAAAATGCTCTTATGGTTACTAATAGTTCTGTAAATTTCAAACAATTTGGATCTAATTCCTTTTACTAAATCAAAGGAGAAGTCAGAATCTTGTAATATCTCTGCAGATGCTAGCATTGTAAGACGAATCGGATCAGCACCATATTCCTGAATTGCGTGTCGCAGGGGAATAATATTTCCAAACGATTTAGACATTTTCTTACCTTCCATTAGTACCGACCCATTGACAACAATTTGCTTAGGCCACTTATCCTTGGTAAAAATTGCTGCATGATTAAATATAAAAAACGCTAGATGATTTGGAACCAAATCCCTTCCAGAATGCCTAGAATCTACTGGATAAAAATACAGAAATTCATTTCTGATTTTATCCAATAATTGTATGGAAATTTTTGAATCTTTAGCAACTAGGTCACGATTGCTCTTTCCTAAAAGAACGTAGTCAAAAAAACTATCACTCAAATTATCTGCCGATACTTTATCTTTACTGTTTTGTGAATCGATATTATTGCGAATATAATTTGATAGGGTGTAATAAGCCATATAGATAGCTGAATCTGCTAAACTTTCAATAATCCACTCATTATCCCATGGAAGTTTCGTTCCTAGACCGCTTTTTCTTGCACATGCTCTTTCCTTTAGCCAATCTATAACATTTACAAATTCTTGTCTTATTTCTTCAGGTAGAATTTCCATATTTTTTATCAGTTCATATGCCAATTTTTTCCAATTTTCATCACCATAATTGATAAACCACTGGTTTGTTAGTAACTTCACTACGCAAGAAGTACCGCATCTACATTTTACTGCATTTTTTAATTCATACATGGTGGTTCCGATTCCCTGGTTGATGATTTTTTCCCTTATTGTATCTCTTGCTTTTAACACATTTAGATTTCCGATTATATCTATCTCTGGCAAAAGGACACCATTGTGAAATTCGTCGGAATAAAGCTTGTTTGTTGCCTCTTCAAGTTTTGGATCGTTCTGATTCGTTATTGAATAGCTAGTCACTATAAATTCCGCAGGTGATAAGCCAATTGAGGGAAACGTATCAGTATGGATTACCGTTATGGGAACAATATTAACAGTGATGTCATATTTTGTCAAGGTATCGGAGTCCTTCCTTAAATCAATGAGCGCTTGGTAATCATAAGGTGAATGTGCTGGAACTGACATAACAATTCCAGTCCCATTATTGGGATCAACAAATGATGCTGGAAATATAGGTATGTGTTGTTTTCTTAATTGATCATACACAGATTTTCCTATCAAATCAGATCCATGTATTTCTGAAATTATCGACACATTTAGGTTTAAAAATTCCAACTTTTTTGCTGCATCTTTAGTAATTATCCATTTCTCATTATCTACACGTGCAATTACATACTTAATATTCGGATTTATCCATAAGTTAGTCACACCAAAAATAGTTTCTGGTCTTAATGTCGCAGTTGGAATAATGTATTGTTCTTCAAATTTGAATTTCACAAGCACATATTCAATTAGCTCTGGTTCGATATCGCCTATAGTATCATGTTGACTAACTGGATTTTGATCATGAGGACACCATCCGACTGGATGAGATCCCTGAACTATTAAGCCTTTCTTCCTAAGGTTTCTAAATTGCCACGAAATGAATTTAGAATAGGCCGTATCTATCGTCGTAAACTCTCTCCTCCAATCAATAGAATACCCCATTTCATTCATTCCTTGTTTGATTTCTTCATGGAAAAAGTCGGCTATTTTTTTAGGTTCTTTGAAACTTGATATTACTTCATCAGGGATCTTGTATATTTGTTCAAAAGTTTCTATTAATTCTAGGTCGTTGGATTTGATTCTTTGTGACATTGACACAATAGGTGTTCCTGTATAGTGGAAACCCATTGGAAATAATACATTATAACCCTTCATACGTTTGTATCTCGCATGGACATCAGCCAAAGTATATGTTCTTCCATGGCCTACATGTTGTGGCGAATTTGGGTAAGGATACGCGACTGTAAGAAAAAACTTTTTCGTATGCGGCTGAGTTTCAGATTCAAATATTCTACCTTCAGACCACTTTTTTCTCCACTTTTCTCCAACTTTTGCCCAATTGAGTTCTACGTTGGACGTTTTTTCAGCTGAATTTTCAGCCATTTTTTTCACTAGAATCTAAAATACTTGTTAACAGATTCTCAAGATTATTCAAGCATTCTTGAACCTTACTCTTGTCTGTTCCTCCGCCTTGAGCAAATTTCTCTGTGCCTCCTCCACCGGTACCTCCAAGTTTTAACGAAATTTCTTTAGCAATTTTTGATGCTTTAATGACTTTTCTTGATTCAACACCAACAAAAACTATGACTTTTATTCTTTCTTGATCCTGAACGAGTGCAACGTATACTAAGAAAGGATCATTATCTATACTTTTTTCTCCTAATGCAATATAGTAATCATCGCCTATTTCATCATCATAAGTAACGTAGATCTTTAATCCTGAACTTGATTTAGTCGCTTTCTGAGAAACGATTTTAGTCATATTGTCTGAAAATTTATTAACAAGAATTCTAATATTTCTTTTCATTAATTCATTGTCCGCTGTTATCTTGTCAAACGAATCAACTACTTTCTCTTTGCTTGAACCAAGGGATTGGGCGATATGAAGTAACTGAGACTCCTGTGATTGCACGTACTTCAATGCATTATTTCCAGCAACATACTCAAGTCTTACTACCCCATCTTGAATTCTCTCAGTTTTTAGAATTTTTATCAGACCTATTTCTCCTGTCTTATTTACATGGGTTCCACCACATGCTTCGACATCCCATCCGTCTATGTTTACTATCCTTACATTGTTTGATGGAACTGCGCCTCCTTGATAAATCCTGAATGTATATCGCTTCTCAGCATCGGATCTTTCAAATACATTGATTAATATTGGTAAATTTCTCTGAACCACTTCATTGGCGGTTTTTTCTATCTGCTTGATTTCTTCTATAGTCAGAGCAGAATGATGAGTAATGTCCAATCTTGCGTAATGTTCTTCCTTAAAGGCAGAATTCTGCCATACCCATGATCCAAGACTGTTCCTTGCAGCGGAATTCAATATGTGGGTTGCGCTATGATTTTTGGTTATAGCTAGTCTCCTTTCGTTATCAACAATTCCGTGGACTATTTTATCCTCTGGAAAATGATCTTTTGATGAACCGTCTAATTTATGAAGAACTATATCATTTTGTTTTACTACGTCTGTAATTTTAATCCCTTCGATATATCCAAAATCTGGTTCTTGTCCTCCTCCTCTGGGATAAAATGCGGTTTGATCCAAAATCATGTACTTGCCTTTAACTATCCTAAGAATTCTTGCATCAAATTCTCTAATGGACGGATTTTCATAATACAATAATCTTGTGGGTTTCAGCCCAGTGATAGTTTCAACTACTGGAACCCGTTTTGATTCATGAGAGGTATGGAGCTCTGCTAATTTCAAATAAAAATCAGGTGGTATTTTTTCTATAACTCCAGTTTCAAGTAAAAAATCAGGTGTAATTCCATCGGATTCGTACATCCTTATTAGGTCTTCAACATTGGGGCTTTTCTTGGTTGTTAACATGGATTTGGCTATGGAATACATTCTTACTTTAGATGAAGAATACCTCCCGGATTCAATTTGTATTATGGTTCTAACATCATTCTTGTGCTCATATAACTCAGGATACATTGGTTTTAGTTGATCAATGTGTAAATCCATGATATCTTCTAAATTGATATTCCAGTCAAAGCGTGCAAGTAATGCAAGAGTTCTTCTTAATATCATTCTCAGATTGTAGCCTCCTCCGACATTGGAAGGTAAAGAACCATCAGAAATTGCAAATAATAAAGTTCTTGTGTGATCAGCTATTACTGATAATGTTTCAAAGGGTAAGATAGTCTTTTCTAAAGCTTCATACGATACGCCCATTTCTTTTGCAATATTTGCTTTCAAAAGTCTTACGTCATAATGATAGTTCGAATATTTCTCAGAAAATACCCTGAAATATTGAGATAGAAACTCTGGATTCGAATCAATATCGATACCAATTATATCTTTTAGTTTTTTTATTACCGGTCCGAATGTAGCATCGTAGCTTGTTGGGGTGCCTAATGTGATCCAGGACATGCGTTCTAGTCCTGCTCCCATATCTATAATCCTGTTATCAAGGGTACGGTAATTGTGTTCGTCACCCTCAAACTCGGTGAATACCGCATTTCCTAGCTCCAATCCTCGAACATAATATTCCAACGAATTACCAAAGGCTCCGGCACCCATCCAAACATCTTCAACGAAAGTTATTTCTTCCGATTGAATACCAAGTACTTCCTTAAGGAGAGCGTGATCCAGTTCTATACACCTGTCCTTCCAATATCCACCTGGTGCATCTGCATTACAGGTTTGACCTATCATGCAGAAACTAGTATAGTGTCTACCAGTAAGACCAACGTTTTCAATATCATTAAAGCGAAGACACATTTGAGGAACTACAAGAGGATTTTTTGGGATTTCAAATACGATCTTTCCATTCATTACCCTCTGAAAGTCTACAATTGAAGCAATCGTGAAATAAAGATCCTCTCTCCAGCGGCATACCACAGGATATCTTTGGATTACTTCGTGATCATTTTTTCTGAAAAAACTACTCAATTCTATCCAGGTATTTACAAAATCTAGTCTCTTTGATGTCGGGGGATCATCTATAAAGCTGTAGTTTTCATGTTCGGGACAAGCTACTTTATCATTTATAGACCAAAAGAATTTTCCGCATAACTTGCAATTTTGTCTTTTGAATCCTTTTTCATCGAACAATGAAACCTTATAATATTTATCTGGATTTGAAGAAAAAAGTGATAATAATGACTGTTTTTCCATTTCACACAAATTATTTGACAATGTTATTAATGCTTTTGTAAGTTTCGATTATTACCAAGCCCAAGAGGTTTTTACCCATTTTTTGACTTTTCTGAGGTAGTTCTATTATCTCTTATTGCATCTCCTATTGCATCGCTATTACTTTTTATCATCTCTATAAATCCTTGTTTGAGTTTGTCGTAAAGAAGGTGTGAACACCCTAGTCTATTAAAGGAGCATTATTGTCCGTATAAATAATATAATTAGTTACTACTTTGATTCTCTTTCTATGACGTAATACTTGTTGGCATTTTTGTTGCAATAATTAGTATATCTGTGTCAAAAGGTTAAATTAACCTGTACATTAAAGTTCAAATTATCAGGGTTCGTCAATTTGAATAGTTCAGCAGATCTAACCTGGAAAAGAACACATTATTCCAAAAGTATTGATACATCCATGAACGGAAAGGAGGTATTAATTGTCGGATGGATCTCTTCGATTCGTGAACATAGTAACATAAAATTTATCACAATAAACGACAGATTTGGTAAAATTCAAGTTATCTTGAAGAAAAATGAATATCCGACATCGCTCACGTCTGAAATCCCAAAAATTAGAGAACACGCTTCTATTGCAATAAAGGGTAAAGTTAGAGGTGAACCAAAAGCACCAAATGGAATAGAGATAATTCCAATTGATTTTAAAATTCTTTCTTTGGCTAACAAGAATTCTCCTATCGTTATTCAAAGTAGGAAAGGAGTTGGTATTGATACTAGATTAGACCTAAGAGCAATAGATCTACGTAGACCGTATCTTCAATCAATTTTTAGCATAAGATATACTGTATTGAACTCATGTAGGGAATTTCTCAGAAATGAAGACTTTATCGAAGTTAATACACCTAAAATAATTGCTACGGCAACTGAAGGTGGAGCTACACTCTTTCCTATTTTTTATTACGATAGAGAAGCATTTTTGACTCAAAGTCCTCAGCTTTATAAAGAGCAGCTGACCATGGCATTTGAAAACGTATTTGAAATAGGCCCCATTTTTAGGGCAGAACCCTCACGAACAAATAGACATCTGTCAGAGGCCACATCGATAGATATCGAGAAAGCATATGCCGATTATAATGATATAATGGAAATTTTAGAAAGAATGATTCATTTTTTGTGGGATCAAGTAAAAGACAAGAATAAGTCACATCTCGAATATCTAAAAATAGAACTCCCTGAACTATCATTTCCATTTCAAAGATATAGATATTCAGATCTAATAGAAAAGTTGCAGAATGCGGGACAATCAATTGAATGGGGAGATGACATTTCACAACAAAAGCTACGCAATCTCGAGGATAATGATGTAAAGAATTTTTACTTCATAGTTGATTGGCCCACTTCAATAAAGCCCTTCTATGTGAAACCAAAATCTACAGGGACAGAGTGTGAATCTTTCGATCTGATGTATAGAGATCTAGAATTATCGTCAGGAAGCACAAGAATCCAAAATAAAAATGAGCTGATTGAAAGAATGAAAAAACAGGGATTAAATACTGAAGCCTTTGACTTTCATTTGAAAGTTTTTGATTATGGCATGCCACCTCACGCAGGGTTCGGATTAGGGCTTGAAAGGTTAATGATGAGCATGTGCAACGTTGACAATATTAGGGATGTTGTATTGTTTCCTAGAGACATAGATCGAATATCACCTTAACAAATAATATATCTATGACAAGATGAGAATATTATGATTTCAAAAGATGAATTAGAGTATCTTGCTCAGATATCTAAAATCAATCTATCTGAAGATGAAGCTAAAAAATTCCCTGAACAATTGGACAAGACAATTGAATATATTGATATTCTTGAAGAACTTGCCTCAGATGATTTGAATGTTCTGGATTTGCAAGAAGTAAAATTCGATGAGCTCAGAGACGATGTGGTCAAAATGTCGGAGGAACTACGAATAACTAAGAACATGACAGAAGATGGTTTCCTAAGAGGACCTAAGATGAAATAAGATGTCAAGCCTACATGATCTACTGGCACATGAGGTAGTTGAGGGTATAAAAGAAGGATTATTTACTGCTGAAGAGTATGTTAGTTCTCTCATTAAAACAATAGAAGATGTGGAATCAAAATTAAACTCGTTTATTACATTAGACACTGTAGGAGCGCTATCTTCTGCAAAGTTAATAGATAGAAAAATTAAAGAGAATGAAGATATAGGTTACTTAGGCGGAGTAGCGGTCGGAATAAAGGATAACATTTCTACAAAAGATATCCGAACTACGTGCGCATCAAAAATACTAGAAGATTATGTTCCATCATATGATGCGACAGTCATACGGAACCTGAAACAAAATGGGGCAATAATATTAGGGAAATTAAACTTGGATGAATTTGGTATGGGTTCAACGACAGAGTACAGTAGATATTATCCAACTCATAATCCGTGGAACTTAGATTATGTACCTGGTGGATCATCAGGTGGTTGTGGCGCTGCTGTTGCGGCTGGAGAATGTACTGTTTCTCTCGGCTCGGACACTGGAGGCTCAATAAGATGCCCTGCAAGTTTCTGTTCAGTTGTTGGACTTAAACCAACTTATGGAAGGGTAAGTAGATACGGTTTAATTTCCTATGCAAATAGTCTCGAACAAATTGGTCCCATATGCAGATCGGTTAAGGACATAGCACTGATAATGAACATAATTTCTGGAAAAGATAATAGTGATAATACAAGTATGTCATCATCACCAATTACTATTAATAATAAATTAGACAAATTTGACATTGCGATAGTAAAGGAGTTGATTAACGATGGTGATCATGGAGTTACAGGAACGATTTATTCTACATCTGATAAATTTAAAGAGATAGGATGCACTTGTGATGAAATATCGATAAAAAATCTACATTATGCTTTGCCCTCATATTATACTCTTGCAAGCGCCGAAGCGAGTAGTAACCTTGCGAGATATGATAATATTCGATATGGATTTGACCTTCCAATAGAGGAATACAAATGGGATACTTATTTTAGTAATGTTAGAAAAAACTTTGGAGAAGAGGTAAAAAGGAGAATACTAATAGGATCATATGTTCTCTCTTCGGGATATTACAGTAAATACTATCTCAAGGCTAGGAGTCTTCGCTCACTATTAAAGTTGGAATTACTTAAGTTATTCAAAAAATACGATCTGTTGATTGGACCAACAATGCCGATCCTTCCATTCAAGTTTGGTGAAAAAATAGATGATCCAATTAAGATGTATCTTGTTGATATAAACACAGTTATAGCCAATCTTGCAGGAATTCCTGCAATATCACTGCCAATTGGATTTAGTAACGGTCTTCCTATAGGATTGCAAATGATGGCTGCGCCATTTGAAGAACAAAAGCTAATCGATGTATCACATGCCCTTGAAAATACCATCAATATTCAAAGGAGACCAAATCTAACATGAGTTTGGTAATGATCGGATTGGAAATTCACGCTCAGATAACTGTGCTTGAAAGTAAACTATTTTGTTCTTGTCGTGGAAACTATCGTGATCTGAGACCCAATACAAACATTTGTGAAACATGTTGTGGATTACCGGGTACTTTACCAATTATCAATAAAAAGGCTATAGAATATTCTACAATGACCTCCATTGCTCTAAGATGTAAAGTTCCAGACAAGATTATGTTTTATCGTAAAAATTATTTTTATCCAGATTTACCGAAAAACTTTCAGATAACCCAGTATAATGTCTATGGCTTTTCAAGTATAGGAGTGGAAGGCTTATTTGAGCTGGATGATTCAAAAAAAATTAGAATTAGTAGAATTCAATTGGAGGAGGATCCCGGGAGAATTATTTATCTTGAGGGGGGCATGAACGTTAGGAACTCTGCTTTGATAGACTACAATAGGGCCGGTGTTGCATTGATCGAAATAGTCACAGAGCCTGATTTTACAAATCCAAAAGAGGTTAGGCTATTTTTAAATAAATTATCGTTGACACTTGAACATCTTGGTGTATGCAATACTTTGATGGAGGGATCAGTAAGATGTGATGTAAATGTGTCTATGAAGGGTGGTAACAAGGTAGAAATTAAAAATATTAACTCCTTTAAGGAAGTTGAAAAAGCCATCAACTATGAAATTACTAGGCAAACTAGCATGTATAACCGGAATATCAAAATAGAGTCTGAAACGCGACATTGGGATGATAAGAAAAAAATTACATATAAGTCAAGAAGTAAAGAAGAAGAGCATGATTATCGATATTTTCCAGAACCTGATATTCCGATTATTGTATTAGGTGATAATTTTGTTGCTAATTTAAAAGATCATATGCCTGAGCTTCCACACCAAAGATTCGATCGTTTTGTATCAAAATATAATCTGTCAGTACATACATCTAATATTCTCATAAACGATAAGAAATTGGCTGATTTTTTTGAATCTACTTTGAAATTATATTTTTCGCCCGTTGAGATAGCCAACTTTCTAATAACAGACTTTAAGAGTATGATTGAAGATGATAGTAACAGTACCGACTATTTGAGAAATACGAAGGTGAAACCGGAGCATATAGCTGAATTGGTTCAAATGATTGAAGGAAATAAGATTAGCAGAATTACAGCAAAGGATATTTTAATCAAAATATTCGAGAGCGGAATCTTACCTTCGGAAGCTGTGAATAATACAAGTTCTTTCAAAATAGCTGATGAAAAAACCCTTATGGATGCAGTTGAGTCAGTTTTTAAAACAGAAAAATCCGCCGTTGAAGATGCTAAAAGGAATCATGAAGCAATAAATTTCTTGCTAGGCAAAGTAATGAAGTTTACTAATGGACGTGCAGATCCAAAAATAGCCATGCGTCTAATAAACAATAAATTAAATAAACCTGATCCATAGGGCTATTTCACTTTCATAAAATGATTAGGATTCAATTTCTATTCTTCGGGATGATCTAATTGCTATTATCATTATTTGGATATTTGTTCTAATTGACCTAATACCATTGGAAGAAATGCACCAATGTCGCTGACAATTCCTATTGCTTGTGTCGTTCCTCTATCTAGCAGTTTTGTTACAACAGCCTGACTAATATCTACTGCGACGACCTTTACTCGTGCAGGAATCATATTCCCTACGGCAATTGAATG
>Ga0081455_10007258_pt1 | contig 11701 bp, 9 predicted proteins | sample TabmetS3T2R1_FD_70207 | JGI IMG/M metagenome (GOLD analysis project Ga0081455, IMG submission 70207) | Tabebuia heterophylla rhizosphere microbial communities from the University of Puerto Rico - S3T2R1 | ecosystem: Host-associated > Plants > Roots > Rhizosphere ...
ACACTCCGACGCGATTGTGCTGCCATCCATGGCCCAGCATGTGCTCGACAGCTGCGACTCGGCTCGGCCGTCGTGGTACGACGACACAGGCCACTTCCCCTTCTGGGAAAAACAAGACCGATTCAACCGGGAACTCAGAGACTTCGTAGGTGCGCTCGCGGAGCGCCAGGCAACTGTCGCCCACTCGTGGTAGAACCCACCGCACAGACAGGCGGGCGACATCGAGGCAGGTTCGCACCCTCGCGGTTCGGAACGAGGCGGCTGGCCATGCCGGGAAGTTCCAGCAGCTACGGCACAACAGCTCGCAGCGGATCATGGCCGAGACCTTCGACGGGGACCACGGTCGTCCGATCGCGGGCGATCTCGTGCGGCATGGCGGCCGAACCTCATGCCACGATCGACCGCTGCAACCCGAGCCGCGCTACCGAACTGCCAGACGGCGGTCATGCCAGTTGCTGACGTCAACCGATCCATGTTGAGGCTGCCGGCCTGGGTCGTCGTGGTCGTCGCGGCGTCCTGCGTGGTTCTCGGCGCAGTTTGACGGTTCGACCGTTGGCGTCGATCGACGTACTCACTCTGATTGTCGGTCTCGTTGCCATCGTCACCGGCATGTTGACCCTTGTCTCGCAGGATGAACGATCGCCCCTGTATCGGTGGCTCGTCGGAGTCGGCTGGATCGTGCTGGGTGTGGCGGTCTTGCGTGGCCTGGGCTGGGCGCTGGAGCGTTGGCCGTCGTGGTCGGAGTCGCGGTGGTTGTCGACATTGTCCGGGTGGTGCTCGGGGCGCGTCGAGGAACCGGCGGCCGAGCTGATCGGTGGTGTTGCCTCGATCATCTTCGGTGCGCTTGCGCTGACCTGACGTCACAATGTTCGTGGTCCCAGTCCTGTTCGGAGTACGCACGGTGCTGTTCGGCCTCTCGCAGCTGCTCTCGGTTCTTCAGCGTGGCGGCACCCGGCCGCGGGGGCCGTTGAGCCCGCGGGCAGCACCGAAGTCGCGGAGCCGGTTCAGGATTGGCGCGCCTGGCGGCCGGCCGTGGCGCTCCTGCTACTCGGGGTCAGCTTCACGTGGCGAGGGTGGACAAGGTGAGCCGTTCCATGACACGCCGCAGACGGTGCCCGGCACCCCTGAAGAGTTGTTGCCCAGTGAGCCCCTCGACACCGACCACGTCCCAGCCAATGCGCGGGTCTGGTTGATCCTCGACGCGGTGGCCGGACCGTGCGGGCTCTGCCGCGATGCTTCAGTGCGCTGTTCGCGGCAATGGGTCGCCATCGGAGGGGCGGGTGCGGCCTCATCCCATAGGCGGCGGCGTAATTGGACGGTGGCCATCTTGATCAACAGCTCGGGCCCCCTACGGGCCCCGACGCCTTCACCAAGGACACCAATTTGGGCTTTGAAACGGTGGCGTCTGAGCGCAAAACCGGGCCGGAGTAGTCGGTTCACCGGCTTCCCAAGCTGAGAATCGTTGCTCTGGATCACCTTGGTCACATTTCGAGTGTGAGGGGCAAAGTGGGGCCTCCCCGGTCCGAGTTGAGTGGCCGTGCGTGCACTCCAAGGCTCAAATCCTGTCACCCCGACACTGGAACGCCTGGTCAGATACACCTTGAGATCCTGAACCGGAGCGTTCAAGCTGCAGGCACAGCAGCAAAGTACAGCAGCGCACGTCAGGGTAAGGCGTCTCCAAGTCGCCGGAGGGCGTCACGTGTAGCCGCCGAGCCGGCATTGGCGTAGATCGCCATCGTGACCGCTTGATCTGCATGCCGCAGGAAGCCTGGTCGGCTAGCGCCTTTTCCGCCGCCCGCAAATCGCGCATGATGGTCGGCGTGAGGTGGGCTGTCGGGAGGGCGCTGGAGCGGCCTGCTGTACCGTGCGACCTGCTCCGCGCCGGCCTGGACGCGGAGCAGGACGGTCTCGCCCTGATCTCGGCCGACACGCGCTTGACGTGGAGGGCGCTCGACGACCTGAGCGGCAGGCTCGCGGGGAACCTGCTCGCGTTGGGACTGGAGCCTGGCGACCGCGTCGCGTCCCTCATGCCGAATCGTCCGGCTCTCGTCGTCCACTACCTCGCGTGCTTCAAGGCGGGACTGGTCGCGACTCCCCTCAACTACCGCTACATGGCCCCGGAGATCGACCATGCGCTGCAGGTCAGCAAGGCCCGCGCGTTGCTCGCGCACGCGGAGCGCGGGCAGGATCTCGCCGCCAGCGAGCTCGCCGGGCACTTGCCGTTGGGGCGAATCAGTTACGGGGCGGGGGACGGACAAGGTCCGACGTTCGAGGATCTCGTCGCGGGAGACGAGCCTCCAGCACAGCTCGCGCCTCCTTCGTCGTCGGCTCCTGCCGTCATGTTTTTCACGTCGGGCAGCACCGGACGCCCGAAAGGGGTGACGCACACACACGAGACGCTCGGCTGGATGCTGGCGGCGGCGGCGGCCGGGCTCGAGCTCACGCCCGCCGATCGTCTCCTCGCCGGTTCTTCACTTTCCCACCTAGGCGCGTTCTATGTCTCCTTCAGCGCGCTCAGCGTCGGCGCCGGCGTCGTCGTGGCGCGGACGTTCGACGGAGACGAGCTGCTGCCTCTACTTCGCGACGACCGCCCGACGGTGCTGTCGATGCTGCCCTCCGCGCTCTTCGCGCTGACCCGGGATCACGGTGCCTCTCACGAGGACTTCGCCTCGCTGCGGCTCTGCCGCGCGGCGGGGGACACCGTGTCCGCCGAACTCGAGCGGGAGTTCACGGAGCTGAGCGGTTTCGCGATCGACGAGGCCTATGGCATGACCGAGGTCGGACTTGCGACGTTGAGCCCACCTGATCGGATCAAGGTCGGCTCCGTCGGGCAGATCGCTCCTGGTGTTTCGCTCTCGATCCGCAGCGAACAAGGAGAGGAGCTACCGGTCGGTGGCGAAGGGCGCCTGTGGGTGAAAACGCGCGCCGCCACCGTCGGCTACTGGGACGATCCGGCAGCGACGGAGGCCGCCTTTCGCGACGGGTGGCTCGACTCGGGCGACGTCATGCGGGTCGACGACGACGGCTACTTCTACTTCCGGGGGCGCAAGAAGCAGATCATCGTCCACGACGGCTCGAACATCAGCCCGCAGGAGATCGAAGGCGTCCTCGTCGAGCACGAGAGCGTGGAGAGCGCGGCGGTGATCGGGATCCACGACCTCGTCCACGGCGAGAACGTCCGCGCCTACATCACGTTCAAAGAAGGTGCCCACCGGCCCACGAGCCAGGAGCTGATCCGCTTCGCTCGGAGCAAAGTGGGCTACAAGGCCCCCGACGAGATCGTCGTCCTCGACCGGATGCCGTTCACGGCGACAGGGAAGGTGGACCGGACCGGCCTGAAGCGAATGGCCGAGGCGAATCTCAACCGCACGGCAGGCGGCTAGGTCCCTACTGTGGTTGGCGATGGCTATCGGACGGCTCAGTGGCGGCCGGATCATCGACTGGTTCGGACGAGCTCCCGTGATGCGGGCCAGTGCAGTGGTGGCTGCCGCCGGAATCGGCACGGTCGTGCTGGCGCCGAACCTGTGGCTGGCCGCTGTCGGGGTCCTGCTGTGGGGAATCGGGGCATCACTCGGCTTCCCGGTGGCCCTCTCGGCCGCCGGTGACGATCCCCGCTATGCCGCCAAGCGAGCCGGGGTGGTGGCCACCGCCGGCTATGCGGCGTTCCTGGTCGGTCCACCGTTGCTCGGGTTCTTGGGCAAGCACATCGGCATCCGCAACGCCGTCGTCGTCGTGCTGGGAGTGGTGCTGGCGACCACTCTTGCTGCTGGTTCAGTTCGGCCCCGACCAAACCGTGGCCGCTGACCGTAAGACCAACTGGCCCGAATCGACGGGTTCACGGTGGTTCTGGAATGGAGTGGCATCAAATGAGAGGTGGCAGGCATGAATAGTGGCGGAGACGACGGTGAGATCGGGACTTCCGATCTCACCTCGGACGTCTCCGATACCGAGAAGGCGTTGACCGGCTTGGCGACACGTGCCGCCATCGATGCGTGGGTCGCCGAAACGGTAGCGTCGTTGATCGGCGATCAGGTGCAGGAGGTGCTGTTCCGGTCGGGCCGGATCGACGCCGTATATGGACTGCTGACCGCGACATGTCAACGCATTTCGGTCAAAATCCATCGCCCACCTGTCGACCTGGGCGCCCGGCGGCTAGCGGCTCGGGCACAGCACCTGTTGGCCGATACCGGATTCCCGTGCGCGCGTCCGCTGCTTGGGCCGTCAACGGTTCAGGGTCGGGTGGTCTCGGTGGAGACGCTGCTGCCCCAGGGTGCCGAAGCCGACGCGCACGATCCGCGGATCAGGCGAGTCATCGCAGAGGGCCTGGCGCAGCAGGTCGCTGTCCTGTCTGATCATCCCGATCTAGTGGCGCTGGTCGGTCAGCCCCCGGCCTGGTGCGATTACCGTCAGGGTGCTTGGGGCCGAACGCACGATCCGTTTTTCGACTTTCGCACCACCCCGCCGGAATACGCGTGGCTGCAGCAGTTCGCGCAGGACGCTTCCGACGTACTTACGCACAGCAGGTTCGACCGTGCGGCGGCCGCCGCGCACTGCGACTGGTACAGCGGCAATCTGCGCTTCGACAACGGACGGCTGGTGGCAGCGTTCGATTGGGACCTCATCGCGGACCATGAAGCCGTCATCGCCGGCACCACCGCGGCCACCTTCGCCGGTGAATCCGAGCCCGTTGGTCCACCGACGCCGCAAGAAGCGGCTGGATTCATGCGTGACTACGAACAGGCCCGACAGATCCGGTTCTCAACCGACGAGCGGGCCGCCGCCACCGCGGCCATGCGGTGGAACATCGCCTATTCCGCCCGATGTGATGTCACTAACGCGCACGGCAGAGCACCGCCACTGCACTCAGCTCTCGAGCTGCTGCGCACCAGACGAGCGGAGTACTTCGACTTGACCTGGTGATCATCGACAACGACGCTCAGCTTCGCAACCCCGGCTGATCCGTCTTCGGGAGAACCCGAACCTGGACAGCCGACAACTACAACGATCGGAGAACCATGTCTGCATCTCAGACGCGCGGCCCGCTGCATTCCGCACCGCTAACCCAGGAGTGGTGGCGGACCGCGGTGATCTACCAGATCTATCCGCGCTCGTTCGCCAGCGGAAACAGGGACGGAATCGGCGACCTTCCCGGCATCACCCGCCGGTTGCCGTACCTGCGCGATCTTGGTGTGGATGCGGTCTGGATCTCTCCGTTCTACCCCTCGCCGCAGGCCGACGCCGGCTACGACGTCGCCGACTACCTCGACGTTGACCCGCTGTTCGGCTCCCTGACCGACGCCGACGATCTGGTGACGATTGCCCACGGACTCGGCCTGCGGGTCTTCGTAGACGTCGTGCCGAACCACACCAGCGACGAACACGCCTGGTTCCAGCAGGCGTTGGCCGCTGGACCCGGCTCACCGGAACGGGCCCGCTACTGGTTCCTCGACTCCGACGACGGCCCGCCCAACAACTGGCCGTCGGAGTTTGGCGGATCGGCGTGGACTCAGGTGCCGGACGGGCAGTGGTACCTGCATATGTTCGACCGCAAGCAGCCGGATTTGAACTGGTCCAACCCCGAAGTCCGGGCCATGTTCCTCGACGTACTCCGGTTCTGGCTCGACCGCGGCGTCGACGGCTTCCGGGTAGACGTCGCCCAGGCCCTGGTCAAAGCCCACGGGCTGCCCGACTTCCACGGCGATCTGCATGCCATCTTCGATGGCAAGGTCCCCGCCTATACCGCACCGTTCTACGACCAAGACGGGGTGCACGACATCTACCGCGACTGGCGGCAGCTGCTGGACAGCTACCCCGGCGATCGGGCCATGGTCGCCGAAGCGTGGGTGAACCCGCTCGAGCGGCTGTCCCGCTACGTGCGTCCCGACGAGTTCCACCAGGCTTTCAACTTCGCCTTCTTGCAGACCCCGTGGAACGCCACCGCACTCCGCACCAACATCGTCGAGTCGCTGCAGACCAACGATGCCGTCGGTGCACCCGCAACCTGGGTGCTGTCCAGCCACGACGTGATCCGACCCGCCAGCCGGTTCGGCTACGCCTACGACCACATCTCTCCCTGGCTGGCAGCTGGTGAACCGGCGCCCGACATCACCACCGGCACCCGACGCGCTCGGGCGGCCGCGATGCTGATGCTGGCCCTGCCCGGCAGTGCCTACATCTACCAAGGCGAGGAACTCGGGCTGCCCGAAGTCATCGACCTGCCCGCCGATGCTCGACAGGACCCGACCTTCACCTCCAGCGGCGGCGAGATCCTCGGTCGCGACGGCTGCCGAGTGCCACTCCCCTGGGAGAGGGAGGCCCCCGGCTACGGCTTCGGCGCCAGCAACACCACCTGGCTGCCGCAACCCGACACCTTCGCTGACCTCGCCGTAGATCAACAGACCGGACAATCCGGTTCCACCCTCGAGCTGTACCGGGCGTTGTTGACCATCCGCCGCGCCCGTCAGCTCGCCGCCGGCGACATGGACCTGCTCGACCTCGGCGTCGAGCTCATCGGCCTCAGAATCACCACCACCACCACCACGGGCACCACGCAGGTCGTTGTCAACCTCGCCGACAACGATTGGCCGATCCCCGCAGGCATGAAGGTGCTGATCGCCAGCCACCCCGGCGTCACAGGCTCCGTGCCTAGCGACCACGCCGTCTGGCTGGATGTGTCGTGATTCCAGTCGCGGCACTCGAAGGTAGGCCGAGGTTATGAGCTTTGTGACTACCGCCAAGCTGGCTCATGATCTTCGAAGCTTGGGTGTCGCGGAGGGTTCGGTTGTCCTTGCCCACGTCTCGATGTCCCGGCTCGGACGAGTGATCGGTGGGGAGCAGGCCGTAATAGATGCCCTCCTCGACGTTCTCGGCCTAGCTGGAACGCTGGTCATGCCCTCCCAATCCTGGCAGTTGTGCGATCCGGCCTGTCTGAACGAACCGGATGTCCCGCGCGAGGTATGGCAGCTGGTACGCGAGAATCTGCCCGCTTACGATCGGACGCTCACACCGACCCGGACGATGGGCAAGGTAGCCGAGCTATTCCGCATGCACCCACGTGCCGTCCGGAGCGCTCATCCGCACCGCTCTTTCGCCGCCGTCGGACGGCACGCCCGCGACATCATGGCCGTACACGATCTAGACAGCCCCAACGGCGAACGGTCCCCGCTAAAGGCGATGTACGACCTGGACGCGAGCACGCTGCTGCTCGGCGTGGGGCACTCGAAGAGCACCATTTTGCACCTGGCCGAGCACCGCAGCGGCCTGCCAACTGCGACGATCCCCAACGGCGCACCTTTGGTCGTCGACGGGAAACGCCGCTGGGTGACATATGACGAGATCGTCGTACCTGACCACGATTTCGACGAGGTCGGATCAGCCTTCGCCCGAGACACCGGCCTGCAACGGTCCGGTCAGGTCGGTGACACGACAGCGCTGCTGCTTCCACAGCCACCGTCAGTGGATTACGCCGCACACTGGTTCGCAGAGCACCGCCCCTCCGACCCGTCGACACGATAGTTCTACTGAGCGGTGCGCACGGCGACCGACCCACCAGCTAGCACTGCGGAAAAGGCGCCAGGGTCTCGCGGGAACAGCGCCGGCCGGTCCAGCGGTCAGGCGCAAGGTCGGATCGGAGCCGAATCAGCCGAAGGGCATGGCGGTGCCGGCCGCAAAACCGTTAGCAAGCAGGGCCGACGCTGGCGATGAATAGCCTGCCTGACAAGGGCAAACGTCGTGCGCGAGGGGGGATTTGAACCCCCACGTCCTTGCGGACACTGGCACCTGAAGCCAGCGCGTCTGCCGTTCCGCCACTCGCGCGGGTCGCAACTGCTGCGAACCAGCCGGGAAAGGCTAGCACGCCCAAACATCGGGTTGCGAGCGTCGGGAATCGCGCGGCGCCGGACGGAGGACAAGTGAGCAAGGCGTTCTCTCCGCTGCGAGCGACGACGACGCCGGCAGCCGATCCACCGCGCGATGTGCGAGCAGTCCACAGAACTGCCGAGGCGTCAATTTTGCACGCTTGCAGGAGGTTCAAGCTCAATTCTCTGAGTAGCAGGCCGTCCTAGCTTCTGCGGTTACGATCTAGGTTGACCTCGGGGAAAGGAGGGACATGGGCATTTTTGCGCGCTTTGAGAAGAAAGTAGAGGGCGCGGTCAGCGGCGCCTTCGCGCGCGCGTTCAAAGGCGACGTGCAGCCGGTCGAGATCGCCGCGCGGCTGCAGCGCGAGCTTGACGCCGAGGCCAAGTTGATGTCTCGCGACAAGCGCCTAGTGCCCAACGAGTTCACCGTCAATCTTTCCCAACACGACCACGACAAGCTCGCTCCGTACGCCAATACTCTGAACGCCGAACTCGCAACCGAGTTGCGCAATCATGCCCGCGAGATGGGGTATGTGTTCAACGGTCCGATCAAGATCGGATTCGAGCTGGACACTCACCTGCCTACCGGCCGGTTCACCGTCACCTCCCAAGCGGTCGCCGGCATCACCCCGCGCGGTGGTCGGCCGAGTGAAACCTCGATCAGCCGGGCACCACTGGTACTCGAGGTCAACGGCACTCGGCATCCGCTGCAGCCACCGGGCTTGGTGATTGGTCGCGGCAGCGAGGCTGATCTTCGCATCAACGACCCGGGAATTTCTCGCCGGCACGCCCAGATCCGGGTGAACCCGGCAGCTCAAGGCCTGCAAATCGACATCGTCGATCTGGGCTCGACCAATGGCATCCTCGTGAACGGCCAGAAGGTACACCAGGCCGCTCTGCGGGAGGGATCGCGGATCGAAATCGGGTCAACTCGAATGCTCATCCACGCTCCCGGTGGACGATGAGACGCAATGTCGGAAATCGCCCTCACTATCATCAAAGTGGCCTTTCTCGCCCTCCTGTGGCTGTTCATCCTCTCCGCAGTGTCAGTGATCCGCAGTGACCTGTTCGGCAAACCGGTTCGGGCTTCGGACCAGCCGCAACCCCAGGAACTGGAGACGCCTCCGCCTCCTTCCCGGAGGGGAAGGCGGCAACGCGGCGAGCCCCGGGTGCTCATGATTTCCCAAGGCAGCCAGGCGGGCCTGTCAGCCGAGCTGGCAGGTGGAATGATCATGATCGGACGTGGTGCGGATTGCCAGCTGATCTTGGATGACGATTATGTTTCCACTCGGCACGCCCGCGTCGTCGCTAGTCCGAACGGCATCTATGTCGAGGATCTCGGCTCTACGAATGGCACCTACGTAAACGGCCAGCGAATCACTGCTCCAACCACCATCACGCTCGCTGATTCGGTCCGCATCGGCAAGTCCGTGTTGAGGCTGGAGCCGTGATCAGATGACACTCCAGCTCAAGTACGTCACCCATTCCGAGATCGGGCTGATCCGCAAGAATAATCAGGATTCCGGCTATGCGAGCCCTCATCTGGTTGTGGTAGCCGACGGCATGGGGGGTGCAGCGGCGGGTGATCTTGCTTCTGCCGTGGCCATCGACACTATCCGGAAGATCGATAGCCCGACTGCCGGTGAACACATGCTCGAGGTGCTGGCCACCGCCATTCATCAAGCCAATGACAAGATCGCGGAACTGATCGAGTCGGACTTCTCACTGGAGGGCATGGGTACCACTGTCACCGGCGCGATGTTCGATGGCGCCCAGCTCGGTCTGGCACACATCGGTGACAGCCGCGCCTACCTGCTCCGCAACGGTCACCTGGAACGGCTGACACATGATCACACCTGGGTGCAGTCGCTGGTCGATGACGGAAAGATCAGCGAGTCCGAAGCCGCGCTGCATCCGCACCGCTCGCTGCTCCTCAAAGTGCTGAATGGCCAGCCCACCAACGATCCTGACCTCATGATGGTGCCGGTCCTCCCCGGTGATCGGCTGATGTTCTGCAGCGACGGCGTCTGCGGGTTGATCGACGACGACGTCATCGAGTCCGCCCTGCGGCTGAGTGATCTGAACGATGCTGCCGAGCGCTTGGTTGTCGAATCTCTACATGAAGGCGGGATCGACAACATCACGGTGATCGTTGCCGATGTTGTGGAATCAGGAGGCAGCGACGACATCATCGTGCTCGGCGCCGCTTCGGAGCATCCCTTTCCGGCCGATGGCGTACCGCGCGGTCAGCGTGCCGAAGACGACGGCATCGACGACACCCTCGTAACGAAGCTAACCGACCTCGAGGCGTCTCCTTCCGACGACGAGGAGCGATACAGCCCTCAGGCACCGCACAGGGGACGGTTCCGCAAGCCGCTCATCGGTCTGCTCGCACTGATACTCCTCGCAGTTGCCGGACTGGGGATCGGGTACGGCTGGACCCGCACCCAATACTTCGTCGGCGCCGACCAGGACAAGGTCGCGATCTTCCAGGGACTGTCGGACAGCCTCCCTGGCCTGTCCTTGTCGCGAGTCTACGAGGTACAGCAGCTGACCGTGAGTGAGCTGCCGCCGTTCTATCAAGATCAAGTCAAAGCCAACATCGATGTCTCCAGCCTGGACTCCGCCCGAGCGACCGTGGCTGAATTGAGCGACGCCGCCAAGAGATGCGCCAGCCCGCAGCCGGGGGAATCGCCGCGGCCAAAGCCAACCACAGGCGCCAAAGCAACGCCGAACAAACAGCCCGACAGTAAGCCAACCCCGACACCGACGGCGCCCATCACCGGGCAGGCGGAGCCGAGCTGCTGACATGCGTGCCGTAGCACCGGTCACCGTTGTCCCCCGAAAGCGGCGAGGGGTTGAGTTAGCACTGATCATCTTCGCACTGGGCCTGACTCTCGGTGCCTATGCGCTGGTCGATATCAATGTCACCGGCGAGCTGTCATCGAGTTTTCCCTACGTCGCGGGCATTTCCACCCTGCTCGCTGCACTGGCGCACATTTCAGTCCGTTGGCGGCTATCGTACGCGGATCCGGTGATCCTGCCGTGTGTGATCTTGCTCAACGGCCTCGGCCTGGTCATGATCCACCGCATTGACTTGATCAATGACCCGCCGCTCAACGGCGCTCGGCAGCAGTTGATCTGGACCGCGATCGGCGTACTGATGTTCATCCTGGTCGTCGCCTGGCTCAATGATCATCGACCGCTGCAGCGGTTCACCTACACGATCGGCCTAGCAGGTATTGCGCTGCTGTTGCTGCCGCTGGTGCCAGGGCTCGGCACAGAGAAGTTCGGCGCCCAGATCTGGATCCATGTGGGTCCATACAGCTTCCAACCCGCCGAGGCCGCCAAGGTCTTGCTCGCGATCGCCTTTGCCTCCTACCTGGTCGAGAAGCGCGAAGTGCTGGCGCTTGCCGGCTATCGCATTCTCGGCATCGACCTGCCACGAGCCCGCGACCTGGGGCCAATTCTGGTGATGTGGCTGATCAGTCTGGCCATCTTGGTGTGGCAACGCGATCTGGGCACCTCACTGCTGTTCTTCGGCTTGTTCGTGATGATGCTCTACGTCGCCACCGAGCGCGCCGGTTGGGCGGTACTGGGCACGCTCCTCTTCGCAGCGGGTGCCTACTTCGGCTATCTCAATTTCAGCCACGTACGGCAGCGGGTCGGCGCTTGGCTGGATCCCTTCTCCGACTTCGACGCCTACTACCAAGTCATCAACGCCCAGTTTGGCATGGCCTGGGGCGGCTTGCTCGGCACCGGACTGGGGCTTGGCCGGCCAGGAGTCACACCGCTCGCGCGTAGCGACTTCATTGCCGCCGCGATCGGTGAAGAGCTCGGCATGA
>Ga0081455_10007259_pt1 | contig 11700 bp, 8 predicted proteins | sample TabmetS3T2R1_FD_70207 | JGI IMG/M metagenome (GOLD analysis project Ga0081455, IMG submission 70207) | Tabebuia heterophylla rhizosphere microbial communities from the University of Puerto Rico - S3T2R1 | ecosystem: Host-associated > Plants > Roots > Rhizosphere ...
AGGCCGCGTATTTCGCCGCGAAGTCCTTGTCCTCGTCGAGCGAAGACATCGGGCCGTGGTCGTAAAACCTGTTGACCCTGACCAGCTTCGCCAGTTCGGGAACGCCGCCGTAATGATCGGTGTGGTAATGTGTCACTATCAGGTGATCGATCGCCGTCACGCCGGCCTCTTTCATCGCCTTTTCGATGCGCTTCGCGTCGCGGCCCTCGAAACCGGGCCAACCCGCGTCAACCAGTATCGATTCCCCGGCGGGCGTGACGATCAACGTCGCCGCGCCGCCCTCAACATCGATATAGAAGATGTCGAGCGTGCGCCGGATCGGGGCGGGCGCCTGCTGGACGATCGCGCCCGTCGAGGCGATCAGTAAAACAATGGGAATCAGCAGTCGGATTTTATTCATTCTGTTTTCTCCTCCGAAGAAGATCGGGAGTGGGGAGTGGGGAATCGGGAATGGGGAACAAGGAAGTTATTTCCCATTCCCCACTCCCCATTCCCCACTCCCGATATTTTCATTCGATTTACGTCTGACCAGTTTGTACGCGCCGTAAATCAGTAGCCCGGCAGCCGCCGCGACGGTCGCATTCCCGGCTTCGGTCGCGGAGCTGTTCGCAAGCAGCCAGGCGCTCAAACCGAGCGAGGCGACCGAAGCGGCGACGCCCACTGGAGCTTTGAATTGCGCCTTGAACCGCATCTCCCGCTCGTCGCGGCGGCGCAGCGTGATGAGCGCAGCGCAGGTCACGACGTAAGACAGCAGCCGCGCGATTACGCTGACCGTCAGTACGGAGATGAACGATCCCGAAAGCGCCAGCGCCAACATCACCGCGGCGGTGGAGATAATGGCCACGTGAGGCGTTCGGAAGCGTTCGTGCGTGGCGGCGAAGACCCTCGGCAATTTGTGGTCGCCCGCCATCGCGAAAGGCAGCCGCGCGGCGGCCAGGAGCACCACGACCAGATTGCCGATGATCGAAATGGCGACTCCCGTCGTAATCACAGTCGCGCCGGCCACGCCTAGAAAGCGCTCGCTCGCGTCTGCCAGCGGCCGTATCGATGCGGCCAGTTCGGGCAGCGTTCCGACGCAAACGACCTGGATCAGGATATAGACCACGGCCACCAAAGCGAGCGAGGCCAGGATGGCGAACGGCAGATTGCGCTGCGGGTCGCGCGTTTCGCCGGCCGGGATTATCGCCATCTCGAATCCGGTGAACGCGTAGACCAGCAGCAGCGTCGACTGGGAGAACGAAGAGAACGCCGGCGCCGGCGGCGGCGAAAAATTCCCCGGATTGAGAAAGAACAATCCGGCTCCGATGAACAACGCGATAGGGATCAATTTGCCGATTGTGAAAACGTCGCTGAAGAGCGCCGCGTCGCGCACCCCGAGGACGTTGACCGCCGTCAGCGCGACGGCGATGGCGATGAGCGCGATCACGCGCGGCGCCCCGGCGCCGATCCCCGGATAGAAGTAGCCCAGATAATCGATCAGCAAGTTGCTGTTGGCCGCGAAAGCCGTCACCCGCGCCAGCCACAACAACCAGCCGACCTCGAACCCTGCGATCGGGCCGAAAGCCTCGCGCGCGTAAAGATAAGGCCCGCCGGTTTCGCTGAACCGGCTGCCGACCTCGGCGGAGCAAAGCACGATCAGCCCCACGACCACCGCGCAAACGATGAACGAGATGACGCTATAAGGCCCGACCAGCGCATATGCTTTTGACGGCAAACCGAATATTCCGGCGCCGATGGTCCCGTTGATCGCCACCGCGACCAGGTCCCAGCGCCGGATTCCGCGAATTAACCCTTTCTGCGTTGTCTGTGTGGATTGTTCCATTCAAAATCTCGGTGAGTTTTTTGATTGATAGCTACTCGAGAACGACGCGCGAATGATAGGCGAGGAGAGGGGAAATCAAAAGGCAAAATCGAAGATCGGCGCCGGACAAAACTGGAAGGAGAACATTTTTCATTATTACATTTGTCATTTGTCGTCGCCCCGGAACGATCTTCTCCGACGACAGATGACAAATGTAATATGGAAAATGAAAAATGAGCTTCCTTTGTTATAATTCGACCGTCCCACGATCTCAGGTTGAGGTCTATTACCCGATGTCAAGTGAAGTGATTTCAGATCGTCCGGCAAGGTTGCGCGATTACCGCTGTGCGGGCGAAGTTCTGTCATTAGCCCTGACCTTCATCATCTTGCTCTCGCTTTACGCGCTGGCCGCGATCTTTTTTCCCGAAACCTGGTCTTCGACGTTGAAAGCTTTGTTGATCACGGCGGCCGGCCTGGCGGTATACATCATCGGCGTCAAGCTACAGCAGCGCGCGGCCGTCGGAACGATGGTGCGGGTCGGCCCGCGTCAATTCCCCGAACTTTACGGCCTGGCGGCGAAGGCCGCCGAGCGGCTGAGACGGCCGCAGGTTGCGGTCTACGTCAAGCGCCAGTCAGAGATGAGCATCTACACGATCGGGCTGTGGCAGCAGCCGATCATCGTGCTCACGTCTTCGCTCGTGGATCAGATGGAGCCTGACAACCTCCAATTTTTCCTCGGGCGCGAAATCGGCCACATCGCGGCGGGGCACATCTGGTTGCGGACGTTGCTCAAACCGCTCGGCGCCGACGTGCCGGTCTTCGGAAAGCTGCTCAACAGCGTTGTCTTCGGCGATTGGATCAACCGCACCGAATTCACGGCCGACCGCGCGGGCTTCATCGCCTGCCGCTCGCTGACCACCGCCGTCAGCACCATGCTCAAATTCGGCGTCGGCGTCCGGCTCTTCGAAAAACTCGACATCAAAGAGTTCCTCGATCAGGTCAACGAGGTGAGCGACGTGCGCGGCCATCTGACCGAGATACTCGCCGAACAGCCCTACCTGACGCAGCGCATCCGCTCGCTCGTCAAGTTTTCGTTCTCGGAGCGGTACAGGTCGCTCGCGCCGGAAAAACAAAACGACACGCAAATCCTCAAGGCCATTCCCAAAAAATTCGTCACCTCCAGGCTCGGGGGTTCTGATCTGGAAACCGACGCCGTCCCGCGACATGAGAATGGGAGTGGCGAGCGGCTGGCGACTGCCGAGGACGAAGCGAACATTGACGGAGCGAACATTGGCGAAGCGAACATTGACGAAGCGATCACCGCCACTGACCTCGCGCCGCTCGAGGACGAAAACGCGCTCGATCCGCGCCTAGCCTTGATCGCCGCCGGCGGCTTTCCGGCCTACCCGCTGCGCCGCCGCATGACGCGCATCGGGCGAAACAGCGAAAACGACGTCGTGCTCAACAGCGAACGCGTCAGCCGCTATCACGCCGAAATCGCCTGCCAGGACGACGTTTTTCTGATTGTTGACAAAGGGAGCCGCAACGGCGTCTGGGTCAACAGGCAACGCGTCAAAAATTCAACCGAGATAAAATCCGGCGACGTGATCCGCATCGGGCGGCAGGATTTTACTTTTACCGTGAGAGAAGAACTGAAATGAGCAATCTTAGGGCAGAAGCCGACGCCGCGCTTCAGAACTTTGAAGAGAAGATTCGCGCGATGGCCGCTGACGGCCTCGACGCCAAGCGCCGCTTCTTCGAGCGATCGGGCCGGGACCTGGCTCGGGCTGCGCGGACGATCATAGAGTCGATGCGCGCGGGCGGTAAGCTGTTGATCTTCGGCAACGGGGGCTCCGCCGCCGACGCGCAGCACGTCGCCGCCGAACTGGCTTTCAAAATGGTGCGCGAACGCGAGGCGCTCCCCGCCCTGGCCCTGACCACCGACACGTCGCTGCTCACCGCGATCGGCAACGACCGCTCGTTCGATTTTATTTTCGCGCGCCAGATTCAAGCCCTCGGGCGCAAGGGCGACGTCGCCCTCGCAATCTCGACCAGCGGCAATTCGCCGAATGTGATCGAGGCCGTCGAACAGGCCCGCGCGATGGAGATCGGGACAATCGGCCTGCTCGGGGCGGGCGGCGGCAAAGTAGGAGCGATGGTCGACCTGGCGCTGATGGTTCCGAGCAGCGAGACGCAGCGCATTCAGGAAGTCCACATCGCGGCAAGCCATATTATTTGCCAGTTGATTGAAGACGAACTATGTCCCTAGCAATCTCTCACAGGAGTAAACAGTGAACCCCATCCCCAGGCCCGCCGCTCTTTTGTCAATCATCTTCATTTTGGCCACTGCCGGCCTTGCCCAAACGCCGCCGCCGCCAGTGGGAGTCTACGGCGGTATTCCCGTCGAAGAGTGGCAGGAATTCAAACACGAAGCAGGTAATTTTGCGGTGATGATGCCCGGGAAACCACTCGAAGTATCCCAGACGATAGAGGGCGAAATCGGCAAGGTCCCGACAAAATCTTTCGTCGCGCGGTGGGGACAAATCACTTTAATTGCCATGTACGCCGATTATCCGATCGTTTTCGATACTCCGGAGGCTGTTAAAGCCAGTCTCGACACCTCGCGAGACATAATGCTCAGCAAAGGGCGTGGCAAGTTGATCAGCGAGAAAGAACACGCTTTCAAGAATTATCCGGGGCGGGAGCTTACCGTAGGAACGGACGTCGTAATGATGCGTCTCCGAATGTACCTGATCCAGCAGCGGCTTTACACGCTTATGGTGTTGTTGGAGGGCGCCGATGACGTAAAACAACTCGAATCGAAGCAGGCCGACAGATTTCTCGATTCCTTCCGTTTGATTGAAGAGCCGAAGGCCGCGCCGGTCGACATGGCGTCTGCGTCGCGTGTTAAATCGGCGATTGGGAATTTGGAGCTCCCGCCGGATTTCCGGAGCCGTCCGGTCTCCTGGATAGAGGTTCCTTCGCCGGATTTGGGATTTACAGTCTGGATGCCCGGCGAGCCTTTCATCGAAAAGATTCCTCTAAATCCGAACGACCGGAGACTCGACGTCCAGCTCTGGATGGCTCGTGGCGAAGGCTCGGTTTGCAAATTGCTGGTTCAACCTTTTCTTTCCGCGCCGAGCGACGAGGCGATACAAGGGGCGCATTTCAAAAATTTGCTCAACGGCCTCCTTGAAGGCAGCAAGATGAAGCTGGAGCTTGAAAAGACGATCAGCTTCGAAGGCCATCCCGGGCGCGAGTACATTATGCGTGGGAATGTCGGGGTCGGCATGGGCAGGGCGTACATCATCGGCAGCAACGTCTATTTAATGCTCGGCATAGTCGTCAAAAATGAGAAAGGTACGCAGGAGGTTTCCCGATTCTTCGATTCGTTCAGACTGACAAAAAACCCCGATCCCGCCCCCGCGACCGGCGCAGTGAGCGCGGGATCGGTCGTATGGCGCGAAATCTCCGAGCCTGGGCATGGTTTCAAGGTTTCGCTTCCGGGCGAACCCAAAAAGGAATCGTCAAATTCTATCGGAATTATGACTTACAGCCTGACCTCGGCAGGCGACGGAATCACGTGCATTGTCATGCGGCAGTGGTCGTCTGTGGAACCCGATTTCCAGTCGCAAAAAGACGACTTCTACAAACTCTATGCCGGCGCCTTCGCGGAGTCCGTCGGACTTGAAATCAGTGGTGAAACCAAAATCGATGTCGACGGCCGCCAGTGGCGCGAGTACGCTCTGAAAAGAGGAGAATTGACCGGCGCGATCAGAGTATTAATGGACGGCCGTGACATTTATTCGATCTTCGCGTTCAGAGTCTTCCCGGGAGTGGACCAGAAAACCGTCTCCAGATTCTTCGATTCATTCAAGCTGATAGAGAAATCGCCGAAGGACGATTCGCCTAGCCGCCGCCGTCAACGCCCGCGCCGTCGCTAGTCGCACGAGGCGCGATCAACGTCTCCGGCGTGGTGTTGCAGGCTTTAGGAATCAAAAAAATGGACGCCAATATACAGTCAACGACCGATTGATCTGCGCGCGTCGAAACCCGCCTGCTCGCTGCACGCCTGGGCGCTTAGAGCATGGCCGGAAATTTTTCCGGAAAAAGATTTGAACCAATCGCCTCGGAACTGGTTTAATCTACCTGAGCGGTTTTAATAATCATCTTTCTTCGACGTTTTCATTGCTGAATCCGATTTTCCGATGACTTTGGTCCAGTTTGCCTGTCGGCTGAAAGCTCAGCATAAAGGAGGTCTGAATATGTTCAAGATGAGAATGAAAAATGTCGCAGCCATCACATTCGTTTTGGTCGTCACGGCGATTTCCGGCGCCGCTCAAGATCCGAATAGGGCCAATCTTCAATCTAACGCGACCGACGCGAAAGCCATTCTCAAACAGGTAGCCGAGACCTACAAAAACCTCAGGAGTTATCATTTCGAGGGAAGGTACACCTTGGAACAGGTAACCGAATCCGTAGGACTGAAAGATGAAATTAAGAGGGAAGAACTTTTTGTGAGCGCGGCTATCAAACCTGACCATTCCAGAATCGAATCGAAGAATACCCACATCAGCGCGACCTCCATTTCCGACGGCAAGACGAAATGGGTTTATGCGCCGGGCCCAAATGAATACACAAAAACCGAGGAAGGCCCCGTCAGACTGGTTACGGGCAACCCGGCTAGGGATTCCGCTATCATGGCGCATCTTTCGAACGCGACGAATTTGTTGGACGGATATTCCCGCATCGCCGACCGGCTAGGGGAGGCGAAAATCATCGGCGAGGAGACGCTTGAGGTCGGAGGGCGGCGATCAGATTGCTTTATGATCGAAGCTTATTACTTCGCGGCGTCAACAGGAAACCAATCCAATACCCTGAAGCGAAAATTCTGGATTGATAAAAGCCGCAACATCGTCCTGCGCGAAATCAAACACACCGAAGCCAGGATGCAGTGGGGAAGGACTATAAGCTCGAAGATGACCTACACCTTCACCGTCGCCAGAGTAGGCGAACCGATTCCCGAAAATTTATTCACCTTCGTCCCGCCTGAAGGAGCGAAAGAAGTGGCGGAGCTAATGCCGTCGCCACGGCCTGTCGCTACGCCACTGCCCACCGGCGCCCCGCGACCCGCCGTTACGCCGCGACCCGCCGCTTCACGGGCTGCCGACCTGGTAGGCAAAGACGCAATCGCTTTCGCGCTAGAAGACCTGGACGGGAATAGGGTTGACCTGCAATCGCTCAAAGGCAAGGTCGCGTTGCTCGATTTTTGGGCCAGTTGGTGCGGCCCGTGCGTGGCCGAGTTGCCGCACATCGAAAAACTGCACAGGGATTTCAAAGATCGCGGACTGATCGTGCTCGGCGTCAACAATGAAGATGTCGAGGTCGCCCGCGAATTCGTAAAGCGGAAAGGCTACACTTTCACAACTCTGTTCGACGAAGGAAGAGAAGTCACGAGGAAGTACGGAGTCTCCGGCATCCCGCAGGTCTTCATCATCGACCGCGAGGGCAAGGTCAAATGGCATGCGTTGGGCTACGGCCCCGGCAAAGAGTTTGAATTGCGAAACGCCGTGGAAAAGGTCCTCAAAGACTTAAACCAGCCGGCGCCTGCTTCGGCCCGCCCCGGCGCCCCGGTTTCGCCTGACGAAAAGGTTCGCTTAGTCGTGTATCCGTCTGGCGATAGGGGAGTGTCGCTTATTCCATCATCAGGGACGGTCGAATCTTCCGCCGGCGTATTGGGCCAACCTACTAAAAAAGTGATGCCACATTACCCGCCTGAGGCGAAAAAAGCTCGCGCGCAAGGGACGGTTCAGGTCGAGATCACGGTGTCGGAGTCGGGAAAAGTGATTGAAGCGAAAGCCATCAGCGGTCATGAATTGTTGCGCGACGCGGCGGTGGAGGCCGCAAAGCAGTGGGAGTTCAAACCGGCTGAGGCTTCCGGCGCGCCTGGCACAATGCAAGGCATAGTGACCTTCAGCTTCGGTTTGCAGTAACCAATCGAATCGGATGTCAATCTACCGGCAACAACCGATTGATCTGTCGCGCATCGTGACCTATCCGCTCTCCTCGCGTCCGAGCAAAGTCACGACGCGCGATTTCGCCAAACCCCTGACAGACTATGAGGCGCGCGACGCGGCCGCGCTGCTCGATTCCCTGCCCCACATCCTCGCCGCCGACACGCTCCGTTCGATCACCGGCGCAATCATCGATGCCAAATCCAAAAATCGGGCGATCATCTGGGGCGTCGGCGGCCACGTCATCAAAACCGGTCTGACGCCGATCCTGATCGACCTGGCGCGGCGCGGCTTTGTTTCGGCCATCGCCATGAACGGCTCGGGCGTGATTCACGATTTCGAGATCGCCGTCGCGGGATGGACTTCGGAAGACGTCGACGCGGCTTTGGGGAGCGGCGCTTTCGGGATGGCCGAAGAAACCGGGCGTTTGATCAACGAGGCGATCAGACGCGGGGCCGTCGAAGATTGCGGCATGGGCGAGTCGATAGGCCGCGCCCTGGTCGAGACGAACCCGCAATACGCCGATTTCTCGATCCTGCATGCGGCCTACCTTTTGAAAATCCCTGTCACGGTACACGTCACGATCGGAACAGACATCATCCACATTCATCCTCATGCGGACGGCGCGGCTATCGGCGCCGCGACTTACCGCGACTTTCTCCTCTTCGCCTCGCTGATCAAAGAGTTGGACGGCGGGGGCGTCTACCTGAACGTCGGTTCGGCGGTGACTTTGCCGGAAGTCTTTTTGAAAGCCGTGACCGTCGTCCGCAACCTCGGCCATTCGCTTCAGGATTTCACCACCGCCAACTTCGACTTCATACAGCATTACCGCCCAATGACGAACGTCGTGCGGCGTCCGGTGGCCGGCGGCGCGGGGCGCGGCCACAGCGTCATCGGCCATCACGAGTTGATGATTCCGCTGCTCGCGGCTAGTATCGTCAGTCAAAGTCTCTAACTAATGAAAGGCTGACACTGACCGAATGCTCGAACTGGCTATGCGCGCGGCGCGCGAGGCGGGCGCGATCCTGCAGGATTACGCCGCGCGCGGTTTTCAAATCGAACACAAGGGGCGAATCAACCTGGTCACCGAGGCCGACCTGGCCAGCGAAGGTCACATCAAACGACTGATAGCGTCGCATTTTCCGAATCACCGAATCCTCGCCGAAGAGAGCGGAGTGAGCGCGCATTCATCGGACGAATACTGCTGGATCATCGACCCGCTCGACGGCACGACCAACTTCTCGCACGCGTTTCCGTGTTACGCCGTCTCGATCGGCGTCGAATACAAGGGACGATCGGTCGTCGGCGCGATCTACGACCCGACGCGTGACGAAATGTTCGCGGCCGAACGCGGCGCGGGCGCGACCTGCAACGGCCAACGGATCCGGGTCTCCGACGTCGAGAGGCTCGAAAAATCGCTGCTCGTTTCGGGCTTCCCTTACGACGTGCGCGAACGGATGAACGAATATCTGCCCGCCTGGCGCGAATTTCTGCGACACGCGCAAGGCGTGCGGCGATTCGGCGCGGCGGCGATTGACATGGCGTATGTGGCGATGGGCCGCCTGGAAGGATTCTGGGAATACGGCCTGAACGCGTGGGACACCGCCGCAGGTTGGGTCATCGTCGAAGAGGCCGGCGGGCGCGTGACAAAACTCGACGGCTCGCCCTACGACAATCATACGCCGAGCCTGCTCTGCACCAACGGCAAAGTGCATGACGAGATGCTCGACGTCCTCAGAGCGCTTCCTAATGCATGAAGGCTTTTAGCCACAGATGGCGCCGCAGAGCACAGAGAAATCATTATGTCCTGCGGTGGCCTGCGGTGGCCTCTGTGGCTATTCATCCCCATGAAAACCGCTGTAGATAAATCATGAAATTCGCCCACAAACTCAACCTCTTCGACGCGACGATGATTGTCATCAGCGGCATCATCGGGTCGGGCATCTTCATCAACCCTTACATCGTCGCGCAGACGGTCAAGACGCCTTTTCTGATTCTTGCGGTTTGGGTGGCGGGCGGGCTGATTGCGCTGGCCGGCGCATTCGTCTTTGCCGAGCTGAGCACGGTAATGCCGCGGGTCGGCGGGCAATACGCCTTCTTCCGTGAGGCGTTTCATCCGCTCGTGGCCTTTCTGCACGGCTGGTCGTTGCTCCTGATCATTCAATCGGGCGCGACGGCAGGGGTCGCGGTCGCATTCGCAAAATATCTGAGGCCGTTGCTCGACCTGCCCGAAAAATTCGTGGCGCCGCTCGCGGTCGCGATTCTGCTCGGGCTGGCGGGTTTTCATGCGCTGGGCATCAAACCTGGCGCGATTCTGATCAACATCATCACCTTCGGAAAAACTCTCGCCATCGCCGCGCTGATCGCCGGCGCGTTCGTGTTGACGAAACAATCGGGCGTCACGTTCGAGCCGCTCGCGCCGCCCGAACTGCGCGGCTTCGGGCTGGCCTCGGCCTTCTTCGCCGGTCTTGTGCCGACGATGTTCTCTTACGGCGGGTGGCAAAATCTGAACTTCGTCGCCGAGGAGGTGCGCGACCCGCTGCGCAACCTGCCGCGCGCGATCCTAATCGGCGTTGTGTGTGTGATCGTGGTCTATGTGGGAGCGAATGTGGCTTATGTTCACACGCTCACGGCGCCGGCTCTGGCGGCCACCGAGACTCCGGCGGCCGACGTGGCGGCGAAGCTGGCCGGCCCGTTCGGGGCGAAAGTGATCAGCTTCTTGATTGTCATCTCGACCTTCGGCTTTATGAACCTGGCCCTGCTCTCGGCGCCGCGAGTCTATTACGCGATGGGCGCGGACGGTGTCTTCTTCAAGGCTTTGGGCAGGCTCAGTCCGCGCTTTCAAGCGCCGACGGCGGCGATACTGTTGCAAGGCGTGTTGGCCTCGCTCTTCGCCGTCTCGAACCGGTACGACGAACTGGTCAGGTACGCGGTTTTCGCCGACTGGATATTCTTCGCGTTGGCCGGGATCGCGCTGATCGTCTTTCGCCGCACGATGCCTAAAGCCCCGCGCCCACGGCCCGTCCCACTCTACCCGCTCACGCCGATTCTTTTTGTCATTGCAGGATTGGGCATTGTCGCTAACACATTCTACGCCGATTGGAATAACGCGCGGATCGGGGCGTTGATCATTGCGGCGGGCGCGCCGGTCTTCTTCTTGTGGAAGCGTTATGGGAAGAGCGATGCGCCGTAGGTTGTCCAAGGCGGCGGAGGCTTCATAAACCTGGCCGCTTGATGACAACTGAACACTTCAATAATGCAGCGGGCTTCATAACCCGGTCGCTTGATGACAACTGAACACTTCAATTAATTAAGCCTCCGCAGGTTGGACAACCTACGGTACGTTTTTGGATGATGGAAATGAAACACAGCGTTTACATAACCTGGGCGAAGCGCCATGCCGCCGCCCGCTACAATCTGGCGAACAGCGGCATACTCGGCTGCGGTCTGAACGACCTGCCGATCGCGCCGGACGACATCGCGCTCAACGGCAAGAACGAGGAGGGCTACGGGCCGCTCAAGGAGGCCATCGCGGCGAAATACGGGGTGAGCGCGGATCAGGTCGTGACCGAGCAAGGGACCTCGATGGCAAATTTCCTGGCGATGGCGACGGCGATCGAGCGCGGCGACGAAGTGTTGGTCGAACAGCCGACTTACGACCCTCTGCTTTGCGCGTTGGAATATTTGGGCGCCGATGTCAAACGCTTCGCGCGCGGCTTCGAGAACGGCTATCGGATCGACGTCGATGAAGTGAGACGATTGATCACGCCGCGAACCCGATTGATCGTCATCACCAGCCCGCACAATCCGAGCGGGGTTACGGTCGATCCGGCGACGGTAAAGGAGATCGGCGAGATTGCCCGCGACGCCGGCGCGAGCGTTCTG
>Ga0081455_10007260_pt1 | contig 11698 bp, 9 predicted proteins | sample TabmetS3T2R1_FD_70207 | JGI IMG/M metagenome (GOLD analysis project Ga0081455, IMG submission 70207) | Tabebuia heterophylla rhizosphere microbial communities from the University of Puerto Rico - S3T2R1 | ecosystem: Host-associated > Plants > Roots > Rhizosphere ...
AAAAGATTGAGCGCCTCCGCCTGGACCTCTTCCCACTTGATCTTTAAATCCGTGGCGGCCGCCACGGTCGAAACAGCCCCAACAAGAAAGATGAGAAATGCAACTCTGATCTTCTTGGTCATTAATTTTCCCTCTTAGCAAAGAAGAGACAACGAAACAAACGAAAAGCCTATATATTTTCGTTTGTTTCGTTATTTTTCGTTTGTTTCGTTGTCTCTTCTTCGGATTCGAAAAACCGTTCCACATCAGCGATGTTGCGCGAGATGCGACAGGGGGGGAGACTCTTGAGAAAACTTTGCCCATAACTTTTCGTGACGAGCCGCGGATCGAGGATTGAAAGGACGCCGCGATCGGTCGCGCTGCGGATTAATCGTCCCAAGCCCTGCTTGAGCGTAATGATTGCTGACGGAACCGAATATTCACTGAAACTGTTTCCCCCGTGATTATCGATATAACGCTGTCGCGCTGCGACTACCGGGTCGGATGGAACTGCAAAAGGGAGCTTGTCGATGATCACACAAGAGAGGGCTTCTCCCCGCACATCCACTCCCTGCCAAAAACTGGCCGTGGCAAACAAAACGGCATTCGGAGTCATGCGGAACTGTTCGAGCAAGCCCGAGCGCGAGCCCTCTCCCTGCATAAATACCGGAAAGTCGATCCGCTCTTCGACCAGCCTGCGGAGGGCATTCATCTGGGATTTGCTCGTGCAAAGGACGAAGGCCCGTCCCCGGCTGGCATTGAGAATTTTGATAATTTCTTCGGCAGCGGAGTTTGCAAATTTATAGTCCCGCGGGTCCGGCATTCTGGGCGGGAGATAGAGTAAGGACTGCTTTTGATAATCGTAATTGGACTCGGCCACCAGTTCCGCCGCCGTATCGATCCCCAGCCTGGCTTTCATGAATGCGAATGAACCCGCTGATGTCAAAGTAGCCGAAGTCAGAATAACCGAATCGATATGTGCGAAAAGGCGATCGTTCAGGATGCCCGATGCATCGATCGGGGTGGCCTGGATAATTGTTCCGCGCCCACGTCGCTCGAACCAGTAGACAAACTGCTCTTCGTCGCCACGGATAATGAAATCGAGGTCGAAGCTTAACTGATTGATCCGGCGTTCGATCGCTTCCATCTCCGGGGGAGCGCTTTTAACGACCTGCAATGCCGCCTTCAGCCGCTCGAGGGCATGCTTGAGGTTTTCGTATCGATCGCCGGCCGGAGTCGATTCGTATGTATCGTCGGATTTTTTCCGCTTGAACATCTGCCGATGAATGACGAAGCGGCCGTCGCTACTCTCACCTGTCTCGAAATTGATAAAATTAAACCAGAAATTTTCCGCCATTCGCGAAACGCGGGCCCCGGCCTTGGTAAGCTCGCCACTGGCTATGACATCTGTGATCTCGAGACGCTGGATATCTCCGAGGAGGTCTTCAATCTGAAAACTGGAGACGCTTCTCCCGAAATACTGCATGGCAATGTCTTCAATCTGATGCGCTTCATCGAGGATCACCGCGCTATAGTCGGGGAGCACCTGCCCCCATTCATTGCCGCGCAACGCGAGATCGGCGAAAAAGAGATGATGATTGACAATGATGATTTCTGAATTGAGCGCATTCTGCCGCGCCCGGGTGATAAAGCACTGATCGAAGCTTGAACAGCTCTGTCCGAGGCAGATATCCGAACGGGCATCGATATGCCGCCAGAATGAAACATTATCCGGCAACTGAGAGAGTTCTGCGCGGTCGCCCGTGCTTGTCTCCTTGGACCAGTGACTGACCATAGTGAAATAATCGATTTCTTCCAGGCCCTCGATCACCGGCATGGTCTCCGCGCGTTTCAGCCGATTAAGACAGAGGTAATTGTTCCGCCCCTTAAGATATGTCGCCCTGAATTTATTCGGGAGGATCGATTGGAGGAATGGTATATCTTTATTGAATAATTGTTCCTGCAGGTTTTTCGTTCCGGTCGAGATGATCACCCGGCGCCGTGTCGCGACTGCGGGAATGAGATATGCCAGGGTTTTACCGATGCCCGTTCCGGCCTCGACCAGCAGGTGACGGCGTTGGTCCAGGGCCTCGGCGACTGCATTGGCCATGGCCACCTGCCCGGGGCGATACTCATAGTCAGGATGGTGTTGCGCAATCAATCCGTTGCGCCCGAATATCTCTTCCATAATAAGTTACAATCTCCCGCCGTAATGCCGGAGAATCATTTCGCGCTTCCCTTCTTCGTAGCCTTCTTCTTAGCGATTCCCTTCTTCCGCCCCAGGCGCGGCTTTTCCATCTTCAAAGCGGACTCCGGTATTCGCCAAATACCATAATTCCCGCTTTCGCTGATCGTCATAAACTCGGCCCCCGGGACAAGCCCGCGTTTCAGCCATCGCATGACAGTCGAATAGTCGTAGTCAATTGCGCTGGCAAACTCCACCGCCGTCATAATTCTTTCTCCCTTCATAATTTCGATACTACCCGAGTCATATTGCAACTTGCAATATACAGAAAATTTCATCTAACAAACATTTATTGTGCAATTTTGTTATTGGAAAATAACATTATGGTACATTCTTTTTGTCAGTTAACACGAAAGAAAGTAGGACTCAATGTTCAACTTGAATCGCACGAATCTTCAGAACTCTGGATCGGGCCAACGTAATGGGTCAATCGCGAGAAAATAGAACGGCGTAGGAGATGACTAATGTAATGGGGTATTTATTGGGTGCGTGGCGGAGTCCAAATTTCTCTTTGCTATGCCAGCTAATCAACAAAGGGGGTACCGCCATAAACGTACCCCCTCGTCGGCACCAGGGGGGATGTAGCCGTCCTCAGCCTACCACTGGTGCATTACCTGCAAGGACTTAAATAATTTAACAAAGGGGGCGGCGCCGCTCTAAGGTGCGCCCCCTTTGTCAGGCTCCAGAGGGAAACGCCTTCGTCCTGCTTACCTCTGGCGCACAGCTCACAACAGCTTTTTATCTCTTGGTTTGTGCCCCGAGTTAGGCACATGGGGAGTTCTAACAATATTTTGTAGTGAGAGAATTATATCAGGGAATTCCCTGGTTTCATAGGGGGAACCTCTGATTATCAATCCGGCCAGATCATCGAGCCGATAAGCTTCTCTTAATTTTTGAATCAGTAATCTGATCGTATTAAATTTTCAGCTTAATAAACTGCTTCGACTTTTTTTATTTCAGCAAATAGGCGTATCAAGCCCCGCCCCCATCAGTATCCGTTATTTTGGCAACCCGTATTACTTTAATCCCGTATTTAATGAGATGAAGAGAGATTACGAAATAGACGAAAATAACGAAACAAACGAAAATTTGGGGATAATTTCGTTTGTTTCGTTATTTTCGTCTATTTCGTAATCTCTCTTCACTCATCTGAAAAGGAGAATCTATGGAGATAAAGCAAACGCTCATCGCTCTGCGTTATCTAACGAGTATACTTGCGGTGAACCTCGCATTTGCGCTTGTCTGTTTTGCTCAACAGGCTTCGGGCAGTCAGAGCCAAAGCGGTCAGCAGAGCACAGCGACGGCCGCTCCCAAGGAATGGCCTGCCGACCCCATCGGCATGCTCACCGCTGAATGGACGCGCGCCAAGAACTGGACTAGAGAGTACATCGACAAAATGCCGGAAGATGCCCTGAGCTTTAAGCCGACACCGGAAATCCGATCTTTCAGTGAACAGATGCTCCATCTGGCGAGTGCCAATTTCTTCTATGCGACGTCCGGAACGACACAGCCGAGCCCATACAAGCGGGAGGATTTCGCAGCGGATAAATTCAAAACCAAAGCAGACCTCATGAAGATGGTCATGGAGAGTTACGATTTCATGATCAACGGCATCAAGGGCATGGGCCCGGCAAAACTCGAGGAAAAGGTCCAGGGGCGCCGGGTCACCTTGACACGCCGGGCAACGCTCAACAACGGCTTTGAACACCAGACTCATCATCGCGGTCAGACGACGATTTACCTGCGCTTGAAAGGCGTCACGCCGCCGCCCGAGCCGTTCGAATAGCGCGCCGTTTGTAGAGAATGATGCTTGCATCTCTCGCCTTTGTCTTTCAAGATATCGGATGAGCGATGCGCATCACGGAAATTTTTTATTCAATACAGGGTGAATCCTCCTTCGCCGGAATGCCATGCATTTTCGTCCGGCTGACCTGGTGCAACCTGCGGTGCGTCTGGTGTGACAGCGAATACACATTTACCGGCGGCATTGAGATGTCTCTCGATGAAGTGATAGAAAAGGTCGGTCAATATGACTGCCGGCTCATCGAAATCACAGGGGGAGAACCCCTGGTCCAGAAGCGCGAATGCACTGAACTGGTCCGGCGGTTGTGTGAAGCCGGATATTCGGTGCTCATCGAGACTGGTGGCAGCCTTGATGCAAGCGTGCTCGATCCGCGCGCGATCAAGATTCTCGATGTCAAATGCCCCGGGAGCGGCGAAGATCATCGCAACTTCTGGGCGAATCTTGAGCAGCTCAATCCGCGTGATGAGATCAAGTTTGTGATCAAAGACCGCGCCGATTTCGATTACGCAATGGAAATCATCAAAAAATACAGGCTCGATGAGCGTTTGCCTTATCCCTTGTTCTCACCCGTTTATGGTGAACTGAGTTTGAAGGAATTAGCGGAATGGTTGTTAGAGTCCGGCGTACGCGGGCGGCTGCAATTGCAAATGCATAAATATATCTGGGGGGCGGAAACCCGGGGAGTTTGAAATGTTGGCGGTAATCCTGGCCAGCGGTGGAATGGATAGCTGTGTGACGACGGCCATCGCTGCACGGGAATGTGAGCTGGCGATGCTTCATGTGAGCTACGGGCAGCGCACAGAAAAGCGTGAAGAAAAGGCGTTCAATGAGATTGCCGATTTTTATCAGGTCACGAGAAGGATGGTGACGAGCATCGCCCATCTCAGCCTGATCGGCGGCTCGTCACTCACCGATCCGAAGATCGAGGTCAGCCCGGCCAATCTTGAATCGAAGGATATTCCCACATCCTATGTTCCCTTCCGCAATGCCCATCTCCTCTCAATTGCCACCAGTTGGGGAGAGGTGCTCGGCGCGCGGCGCATCTACATTGGCGCGGTCGCCGAAGACAGCTCCGGCTATCCCGATTGCCGGCCCGAATATTACGATGCATTCAATCGTCTGATCGAAGTGGGCACGAGGCCCGAAACCAGGATCGAGATCATTACCCCTGTGATCAAGTTACGTAAAAGCGAGATCGCCAGACTCGGCGTCGAAATCGGCGCCCCGCTTCATCTCAGCTGGTCCTGTTACCGGAATGAAGAGGTGGCATGCGGAGCGTGCGACAGTTGTGCATTGCGGCTGCGCGGATTTCGCGAAGCCGGGCTGCGTGATCCGATTCCCTATCAGATTGAAATCTGATCGAGTGACGGATAGAATTTATATCATCTTCAATTGTTCCAGCAAAAGACGGAGGACCATCATGAAAATCGAGAATCTCTTGCAGGCATTCGCAGGATGCCTGCTCCTACTGCTTGCGGTAACCACTGCGTCAGCTCAGGTCGGACGCATTGAAGGCGAAGTTGTCAATGCCGAAACAAAACAGCCGGTGCCGAATGTCGAGGTCGTGATCGAGCGGACCGACATCAAAGGCTCCTACAAACCCAGTATCGACAAGAAAGGCCATTTCCTCCACGCGGGTGTCCCCTACGTCGGAACTTATGTCATTCTCGTCTCCGCACCCGGTTTCGCACCACAATATCTTTCCGGTATACGTCCGACCGGGGAGCCGATCAAGATCGATATGAATCCCGGCGACGGTCGAAAATTGACAATGGAAGACGTCAGGAAAGATCTGGCTTCCGCCCCTGCCGGACGTGGCGGTGGTGGTGGCCAACCAAAGGTGAGCGCAGAAGAGGCCAAGAAGGCTAAGGAAGAATATGACAAAGCGATGGCCGCCAATGAAAAGGCAAAGGCTGAGCACGAGAATATGAAGAAATTCTTCGACCAGGGTCGACAGCTCGCGGATGCCAAAGATTATACGGGGGCAATCAATGCCTACTCGGAGGCTGCCAAGCTCGACGCTGAACAATCGGCAATCTGGGGCAACCTGGCGCTGGCGCATCACAACCGTGGGATCACCAGTCTCAATGAGAGCATCAAAGACCCGTCGAAGAAAGATTCGGCCAAAGAGGACTTCACAGCCTCGATCAGCGCGGTCGACAAAACCCTGGCGATCATCGAGCCCGATGTAGCCAATCCCGCCAAAGCCGTCCAGGCAAAGAAAAACAAGAGTACATATCTGAAGATGAAGGCGGATTCGGAAGCATTTCTCGCGTCGCGGCTGGGTGTGGCGGAAGCTGGTCCCGCATCATATGCCGATTATTTAAAGGCCGCCGAACTTTCAGATAACCCGACCGACAAGACCGCGTTCGCGATTAAAGGCGGGGTAGCACTGCGCGAATCCGGTCAATTTGATAAAGCCAACTACGATAAAGCGGTCGCCGCCTTTCAGGAAATTTTGAAGAGCGACCCGGATAACATCGAGGCTTTTTATAATCTCGGGCTGATCTTTGCGAACGAAGAAAAGACCTGGCAGGAATCTGCCAATATGTTCCAGAAATTCGTCGACCGGGCGCCCGAAGCTGATCCTCGCGCTACCGAAGCAAAGAGCATCATCGGCGCCTTAATTCAGGGTAATAATATTAAACCTCCAGTATCGGAAGGTCGGAGAGAGACTCGTGGCGGTGCCAGGAAAAAACCCTAGCGCGAATGCCTGAGAGAATACGAAACAAACAAAGGAGATGTTAGATGCTGGATGCTAGTAAGAAGACGGGTGACTGATCTCCTGTTCGCTTACTAGCATCCAGCATCTAACATCTTCTTTGTTTGTTCCGTTTATTTCCGTTGTTCCGTAATCTCTCTTCTTTCTAAATCCGCCAATTCGTCTTAAGCCGTAGAAGGAATTGAGTTTTAGACTTTGTCACCCGGTATCAAAAAGAGTTCAGAGATCGGCTACTAATCTTGGGGATTGCTTTGCTATAATATTCCTCCTTTTTAATAACGACCTAATATAAATTTTATGAAGATGGTGATGAGACAGGATCAATTGCCAACAGAGATCGAGGTTGAGAGATATCGTCGCTCGCGGCGGCGGGCGGTAATGGTGGCGATCGCGGCTTGCTTTCTCGCAGGCGGTGTAATTTTGGGAGTGCTGCTCTCGCACAACACACAGATTGTTACCAAAGTCGTCAAAGCTGGAGACAGAGAAGTCAATGCTGAACTCTCCTCAGCTTTTGTCTTGATCTCTCGTCAAGTCGAGCCTTCAGTCGTCAACATCAGCACGGTTAGCCAACCGGAGCAGCGACAGCGACCACAAAACGAATTTTCGTCTCCCCGCCCGCAGCTCGATTCGCAGTTCGGCAATATTGAGCCGGCGCGGCGCGGGAATGGTTCAGGTGTAATAGTTGACCCGGCGGGATACATTCTGACAAACCATCACGTGATCCTGGGAGCTGACCGGATCAAAGTCAGGCTATACGATGGAAACGAGCTGCCTGCAAGGGCAATCGGCAGTGATCCCGAAACCGATCTGGCGGTCGTCAAAGTCGACCCTCCGGCGCCATTATCCGCAGCGCGCCTCGGAGATTCGGAAAGGATGAGAGTCGGAGATTGGGTGCTGGCCATCGGGTCTCCCTTCGGTCTCGATCAAACCGTGACAGCCGGTATCATCAGCGCAACGGCGCGCGATTCGACCGACCTCTACAAAAGGGTCGGTTTTCAATATTTCCTGCAAACCGACGCGGCAATCAACCGGGGAAATTCGGGCGGACCATTGATCAACCTCTCAGGCGAAGTGATCGGCATCAATACCGCAATCGCGACGAGCACTGGCGATTATAACGGCATCTGCTTCGCGCTCCCGACATCCGAGGCGATCCTGGTTTACAAGCAACTGGTCGACCACGGCAGGGTTGTGCGCGGCTTCTTTGGCGCTTTGCCTGAACGCGTCACACCGCAGATCGCCAAAGTTTATGGCCTCTCGCAAGCGCGCGGCGCAATCATCAGTAATATCAGCGAGAACGTACAGGTCGGCTCAAATGTGGTCGAAAGCCCTGCAGCGAAAGCCGGTCTCAAGCTCAATGACATCGTCATCGAATACCGCGGTGAGCGAGTGAAAGACGATTCGGACCTGGTCAGGCGAGTCGCATCTACACCGGTCGGAACCGCAGTGCCGGTCAAAATATTCCGCGATCGAAAAGAAATGATGGTCTCGGTTGTTATCGGGCGACGCCCGGGCAGCTCGGGTTCGATTATTACACCCGGCGCGTCTGCGACCGGTTCCGACACGGCACTCAGGACCCAGAATATCGGGATTCGTTTCGAAACCATGACCCCTAAAAAAGCCGCTGAGAAAGACCTCAGCAGCAGTCGAGGAATTCTGGTTGTGCGGGTTGAGCCGGGAAGCATCGCAGAAGACGCAGATTTAAAACAGGACGATCTCATCGAAATGATCAATCGTGAGCCGGTGCGCGATAATGAAGATTTCAAGCGCGTGATCAATAGTCTGAAATCCGGCGATCCGATAGTCTTACAGGTTTACCGGAGAAGCGTCGTCCCCTACCCTCGAATTTTTATTTCATTCAATAAACCTTGATCCGTTATAAAAGGAGAAATTGTTAATGCTGTTACCCCAATTGTCGCCACGTCTCCTCCCAACGGCGATCATAGTTGCGTGCCTAATTTTCAGTTTCAATCTGCCGATCGAAGCGAACGGCAAGAGAAGCAAACGAAGTAAAAAATATTCAAAATCATTGACCAGCCGGTCGAAACGGAAGTCGGGCAGAAAAGTCGGGAATAATTCAGACCTAACATATATCATCCCAGCAGCTGCTCCAACGACACCGGACCGAATCGAAGTGATTGAGAATGGATCCTCAAGTACCCGAGACATCGGGAATCTATTAAGTCTGCCGTCACCAAGGAATCCTCCCCCGCCTGGATCGAATCCAAGCGACCTTTCATCTCCTGTCAAACAGGTCAACGTCAAAATCGATCCGGCGCGTGTCAGGGCGATTCAAAAGGCACTGACCGACCGGGGATTTTACAATGAAGAATTGAGCGGCTCCTATGATGAATCGACCATCGACGCCATGCGCCGATTTCAAGTCAACGAAAAAATTCCCGTCACCGGCTATCCAACAGCGCATGCCTTAAAAAGATTGGGATTAACCAATTGGTAGATTGAGGAAGAGGGATTACGAAAATAACGAAACAGTTTTCAGTTTTCAGTTTTCAGTTTTCAGTTCGTGATAAATTTTGCATCCGCAAAAATACGAAATGTGATGTACGAACTGAAAACTGAAAACTGAAAACTGTTTCGTTTATTTCGTAATCCCTCTTCACCTTTCGATCCCGAGATTATATCGTCTGAGACTGTCCTGGTACTTACGGGCGATCGTCAATGTTCGCTTGATATCCGCATCTTCCAGATATGGGTAACGCCGATAAGTTTTATCAATGGCTGTGGTGAGAAGCACCTCAGCTTCCTGGTAGCGTCGCGCTTCGCATGCTAGGGCCATTTGGCGAATCGCCTCAGCAAGTAATGCGATACTATAATTTTTGGCGATCTCCGGGTCCTTCAGCGAGTCTCCGGAGAGCCCTTTTTTTACCGTCAGAAATGACTCTTCGGTCCTGATGATTTGCTGCTTCTTTTCCAGGTCATAATAGGTAAAGCGGACTTTTAGCGGCAGCCGCAGAGGGATCGGGCTGTTTCCCGCATACCGAAAGCGAAGTAAAATCACCTGGGTCAGGCCGTTATTCATATTATCAAGTTTAATCGTCACGCCGTTTTTCCGTAATTCCGGCCGATATCCGTAAATTTGCACCAGCTCCAGGTCCGAGCCGTAGTCGATTTCTACGTTCGGATTATAGGCAACCGGAGAGATCAAGCTCTGGAGTTCATCGATAAAGACTTTCTCGATGTCCTGTATGTCCGCGACGAAATGGAACAACCCGCGCCCGCTCTGGGCAAGCAGGCGGAGCAGGTCTTTATTCAACTCCAGGCCGACACCGATGGTCGAAAGATCGATGCCCTGGTCATTGAACCGCCGGGAATTGTGGGCAATCTGCTCCGGGTCAACCACGCCTTCATTAGCGATCCCATCCGTTAAGAGAATTACTCGATTAGTCGCGCCACTCCGGTAATTCTTACATACTTCCTGATACCCCAGCATTAGACCGGCATGAAGATTGGTTGTGCCATAAGGCACGATTCTTCGGATTGATTGATTGATCATTCCTCGATCAATCACTCTCTGGGCCGGCAAGAGCACTTGCGCGTCCGTGTCAAAGACGACGATCGAGAGAAAATCAACATCTCGGAGCCGGGAAACCATGGCGATCAGAGCCGCTTGAACTCTCGACATTTTATCGGAGGCAACCATCGAACCGCTCTTGTCAATGACCACCGCGAGGTTAACCGGACGCAACTGCTCCCGATCGGTTGCCAGGGCTGTGCTGAAGCCGACCTGTAGGACCGCCTCATTGCCCTCGCCAAATGCCTGATTATTTCCCCAGCGCAAATCCATCGCCACAGACTCTCCGGCCCTGGGGCGCGCGATTTGATGACGGTGGTAGTTGATGAATTCTTCGACAACGACCTCGCGCGACGCCGGTAACATTCCTGCCTCTGAGAGGTAACGTGTGCGAGCGGCGGCGGCTCCTGAAGTCCCAATTTGCTGTCCCAGGGCGTTGTCGGTCACAGCTAACAAGAAAAATAGCAAACTCAGGAAAACGCTGAATTTCACGTACAAATCCCTACGAGTTACAAGTAGCATGTATCCTCCTAAAATAGTTTTCAGTTTTCAGTTTCCGGATTTCCGGCTCGATAACAGTTTTCTGGAAACCGGAAACTAAAAACTATTTTCTAATTATGCTTAATTAACGCTCCGGCCTCTGTCGTTACTTCTTTCTTGGCGGAGAAGGAGTGGGCAAGATGAAAAGTGCCGGGTCCGGCGCATTACGGTCGATATTGTTCAATTGGTAGATCGTCTCACCCCAGCGCGGATCACTATGTTTGCTGAGCAAAATAGTTTGAAGTTCCGGCGAGTACCATTGTTCGTGTACGATCTCTAGCGGCTTGTCGTTGCCGATCCTGCCTGTTGGAATCAAGATCGTCGTGCGTGTGCCTTCGGCCTCGAATCCTTCGATCAACTGTTTGCCGAGGGATTCAATTCGCCTGTTTTCCGAGTTAGCTTCAGGCTCAGATAATGAATCGTTATTGGCCGGCGCTAAGGTTCGCCTCTGCACCGCAACCGTTTCGCGCACACCAGGAGTGATGGTAGACGAAGTGCCCGCAACCGGATCGTTGATGAAGATCAGACTCTGGCTGTCGCCGCTGGTCGCAAAGGGGCCGACTGTGGTTCCGGAGAGCTCGCGCCGCGTGCGCCCTTCATTGTCTCGGTAAACCCGTCCTGTCGTCCGGCGCGTCAACCTTGTACCATTACTCAGCATTTGTGTGCTTTCGGTCAGTATCTCGGCTGAATATGGCCGGTGCTTTACGACCTTACCGCTAAAGTTCATCTCGGATGAAAGGTAGCGCAGGCCCGGCTCAGGAGGGCGGGACTCCGGTTCGGGAGCGCGGGGTGGTTCAGGATTACGCCGGGCAGACTGAGCCAAAGTAGTTTGTGTGCCGGCGAACAAGCAGCCGATCGATAGCACAGCAATGGTCG
>Ga0081455_10007261_pt1 | contig 11697 bp, 11 predicted proteins | sample TabmetS3T2R1_FD_70207 | JGI IMG/M metagenome (GOLD analysis project Ga0081455, IMG submission 70207) | Tabebuia heterophylla rhizosphere microbial communities from the University of Puerto Rico - S3T2R1 | ecosystem: Host-associated > Plants > Roots > Rhizosphere ...
GAGACGGACGTCGGAGTGGCACACGCCTGCCGCCGCGACGCGGACGAGCACCTCGCCCGCGCCGGGCGGGTCGAGGCCGACCGTCTCGAGAGCGCCCACCGCCGACTCGTCCGCATCGGGCAGGCCGTGCAGCGTTCCGGTCAGGCGGACGAGCTCCCGCGCGGTGAGCGGCTCGAAGACCGTCTCCTGCTGCGGCACGAGGCCGATGTGACGCGTCACGCCGACGTCGGCGCGCGGGTCACGGCCGAGCACCCGCACGCTGCCGCGCGACGGCCGCGCGAGCCCGCAGAGCATCCGCAGCATCGTCGACTTACCTGCCCCGTTCGGCCCCAGCAGCGCTGTGACGCCCGCGCCGACCTCGAAGCTGACGTCCGAGACGGCGACGAGCGCCCCGAACCACTTCGAGACGCCGTCCACGACGACGGCGGCCCCGCCCGGCGCCGCGGTGCTCACCGGAACGCCTCGATCCGCCGGTAGCGGAGCCAGCAGACGAGGAACCCGACGGCGATCACGGCGACGAGGCCGGCCGTGACGAGCCCGGTCGAGAGGTGCGTGATCGGCTCGTCGCCCTCGGGCGTCTCGCCGAAGATGCGGTACGAGAGGTTGGCCGCGACGAACGGGAAGCTGAGCAGGTCGAGCTCGTCGGGCGCTCCCGCGCTCTCGATCGCCGACCGGACGACGCTCACCGGCACGAGGATCAGGAGCACCGTCGCGACCGCGGCGACCGCCCGTCGGGTGGTGAAGCTCGAGACCGCCATCGACAGTGATGCGTAGAGAAGCGCCGTCGCGACCCCGGACCCGACGATCCGCAGCAGCAGGAGCGGTGTGTCGCCCGCGCTCGGGCCGAAGCCGGCGACGACGAACGCGAGCAGCATGAAGAGGAGCGGCGCGACGGTGATCAGCAGCATCACGCCGACGACGCCCGCTCCTTTCGCGGCGAGGTAGCGCGTCCGGTCGAGCGGGCCGGCGAGGTAGAGGCCGAGCAGCCCGGTGCGGCGGTCGGGGCAGAGCGCCTCCGGCGCGACGAGCGAGGCGAAGAGCGCCAGGGCGCTGCCGATGAAGAACGTGTACTCGCCGTAGGAGATCAGATCGTCGGCGACGATCTCGCTCGCGAAGACGGCGAAGACGACCGACGCGAGCGCCGGCAGGAACGCGATCCCGAGCGTGATCGCCGGCAGCACCTTGTGCAGCGCGCCGCGCCCGAGGCCGAGCACGCGCCGGGCGGTGAAGACGCCGAGGGTCAGGATCGCGCGCGCGGGCGGGTGACGCGGGCCGTCGTAGCTGCGGTACCCGAGGTCGAAGAGCCGTGCGTCGGGCGCGGAGCTCATGCGTCGGCCCCGAGGTAGACGTCCTCGAGCGTCCTGCCGCGGGGCTCGAGCCGGCGCAGCCCCAGGCCGAGCTCGGCGACCGCGTCCCGCACCGCGTCGTGCACGCCGTCCGTCCCGCCGAGGACGAGCGTCGTGCCGTCGACGACCGCGTCGAAGCCTTTCGCAGCGAGGAGCGCCGCCAGGTCGCCGACGCGCTCGTCCACCTCCACGACGAGTCCCTCGGGCCCGCTCCGCAGGCCCGCGAGCGTCCCGGCGCGTACGACCTCGCCGCCCTCGACGATCACGACGGCGTCGCAGATCCGCTCGACCTCCTCGAGGTGGTGGGACGAGACGACCATGTCCATGCCGAACTCGGTGCCGATCCGGCGGATCAGATCGAGCATCTCCGTCCGCTGCACCGGATCGAGCCCGTCCGTCGGCTCGTCGAGCAGCACCAGCGAGGGATCGTGCGCGATCGCCGACGCGAGCTTGACGCGCTGCCGCTGCCCGGTCGACATCGTCCCCACCGGCCGGAAGCGCTCCTCGCCCAGGCCCACGAGCCACAGCGCGTCGTTCGCCCGCTGGACGGCCGCCCGGCGCGGGAGCAGATGCATCTCGGCGAGGTGCCGCACGAAGTCGCTCGCCGACAGCTCCGAGGGCAGGTCGTGGTGCTCGGGCGCGAAGCCGATCCGCGAGCGGAGCTCGATCCCGGCGGTGGACGGGTCGTGGCCGAGGACGGCCAGCTGGCCCTCGTCGCGGGCGCGGAGCCCGAGCATGAGCGAGAGGAAGGTCGTCTTGCCTGCGCCGTTCGAGCCGAGCAGGCCGGTGATGCCCGGACCGATCTCGACGTCCAGGCCGGCGAGCGCGACCGTGCGGCCGTAGCGCTTGACGACGCCGCGCGCCGTCACGACGTCCGGGTGCGGGGGGAGCGTGGCCACGGTCTGGCGGCGAGGATACGTGCGCCGGCCCAGTAGGCTCGGCGCGTGCCGGCCCGGGACCTCTTCCAGCTCGACCCGGACGTCGTCTACCTCAACCACGGCGCGTTCGGCGCGTGCCCGCTGCCCGTCTTCGGCGTCTACCAGGAGTGGCAGCGCGAGCTCGAGCGCCAGCCGGTCGACCTGTACGACCGCCGGCTGGACGGCGAGCTCGCGCGCGTCCGCGAGGCGCTCGGCGCCTACGTCGGCGCGCCCGCCGACGATCTCGCGCTCGTCGTCAACGCGACGGCGGCGCTGAACGCGGTGCTCCGCTCGCTGCCGCTCGAGCCGGGCGACGAGATTCTCACCACGGGGCACGAGTACGGCGCGATCGAGCGGCTGCTCGCCTTCGTGGCCGACCGGACCGGCGCGCGGATCGTCCAGGGAACCGGCGTTGCGGCCGAGACGCTCTGGAGCGGCGCGACCGCGCGGACCCGGGTGCTCGTCGTCAGCCACGTCACCTCGCCGACCGCGTTGCTGCTCCCGGTCGAGGAGCTCTGCCGGCGGGCGCGCGAGGCCGGCGTCGTGTCGGTGGTCGACGGCGCGCACGGGCCGGGACAGGTGCCGCTCGACCTCGAGCGCCTCGGCGCGGACTACTACGCGGGGAACTGCCACAAGTGGCTCTGCTCGCCGAAGGGCGCCGGGTTCCTCTACGCACGGCCGGAGGGGCAGGCGCTCCTGGAGCCGCTCGTCGTCGGCTGGGGCTATCGCGAGTCGCCCTTCGCGACGCGCCACGACTGGCAGAGCACGCGCGATCCGGCGGCCTACCTCGCTGTTCCCGCCGCGATCGCGTTCGTGCAGGAGCACGGCCGAGCCGCCCAGTGCCGGGAGCTGCTCGCGGACGCCTCGGAGGAGCTCGCCTCGGCCGGGCTCGAGCCGTTGGCGCCGGCCCAGCCGCTCCAGATGGCCGCGTTCCGGCTCCCGCCCTGCGATCCCGAGGAGCTCGGCCGCCGGCTCCTCGACGAGTTCCGCATCGAGGTGCCGGTGCGGGACTGGAACGGCGAGCGGCTGATCCGCGTCTCGGTCGCGCCGTACACGACCGCGGACGACCTCGGGCGGCTCCGGACCGCCCTCGAGGCCCTGCTCTAGGTCCCCTGCGGCGGCCAGTCGACGAGCGGCGTGCCGATCTCCCAGTGGTGCCCGAACGGGTCCTCGATCCGTCCGAGCAGCCAGCCGTGCGCCTCGCCCACGGGCACGACCTCCGTTGCGCCGAGCGTTACGGCCCGCTCCACCGTCTCGGCGGGATCGTCGACGACGAGCAGCAGCCGCACGGTGCTCCCGCCCAGGCTCTCCGGGCTGAAGTTCGCGTTCGGCGGCGACTCGTCGGACACCCAGAACGACCCGGCGCCGACGGCGAGCTGGCAGACGACGTCCTCGTGCTCGTCCGTGCCGCCGACGCGATGGAGCTCGACGGCGCCGAAGGCCGCCTTGTAGAACTCCACGGCCTCCCGCCCTCGCCGTACCGAGAGCTCGGCGAAGACACCCGGCTGCGGAGTGTGCGGGCTAGCTCTCCGGAAGCGCCGCTGCACGCAGCTCCTCGATCAGGCCCGACAGCCCGTCGACGCAGGCCTCGAACAGGCGCTGCCCCTTCTCGGCGGTCGCGAGGTCGGGGGCGCCGAGCACGCCGGACAAGCTGAGCTCGTCCGTTCGCCAGCCCGCGGCTACCGTCGCTGGCAGGACGAGATCGAGGCGCTCCGCCGGAAAGCGCGGCTCGGGGATCTCGCGCCGGATGAGCTCGCGCCGCACCGACTCCGGCCGCAGGTGGAGCATCAACGAGGTCTCGAACTCACACGCGTGCGCCATGCCACCGGGCGGGGAGTCCCGGACCTCGGCCGCCGCCTCCCGCGCCGGCGCCCAGTAGTCGACGGCCACGGCGAGGACGGGTGTTCGGAGCGCGAGTTGCTGCACCGCCTCGCGGGCCAACGCGGAGTTACCGCCGTGGCCGTTGACGACGAGCAGCCGCACGAAGCCGTGGTGTGCCAGGGCGGCGCAGAGCTCTCCGAGAGCGGTGAAGAACGTCGTAGCGCCGAGCGTCAGCGTCCCGGCGAAGGACATGTGGTGAGCCGACGATCCGTACGCGAAGCTCGGTGCGACGAGCACGGGCCCTTCGCGGCGAGCACGAGCCGCCGCCTCCTCGGCGACCCGCGTGCAGAGGAAGGTGTCCGTGTCCAGCGGCAGGTGCGGTCCATGCTGCTCGATCGCGCCCGTCGGCAGGACCGCCACGGTCCGGTCGCGGTCGAGCTCGGCGACCTCGCGCCAGCTCAGGTGTGCGAGCCTCGTCTCGTCGGTCACCGGGTCACGCACCGACGTCGAGCACGATGCTCTTGAGCTGGGTCATCGACTCGATCGTCGCGGCACCGCCGAGCCGACCGACGCCGCTCGCCTTGCCCGAGTAGCCGCCGAACGGCGTACGTCCGTCCCAGTACGCGGCTGTCTCGTTGACGTTGACGACGCCGCACTCGAGCCGCTCCGCGGCCCGGAATGCATGTCGGAGGCTGCCGGTGAAGACCGAGCAGCAGAGCCCGTAGCGGCAGGAGTTCGCCACCTCGATCGCCTCGTCGAGGTCGGACACGGAGATGAGAGGCGCCATCGGCCCGAACGTCTCCTCGTCGTTGACGAGCGACGTGCGCGGCACCCGGTCGAGCACGCTCGGCTGGTAGTAGAGCCGAGTGGGGAACCCGCCCGCGCGCTCGCCGCCCGCGGCGACGACTGCTCCCTTGTCGAGAGCGTCGGCGATGTGGTCGTCCATCTTCTGCGCGACGCCTTCGTTGTTCAGCGGCCCCATCGTCGTCTCCTCGTCGAGCGGGTGCCCGAGGCGGATCGACTCCGCCTTCTCGACGAGGCCGGTGAGGACGTCGTCGTGGACACGCGGAGTGACGAGAATGCGCTCGCTGGACTGGCAGATCTGACCGGCGTTGCTGTAGCAGCCGAACGCCGCTCCTTCGACGGCGAGGTCCACGTCGGCGTCGTCGAGGACGATCGTCGGGCCGTTGCCGCCGAGCTCGAGGAGGAGGGGCCTCGCGCCGGCCTGGCTCGCGACCGCATTGCCGATCGGGAAGCTCCCCGTGAAGCCCACCGCGTGCGTGCCCGGATTCGAGACGATCTCCTCGCCGACCTCCCGGCCGCCGAAGAGGAGGTTGCACGCCCCGTCCGGCAGGCCCGCGTCGAGCAGGCACTCGACGAGCTGCGCCGCGACGAGCGAGGTGGTGGGGGCCGGCTTCCAGACAACGGCGTTGCCGCCGGCGAGCGCCGCCGAGAGATACTCGCTGGGGATACCGACCGGGTAGTTCCACGGCGTGATCACCGCCACGACGCCGTGGGGCTGCCGGATCGTCAGCACGCGCTTGCGCGGGTCGGGTGAGGGCAGGATCCCGGTCTCCAGTCGTTCCACGTAGCCTCCGGCGTCGCGGTAGAGCCGCGCCGCGAACTCGACCTCGCCGAGCGCCTCGCTCAGCGGCTTGCCCTGCTCGAGCGACAGGGTCCGGGCAAGCTCGTCGCGACGCCCGTCGATCCGCTCGGCGATCGCGTCGCAGAGGCGCGCCCGTTCCTCGACGCCGAGCGCGGCCGTCACGCGCCGTGCCCGCCCCGCGGCTTCGATCGCCCGACGCCCGTCCTCGCGGCCGGCCTGCGGAACGACCGCCAGCACCTCGCCCGTCGCTGGGCTGTCGCTCTCGAACGACTCGCCGCTCGCCGCCTCGACCCAGTCTCCGCCGATGTGGAGACGAAGGCGCACGGCCTCGCGCACCTCGGTGGACATCGCTACCTCCGGTTGAGCTCGTGTTTGGTGTTACGCACTCGTTGGCATACCAATTTCGACTCGAGGGGAATCGCGGCGAGCAGCTTTCCTGGCGAACCGGAGCAAGGCAACGGGACGCCTCCAGACGTCCGCGACCATCCACGCTCGAGGACCAGCCGGGTCCCGCGCGACGCGGGGCCGAGATCCCAGGAGCGACGGAGGCTACGTCGATGATGCGATGGAAGACTCTCACCCGCCGGGGCTCGATCGGGCTCCTCGTCGTGCTCCTGACGGTCGCCGCTGCAGCGGCCGCAGCGCTCGGCGCCGGGGGAGGTGGGGCCAAGACCTCGCTGAAGTTCGATGTCTGGTCCTACTCGATCCCGACCATCCAGGACAACATCAAGAAATTCCAACAGGGGCATCCGGAGGTCACCGTCTCGCTGCGCGACACGTCGTGGTTCGACTACCACGACGTGCTGGCGACGCGGTTCACGGGCGACAACGCCCCGGACGTCGCGTACTCGTCGGACCACTGGCTGCGCGAGTGGGTCGCAGCCGGCTGGATCGTTCCGCTCGACGAGCACTTCCCGCAGTTCAAGAGCTACCAGAAGGAGTGGGCGCCGTACGCGCTCGAGGGCATGACGCTCGACGGCAAGCTCTACGGGCTGCCCTACTACGCCGACCTCGTCACGTTCATCTACAACGACCGGCTCGTGAAGAAGGCGGGCTTCAAGGCCGCGCCCCAGAAGTGGGGCGACGTGATGAGGCAGGCGCTCGCGCTGAAGAAGAAGGGGCTCGTCAAGTACCCGATCAACATCCCGCTCAAGAAGGACGATCCCTGGCTGATCGAGATCTTCTACTCGATGGTGTACGGCCGCGGCGGCCACATGTTCGACGGCGACGACAACCCGGTCTTCAACAAGCCGAACAGCCCCGCCGAGCAGACGCTCCAGTGGCTTCACAACGCGATGACGAGGTGGAAGATCTTCAACCCGGCCAGTCCGGAGAGCGCAGAGCCGGACGTCGTCAAGACGATGGGAGCCGGCAACAGCGCCTTCACCGTCCTCGCGAAGTACAACCTCGCCGAGCTCAACCTGGGCCAGCACAAGGAGCGGGGCAAATTCCGCATGGCGTTGATGCCGGGCGGCGCGCACTCGACAGTCGGCTTCGTGCGCTTCTACGCGATGTCGAAGAACGCGGCCGACCGCGGCGATGACGTCGTCAAGGACAGTGGCGAATTCCTCCAGTACTTCGGCGGCAAGACGAACGGCAAGTACACGGTGGTCAAGCGCTGGGCCCTCGAGAAGGGCCTCGGCTTCGCGAACCTTCCGCTCTACAACGACAAGCAGGTGGCGGCCTCGATCAACAAATGGGGTAGCGTCAACCTCGAGCAGAAGCAGGCGAAGCTCGCGCACGTCAAGGAGGGGCTCACCCCGTACTGGGGTGTCTGGGATATCTACGCCCGTCAGCAGCTCGACGCGGCGATCCTCGGCCAGATATCGCCGCGCAAGGCGCTGCAGAGCATGGCCGACCGCTGGGAGCGGCTGAAGAAGCAGTATGGCTAGCGGAGCTGGAGAGCAGGGCCCGGCGGTCGTTCTCGGCCGCCGGGTCGGGCTCCCCGCCGGAAGGTGACGACGGCCGCCGCCGACCGGGGACAGGCCCGCGCGCGCAAGAGCCGGCTCGGGCGTCGCACCTACAGCTGGGCGACGCTCGCGCCGGTGCTCGTTATCGTCGGCGTCTTCACGCTCGTACCGTTCGTCTACGCGGCGTGGACGAGCGTGCACCGTCACGTGCTCGTACTCCAGGGGCGCCCGTTCGTCGGCCTCCGGAACTACCAGAACGCGATCGAGGACCCGCTCTTCGGCGACTCGATCAAGACGAGCTTGATCTTCGTCGGCGTCTCCGTGCCGCTCGTGACGCTCGCCGGGCTGCTCGTGGCCCTGCTCCTCAACCAGCGGGTGCGCGGCTTCGGGATCCTCCTCGTCCTCGTCCTGCTGCCGTGGGCGGTCCCCACGGTGTCGGCCGGGATCATGTGGCGGCTGCTGCTGCACGGCGACTTCGGCGCCGTCGACGGCTTCCTCTTCCGGATCGGCGCCATCGACAGCTATATCCAGTGGCTCTCGAACCCGACCCTCGCGATGGCGTCCGTCATCGGCGTCCACGCCTGGCGTGAGTTCCCGCTCGCGGCCATCCTGTTCCTGGCCGGCCTGCAGACGATCCCGCCCGACCTCGCGGAAGCCGCGCGGCTCGACCGCGCGAGCGCCTGGCAACGCTTCCGCTACGTCACGCTGCCGCTGCTGAAGGCCCCACTCTTGATCGTGCTCGTCTACGAGACGATCGTCGCGCTGTCGGTCTTCGACCTCGTCTATGTGCTCACCGGAGGCGGCCCCGGGTCTGCGACGACGCTCTTCTCGTGGTTCACCTACACGGCCACCTTCAAGTATCTGAATTTCGGCGAAGGCGCTGCTCTGTCGTTCATCATGGCCGCCGTCCTACTCGTCTGCATCGTCGTCTACATGCGCGTCGTGCGCCTGCGCGAGGACGTCACGTGAGGCGACGGCGCCGCATCGCGACGGCTCTCTACGCCTGCGCAGGAGTGGTGCTCGGGCTGATCATCCTCGTCCCCTTCCTCTACGTACTGAGCGCGAGCCTCCAGACCGAGTCGGAGCTGATCCGCCGCCCGCCGCCGATCGTGGCGCCGAACCCGACGGTCGACAACTACGACTACGTCTTCACGGGCGCCGTGCCGGCCGCGTACGCCTCGAAGGAGCTGCTGCGCGGCACCGTCACGCAGGACGTGCGCCAGATCCCGAAGGGGCTGCGGAACTCGTTCATCGTCGCCCTCGGGACGGTGCTGATCAACCTCCTCTTCGGGACTCTCGCGGCGTACACGTTCGCACGTGAGCGGATCCGCGGCCTCTACGCGGCGTTCGTGTTCATACTCGGCAGCCGGCTGCTGCCGAGCGTCGCCGTGGCGGTGCCGATCTACGTCGGTCTCCGCAGCATGGACCTCCTGGACAGCAAGCTCGGCCTCGTCCTCATCTACAGCGCGTTCACGCTGCCGTTCTCGGTCTGGGTGCTGACGCTCTACTTCAGCTCGCTGCCGGTCGACATCGAGGAGGCCGCGCGCATCGACGGGTGCACGCGGTTCCAGGCGCTCCGCCACGTCGTGCTGCCGCTCGCCGCGCCGGGGCTCGCCGCGATCGCAGCGTTCAGCTTCCTCTTCAGCTACAGCGAGTTCCTCTTCGCGCTCTTCACCACCGAGACATCGCGCTCGAAGACGATCCCCGTGATCATCGCGTCCGTGTCCGTCAATCCGGACGCGAGCTACACGCTGATCGCCGTCGGCATCGTCCTCTCCATGATCGCCCCGATCCTGTTCGCGCTCGTCTTCCGGCGCTACATCACCTCGGGGCTGGCGGCGTCCCTCACGCGCGGGTAACGGAGCGAGCCATGGCGGACGTCGGCTTCTCGCAGGTGAACAAGGTCTATCCCGACGGCACGACCGCGGTCCGCGACCTGACGCTGGAGATCGACGACGGCGAGCTCGTCGTGCTCGTCGGGCCGTCCGGTTGCGGCAAGACCACCGTCCTGCGCATGGTCGCGGGCCTCGAGGACGTCAGCGGCGGCGAGATCCGGGTCGGTGGCCGCGTCGTCAACGACGTCGACCCGGCCGAGCGCGACATCGCGATGGTCTTCCAGACGTACGCGCTCTACCCGCACATGACGGTCGGCGAGAACATCGCCTTCCCGCTCAAGATCGCCAAGCTCGCGCCCGAAGAGCGGGCGAGTCGTGCGCGGGATGTCGCGCGCCTGCTGGGGCTCGAGGCCGAGCTCGACCGCAAGCCGCGGCAGCTCTCCGGGGGCCAGCGGCAGCGCGTGGCGATGGGGCGCGCGATCGTCCGGCAGCCGCAGGTCTTCCTGATGGACGAGCCGCTCTCGAACCTCGACGCGAGCCTTCGCTTCCAGATGCGCGCCGAGATCGCGAACCTGCAGCAGCGGATCGGCGTGACGACGATCTACGTGACGCACGACCAGGTCGAGGCGATGACGATCGGGAACCGGGTCGCGGTCATGCGCGGCGGAGAGCTGCTCCAGCTCGGCGATCCGCAGGAGCTCTACGACCGCCCGTCCGAGCTCTTCGTCGCGCGCTTCATCGGGAGCCCGCCCATGAACCTGATCGAGGGCGAGCTCTCGCGCGAGGGCGGGTACGCCGTCGCGGTCGGCTCGCGCGTGGTCCCCCTCGACGAGGCAGAGGCGGGAGAGCGCGGCGCGCTCGACTCGTACGTCGGCCGCTCGGTCGTAATCGGGCTTCGCCCCGAACGGCTCGAGGACGCGGCGGTCGCGAGCGACGTCCCGGCGGCGCGCCGCATCGGCGGGCTCGTGACGCTCCGCGAGACGCTCGGGTCCGACGTCCTCGTCCACTTCGAGGTCGAAGGCGCCCTGCCGCTCTCCGGGCAGGTCCGCGCCGCGGCCGTCGCGGCCGCCGTCGACCCGGTGGAGCTCGAGCCGGCTGCGGACGAGCCCGGCCTGCTATTCATCGGGCGCTTCGACCCGCGCTCGCCGACCGGCCAGCAGGAGCGCGTCGAGGCCGCCATCCGGCCGGGGGCGGTGCAGCTCTTCGACCCCGAGACGGGCGCGGCGATCGGCCGCAACAGCGGGAGCCGGAGCCGCGCGTAGAGCACGGGCGACTCGGACGACCGGGTCAGCTCGCAGTCGCCGGGGCCGCCGGCTCCGGCGCCGGGATCGTGGCGGCCTTCGCTTCCCAGTAGCGGTTGAGCGCCCCCTGGATCTTCACGAACCAGACGATCGCCGGGATGATCAGGATCGCCCCCGGGACGAGCCACAGGCCGGTCCAGCCGGTGATCGGCGGCTGCCGGCCGTCCTTCGCGTACATCTTCCCGACCTCCGACGGGATCACGAACGCGCTGATGAAGCCGACCAGGATCCAGACGACGAGGCCGAGCACCCCGCCGAGGCCTTCGCCGGTGTGCTGCTTCATCTCCTCCTGCGTCTTGTAGACCCAGTACCAGCTGTAGAAGTTCAGCGTGACGATGTAGAGCAGGATCCCGAAGCCGATCCCGCGGGGTCGTCCGAGAGGGCCTACGTTGCCGGACGTGCTCATTCGCGACCTCCTCCGTGGCTTCCCGCGATTCAACCACTCTCGGCCGGAGGGGTGGGACGAGACCGCTGGTGCGACCTCGTCCCGACCTGCCGCGCGCACTACCCGGTGCGCTCGCCGAGCAGCGCGCGGTCGAAGAGAAGCAGAAGGCCATGAACGACCTGGCCAACGACTTCCAGGCGAGTGTCGGTGAGGTCGTGCAGACCGTGTCCTCGGCAGCAACCGAGATGGAAAGCACGGCGGCGTCCATGAGCGCGACTGCGGAGCAGAGTTCCCGCCAGGCGACCGCCGTGGCCGCGGCCTCCGAGCAGGCATCGACCAACGTGCAGTCGGTCGCCTCGGCGACCGAGGAGATGGCTTCGTCGGTCGGCGAGATCAGCCGTCAGGTGCAGGAATCGGCCCGCATGGCGGGCGACGCCGTCGGTCAGGCCCGTGCCACCACCGAGCGCGTCAGCGAGCTCTCCAAGGCCGCATCCCGCATCGGCGACGTGGTCGAGCTGATCAATACCATTGCCGGCCAGACCAATCTGCTGGCGCTGAACGCCACCATCGAGGCGG
>Ga0081455_10007262_pt1 | contig 11696 bp, 8 predicted proteins | sample TabmetS3T2R1_FD_70207 | JGI IMG/M metagenome (GOLD analysis project Ga0081455, IMG submission 70207) | Tabebuia heterophylla rhizosphere microbial communities from the University of Puerto Rico - S3T2R1 | ecosystem: Host-associated > Plants > Roots > Rhizosphere ...
CCCGAAAACCCCCCGGCCGCCGCGATTGTAAGTGCACGCTGGACCACTAGCCGGACCACGTCTTTCCGGTCCGCGCCCAGCGCGAGCCGGATCGCAATCTCCCGCTTCCGTTGCGCCACCGATTGCGCTAACACTCCATACAAACCGATGGCTGCCAGGAACATCGAAATCCCGGAAAAAGCGGTTAATACTTGAGCCCGCATCCTTGGCTGCGCCAGGTGCACCTCCACCTTGTTCGTCAGAGGTTCAATTTGATTGACGGGCAGCCCCGGATCCAGGCTCCAAACGATCCGTTGGAGTTCGTTCGCGGAAATCCCGCGCTTCGAGTCGGACGCGACAAGAAATTCCCACTTTCGGCTACCCCAATTGGCCAAGCTAAACATGTTCTCGCCTTCCTGACGAAGATCGACATAGACCCGCGGGTCCGACTTCCAGGCTGTATTGTTGTAAGCGATCGATCGCGTACTCCCCACGACTCCGATGATTCGATACCAGCGGGCCTTTGCCGTATTCGGATCGCTCGGGAGACCGAACCGGATATGTTTCCCAACTGGATTTTCGCGACCGAAATAGCGCTGGACAGCCAATTCATTCATAACTGCCAGCGGTTCGCTATCGCGGTGGAAGCCGAGCGGGAAATCGGATCCTTCGAGAATAGGAATTTTAAGCGTTTCGAAAAATTGTGGACCCACTCGGGTTTGGACAGCTCGCGGAAGACTGGAAGATTGCATGCCCGGATGCTCCGCTATGCTGAAAACCTCTGGAAACGCATCGCCGAGAGTGACGTCCAGTCCGATCGCCGCCGATTTCACCCTCGGGTTCTGGCGTAGCCGTTCAAGTAACTGCTCTTCGAAAGTAATGGCCTTTGAAAGTTCCTTATAGTGCCGCTTCGGCAAGCTCAATCCAAACGTTTGTACCGGCGCGGTGTCAAAACCAAAATTCTGATTTTGAAGATGCATTAACGTTGAAAAAAGAAGTCCTGCTCCCGTCAGTAACACCAATGCAAGCGATATCTGCACGCCTGTAATCCAAGTCAACGCGTGTATGCGTTTACCTTCGAGGGTGGCGCTACGGCTCATGCTGCGTATGGCTCCGCTTAGATTGGCTCTCGAAGCGAAAAAGGCCGGTAAAGTCCCGAATAGGATCGAGGTTAGGAAAGTCGCGCCTACGGCCATGCTGAATGTCCGATAACTCAGCGCCACTCCTCGAGCCGGCAATACTTTTAATGGATTCCATAACTCGAAGCCGCGCAATGCCGCCGCCGCCATCAGAAGACCGGCAATGGCCGCGACGGCATACAGCAGGAAATTCTCCGCGAACAATTGTTGAAACAGTCTCCGCGCGCTCGACCCAAGCGCCACTCGCGTCGCAAATTCCGAATGCCTGGTCTCATTGCGGCTTAGAATCAGCGCGCACGTGTTCGCGCAAGCGATCAACAAAAGAAAACACACTGCTCCGCCCAGTACAAGCAGCGAAAATCGGATTTGGCGCGAATTGTCTTCTTGCAGCGGCGAAACTAATGTTGTCGAACCCAGCAGGCTTTCAAACGATTTCGGCCGCTCCCGATCCATCCTCTTTTGGATCGCGTTCAATTCTTCCTGCGCGTCGCTACGCCTTACGCCTTCTTTCAATCGCCCTAAGATGGCGGCTGCAGCGGTCGAGTTCTGCTGATAGTTCGGGTCGTTTTGTTGAATCACCGTCCAGATCGACGAATCCACGGGCTGATCCAAAATGCGGTAGGAGAAATCGCGCGGCAGGACCCCGACTACCCGATACGGCTCGTCGTTCAGCCTGAGCGTCTGGCCGATCGCCGCTGCAGAACTGCCAAATTTCTTGCTCCAAAACGCATAGCTAAGCACCGCGACCTTTTCGCCGGTCGAGTCCTCAGGCAAAAATGTGCGCCCAAGAGCCGCGTGCACGCCGAGTGTCTCGAACAAATTCGCGGTGGTAATCTCGCTCATCACGTCCTCCGGATTTCCGCGTCCGGTGAGCGTGTAAGTGTGATAAAAAGTCGCGGCCATCGACGAAAACAAGCGCGTCTGTTTTCCGAACTTGAGATAGTCGCTGTAGTCGAAAAAGAACGCCGGCCGCGTATGATTCGCCGGGCTCGTCCGCCACAGATGTTGGAGCTGTGCGGGCTCTTTCAAAGCAAGCGGCCGCAGTAGCCACGGATCCAGAATGCTGAACGAGGCCGTCGCCGCTCCAATGCCAATCGCGAGCGTCGCGATCGAAAACAGGGCGAATGCCCGATTCTTACGAAGCTGCCGCGCGGCGTAGCGCATATCGTCCAAAAGACGTTCGAGCCACGTCCAGCCCCACGCCGCCCGGATATCTTCCTTGAGGAGGGTGGCATTGCCAAGCGCCCGCCGCGCGCGCAACTTTGCCTCCTCCGGCGCGTACCCGAGCCGTTCCTGCTCTTCCTGTTCGAGTTCTAAATCGGCTTGAATTTCGCGGTCAAGCCGCTCCTGCTGTTTCTTCTTGCGTCCCGGCCAGCGCATAGAAGACATTCTACCCTCACTGTAATGAAACTGAAACGGCGACAAAATATGATTGTGAAATCGTGGAATACAATCCGACCAAGGAAGTAAAGATCGACATCTCGACCGGCAGCCGCGAGGATGTCCGCATCATCAAGCTCACCGGCCCGCTTACGATTTACAATTTTTTCGAATTCCAGGACATCTCGCGCAAGGACACGCATGGCATCCTGATCGTCGATCTGACCAGCGTCCCTTATCTGGACTCCGCGGCCCTAGGCTGCCTCATCGGCATTCACCTTTCCTGCGAAAAGAACGGCCGGAAGTATGCGTTAGTTGGTGTGAACGACCGCGCGCAAAGCTTATTCGCGATGTGCGGTGTCGATCGCTTTTTCGTGAGTTATCCGACTACATCAGCCGCCGAGTCTGCATTGATCTGATACATCCAATGTCATTTAGTCGTGGAGCGGGTCTCCTGACCTGCCATGCCGCCATTCCTGGCGGCATATAGTCGGCTCGAAAGCCGACTTGGCAGGCGAAAACGCCGCCCCACGACGGGTGCCAGCAGTTACACGCACTAATCTACTCGTACCGTAGCGCCCGCATAGGATCCACTCGCGTAGCCCGGACCGCCGGCACATATCCCGCAAGCAGCGCTACACATGCGATCGTCAGCATAGCCGCCGCGATAGAAGCCGGATCCGCAGGCTGAATTCCATAAAGCTGCGATCGCACGGTCTGCGTTAGCATCCAAGCGGCAGGGAGCGCGATCGCCACGCCAATTCCCAATAGCACCAGCACTTCGCGCATAACAAGCCACAACACGTCTCGTTTTGCTGCACCGATGGCCATACGAATGCCGATTTCGCGCGTGCGCCGAGCGACTGTGTATGCCATTACTCCGTAGAGGCCGATTGCGGCGAGCAACGTGGCAAGCAGACCGAAGCCGCTCGAAAGTGTCGCTACCAAGCGCTCGGTCACGAGCGAGTGCTCGGTCTGCTTTTCGAGCGTAATCATGTCGAATACCGGCAGGTTCGCATCCAGATCGTGGACCCGTTTGCTAATGCTCGTAAATATCTCTTCCGGGTTGTGCGCTGTACGCACATAAGCCACCATGCCGGTCGAAAAATCAAGCTGCTGGTAAGGCCGATAGACCTCGACAGGTATTTCCTCGCGCATGTTTTCATATTTCGTATTGCGTGCTACGCCGATAATCGTGATATCGGTCTTGGTGCCCGGATCGATGCCCATGCCGATTTTGTGCCCCACCGCATTGACGGTCCCGAAATACTTCTTCGCGAACGCCTCATTTATGATGCAGACTTTGGGAGCGTTCAGCACATCGGTGATGCGAAAATCGCGCCCCGCGAGCATGGGAATTTCCATGGTTTTGAAATAGTCGGGAAACAGGAAATTCATGTGCGGATCCGGCAGCTCGCCCGTCTTTGGCGAGTAGGAATCGATAGTTACCCACTGATCCCATTCATTGTTTTCCATTACGGGCATCACGGCGAGCGCGGCATGCTCCACTCCAGGCAGAGCCTCGAGATTTTCTTTCAAACGAAGGTAGAAACTTCTTGTGCGCTCCACGTCGTATCCATTCAGCGGAGGATTTACTTTAAACGCCAATAGATTTGCCGTGCGGAATCCCGGGTCGAGGTCTTTTAAGTTCTGAAGGCTCCGGATGAAAAGCCCGGCGCCGATCAGCAAAAGCAGTGACAGGGCGATTTGTGCAACTACCAGCGCTTTGCGAAGTCCGGTCGAAGTTCCCCCGGCCAGCGCTCCGGCTTGATCCTTCAGGGTGTTGATCAGATCGGGACGAGTTGATTGCAGCGCCGGAACCAATCCAAAAATAATGCCGGTCAGCACGGACAATGCGAGATTAAAACCCAGGATGCGCCAATCCGGAACGGCAGAGACCGTCAAAGGGACTGAACTGGGCGGAAGAAAATGAATCAGCGCGTGATCCATCCAGAAAGCGAGCCCAAGCCCGGCCGCGCCTCCGATAAGCGAAAGCAGCAAGCTCTCTATCAACAGTTGCGAAACGATGCGCCGCCGGCCTGAGCCGAGCGCCAGCCGGACCGCAATTTCTTTCTGGCGGGAAGTAGCGCGCGCCAACAGCAGATTTGCTACATTCGCGCACGCGATCAAAAGCACCAGCCCAACGGTCGCCATCAGCACCAGCAACGGTTTTGAAAATTGGCGCCGCAAATAGGAGCGTCCTGTTGAAGCGGGCAGCACATCCATGGACATTTTCAAAAATGCCTGCTTCATGTATGGAGATGCCTTCGCGAATGCTTTCTCCTTCACTTCCATTTCGAGAATCTGATGGAAAAGCGGTTGCATGCTCGCCTTCGCTTCCTTCACGCTCACGCCCGGCTTTAGGCGCCCAAATGCAGTGACCCAACGTGAGCGCCGGGCGTTCAGATCGAAGTACTTGCCGATTTTTGGGCTCATCATCATGGGTACACGAATTTGCTGCGATACGCTTGGATCGGTTCCCGAAAAGCCATCCTGACTGACGCCAATCACGGTGTACGGATATCCGTTGATATTCAGTTTTTTCCCGATCACGGCGGAATCGCCGGCAAATCGCGTCTGCCAAAAGCCGTAGCTCAATACCGCCACCGGATGCGCGTTTTGAAATTTGTCGTCATTGGCAGTGAACAGCCGCCCCAGCGCCGCTTGTACTCCCAGAACTGGGAAATAGTTGCCCGAAACCACCTCGCCCGCCACCCGTTCGGTGCGGCCGCCATAGCTCACATTCATTTCCACTTCGCGAAAACAAAACATGCCACTGAAGACCGTATTACGGTTCCGAAAGTCCTGGTACATGGGATAGGAGATCCGGTTCGGTCCTTGATTGCTCCCGTAGTGCCTGCCAATTGCGCTGAACATGACAAGCTGCTCCGGCTGCCTTACCGGCAATGTACGCATCAGCACTTGATCCGTCAGCGAGAAAATCGCCGTATTCGCCCCGATGCCGAAAGCGAGCGAGAGCACTGCAACCCCTACGAATAACGGCGATTTAGCAAACGTGCGAAACGCGAAGCTGATGTCTTGGAGCAGGTTCATGAGGTTCTCTATTCGACTGTCTCTATTACGGCCTAGTTAGGGGATCTGTTCACTTTTTCTTGCGAATGTAGATCTGGCCGTTGAACGAAGTGAACTGAAATTCCGGTCCGCCGCCGTTGATCGTCCCGCGCAAAGCGTGGTCGAAGCGCAGATGATAGCTGCCGTCCGCCTGGCGGCCCGATTTGTCGCCCTCCACGCTCGCTCCGGCGATCAACTTTACCTCGAAATCGCTATAGATTTCGCCATTGTCGGTCTTCATGCGCACATTGGCTTTCAAGCTTTCGGGTAAAGTCACGTCGATATCGCCATTCATTGTGCTGAATGACATCGGCTTCCCGGCATCGATGCGATCGAGCGTCGCTGTAACCGCGCCGTTCAGTGAATGCGCAACGACAGATCCGCCTACGTTTCTGAGCGTGACTTTGCCGTTCAGATTGTTGGCGTCGATTTCGCCGTCCACGTTCTCTACATAAATATCGCCGTCATTCATCGCCTTTAGAACAAGCGAAGAGCGTCGCGGCACGGTGACGACCACGTCGGCCGGGCGATTCATCGATGAAGTTTTGATGTTGACGACGTTATCTTCTTCCGTCACGTCGAGCCCGGCATTTCCCGGCAACTCTAGCCGCCGCATGCCGTCGGCTCGCGCCGAAGAACGCCGCTCGCGCCCCTCGCGCCCCTCTCGTTCTCCACGCGAATGCGCTTCCACCAAGACATCCTTAATATCCGCGCCTTTCACCGTGATGCCGCCCATCATCAGGTGCACTCTTATGCGCGCGGGCCGCGACGGGTCGCGCAGCGGAACAGTGGCCTTCTCCGGGCTGTCTTGTGCGAACAACCCGCCTGCACATAGAAATAAAATTGCGATCTTATTATTCATTTCTTTCTCCTCATTGGCCTGCCCGATGCAGGCGAACGTTCCCATTCAACGTGTCGAAACTCAACTGCGGCCCGCCTTGCCCCGCGCGCCCGCCTTGCAGCCGGTTGCTGCGATACACATATCTCCCGTCTTTCCGCTCCGTCTCTATCGGTGTTGCGTGCGGCGAGACATCGAAATCGCTGAAGATCTGCCCATTGAAAGTCTTGAACAGCAGATCCGCCGATAACCCCGATTGAAAGTAGACGTCGAGCGCTCCATTGACACTTTTGAAACTGGTCGCAGCGGCCGGATTTTTCGTGAACTCGACCCGCACCGGACCATTTACCGTATGCACATCGCCCGATCCCGAAATTCCGGTCATCGTGATGCCGCCGTTTACGTTCCGCACGTCAAAATCGCCCGCTACACCATCGATGAGCACATCGCCGTGGTTGACCGTCGAGACTACGGCTCGCGCCGAGCGCGGAACCTGAACGTCGATGTCGTACTTCACGTCGTAAAAGCGCCGATGCTCGCGGCAACCGTCGTTGCAGCAGTTGTTGTTGCACCGCCACGGCGCAGAGTAGTAAATCGAAACCGCGCCCGGCTTTTCTTCGAACTCGAGCTTGACCTCGTTCTTCGCTTCTTGCGCATCGTTATCGGTATCCGCGCGAATCGTTTTGTGCGCGGTCACCTGCACTTGAGAGCCGCTAGTAGCAGTCACGTGCACATAGCCATTGACATTGTCGACGAGCACGCGCATAGGCGCCCCCGAAAGCGTCAAGGTCTTCTGAATCGTCTCTTCGTCGCGCACGCTCCAGCGCTCCGAATCCGAAGCCGCCAGACACATCGCCCCCGCCAACGCACACACTACGACCGCTGTTCGCATTCTGTCTCCTAACTCCTAACTTCTGACTTTCTAATTCGCAGTAAGCTTCTGCACGCCCCATTGCGCCCGCTGCCGCACCGCCGCATTCACTTCCGCGTCCTTCATAAGCTTTCGAAGCTCCAGCAACGCAGCGTTCTCGCGCGCGTGTACCACCGCATCAATCAAGGCAATCTGCACTAGCGGCGATTCCTGTAGCGGAATCGAATCTACCAACGCCTTGCGCACCACCGCCTCGCGATTGAATTTTTCGAGCGCATCGAGCGACGAGAGCCGCACATTCACATTCGGATCGTGGTTCAATGCCTTCAACAGCGCCGACAACAACTCGCTATCCGGCTGGTCCACGCGGCTGCTCCAGGAAACTCCTTCGAGCCGCGACGTGGCCGATTGGCGATCGAGCAGCGACAGTGCAACCATCCCGCGCAAGCTCTGTACCTGCGAATGCATTTCCGCAATTTCTTCCGACTGCTTGTGGCTTTCCGTGTTTACACGGCCCGCATACATGCCTAATCCGAACAGGAGCACAGCGATCGCCGCCTGCCGCACCAGGCCGGAAAGGCCCGGCCTCCACCACGCGAAATCGCCGCGAAAACTCTGTCTGCGGCCGTTGTTGACGTCGCTCAGCCTTTGGTAAAAGCGCGCGCGCAATGCCGCGCTTGGCTGCTCCTCCGGCAGCGCTCCGAGCCCATCCCATACCGGGCGTAGCTCTTCCAATTCGATCCGCAACTCGGCGCTCGATTCCAGTTGCGCTTCAAAAACCGCCCTCTCGGCCGGACTCAACTGGCCGGAAAGATACTCCGGAATCAATAAACGGCACTCTTCAAACGTCATACAGCTTTTCTCCACGCAATTCAGAGAAGTGCTCGCGCAGCTCCTTCAGCGCGCGATACACCCGCACTTTCACCGTCCCTACCTCGCACTTCAAAATGCGCGCGATGTCTTCGTACCGCATATCGTGAAAGCGGCTCAAGACGAGGACTTCTCGCTTGTCCTCCGGCAATTTTTCCAATGCCTCCCGCAGAAACGCCACGTCTTGTTTACGCGCCACCGTTTCTTCGGCCATAGGTTCGGAGCTCCTTATCTCACCTAGCTCGCTCGTCGCGCTCTCCGGGCGCCGCTTGCGGTACGAATCGAAATAGGCATTCCGTGCCATGCCATACAGCCAGACCGGGAACGAAAGATTCGGGTCATAGCTGCGGGCATATTTGATAACACGGAAAAAAACTTCCTGCACCAGATCCTCGGCCAGCGCCCGATCGCGCCCCAGGTGAAACAGATAGCGAAACAGCCCCACATGGTAGCGCTCAAACAGCAGAGCGAGTTGGGCGGTGTCTCCTGCCTGCACGAGTCTCATCAACGAGCCGTCGCTTTGGTTATTCACTCGCCCTCACCCATCAATACCTGCCTCCCCGATAAAGGTTGCATGCGTCGTGGTACATTCTGTCCAGCGTTCCAATGCAACAAGTTAGCCTGGCTTGGTGGATCTGGCTGATCGCGGGCGTGGTCCTGATGGTTGCCGAAACCCTTACGCCCACAGGCTTTTTCATGTTTTTCTTTGGTCTCGGCGCGGTTGTCACCGGGATCCTGGTAGCGCTCGGCCTCCTGCCCTCTTTCACCATCCAGGGGCTCGTCTTTATAGGAATTTCGCTGGTCTCTATCGTTCTGCTGCGCAAGCCCCTACTCGCGAAATTTCACTTCCGTAATAAGGCTCATTCGGTCGATTCCATAGTCGGCGAAATAGCGAAAGCTCTCGCGGCTATACCGCCCCAGACCGCCGGAAAAGTCGAGCTGCGCGGCTCGTGCTGGTCCGCCCTGAACGTCGGCTCCGAGCCGATCGCGACCGACGCCCGTTGTCGCGTCGAGAAAGTCGACGGCCTCACCCTGCATGTCAGAGTTTAGGAGACTCCTATGACCGCTAGCGTCATCGTCATCTTCATCCTGATTTTTCTTGTGATCGTCATCCTTGCTAAAACCGCGGTGGTCGTGCCGCAGCAAGCCGCCTACGTCGTCGAACGCCTGGGCCGCTACTCCGGTACTCTGCAGGCGGGCTTTCACATTCTCGCGCCGTTTGTCGACGTCATTCGCTACCGGCACACGCTCAAAGAAACCGCCATCGATATTCCCGAGCAGATCTGTATCACTCGGGATAACGTACAAGTCGGCGTCGATGGCCTGCTCTACCTGAAAGTCTTGGACGCCGAGCGCGCCTCCTACGGCATCTCGAACTACATTTTCGCCATCACGCAGCTCTGTCAAACGACCCTGCGCTCCGAAGTCGGCAAACTCGATCTCGACAAAACATTCGAGGAGCGATCGCAAATCAACCTCGCCGTCGTCACCGAAGTCGACAAGGCCTCCGAGCCCTGGGGCGTCAAGGTCCTGCGCTACGAAATCAAGAACATCAACCCGCCGCAGGACATCCTCTCGGCCATGGAGAAGCAGATGCGCGCCGAGCGCGAAAAGCGCTCCGTCATTCTGAACTCCGAAGGCATGCGCGACGCCGCCATCAACACCGCTGAAGGCGAGAAGCAAAAATCAATCAAGGCTTCCGAAGCCGTCCGCCAGCAGCGTATTAACGAAGCCGAAGGACAAGCGCAGGCGATTCTTTCGATCGCCGGCGCAACCGCCGAAGGAATTCGCCGCGTTGCGGCCGCAATCGGAGAGCCCGGTGGCTTTCAGGCCGTCCAGCTTCGCGTCGCCGAACAATATGTCGCGCAATTCGGCAATCTCGCAAAAAGCGGCAACTCGCTCATTATTCCAACGACGCTCTCCGATCCTGGCGCCTTCATCGCCGCAGCCATGAGCATAATCAAAACAGGCTCCCAGCCTTAAGATGCGGTCAGCCGTAGTCGCTTGCCTGTTGTTTTCCGGCCTGGCATTAGCTCAGACAGACCGGGTCCTGGTCGTCTTCAATTCTTCGGTTCGCGAATCTCGCGAAGTAGCCGATTACTACCGGGCGAAGCGCGCGATTCAAGAGCATCACACCTGCTCCATCCGCGCATCTTCGACCGAGAGCATCGACGCCAAAGAATTCGAATCGCAAATCAAGCAGCCCATTCGCAAATGCCTCGAAGACATCGGCAAGGACAAAATTCTATATATCGTTTTCTCCTACCAAACTCCTTTCGCTGTCAGTTTCAACGGCCAGAACTACGCGCTAGACAGTTTCGTGGCCGATATCTGGGACGAGTATTTGCCGTTTCGTCCCGCGACTGCGGCCGAAATCCAACCCTATTTCGGCTATGCCCAGAGCGAAGGCGGTGTCTATCAAGCATTCATGCCGCTCTCGGCCTATCGCGAGCAGCCGCAGGCCCGTAACCTTTATTCGGTCTGGCGCCTGGATGCCGCGACTCCTGCTCTAGCAAAAGGTCTGGTCGATAAAGCGCTCGAGGCCGAAGCAAAAGGCCTTACCGGCAAAGCCTGCTTCGATCTCAGCGCCGATCCAGGCGCCGACTATATGTACGGAGCAGGGAATTGGGACGTTTTCGAAGCCGAGCAATTCACTCGCAAAGCTGGCTTCTCGATTCTCCGCGACAATCACGAACAGGAATTCGGCTCTGCTCCCGCTCCGCTGCGCTGCGACAACGCCGCTCTCTACACCGGCTGGTACAGCCTCAACCATTACAACGACGCCTTCAGTTGGAACCCGGGCGCTATCGGCATTCACCTCGATAGCGCATCTGCGGTAAATCCGCGCAGCGGGCCGAATTGGGCGGCAAACGCCATCAGCAAAGGCATCACGATCACGAGCGGCGCGGTCGGCGAGCCCTATCTCGATAATCTCCCACACCCCGATCAGGCATTCTTATATCTCTTCCAAGGCGCGAATATCGGAGACGCTCTACTGCGCAGTACCCGTTTATTGAAGTGGATGATCATGAACATCGGCGATCCACTCTACCGTCCTTTCCCCCGCGGTTTGAAGGTCGTTGCGCCTACTCTCGAAGCGGCTCTCGGCTTGCTACCGCAAATGGCCGCCGGCGAAGGTACGTCTGCCGCAGTTATTGGTTTGAACGCACCCGCACCGGATGGCGGCTTGAATTTCTCGGTCAAGACGGATCGGCCGGATCTCGTCACCGTGCCGGCCGCGGTTTCGATCCCGGCCCGCGGCACGAACGTAAAATTTCCCATTCAGTCGAAAGCGGTAACGGCCGACGCCACGACCGTCAAAATTTCCGTTGCGGCGAATCAAATCACACGGTCGAATACGCTCATTCTGTTTCCCGCGCTAGCCGGCGTCACGTTGAATCCAGCGACAACGCATGGTGGCGCAGCAGCCTCCGGTTCGGTCGTCCTTCGCCGCGCGGGGCCCGCTACAGTAACGCTATCCTCGAGCAATCCGAATATCGTGACCGTTCCTCGCGAAGTTCAAGTGCCGGCAGGCCAAAACACGGCG
>Ga0081455_10007263_pt1 | contig 11696 bp, 10 predicted proteins | sample TabmetS3T2R1_FD_70207 | JGI IMG/M metagenome (GOLD analysis project Ga0081455, IMG submission 70207) | Tabebuia heterophylla rhizosphere microbial communities from the University of Puerto Rico - S3T2R1 | ecosystem: Host-associated > Plants > Roots > Rhizosphere ...
GGCGGGGCGGCTCGGGGCCGGGGGTGGAAGCGTGGGCGGCGGCGGGGTGCCGCCGGCCAATTGGGACTCGAGCCGCTCGATGCGGCGGAGGAGGCCCTCGGTCGACGGGTCCAGGTCCGGCCTCGCTGCCTTCAGCAGGGCGATCTCGACGGCCATCCTCGCGTCGTCGCCCTCGCGGACGGCGGTCAGGGCGGCGGCGAGCTCGTCGATCGTGCGGACCAAGGTGGCGGCGCCGACTGCCTGGGCCTGCTGCTGGATCCGGGCGGTGTCGGTGGCGGTGACGACGAAGGTGGTCGGGACCTCACCGGTCGTCTGGGTGACGAGCAGGTGGCGCAGATGGGCGAGCAGATCGCGCGCGAATTGCGACGGATCACGGCCGGAGCGCGCCATCTTCTCGACCCCGAGTAGGACCTCCTTCGGGTCGGCGGCGGCGACCGACTCGACCGCCTCGAAGAGCAAGTCGGCGTCGGCGGCGCCGAGCATCTCCAGCACCTCGTCCAGCCCCACCTCGTTGCCACCGAAGGCGACCAACTGGTCGAGGGTCCCGAGCGCGTCGCGAAAGCTGCCCTGGGCGGAGCGGGCGATCATCGCCACCGCCCCGTCCTCGACCTGGATCGACTCGGAGTCGGCGACCCGGGTCAGCACCTCGGAGATCTGCTCGAGGCTCGGCCGCTGGAAGTCGAAGCGCTGGCAGCGGTCGGCGATCGTCGGCATCACCTTGTGCGACTCGGTCGTCGCGAGGACGAAGACGGTGCGCGGCGGCGGCTCCTCGAGCGTCTTCAGGAAGGCGTTCCAGGCCTCTTTGGTCAGCATGTGCGCCTCGTCGAGGATGTAGACCTTCCAGTGGCCGCCGGCCGGCGCGTAGGCGACCCGCTCGCGCAGGTCGCGGACGTCGTCGACCGAGCGGTTCGAGGCGGCGTCCATCTCGATCACGTCGATCGAGGTCCCGGCGGCGATCGTCACGCACGACTCGCACTCGCCGCACGGGGTCACGGTCGGGCCGCCGCGCTCGCAGTTGAGCGAGCGGGCGAGGATCTTCGCCATCGAGGTCTTGCCGGTGCCGCGCGAGCCGACGAACAGGTAGGCGTGGTGGACCTTGTCCCCCTCGACCGCGTTGCGCAGGGTGCGGACCACGTGCTGTTGGCCCACGACCTCGTCGAAGGAGCCCGGTCGGTGGCGGCGATAGAGGGAGGTTGACTCAGTCATCCAGGTCTCCGAGCCAGTGTATCCACGGCCCGATACCGTGCCGCCGATGCCGCCGGCGGTCCGCAGATGGTTGACGCCCGCCGCCTGGGTGGCGGCGGTGAGCGCCGCGCTGCTGGTGATCTTCCCGCTCGGCTTCCCCAACTACGACACGATCTACGCTCTCGTCTGGGGACGCGAACTGGCGCACGGCGAAAGTCCCGACTACGGCGCCGCCCTGCCCCCCACGCCGCACCCGCTGACCGACCTGATCGGGCTCGTCACCTCGCCCTTCGGCGAAGCGCCGATCACGGTGACGATGATCCTCGCCTACCTGGCGCTGGGGCTGATCGCCTTCTTCGTCTACCGGCTCGGGGCGATCTGGTTCGACCGCCCGATCGGCGCCGTCGCGGCGATCTTCGTCCTCACCCGCGCCCCGTTCCTCTCCAACGGCCTACGCGCCTACATCGACCTCCCCTACATCGCGCTCTGCCTCGGTGCCCTGCTGGTCGAGGCGAAGCGCCCGCGCGCCGGCTGGCCGGTCCTGGCGCTCCTCGTCCCGGCCGGCCTACTCCGACCCGAGGCCTGGGGCTTCGCGATCGCCTACTGGCTCTGGCTGGCGCTCGAGGTGCGCCGCCGGCCCGAGGGGTCGATGGGCCGAAATCGTGCCGATAATTCCCGATATCGGCCCATCGGCGGGCTTGGGGGCTGGGAGGTTGGGTGGCGGGGGGAGCGGTCGAATGCGGCGCTCGCTTGGCTGGCGGTGCTTGCCCTGGCGGGGCCGATCCTCTGGGTCCTCTTCGACGCGATCACCACCGGCGACCCGATGTACTCGCTGACCGGCACCCAGGAAACGGTCGAAACGCTGAAACGGAAGACCGGACCGGTCGACCTCGTCCTCTACGGCCCCCGCGCGCTTGGCGAAGTGATGCAGTGGCCAGGAGTGGTCGGCGCGCTCGGCGGCGTCGTCCTCGGCTTCGCCTTCCTCCGCCGCCGCTCGGCGCTGGGGATCGCCGCGCTGATCCTGGCGCTGCTCGGTTTCGCCCTGCTCGCCTGCGCCGGCCTGGCGATCATCGCCCGCTACACGATGCTGGCCAGCGCCCTGGGGGCGATCTTCGTCGCCGTCGCGCTGCTCGGCTGGCGGCTGCTCGAGCCGGATGCGGGCCCCTGGCGCCGTCGCTGGCAGCTGTTCGCCGGATTGGTCCTGGCGATGTTCCTGATCTGGCTGCCGAACCAGTGGGACCTCGACTCGAAGGTCGACACCGACCTCACCAACCAGGCGAAGATCGAGGGTGACCTCTCAGACCTGGTCGACGACGGCGCCTTCGAGCCGCTCTGCGGCAAGATCGCCGTGCCCAACCACCGAGCGGTGCCGCGCTTGGCCTTCGGCCTCGACATCAAGCCGACGCAGATCGTCAGCGCCAGCGAGGAAGGGGTCCCACAGCGCGGCTACTTCGTCGAACCGGCCAACTCGTTCGTGATCCACAACTTCATCCTCGACCCCAACGACCCGACCGACGTCGACATCGAACCGCCGCCCGGCTTCGAGGAAGTCGCGCGCAACGAGTCCTGGGTGGTCTACCGCCGGTGTTAGTGCCGGACTAGGGTCGCGGGCCTTCGTAGCCGCGGCGGAAGCGAAGTTCGGAACCGCCGACGCAGCTCTCTTTCGCTTCTTCCGCTTCGGCCGGCGGTCCTTCTTCCTCCGGGACCAGAACGGAGATGTCGGCGACGTCGCGGGTACCGAACCTGATGTTGACGCCGATCCGGCCGAGCCGACCGCCGCTGCGCTCTTCCCATTCGAGGTGGAAGCGGCCGTTCTGCGGGATCAGCCGTGGCTGCGGCGCCGCGCCGGCGCTGAAGAAGCGCGGTTCCTCGACCGGCGAGTCGCTCGCCCGGCAGGCGATTTTGATCTGGAAGTCGAGGTTGCTGATGCGGCGATTGCGGACCGTGAAGATCACGTATTCGCCGCTGGCGGGGTAGTTGGCGCCGTAGGTGCCGTTGGGCACCACCGCGGTAGTTTGGCCTGGGCGAGCGTCAGCAGCGGTGCCGAAGGCGGCGAGGCAGATGACGGCAGCGAGGGTCGATGCGAGGACGAGGCGCATCGACCCCTATTCGCCGCTTTCCGCTATTTGCCTTTCTTCTTCTGGCTCACCTGGGTGGTCAACGTCACCTTCGGTTCGCCGGAGCCGACTTTCGCCGCCGTAACCGAGAACCGCAGGTTGCCTTTGCTGAGGCCCGACACTTCGATCACCGAGAAGGTCGTGCTGCCGTGCCGCTCGACGTTCAATTTGCGCGGTTTCCGCACTTTGCCGGCGCGCCCGGCGACCGCGATCGGTTTACCGTGCAGCACCAGCCGCAGACCATTCAACTTGAAGCGGTCGAGTGGGCTGGCCCAGGTGAGCGCGATCTGCACCGATTTCGTCGCCGCGCCGATCGAGACGGTGTGGGTCGCCGCTTTGCCCTGCGCGAGCTGATCGGTGAAGGTCCGCGGCGGCGTCTGGCAGGTCAGTTCGGCGCCGATCGAGTTCATCACCGCCTGCAGCTGACTGCTGTCGGTGAGCGGGTAGTACTTGCCCGAGGTTTCGGCGGCGATTCGTTCCAGCCGGGCCTGGTCTTCGACCCCGGTCAGCCCTTCGCCGAAGCCGATCACGTAGGTCGGCACGTTGTGGGCGAGGTGACCGTTTTTGTATTCGTCGACGTTGTGGGCGCCGTCGGTGAGGAAGATGCGCGCCTGCGCGTTCGGGTTTTCGGTGTCGGAGAGGGCGAAGGCGCCGTTGTAGTCGGTGGCGCCGTCATCCGCGTTGATCGCCGCGCCGAGCGCAGATTTCATCGCCACCGCGTTGGGGCCGACCAGCTCAGGTGCGAAGACCTGAGTGGCGGCGGGCGTTCCGCTGAAGGTCGAGCCGGAGCCGAACGCGATCGCGCCAAGCGTGGTCTTCGCCGGCAGGGTGTCGATCAGCAGGTCGAGGCCCTGCACCCGCAGCTTGTTCGAGTCAGTCACCCCCATCGAGAACGAGTCGTCGATGATCGCCTCGATGTTGGTCTTCGGCGTGCAGGTCGCCGCCGCCGCGCCGGCGGTGAATGGACCCGCCAGGGCGAGCAGCGAGCTGGCCACGGTCGCTCCGACCAAGGCCCGCTTCCAGTTGCGCTTCCTCATTTCGATCCCCCCAGTAGGTCGGATTGGCGCCAAGCTGCTGCATCGTATGCCTGACCGCGGAGCCGTGGACGAAGGTTTCAGCCGCCGTGCTCGGCGACTTCGATCGCCGCGTGGGTCGCCGCTGCAAGGTCAGGATCGGCGAGGTCAATCGCCGGCGGCAGCTCGACGTGGAGGTCGTTCGAGGGGTCGAGCCGCGCCCGCAGCCCGCTCGAGCGGGAGTCGAGCACGTGGCCGCCGCGGCTGCGGTCGGCGCTGAGGAAGTGGAGGTGATACCCGGCGACCTCGATCCCCTCGACGTAGGCCGGGAAGCGGAAGCCGAGCATCGTCCCCTCGAGGTCGGTGAGCTCGAAGACGTGCTGGTCGGCGACGACCTCGGCGAGCGGCCGGTAGGGCGGCTCCTGGCGCGGGACCGAGCGGGCGCGGACCAGCTCGAAGTGGCCGTCGAGCCGCACCGCGCAGGAGGAGGCGGCGGGTGGCAGCAAGGCATCGAGCGCGGCCAGCAGCGCGTCGTGGCCGAGGCCGTCGGCGAGGATCGCGTCGATCGTCGGCTCGAAGTTGGTGACGACCGCGAACGGGGTCCGCTCCTCGGGGTCGACCTCGTTGATCCGGCCCTCGACGTCGGCCCGATAGAAGCGCCCGTCGAGGGCGACCATCTCGCCGTCGAGCGCGTTCAGCGTGCCGAGCCCGAGATCGCCGTGCTCGGCCAGCTCGGCGAAGCGCAGGTCGCCGTCGAAGGCGCCGTCGAGCAGGGCGCCGATCGTCGACGCCTGGAAGAGGACGTGCGGTTCGCGCTCGCGGTGCAGTTCGGCCCGCCGCAGCGACTCGACGTGCAGCGATCTGATCCAGCGCTCGTCCAGCACGGCGGCATCCTCGCACGGGGCCGAGGCGGAGGTTTAGATTGGGAGGGTGTCTGGGGGATTCCGCCGTTCGGCGGTGTTCGGGATCGTCGGTGTCGTCGTCGTCGCGGTGCTTGCCGCGGTACTCGCCCTGACCGCCGACGAGGGCGACCCGAACCCGAAGCCGACCCTGGCCCTGATCTTCGGGGTGATCGCCGTCTTCGTGATCGGCCTGATCGTCCTGCAGCGCGCCGACCTCGAGCGGGTCGCCGACGGCGAAGCCGCTGCCGCCGACCGTGCCGCCGCCGAAGGCGGCCGCCAGATCGAGAACCCGACGACGCTCTCCGACACCGACCTCTGGGCGGCGATGGCGACCGCGCCGATCGGCCCCGAGGCGCTGCGGGCGCGCGAGGAGGGCTGGAACGTCAGTCGCCGCAGCCTGCGGCTGGGCGCCCTCGTCTGCGCGCTGATCCTCCTCACGGTTCCCGCGATCTACCTGCTCGAAAGCTTCGTGCCGCTGTTGATCGGCGGGCCGCTGATCCTCGCCGCGGCGATCTACGGCGGGATCAAGGCGATTGCCCCGGGCGGCGAGATCGACAGCGCCTACGACCGCGCCGAGGTGATGATGGAGCCGCTCGGGCTGCGGCTGACCGAGCGGCCGCGGGGCGGCTTCGAGCTGCGCGGCCCGACCATGCCGGGCGCCGACTACCGGCTGCGCGGACCGACCGTGTTCAGCGGCGAGCGCTGGGGCCGCGCCGTCAGCGTCCGGATCGGCAACCACGAGGACCCCGGCGGCAGCGAGGTGATGGTCGCCGAGCCGGGCCTCCACGGCTTCGAGACGAGCTCGAAGCTGGTCGCGGTGCGTAGCGGGCCAGAGGGGATCGTCGTCAGCCGGCGCCGCGGCAAGGCCGGCGACTGGCTCAGCGACCTCTGGCTCGCCGAGCGCCTCGCCGCGGGTTGAATCGCCGCCCGAGCCGAATCGCTAGCGTCATCCGAGTGGCAGCGATCGAACTCAGCGGGGTCGTCAAGACCTTCGGCCCGATCCGCGCCGTCGACGGCCTCGACCTCGACGTGCCGGAAGGGATCTGCCTCGGCCTGCTCGGCCCCAACGGCGCCGGCAAGTCGACGACGATGCGACTCTTGACCGGGCAGGCGATCGCCGACACCGGCGAGCTGCGGGTGCTCGGCCACGAGCTGCCGCGCCAGTCGAAGGAAGCGCGGGCGCTGATGGGCGTCGTGCCGCAGCTCGACAACCTCGACATCGACGTCACCGTCGAAGACAACCTCGCGGTCTACGCCCGGCTCTACCGGGTCGCCGACGTCGGCGCCGCGGTCGACAGAGCGCTCGACCTAGCCCGCCTGCGCGACCGCCGCCGCGACGCGGTCGAGAAGCTCTCGGGCGGGATGCGGCGACGGCTGCTGCTCGCCCGCGGCCTCGTCCACGAGCCGCGGCTGGTGCTGCTCGACGAGCCGACGGTCGGTCTCGACCCGCAGATCCGCACCGAGCTGTGGTCGCTGATCGACCGGCTGCGCTCGCGCGGGACGACGATCCTGATGTCGACCCACTACATCGAGGAGGCCGAACGGCTCGCCGACGAGGTGGCGGTGATGCACCAGGGCAAGATCATCAGCCGCGGCCGCCCGAGCGCGCTGATCGCCGAGCACGCCGGCACCCACACCGCCGAGGTCTACGCGCCGCCGCAGCGGCTCGCCGAGCTGCGCGCCGAGGCGGAAGCGGCGGGGCTGCGGGTGCGGCCGGCCGGCCCGGCGATCGCGATCGTCGGCTCCGAGCGGGCCGAGAACGGCTCGGTGCCGGAGGAGGCGATCGTGCGGGCGGCGACGCTCGAGGACGTCTTCGTGCTGTTGACCGGCGAGGAGGCGGAGTGAGCTCGGCGACTGAGCAGGCGCCCCGCACGATGCGGCGACTCGAACCGGCGGCGATCGCCGGGGTAATGAGCCGCGAGGTCGCCAACTTCCGCACCTACTGGCGCGGCACGACCTTCTCGAGCGTCCTCGAACCGCTCGTCTACCTGCTCGCCTTCGGGCTCGGGCTGAGCGCGACGCTGGTCGACGAAGTCGACGGCGTCCCCTACATCCAGTTCGTCGGCACCGGCATGGTCGCCACCGCGGTGATCTTCTCCAGCGCCCTGCCGGCGATGTTCGGCACCTTCGTCAAGCACCGCTTCCAGAACACCTACGAAGCGATCCTGGCGGCGCCGGTCGACGTCGACGAGCTGGTCACGGCGGAGATGCTGTGGATCGCGACCCGCTCTGCCGTCTACGGCTGCGTGCCGCTGATCGTCACCTTCTTCTGGGGGCTTGACCCGGCGCCGGGGATGCTGCTGGTCCCGATCTTCGCCTTCGTCACCGCGCTCGGCTTTGCCGGCTTCGGCGTGACGATGGCGGCGACCGTCGCCAAGATCGACCAGTTCAACTACGTCACGGCGCTGTTCGTAACGCCGCTCTTCCTCGTCGCCGGCACCTTCTTCCCAATCGACGGCCTGCCCGAGTTCTTCCAGGTGGTCGCCCAGGCCAACCCGCTGCACCAGCTGGTCGAGCTGGTCCGCGGCGGCGCCTTCGGCTTCGAGTGGGCCGACCTCGCCCGCTTCGCCTTCCTCGCCGCCTTCGCGCTCCTCACCTGGCGGATCGCGATCGCCCGCATGCGGGCGCGGCTGATCCAGTAGTCATCCGCGCCTGGCGTCGGCGGGGTTGACCGCCCGCGCCGGCTCGATCGCGAAGCTCCGCTCGTAGCCGCTGTTCAGCTCCTGCCAGCGCGGCTGGTCCTGGCCGGCGGGCGGGCGCTCGGTCGAGCCGTCGAGCGCCGCCGGCAGGGAGTCGAGGCAGATGTGCCAGCCGGCCCCGAAGTTGGCCGCCGAGTTGCGCTCGGAGAAGGTGTGGACGAGGGTCAGCAGGCAGCCTTCGTCGTGGGGCCGCAGCTCCCAGAGCAGATGGTCCGGGTCCGGTCCGACCCAGGTGTAGGCAAGGAGGCGCGGCGGTTCGACCGCAGTCACTTCGCCGCTTCCGGGTCCCGCGAAACCACCCTCGAGGTACTCGACGCGGCCGCCCACCTCGAGCTCGATCGCGGCGGGCGTCGGATGCCAGCCGAACTGGCGGTCCGGATCGGTGAGCGCATCCCAAACTCGCTCTTGGGGATGACGCAGCACCCGTTCGAACCGCAGCGCCGGCTTGCCGTCGCGTTCTTCCAACTTCGCTTCCGCACTCACCATTCGTCCCACCTCCTACATAATTAGTTGCTTATATAAGTGCACGTTATCATGGGGCGATGGCCAACGACGTCTTCGACATCGTCTCCGAGCCCGCTCGACGCTCGATCCTCGACCTGCTGGTCGCGGGACCGCGCTCGGTCGGCGAGATCGTCGAGCGGACCGGGATGAGCCAGCCCAACGCTTCCCGTCACCTGCGGATCCTGCGCGAGAGCGGCCTGGTGCAGGCAAGCGCCGATCGGCAGCGGCGGATCTACGAGCTGCGGCCCGCCGGCCTCGCCGAGCTGATCGCCCTCGTCGCGCTGATCGATCGCATCCTCGCCGGCCACGTCGTCGGCTTGCCCTCGGCCGACGACGCCATCCCCGGCGAGATCGATGCCTTCCCGCCGCCGCCCGTCGATCGACCGGCCGTGCTCGCAGCGGCGGTCGCCTCGGTGCTCGGGCTCGCCGGCTCGGAGTCGCTCGACGATGCGCGCGCGCTCGCCGAGCTGGTGCGCGTGCTCGATCGCCCCGAGCACGCCGAGCTCGGCGACGGGCGCCTGCGATGGTCGATCGGCGAGCTCGCTCGCACCGGCACGCCGGTGATCAGCGGCGCCGCGGCCGTCGTGCACGTGCTGATCGGCGCCGATACGCCCGAGGCGCTGGGCACCGCGATCGGCGGCTGGCTCGACGCCGCCGTCGACGCCGATGGCCGCAAGCGGCTCGCCGGCCGGCTGCGCGGGTCGCTCACCGTCGCGGGGCCGCTGTTCGAGGCGGCTCCTGTGTTCCTCGACGGGCTGATCGAGCGCGTCGAGCAGCTGCCCGACGCCGACTTCCTCGGGCGGGTCGCCGCGCTGCGCGATGGCTTCGAGGTGCTCTCGGCGGCGTCGCGCCGGCGCCTGCTGCGCGTTCTCGGCGATCGCCTCGGCGAGACCGACGCGCGCGGCCTCGGCCTCGACGCAACCACCGCGATCGCCCCCGAGCGCATGGCGGTCGCCGCCGCCGCCGACCGCGCCGGGCGCGACGCCATGGCCGGCATCCCGCGGCCCGCGCTCGCTTCCCTCGCCGATCGCGCCGCGCCCCCCGCGCGCTCCACCGCGCCCGATCACGAGATCTCGGTGCGCGACCGCTGGCGGCTGATCCTGGGCCAGGAGCGAGCACGGATGCAGCCGCGCGCGGCCCGCGCGGCGGGCGCGCCCGCAAGCATCAAGCACAGCACGACGAAGCAGCCCGTCACGCACTTCATCTCCCCGGTGATCGGCGGGGCGGTTAGGCTCCGCAGCCGAATGGGCTTCCAGACGGTTACGTATTTCGTCCAGGACGGCGTCGCGACGATCGCGCTCGATCGTCCCGAGGCTCGCAACGCGCTCTCCGACGAGCTGCTCGACGACCTGCTCGGCGCGTTCGAGCAGGCGAGGGCCGACGACGCGGTGCGCTGCGTCGTGCTCACCTCGACGCACGAGAAGGTGTTCTCGGCAGGCGGCGATCTCGGTCAGTTCGCGTCCGAGGCGCCGCTGATCCACAAGTACTTCTCGACCGACCGGTTCGTGCGCCTGTTCACGCTGATCGGGGAGCTCGGCAAGCCGTCGCTGTGCGCGGCTAACGGGCACGTGCTCGCGGGCGCGCTCGGGCTCGCGCTCGCGTGCGACCTGATCATCGCCAAGGAGACCGCCCGGTTCGGGACTCCGGAGATCAACGTCGGCGTCTTCCCGTTCATGATCATGGCGCTGATCTTCCGCAACGTGCCGCGCAAGAAGGCGAACGAGCTGCTGCTGCTGGGCGAGCAGATCTCGGCGCGCGAGGCCGAGCGGCTCGGGTTCGTCAACAAAGTGGTTGCGCCCGAGGAGTTCGACGAGGCCGTCGCCGACTGGGCGGGCAAGCTCGCCGCCAAGTCCCCGCTGCTGATGCGGATGGGCAAGGACGCGATGTTCCGGCAGCTCGACATGCCGCTCGCCGACGCGCTCGAGTACCTGCACGCGCAGCTCGCGCTGGCCTTCTCGACCGACGACATAAAGGAGGGCGTGCAGGCGTTCTTCGAGAAGCGGGAGCCCGCGTGGACCGGCCACTGAGCGTCACGGTCCTGCGCTGTCGCACGTCGGACCGCACGCCCGGCGGCGCGCTCGGCGCCGAGGCGCTCGGGCTCGCGCTCGATCCCGAGGCGCGGCTCGTCGGCACCGCCGGCGACGCTCGCATCGCCAACTGGGACGAGGACCTGCGCGACTCGCGCGGCTGCCTGCTCGAGGCCGGCGGCCAGGTCGACGACATGCTCGCGGCCGAGAAGTTCCCCGTGCTGACGTCGTCGGACTGCTCGATCTGCATGACGACCTTCCAGGCGGTCATCCGCCACCGCCCGCTCGCGCGCATCCTGTGGCTGGATGCGCACGGCGACTTCAACACGCCCGACACGACGCCGAGCGGCTTCCTCGGCGGCATGTGCCTGTCGGCGGCGTGCGGGCGGTGGGACGCCGGCTTCGAGCCGTCGGTCGAGCCGGGCCGCGTGGTGATGTGCGGCGTGCGCGACCTCGACCCCGGCGAGCGCGTGCTCGTCGAGACGGCGGGCATCGTCAACGCGCGGCCGTCGGAGGTCGCCGACCTGCTGCGGGACGAGGAGGTCTACATCCACCTCGACCTCGACGTGCTCGACCCGGACATCCTGCCGTCGCAGTTCGCGGTCCCGCACGGGCTCAGCGACACCGGGCTGCGGACGCTGCTCGGCGAGCTGCGGCGCTCGAGCACGGTCGTCGGGCTCGAGATCACCGCCTTCGAGGCACCGGAGGACGGCGAGGAGCGTGCGCGCCGCGTCGCGCTGATCGCGAGCATCCTGGGGCCGCTGCTGTCATGAGCGATGTGATCGGGGACCCGGCTCGGCTCGCGGCGTTGGCCGAGAGCGGCCTGCTGGACTCGCCGAGCGACAAGGGCTTCGACCGCTTCACGCGGCTGGTCGCCGAGGTGCTGCACGTGCCGGTCGCGCTGTTCACGATCGTCACGCCGGAGAAGCAGGTGCTCAAGAGCACGGTTGGCGTCGGCGAGCTGCGCGAGACGCCGCTCTCGCACTCGTTCTGCCGGCACGTAGTCGACACCGGCGCGCCGCTCGAGGTCGTGGACGCGCGCGAGCACCCGCGCGTGCACGACAACCCGGCGATCCAGGACTTCGGGATCATCGCCTACCTCGGGATGCCGCTGGTCACCACCGACGGGATCCGGCTCGGCGCGCTGTGCGCGATCGACCACACGCCGCGCCAGTGGACCGGGCGCGACCACGGCGTACTTGAGGATCTCGCGGCGGCGATGATGGCCGAGATCGAGCTGCGGCGCGCG
>Ga0081455_10007264_pt1 | contig 11696 bp, 8 predicted proteins | sample TabmetS3T2R1_FD_70207 | JGI IMG/M metagenome (GOLD analysis project Ga0081455, IMG submission 70207) | Tabebuia heterophylla rhizosphere microbial communities from the University of Puerto Rico - S3T2R1 | ecosystem: Host-associated > Plants > Roots > Rhizosphere ...
TGGTCATCGGGCAGGGGATGCTGCTGGTTTGCGTGGGCGTTGCCTCGGGTTTGATCCTGGCGTTCTGGCTGACGAAATGGCTGTCGGGCTGGCTATACGATGTGGGCGGCGCCGATCCGTTGACCTATGGCGCGATCGCTTTGTTGCTGACCGTCGTGGCGCTGCTGGCCTGCTGGATACCGGCGAGACGGGCGACGAAGGTCGATCCGATGATCGCGCTTCGATGTGATTAGATGTCAGATGTCAGATGTCAGATGTCAGTAGAAGAGCGGCGGCGAAGCTCTCTCTCTGACATCTGACATCTTCTTTGGGAGGAATTATGCGGACACTCTGGCAAGACTTGCGCTATGGCGCTCGAACGTTGTCGAAGAAACCGGGCTTCACGCTGATCGCGGTGATGACGCTGGCGCTCGGCATCGGCGTCAATACTGCGCTATTTACGGTCTTTGACGCGTTTGTATTGAAGCCGCTGCCGCTCAAGGACCCGGACAGCATCGTCAAGATATACGGGCGCATGCCTGATGGGAACCGCTACCGGCTCTTTTCTTATTTGGACTACCTTGATTATCGCGATCGCAATCATGTTTTTGACGGACTGGTCGCGTTTAACAAGGTGGCGGCCGTGTTCGGGGAAAAATCGGCCGGTCCGATGGACGACTCCTTTATCGCCGCCAGCCACGAGTACATCTTCGGCCAGATCGCTTCGAGCAACTACTTCTCGGTGTTAGGTGCGGAGATGGCCCTCGGGCGAGCGTTTCTGCCTGAAGAAGATCGCGAGCCGGGAACACATCCGGTGATGGTATTAAGCTATGGCTTCTGGCAGCGACGCTTCAACGCCGATCCGAACATTTTGGGCAAAACAATCAAACTGACCGGACAGCAGTATACGGTCGTCGGCGTCACGGCGCGCGAATTCATCGGCACGGAACCGGACGCGCCGCAGTTCTGGGTTCCGCTGATGATGCGCGATCAAACACATCAGGCAGGAAGTTGGAATCACAAACGCTGGTTGACGGAGCGCAACGCCGATTCATTCGCATTGACCGGCAGGTTGAGACCGGGCGTTTCGCGCCAGCAGGCGCAGTCCGAAATGAACATCATCGCCGAACAGCTTGCCAGAAGCTATCCGGAGCGCAACCGCAAAATAGGAGTCAGCCTTTCAGGCGGAGCGACCTTTGTTGAGATCGATGAGGGGCTGGCCCCGCTGATCGTTCCGCTACTGGTGGCGGTCGGGTTAATACTGCTGATGGCCTGCGCCAACGTCGCCAATCTGTTGCTGGCGCGCGCGGCGACCCGCGGCTCTGAGATCGCCGTGCGGCTGGCTCTGGGCGCAAGCCGCTGGCGCGTGATCCGGCAGTTGCTGACCGAGAGTGTGTTGATTTCGGCGCTCGGCGGCGCGGCCGGGCTTCTGATGGCGATCTGGACGCTCGACGCGCTCTACCCGCTGGTCATGTCACGACTGCCGGTTCCACGCGCGCTGACCGAATCGTTCGCGCTCAACCTCGACCCGGACTATCGCATCTTCGGCTTCGCGCTGCTCGCGTCACTGATCGCCGGCGTCGCGGCGGGGCTCGCCCCGGCGTTGCAGGCGTCGAGGCCGAATCTGGCTTCGGCTTTGAAAGACGAAGGCTCGACGTTTGGTCAGCATTTGAGCCAGTCGCGTCTGCGCAACGCGCTGGTCGTGATTCAGGTCGCGGTGTGTCTGACGCTGCTCGTCGGCGCGGGGCTGCTCGTCAGGAACCTGCAAAAAGTTCGGACGATTGATACGGGGCTTGAGACAGCCAACGTCTTCACAATATCGGCAGGTTTACAGACGCCGCAGAAAGATGTGGTCAGAGAAGCGGAGTTGCGTCGCCAACTGGCCGCGCGTCTGCGCAGCCTGCCCGGCGTGAAAGCGGTCAGCCTGGCTATGCGCCAACCGCTGAGTGGAAGGCCGAACCGCACGCGCGTCACGCTGCCCGGGCAGTCGCAGCAGGATGATCAGCCTTTACAAGCCAACTACAACCTTGTCTCGCCGGAATACTTCGACACATTGGGCATCCGCCTCACGCGAGGCCGCTTCTTCACCGAACAGGAAACGCGCGCCAACGTCCCGGTCGTCGTCATCAGCGAATCCACCGCGCGTCGCTTCTGGCCTAATGAAGACGCCCTCGGCAAGCGCATCGGCGTTGCCTCCACGCCGCTCGGCGGCGCGGATGAATCGGGCGCCAATCTGCCGCAGTTTGAAGTCATCGGCGTCACTAGCGACACGCGCAGCGGGTGGGTATGGGAAAAAGATGAGACTTTCATTTACGCGCCGTTGTACGTGGCGCCACTAAGCGCCGGACGTTCGGACGAATACATACTGGTTCGTACTGAAGGCGATACACGGCAAATGATGGCCGCAGTGCGCGGCGCGGCCGAAACTGTTGACCCGAATCTCTCCGCAATCCTGCGACGGGTGAGTGATTCGCTGGCCATGCAGATGGCGCCGTTCGAGGCGCTCGCGCAAGTGGCCGGCGCGCTGGGAATGTTGGCGCTGCTGGTGGCGTCGGTCGGCCTGTACGGCGTGATGTCGTTCATCGTCAATCAGCGCACGCGCGAAATCGGCATCCGCGTCGCGCTGGGCGCTCAAAGCGCGGACGTCATCCGGTTGTTTTTGAAGCAGGGAATGAGGCTGACCGTCATCGGCATTGTGTTCGGGCTGCTGGGCGCCATGGCGATTTCACGATTGCTGGCGGTGGTCTTGATTGATCTGAGTCCGTTCGATCCGTTGGCCTTCGGCGGCGTGGCGGTGTTTCTGTCAATCGTGGCGCTGTTGGCTTGTTATCTGCCGGCGCGGTGGGCGACGAAAGTTGACCCGGTCGTGGCGCTTCGGCGCGAATAATCATTAGTGATCAATGTTACGAGGCCTTATGTCAGTCACCATTCGCCCTCTTCACAAATTGGATGTTGATCGGGTCATCGCGCTTTGCTCGGCGATTCAACCCGAATGCGTCCGCGACCTGGAAGAGTATTTGCGGCGATTTGACGAACCGGGTCGCGCGGCTTCCGCGTCCCTGTGCCAATGGGCGGCGATTGAGGAAGTCTCTCAACAGCTCATTGGTTATGCGGTGTGCTGGAATGTCGTGCGGCGGAAGTATCGAATGGGTTTGATGGTTCACGCGGACTGGCGCAAACGGGGGATTGGCGGTTACCTCCTGCGCGTCATCATCGCCGCGTTGCAGGCGATGCCGGCGGCCACGTTGCAATCGCGCGCTTGGGATGACCATACGGACTCATTGCGGTTTTTGCGTCGGCGCGGCTTTGTCGAGACCCACCGGATGGTCGAGTCGCATTTGAATCTGAGCGAATCGGACCTGACGCGGCTGGCGGAGCTTCTCCACGGTCTGACGGCGCAGGGCATTGAATTCACCACTCTGCTGCAGGAAGGGCAGGACGAGCATTTCTGGACAAAATTGACCGATTTGCAGCAGGCTGCAGTGATCGGCTGGCCTGATCCCGATCCTGACGGCGTCACGACGATCCCGACAGGAGATGAGGTGCGACGGATGTTCGATTCGTGGCAGACGACATCTGACAATTTCTTTCTGGCGAAGGCTGACGGAGTGTTCATCGGCTACACCGTCCTCGGCCCGGATCATAGCGCCCCGGAAGCGATCGGCACTGGGCCGACAGCCGTGAGGCCGGAATATCGCGGCCGTGGCGTGGCGACGGCGTTGAAAGTCCTTGCTCTGACTCACGCGCGACAGCAAGGCTGGCGGACAGCCGTTACTCGTTCAGCCAGTCCGGCGATGATTCGCGTCAACGAAAAGCTCGGCTTTCAGCGCGGTCGGGCGGAGGTAAGGCTCGTAAGAAAGCTTGAGACTCGCGACTACTGACATATGGCATTGAGGTTCAGAATTACCGGGAGGTTCTCTTTCCTCCGTGGGGATGAAAGAGGCGAATAACCTCCGAATCAACTGAGTAGAGCCGCGGGCGGAGTGGTTTCTTTTCCTCGGAGGGTGAAAGAAGCGAGAGGAGCCCGATGATCTTATCGTCGCCGGATTTTATGGCCCAATCGAGGGCGCTTTCGCCGTTATGATCCTTCGCGCGGATGTTTGCGCCTCGCTTCAGGAGCAGGTTAACGACACCACTCCGTTCAGACGCCGCGGCGTACATCAGCGGGGTGCGCCCCTTGTTGTCGGCGGCGTTGACGTCGCAACCGGCGTTGAGCAATGTTTCGCCGATCATCTCCACGGCCTTGTCGCTACGTCGCCATTGTTGTCTAGACTCTCTCGTCCCTCCCCCTTGGAGGCTTATCTCCACACCACCGACGAGCAATGTTTCCAGAGACATCACCATCAGAGCGTTGCGGCCCTCGCTGTCGCGCGCATTCGGATCGGCGCCTTTTTCAATCAGGATTTTGACGGCGTTACCCTGCCGGTTTTCTTCCGCAGCCAGGCCAAAGGCGGAGAGGGCGCCGCCATGCGCCAGAGATGGCCATTGATAGTGCGCCGCGATCAGCAGCGGGGTCCCGTATCGGGTTTGTTCGTTGACGTTCACGCCGGAGGCAAGAAGCAGTTCGATCGCTTGAGGGCAACTGTGGATTGCCGCCGCCATTGGGGTTCGATCGGAGTAACCCCGCGCATGCATATAGGCGCCGCGCTCGATGAGCAGGCGCGCCGTGTCGAGCGAACAAGTAGAGAGCGCAACCATCAGAGGCGTCGAGAAATGATCGGCGCCGCTCAGACCGACTCTTGCATTGACGTCCGCGCCCTTCTCGATCAGATATCGCATCATCTTCGGGGAGCGAATGCCACCCCAGATACTAAGATCGGATTGGTACGGCCAGAGCGGAACGGGAACTCCGGAAGCATGCGACGCCTTGACACTATATAAATCGCTGTCCATCACCCGTTGAGTCATCCACGGGAATTTGGACAGATGAAATCCGATCATCAGCGCTATGATCGCGCAGCTTGGAGCGTAGGTCTTCCAATGCGCCTGCCAGCGGATTTGCCAGGTCTCCGAAGACGGAAAAAGCGCGCCTTGTTCCAAAGGGATCTCCCCGAGCGCTTTCCGCGCGGCGAAGTAAAGGACGAACTGCTCGATCGCGCTCTTCAGGCTCAGGCTGAAGGCGACAATCCACATCATCAGCGCAATTGGAAGCCAAAAGAACACCGTCTTGCTCATAGCGACCATGAACACCTGAGGAGTATTGAAATACCGTCCCCGGTCGAGCGGGAAGGCCGACGCTATCAGGATCTGCTGCGCCGCTGTCAGGGCAAGGGCGAAGGCAAGAATTCGTCTGAAAAGCGTGTACGCGATCTGCCGCCGAATCGGCGCCATCAACGCGGCCCATCGCCGTTTCGCCTCCTTGACGCTCAGCCCTTCGTGAATCATCGGCGGAGTGGCAAGTGTGAAGGCCGCCCGGGCCAGATCGTGACTGCGGCGCCGGGCGGCGGCTACGACGGAGCGAAGCCCCGTCCCCGGTTTTGCGCACACCTCCATTTGTTCGAGAAAAAGCGTGAGGGCGGCGGCGGTCGAATTTTGCCCCCGGATTGTCATCGCGGCTATGATCAACCAAAGAAGACCGAACACCGCGACCGACATGACAACGGACATTCCCGGAAGTTTCAGCGTGGCGAACAGTGATAGCAACGACAACAGCCAGACTTTCCACTGCAATCGAAGAGCGATCCCGACGAATTTCCACCTGTATTTGCGGTTGAACGCGTCGGCCTGCATGCGAACCCAGCGGTTGCCCGCGGAGCGCAACTGAAGCTGAAAGGCGAATGCGCCGGCGGTCGCGGGGCGGGCGTTCTTATCCTTGGCGAGCGCCTGACGGACGACGGCGTCAACGCCCGAGGGGATGTCCCGCCGTTTCTCTCTTAGCGGCGCGGGGTCGGCCTCGCGATGCCGAATGAGCAGCTCTGGCGTCGTCCCCGTGAACGGCGGCTCTCCTGTCAGCATCTGATAAGCTATCACTCCCAGGCTGTAAACGTCCGAACTCTTATCGAGTCGTTCTCCACGGCACTGTTCTGGCGACATATATTTCGGAGTCCCCATCACGGAGCCGAATCGGCTCATTCGCCGGGCCGTGTGATTCAATCGCAAGGTCTCATCTTCCGTGATCGAAAATGGCTGGCGTCGCATCGCCGGTCCGCCGAATTCCTGCGGCGGTTCAAGGTCGTCCGGCGGGAAAATGCCCTGCAAACGGGCGATGCCGAAATCGAGAATCTTGACATTGCTCCCGTTCGCGCCCGCGGGTTCGAGCCAGACGTTCTCCGGCTTCAGATCACGATGCAGTACGCCCAGCCGGTGCGCTTCGTCCATTGCCGCGCAGGTCTGGCTGAGAATGGCAATCGCTTCGTCGATCGGCATGGGCCGCCGGTCCTTCAGCCGCTCGGCGAGCGTATGGCCTTCGAGGTATTCCATCACCAAATAGGCCGCGGCCTCGCCGCCTGCGCCAGTTACCCCGAAATCGGTGACGTTGACGATGTTCGGATGGCGCAGCAATCCTATGGTCTTCGCCTCTCGCCGGAACCGCTCGATGAATTCGCCATCACCGGCCAACTCAGGCGCAATGACCTTGACGGCTACGCGACGGCCGGTGCCTATGTGAGTCGCGCGATAGACCGAGCCCATTCCCCCACGGCCGCAAAGCTCTTCGATCTCGTACTTTCCGTCGAGCATCTGCCCAGTCATGCGATCCGCCCCGGGGGAGGCCTTTCCGGGGCGGGTCTTCAGCGCGTCATTGATCCTCCGCTGCCATCCTCCGAATTGCCGGAAGAGGTTCTTTCCGAGCGCCGGACTATCAAAAAAGCCGTCATCATCCTCGTGCGCGTCGATCAAAGATTGAATTTCGCGCTGAAGCGCAGGATCGTTTTGACCGGCGCGCGCGATGAATTCCTCACGCTCTTCCTCAGCGCATTCCGTCGCCTCATGAAATAACTGGTTGACGCGTTCCCACTCTGTATTCATATTTTTCCGCCTTACATTTTTTCGTCTAGTTGGTCCCAGCGCCGGAAGCGATTATCGAAGCCATCAGCGGCCTTCACCACTTCAAGCTCAAACTGAATCTCCTTACCTCTTACTATTGCGTTCAGATACTGCTCCCAGAACTTCCGCAAGAAGCGCATTCGCGGATAACGATTATCAAGGTTGATGAGAAACTCAAGCCCGAAGGGTTTCCAAAGATTCAGCACGGTTACGTAAACCATGCGTTGACGAAATCGCGCGTCGGTATAAAAAGCAAAGACCTCACGGCCCACGATCAGATTATTGAACGAATAGCTGTTCAGATGGTTGCGATGCGTCAGGTCCGTCGCAAAATCGGGGTTGGTCCAATGCGGCGCGACAATCTTTATCACGCCTCCGGGGCGCGTGATGCGATGAAGTTCCGACATAACGGCGAGCGGATCGCGAACATGCTCGATCACGTGTCTGCAAATAATCTCGTCGAACCAGTCATCCACGAATGGATAGGGCCGATGATTCAGGTCATAAATCACATCAGCCGCGGTCCGCGGGTTGACGTCCATACCGATGGCGCCGGCCGTCTTGTTTTTCCCGCAACCGATGTCAAGCATACGACGACTTAATTGATTGTTTTGACTCGTCATTGTTTTTCGCTGTGGACGGCGCCGGACCTTAAGGAAACATTCGAGGCGAGGAAAGCCGCTGTTAATGGAATCAAGACTCCAAGGAAGTCGATTCCCAGGGCCTGCATCAGCCGTTGAGAGGTCGCTCCTGGTACAAGGCGCTGCAGAATGGCCAGGGCCGTCGCGCCCGTTAGCAACCAGCGGCTTGAACGAGGAGCGCTTCGGTCTGCCATCACAATTCCGGCATAGAGGATTGGCCAGAGCAACGTGGCATAGGCTAGCTTATGCACATTCGCTTCCACGATCAGCAGAAAACAAAAAAAGAGGGAGTATGCGCCGCTGTCATCCGCGGACCGGTAAACCTGGAAAAGCGCATACAGGCCTAGAAGAACCGCCATCACCAGCCAGAATTGCCGCACTTCCCAGGAGTTCAACGAGGCGAGATTCACGTGCGGATAGTTCTGGTCGGGAAGCCCGGAGTAGTCCACCGCAGTTAAGTATCTGAGCATGACGCCCCGCAGTGACTGGCTCGGGTACCAGCGATCGCCGAGCAGGGCGTTGATTCGTCGTTCCTGAACGAACCACTGAGTCAGCAGGTCAAATAGGCGCCCCCAGCCGAGCCACAAGCCGGGGGCAATGGTAAAAGCGGCCGTCGCCGCCAAGGCTTGTACTCCAATACGCCAGCGCCCATGGCCACGGAGCGCAAGGAAGGGAAGGATGAAAGCTGGCCAGACCTTAATCGCCGCCGCCAGGCCGAGCAAAAGGCTGCTCACGACAGGACGTTGATTGCCCAGCAGTAGGGCGAAGCACACCATCTCGACGAGAAGGAACTGCACGTTCCCCATCTGTAGTTCATAAGCCAAATAGGGCAAGAACAAGAGGGCGGAAGTCCAAAGAGCAGGTCCAAATCGCGAGGGGGGATAGCGCCAGTAAAAAGCCCAGACCAGAGGCCCCAGCAGTACGACTTTTAACGCGGCCCAAATTCCCGCGACGGTCCAGAGCGGTAGAGAAGCAAATGGCCGAAATAGGCACAGAAACAAGGGCGGATAACGGTAAAGCATCGGCCAGCCGAATTCTTGGTTCGGACCGTACATAGGGCCGGACTGGAGAAAAAAGCTTCGGGCGGCCGCGTGATAAACATGCAGGTCAACGGCTTTGAGGGAGCGCATCGCGCAAACCACCCCGGCGGCAAGAGCAAATAGAAGCCATATCGAAAGAACCACTCCATGCGTGTATCGGGCTTTTTTCCGCATAACCCTCATCTCAACGTCACACCTATGCGAAAACCGATGAGATGTCCGTGGCCCTCCCCATCATTGTTTTTCGCCGTCGCCACGAGCTATGCTGCGCGGCGCAAAATCCCTGTCGCCGCAAATAGCGACAAACCGGCGCGATTCCGCCCAGGACGAGTGAAAATTTTTAGGGAGGACGTTGATGCCCGTAGATTCGACAGAGATCAACCTTTTACTCGATCAATACCGCGACGGAAATGTGGAGGGGTTCGAGAAGTTGATGGCGCTGGTCTACGACGATTTGCGCAAACTCGCCGCATGGCATCTTCAATCAGAACGTCCCGATCACACCTTGCAGCCGACGGCGCTGGTTCACGAAGTCTATTTAAAGCTGGCCGCGGAGAATCCGGTCGATTGGCAAGATAAGGCGCACTTCTTCGCGCTGGCCGCGCAAGTCATGCGACACATCCTGGTTGATTACGCCCGAACGCGGCAAAGGGAGAAACGTGGCGGCGCCCAGACGAGGATCGTGCTGGAGGACGCGCTCGCTTTCATCTCCCCTTCCGACCCCGAACTGATCGCGCTCGATGACGCCTTGAACTCTCTGGCCGAAAAGGACCCGCGCAAAAGCCTTATCGTCGAATTGCGCTACTTCGGCGGCCTGAGAATCGATGAGACCGCCGAAGCGCTCGGAATTTCAACCACCACCGTCCGTCGCGAATGGACAATGGCAAAAGCCTGGCTGCGGCGCGAAATGCGGCGAGAGTCCCATCAATAAGAGGAGATGGATATGTCGATACGAAGCTATCGTGATTTGCTGGTATGGCAAAAGGCGATGGATTTAGTCGTCGTCTGCTATCAGCTCACGGAAAAACTGCCGCCGAGCGAAAACTTTGGCTTGTCGAGCAGGATTAAGAACTTCGCCAGCAACGTCCCGTCTTACATCGCTGACGGAGAGGGAAGAAAAACGAACAGCGAATATTTTTCCCGCCTTTCAATGGCCCACGGTTCATTGATGTCACTCGAAACGCAACTACTGATAATAGATCGTTTGAAATTTCTCCCGACAGGAGAGATCGAACCCGCTCTAAGCATCTCCTCGGAAGTAGGGAAAATGTTGAACGGGTTGATGAACAAGGTTGGCGGCGGGACGAGATGAAGACTGACAACTGACAACTGAAGACTGCCGACTGGAGAATAAATAAACACCTGTCTTATCTCTTTGGTTTCTTTGTCATCAGTGGTCAATTATCTGTAGTCAGTAGCCAGTAAATCAATGCCAGTGCCCGCTCTGGTTTCTTTGTCATCAGTGGTCAGTTGTCTGTAGTCAGTCGCCAGTAAATTAAAGCCAGTGCCCGCTCTTGGGACTCAGTTTTCCCGAATCCGAACAGCATAGGGCGCCCCGCTCGCTTACCTCTCAACTCAACTTCATTACAGGCTGCATTTATGAAAATGAAGGGCGCGGCACGGAAGTTGGAAATAAGTGTTTGTAGCCCCGCCTTCAGGCGGCGGCGCTCGATGCTCTGGACCAACCGCCTGAAGGCGGAACCACAAACAAAGATCCACAGGAGTCGCGTATGCACACAGTCTGGCAAGACCTGCGCTACGGCGCGCGAATGATGTTGAAGCAACCCGGTTTTGCCCTGATTGCCATGATTATATTGGCGCTGGGTATCGGCGCGAACGCCACGATGTTCAATCTGCTCGACGCGTTGTTGCTGAAGCCGTTGCCTGGGGTGGCCGACCCGGATCGGCTCGTACAGATCGGGCGGACATACAGCGGCCAGGGCTTCGACAATTCCGCTTACGCCGACTATCGGGATTTCCGCGATCAGAACAAGACGTTCGCCGGAATCGCGGCGGAGAGCGACCAGACGTTTCATCTGGGGACCGACAAGACGGCGGAGCGCGTCTGGGGTGTGCTGGTGTCTGGAAATTACTTCGAGGTGTTGGGCGTGCGCGCGGCGCAAGGGCGGTTGCTTCTGCCTGAGGACGCGCGGGACGAAGGCGCCAGTCCGGTGGCGGTGATCAGCGAACGGCTGTGGCGGAAACATTTCGGCAGCGAATCGCCGGTCGGCAAGACGATCAGCCTCAACTCGCACAGTTACACTATCGTCGGCGTGGCGGCGGGGTTCAAAGGCACGGGCGCGCTGGACGAGAAGCGGGACGTTTGGATTCCGGTGACGATGTGGCGGCACGGCAACCCATCGCAACTCATCAGCGCGTTCGGTCTGCTGGCGCTCCTGTTGGCGAGCATCGGGCTCTACGGAGCGCTATCGTACGACGTCGCGCAGCGCGCTCAGGAGATCGGCGTCCGAATGGCGCTGGGGGCGCAAGTCGAAGACGTTTTGCGAATGGTCGTCGGCCAGGGACTGAAGCTGGTGGCCATGGGCGTCGTCATCGGGCTGGCAGGCGCGCTGGCCGTGACGCGCGCGCTGAAGAGCCTGCTTTACGGCGTGAGCCCGACAGACCCGCTGACCTTCATCGCGGTCACGCTGTTGCTAACAGTCGTCGCGTTGCTGGGTTGTTGGATTCCGGCGCGGCGGGCGACGAAGGTGGACCCGATGGTCGCGCTCAGATGCGAATAGGTTTCAGGTTTCAGGTGTCAGGCGCCAGGTTTCAGGAAATGAATGGCGTCTCGGATTCCAACCTGAAACCTGGCGCCTGACACCTGAAACCTTCCTCGGGAGGAGATATGCAAACACTGTGGCAAGACCTGCGTTACGGCGCGCGAATGTTGATGAAGAAGCCCGGCTTCACTCTTGTCGCCGTCATTACGCTGGCGGCGGGGATCGCGGCGAACACGACTATCTTCAGCATCGCGGATGCGCTGGTTCTGCGCCCGGCCAATTTCCGGAATCAGGAGCGGCTGGTGATGGTCTGGGAAAAGAGCGAGACG
>Ga0081455_10007265_pt1 | contig 11693 bp, 9 predicted proteins | sample TabmetS3T2R1_FD_70207 | JGI IMG/M metagenome (GOLD analysis project Ga0081455, IMG submission 70207) | Tabebuia heterophylla rhizosphere microbial communities from the University of Puerto Rico - S3T2R1 | ecosystem: Host-associated > Plants > Roots > Rhizosphere ...
TCTGCGCGGCGACATATTCCTTGGCCACGAGGTTCATGCCGTCATGCAGCGGCGTCACCACGCCGATCTGCGCGGTCCGATAGAGACCGGCGAGCACGGCCTGGCTGAAACCCTTGTTGAGGTAGCGGATCGGCGTCCAGTCCGTATCGGCAAACCGCCCGTTCGTGCGTCCCGTCGTCTGCTCGAGATCGCGGCGGATCTCCGCGTACGCGCGCACGTCGCTGCGCGACAGCGGCGCGATCTGCAGGAACGACACCCGGTTCTGATTCTCCGGGTGCGTCTCGAGGAATCGTTCGTATGCCTTGAAGCGCTCGACGAGCCCCTTGCTGTAATCGAGCCGATCGACACCGATCATGAGCTTGCGTCCGAGTAGTCCCGCGATCATCCGCTTGGCGGCGTCCGTGTTGAGAGACTCCACGGCCTCCTTCTGGATCGCATCGACGTCGACGCCAATCGGGAATACGCCCGTCACCACGCGGCGCCCGCCGACCGTCACCGTGCGATCGGTCGTGAGCGCCTGCCCGCCCCACACGTACGCGACGGCAGAGCGAAACGCCTGCGCATCGGTTTCGGTCTGGAATCCGAGCACGTCGTAGGCGAGCATCGCCTGCAGCAGCTCGCCGTACACCGGCAGCACGCGCAGCACCTCGACGTTCGGAAACGGGATGTGCAGGAACAGCCCCATCGGCTGCGTCGCCCCGCCCTCGCGCAGCTTCTGCGCGAGCGGCAGCAGGTGATAGTCGTGCACCCACAGCAGATCGTCGGGCTCGAGCAGCGGCATGAGCATGCGCGCATAGCGCTGGTTCATGCGCTGGTACGCCTCGTACTGCGAGTCGTCGTAGCGGAAGCCGTCGATGAAGTAGTGGAACAGCGGCCACAGCGTGCCGTTGCAGAACCCGAGATAGAAATCCTTGTACTCCGTCTGGTCGAAATCGATGGAGGCGTACGTGATGCCGTCCTTGCGCACGATCGCGGGCTCGGCGGCCGCGGTCTCGACGGTCTCGCCATCCCAGCCGAACCACATGCCGCGACGTGCCTGCATCGCAGCCAGCAGCCCCACCGCGAGACCGCCCGGGACCGCGCCGCGCTTCGGTACCGAAATTCGATTCGATATGGCGACGAGGCGACTCATACGATTTCCTCCCAGCTACGCGAGAGGCGCAGCGCGCTGCCGATGACGCCGACCATGCTGTAGGTCTGCGGAAAATTCCCCCACAGCTCGCCGCTCGCGGGCGCGATATCTTCCGACAGAAGGCCCAGCGGATTGCGCCGCTCGAGCAGGCGCGCGAAACGTGTGCGCGCCTCCTCGATGCGGCCCGCCGCCGCGAGCGCATTCACGTACCAGAACGCGCAGATCGTGAAGGCGTTCTCGGGAGAGCCGAAGTCGTCGGCATGCTTGTAGCGGAACAGCAGGTCGCCGGTGCGCAGCTCCTCCTCGATGCGCTCGAGCGTCTTGAGAAAACGCGGGTCGGTCGCGGGCAGGAGCCCGAGCTCGGGCAGCAACAGCGCCGTCGCGTCCAGGTCGCGATTGCCGAATGCGGACGTGAAAGCCTGGCGTTCCTCGCTCCACGCGCCATTGAGGATTTCCTCGCGCATGTAGCTCGCGCGCGCGCCCCACTCCCGCGCGGCGATGACGTCGCCGACGCGGCGCGCGATGCGCGCGAGGCGGTCGCATCCCGCCCACGAGATCGCCGCCGAAAAGGTGTGACGCTGCAGCTTGCCGCGGAATTCCCACGGCCCCGCGTCGGGTTCCTCGAACGTCGCGACGGCGCGCTTGCCGAGCCGGTACAACCGCTCGAGCAGAGTCTGGTCGCCCGAGCGCACGAGGCGCTCGTCGAAGAACAGCTGCGTCGCCGCGAGGATCACGGAACCGTAGACGTCGTGCTGGACCTGCTCCGCCGCGAGATTGCCGAAGCGCACCGGGCCCATGCCGCGGTACCCGTCGAGCGTGCGCGCGATCTTTTCCTCGGCGCGCGGATCGCCCGTGATGCCGTACAGCGGCTGCAGCGTATCGGCCGTCGACGACGCGATGATGTGGTCGATGTAATGTAGATAGGCCTCCATCGTGCGGGTCGCGCCGAGGCGGTTGAGCGTCTGCACGACGAAGTAGCTGTCGCGCAGCCAGCAGTAGCGATAGTCCCAGTTGCGCGTGCTGTTGGCGGCCTCGGGGATCGAGGTCGTGAGCGCTGCCAGCACCGCGCCCGTGTCTTCGTAGGTGCACAGCTTGAGCGTGATGGCCGCGCGAATCACGGCGTCCTGCCAGTCCGCGGGCACCGCGAGCGTGCGCACCCACTCCTGCCAGTACGAGAGCGTCGCGCCGAGGAATTCGCGCGCGAGCGCGGCCGGCGATTCCTGCAGCGTTTCGTCGGGCCCCAGGATGAAGTGGAGCGGCTGCTCGAGCACGACGGGCCGGTTCTCGACGAGCGCCGCGAGCGACGCATCGGTGGTGATGCGGTAATGCAGACCGTCCGCGCCGAACTTGATGTGGTGGCTGCCCGAGATGCCCGGCTCGCAGCGTTCGCCGAAGCCCGCCGTCGGCCGCAGCCGCAATCGCAGCGTGGGCCGGCCCGAGATCGGCTCGACGCTGCGCACGAACATCATCGGCCGGAACACGCGGCCGCGGCTGCGGAACCGCGGCGCGAAATCGACGATGCGGCACGCGCCGCCGTGCGCGTCGTAGAGCCGCGTCTCGATGATCGCGGAGTTGCGTAGATAGACCTGCTCCGAGCGCGTGAGGTCGACCATGTCGATCGCGAACACGCCGCGGTCGGCATCGCCGCCCTGCTTCGTGAGCAGCGCCGAGAACACCGGGTCGCCGTCGGGACGCGGCAGGCAGGCCCACACGATGCGTGCCTGCTCGTCGATGAGCGCCGACACCTGGCAATTGCCGATGACGCCGTAGTTCATCCACGCCCCGCGAGCAGCTCGAGCCAGTTGCGCACGGCCGCGGGGCCCGGCAGCCACCAGTCGGACGTAACACGCGGTCCCACGGCGATCGCCGTGCCGCCGATCCTGCGCACGGCTTCGAAGCCGCCGTAGTCGGTGATGTCGTCGCCGATGAAGATCGGCAGCCGGTTCGCGAACGGCGCTTCCGCCATGAACGCCGTGACGGCACTGTCCTTCGTGAATACCGCGGGCTTGATCTCGATGACCGCGTGCCCGTCGAGCAGCGCGAACTCGGGCACGAGCGGCGCCGCGAGCAACGCCACCTCGGCCCGGAGCCGATGCTCCTGCTCGCACATGCCTGCGCCCTGGAAATGCAACGCGAGCCCCGCGCCCTTGTCCTCGAGCATGAGCCCGGGGTTGCGCTCGACGAGATTGCGCAGTCCGACGCGCACGTCGGAAAGCTGCTCGTTGACGATCTCCGCCACCTCGAGCGAGCCGTCCGCACTGCGCCGCTCGCAGCCGTGCAGCCCGGCCGACGGCAGGTGGAGCTCACCGAACAGCCGGTCGAGGTCGACGAGCGTGCGGCCGCTCACGAGCGCGATGGCGCCGCCCGCCGCGACGCGCAGGCGGCCGAGCAGCTCGAGCAGCGCGGGATCGACGACGACCGCGCCGGGCGACGGCGCGAATTCGAGCAGCGTGCCATCCACGTCGAGGAACAGGCACCAGTCGGATTGCGGGAGCGGCACGGCGTGCACTGCCGCCGCTTCGTGCGCCGCGAGTTGCATCATCCGGCAAGTATAAGAACCGCGCGCGCCGCCGGCCCGGTGAAATCGGGTAGTTAGCCCAGAGTTTTTTTCCGCAAGCGGTGGCGGACGGCGGCTCTTGTCAGACCGCGCCTACGCGCGGCACCGGCCTCAGTCGAACGGATGCTGCAGGATGATCGTCTGGTCGCGGCCCGGGCCCGTCGAGATGATGTCGATGGGCACGCCCGCGAGCTCCTCGAGCCGTTTGAGATAGGCGCGCGCATTCGCCGGCAACGCACCGTACGAGGTGATCCCGACGGTGGATTCCTTCCAGCCCGGCATTTCCTCGTACACGGGCTCGACGTCGGCGAACGCGTCGGCGAACAGCGGCGGCTCCTTCGTGACGACGCCGTTGGATCGATACCCGACGCAGATCTGCAGCGAATCGAGCCCGTCCAGGACGTCGAGCTTCGTGAGGCACAACCCGGACACGCTCGAATGGATGATCGAGCGGCGCAGCGCGACCGAATCGAACCAGCCGCAGCGGCGCTTGCGGCCGGTGACGGCGCCGAATTCGTGACCGACGCGCGAGAGATGTTCGCCGTACTCGTCGAACAGCTCGGTGGGGAACGGGCCTGCGCCGACGCGCGTGGTGTATGCCTTCACGATGCCGAGCACGTAGTCGAACGAGCGCGGGCCGAGACCGGTACCGGTGCCGGCAAAGCCGCCCGTCGTGTTCGACGAGGTGACGAATGGATACGTGCCGTGGTCGACGTCGAGCATCGCGCCCTGTGCGCCCTCGAACATCACGTCGGCCTGCTTCTCGCGCAGCGCCGCGAGTGTCTGCGTGATGTCGCTCACGAGCGGTTTCACGCGATCGGCGTACGACAGCTGCTCGTCGAGCGTCTTCTGGAAATCGATCGCGGGCAGCTTGAAGTAGTGCTGCAGCGTGAAGTTGTGGAAGTCGAGGATCTCGCCGAGCTTCGCCGCGAACTGCTCGCGCTTGAAGAGGTCCTGCACGCGCACCGCGCGACGTGCGACCTTGTCCTCGTACGCCGGCCCGATGCCGCGACCCGTGGTGCCGATGGCATTGGCGCCGCGCGCGGCCTCACGCGCCTTGTCGAGCGCGACGTGCGACGGGAGGATCAGCGGGCAGTTCGGCGACACGCGCAGCCGCGCGAACACGTCGGTGCCGCTGTCGATGAGCGTCTGCGCTTCGCGGAACAGCGCATCGAGCGCGAGCACCACGCCGTTGCCGATGAGGCATCGCACGTTCTCGTGCAGGATGCCCGACGGGATCAGCGACAGGACGGTCTTCTTGCCACCGATGACGAGTGTGTGGCCCGCGTTGTGGCCGCCCTGGAACCGCGCGACCGCCGCCGCGCGCTCCGTGAGCAGGTCGACGACCTTGCCTTTGCCCTCGTCACCCCACTGGGTGCCGATGATGATGACGAACTTGCCCATCGGTTTGGATCGCCTTTCGACGACGGTGCGTAACGAACTGGATGAGGATCAGCGCCGCCCGGGCGCCGGATCCTTGAGGTACTTGAAGAACTCGCTGTCGGGCGAGATCACGAGGATGTCGCGATCGCGGCCGAGCGAGTTCTGGTAGGCCTGGAGGCTGCGATAGAACGCGTAGAACTCGGGGTTCTTGCCGTAGGCTTCCGAGTAGATCTTCGCGGCCTCGGCATCGCCATCGGCCTTGATGCGCTGCGAATCGGCCTCGCCCTTCGCGATGATTTCCTTCTGCTGGCGATCGGCATCGGCGCGCACGACCTGTGCGTCGCGATTGCCTTCGCCACGCCGAGTCTGCGCGATGCCTTCGAACGTACGCTTCATGCTCTCGTAGAAGCTGTTCGCCACTTCATCCTGGAGATCGATGCGCTGCAGGCGCACGTCGATGAGCTCGACGCCGATGTTGCGCAGCGCCTCGCTCGCCGAACCCATGAACTCGTCCGTCACTTCGCGGCGATCGGAGGTCACGATGTCGCGCAGCGCCCGGCCCGCGACCGCCGCCTTGATGCCGTTCTGGATCTTCTGCCCCACGAGCGCGTCGGCGCGCGATTCGTCGCCGCCGCTCGTCGCCTGGAAAAAGCGCTCTGCGTCCGAAATCCGCCACTTGATGTAGTAGTCGACGGTGAGGTTCTGGCTCTCTTTCGTGAGGAACTGCTCGCCGTCGTAGCGGCGCGTGAGCACACGCTTGTCGAACTTCACGACGTCGTCGACGAACGGCAGCTTGAAGTGCAGGCCGGGCTTGTAGTCCTTGCCGATGATCGTCTGCACCTGGACGCGCAGCGCGAGTTCGGGCTCCTTCACGACGAACGTGGACGTCGAAATGATGATGACGACCGCGAGGATGACGACCAGCAGTCCGAGGATGCGCGAGCCCGTCATCGTTCGACCCTCTGGCGCCCGTCGGCCGCCGGCGTCGACTCGGGCTCCACCGTCACCGACGGACGCAGCGTGGCCGAGGAGGCATCGGAATCGCGCGCGCGCTCCACGAGCTTGTCGAGCGGTAGATAGATCATGTTGCCATTGCCGCCCTTCTGGTCGATGACGACCTTGCGCGACCGCGACATCACGTCTTCGATGGCTTCGAGATACAGGCGTTCGCGCGTGACCGCGGGCGACTTCTCGTAGGCCGCGAGCATCTGGTTGAAGCGCGCGACGTCGCCGCTCGCCTTCTGGATCTGCTGTTCCTTGTACGCAGCCGCGGCGCGGCGCTTCGACTCGGCGAGGCCCTGCGCCTGGGGAATCGCGAGATTCGCGTTCGCCTGCGCTTCCTTGACCATGCGCTCCTTGTCGGCGTCGGCCTTGACGGAGTCCCGCTGCGAGGCCTGTACGGCCTCGGGCACCTGCACGTTCGTGATGTTCACGCTCTCGACGTCGATGCCGGTGCCGTAGAGATCGAGCGTGCGCTGCATCGTGTCGCGGGTGCCGGCGGCGGCCGGCACGCGACCCGCGCCACCCAGGATCGTCTCGAGGTTCTTGCGGCCGACGACCTCGCGGATCGCGCTCTCGCCCACCTCGGCCAGCGTCTTCTCCGGATCGCGCACCTTGAATAGATAGCTCTCGGCGTCCTTGATGCGGTACTGCACGTAGACTTCGATCTCGACGATGTTGGGCTCGGCCGTGAGCACCCGCGACTTGTACGACGCGGATTTGAGGCCCGACGTATCCACTTTGGTGACCGACTCGATCGGCCACGGCAGGCGCCAGCCCCAGCCGTTCGGCACGGTCTGAACGTAGCGACCGAAGCGCTGCACCACGCCCTTGCTGCCGGGCTTGACGGTATAGAAGCCCGTCGCCATCCACGCCGCGATGATGATGATGAGGATGACGAGCAACGGCGTCGAGGAACGCCCGCCCCCGCCACCACCGCCGCCAAACAGCGATTCGACGCGCTTCTGCCAGTCCTTGAAGGCCTGGTCGAGATCGCCGCCGCCCGAGGAGGGTTTCTTGCCCCAGGGGTTGTTGTTGGAATTGCCGGGCTGGTTCCAGGCCATGTTCAAGAGCTTCGCAGAGCGGGCGAGGATTGTAGGTACCCCTCCGTGGGGGTACAAGCCGAGCCGTCGGCCACGGCCAGAATTTCGACGCCGGGCTCGCGCGCCCACTTGAGCAGCTCGAAATCGGAGAGCTCGGTGTCGATTTCGAAGGCTCCTTCGTCACCGATCCGCTCGGCCAGCACGAGGCCGGCGCCATAGAGCCGGGCGCGCAGCTCGCCCGCCGTCACGGGCAGGCGCAGCGTGGCGCGGCGCGCCACGCGCGCGAGCCGTTCGGCGACCGCCTCGCGCAGCAGCTCGAGGCCCTGCGCCCGCGCCGCGGACAGCCAGACGTGCGTCGCCCGGCCGTCTTCGTCACGATCGACGCGCGGCACGGCAGCGATGCGGTCCACCTTGTTGAACACGAGGATCTGCGGCAGATCGGCTGCGCCGATCTCGGCCAGCACGCGGTTCACTTCGTCGATGTGCTCGTCGCGCCGCGGGTCGGACACGTCGACGACGTGCAGCAGCAGGGTCGCTTCGCGTGCCTCGGTGAGCGTCGACTGGAACGCGGCCACGAGCTCGTGCGGCAGCTCGCGGATGAAACCCACGGTGTCGGCGACGACGACGGTCGTGTTGCCGGGCAGCACGATGCGGCGCACCGTCGGGTCGAGCGTCGCGAACAGCTGGTCGGCGACGTAGGCATCGGCGCCCGTGAGCGCGCGGAACAACGTGGATTTGCCGGCGTTGGTGTAGCCGACGAGCGCGAGCGACGGCACGGGGATCTCGGCGCGCTGCTGCCGCCCGGTCTCGCGTTGTTGTTTGATCTTCTCGAGCCGCTCGGTCAGCGTCTTGACGCGTTTGCCGAGCAGGCGCCGGTCGGTCTCGAGCTGCGTCTCGCCGGGACCGCGGTTGCCGATGCCGCCGCCGCGCTGCCGCTCGAGGTGGGTCCAGCCGCGCACGAGCCGCGTCGCGATGTGCTTGAGCTGCGCGAGCTCCACTTCGAGCTTGCCTTCGTGGCTGCGTGCGCGCTGCGCGAAGATGTCGAGGATGAGCCCCGAACGGTCGAGCACACGGCGCTCGATGAGCTTCTCGAGATTGCGTTCCTGCGACGGCGACAGCGGGTGATCGAAGAGCACGACTTCCGCATTCTCGGCGGCCGCGATGTTGCGGATCTCGTCGGCCTTGCCGCTGCCGACGAAGTAGCGCGGATCGGGGCGATCGCGGCGACCCGATACTTTCGCGACGGGAATGGCGCCGGCCGAGAGTGCCAGCTGTTCGAATTCGACGAGGTCTTCGGGATCGGCGGGTGCGCCTATGCCGAGACGCACGAGAACTGCCCGCTCACCTGCGCGTGGACGCTCGAACAATCAGGGGTCCTGGGAATCGGAAAACGAGCGTGCATCCACGCCGGGAATCATTCGCCGGCGACAGCCTCGATCGTCGTTCCGTCCTCGTTGGTGATGCGCACGTTGCGCGCGGGGACTACCGTCGAAATCGCGTGTTTGTAGACCATCTGGCTCACGCTGTTCTTGAGTAACACCACGAACTGATCAAATGAATCGATCTGGCCCTGCAACTTGATTCCATTCACGAGGTAGATCGACACCGGGATCCGTTCCTTGCGCAAAGTATTCAGAAACGGGTCCTGCAGCGACTGGCCCTTGGCCATGACGTTCTCCTTATTTTTCAAGCAAGCGGACGGCGGCGAGTCTACCACGCGCCTTTTCGCGGGCAACGCGCTCAAAGGAGGTAGAACGCCGCATCCAGGGATGCGCGGACGCCTACAAAGCTTTGTGCTTCATAGGGATCGAACACCTGGATGTTCGGCATCGATCGCAGCCAGGTCATCTGGCGTTTCGCGAGCTGACGGGTCGCCGCGATTGCGCGCGCGACGGCCACGTCGAGCGGATAACTACCGGCGAGATGCGCCCAGAGTTGCCGGTATCCCACGGCGCGGATCGCCGGATGCGCATCGGTTAAATCGCCTCGGGAATACAGGGTGCGGACTTCATCGAGCAACCCGAGAGCCATCATGGCCTCGAAGCGCTGTGCGAGCGCCGCATGGAGACGCGCCCGATCCGCCGGGATGAGCGCGGCGACGACGAATTCACGCGCGAGCGGCGAACGGGTGCGGGCCTGCAGCACCGAAATGGGCTCGCCCGTGATCGCGAAGACTTCGAGCGCGCGTTGGATGCGTTGCGCATCGTTCGGGTGGATGCGCGCGGCGGCCGCGGCGTCGATGCGCGCGAGTCTTGCGTGCAGTACGGGCCAGCCCTCGCGCGCGGCCTCGGCATCGATGCCGCTGCGGATGTCGGCGCTCGCTTCGGGCAACGCGGCGATGCCACCGATGAGCGCGCGCAGATAGAGCATCGTGCCGCCGACGAGCAGCGGAATGCGGCCGCGAGATTCGATGTCGGCAATCGCGCGCGCGGCGTCGCGTACGAATTGTCCGGCCGAATAACCTGTGTTGGGCTCGACGATGTCGAGCAGGTGATGCGGCACCGCGGCGCGTTCCGCGGCCGATGGCTTCGCGCTGCCGAGGTCGAGTCCGCGGTACACCTGCGCGGAATCGACGCTCACGATCTCGATAGGCAGCTCGCGCGCGAGTTGCAGCGCGATGCCGCTCTTGCCCGAGCCGGTCGGCCCGGTCAGCACCGCGATCGGCCGCGCGGGCATCGGCGGTTCCGCGGGCATCAACGGCCGCGCAGGAACAGGCGATCGAGCTCGGACAACGACATCTGCGTCCAGGTCGGCCGACCGTGATTGCACTGGTCGGCGCGCGGCGTGCGCTCCATCTCGCGCAACAGTGCGTTCATCTCGGGCAGCGTTAGCCGCCGATGCGCGTGGATCGCCGACCGGCACGCGATCGTGCCTAACAACCGGTCCGTCGCCGAATCGAGGTGATGACTCGCGCCGTCGGCATCGGCGTCGCCGATGACGTCGCGGATCAGCGCCGCGACGTCCGCCTGCGGCAGCATCGCGGGCACCGAGCGCACGACGAGAGTCCGCGGGCCCATGCGCTCGAGATCGAATCCCGCCGCACGCCACTCGGCATCGCGCGCGAGCAGCGCATCGAGCTCGTCTACCTTGAGCTCCACCGTCACCGGCGCGAGCAGCAGCTGCGTGGCGGTCGCCCCGGTTTGTGCCTTGAGCTTTTCGTAGAGCACGCGCTCGTGCGCGGCGTGCATGTCGACGAGCACGAGACCGTCCTCGTTCTGGGCGAGGATGTAGACGCCGTGGATCTGCGCGATCGCCTCGCCGAGCGGACGCGTCGCGGATTCGTTGGCCGCGAACGGCGCCGGATCGTTCGCGGGCGCGCCCGCGAGGTCGCCGGGCAAAGGTTCGTGCGCACCGCGCAACATCTCCGCCATGGTCCAGACCGCGCCCGGCGACTCCACGCCGAACGACAGCGAACGCGTGACGCTGCCCTGCCCCACATACGCGGGTGGTGTCGTGCTCGATCCCGGTTTCGTTTCGGCGAGACGCCGTTCGATCGCGCGGAAGATGAAGTCGTGGACCTGGCGGCTGTCGCGGAACCGGACTTCGAGCTTCTGCGGATGGGCGTTCACATCGACGAGCGCGGGATCGATGTCGAGATGCAGCACGTAGGCGGGCTGCCGGCCGCCGTAGAGCACGTCGCGATATCCCAGGCGTACTGCGTTCATGAGCAAACGATCGCGCACCGCGCGGCCATTGACGAACCAGTACTGCAGGTCCGACGTCGCGCGTGCGGCGGCCGGCGCGCCGATCCAGCCATGCAGATGCACCGGGCCCGCGGAGTGATCGACCTCGAGCGCACGCTCGACGAAATCGTCGCCGACGATGCGCGCGAGCCGGCGCGCGACGCTGCCGGAGCCGTTGATGCGCGGCGCGTCGAGCAACGTGCGAGAGCCCGAGCGCAGGCGGAATGCGACGTCCTCACGCGACAGCGCGAGCCGCTCCACGAGGCGCACGATGTGGCCCTGCTCCGTCACTTCGGTGCGCAGGAATTTGCGGCGCGCGGGCAGGTTGTAGAAGAGATCGCGCACTTCGATCGTCGTACCGGGCGGGTGTGCCGCGGGCACGGCGTCGCCCACGACGCCGTCCGTCACGTTGACGCGCGCCGCGCGCTCGGCCGCGACGTGGCGCGACGTGATTTCGAACCGCGAGACCGAAGCGATCGACGGCAGTGCTTCGCCGCGGAACCCCAGCGTGACGATTGCGCCGAGATCGTCGGCCGCGGAGATCTTGCTCGTCGCATGGCGCGCGAGCGCGAGCTTGAGCTCGTCCTCGGGGATGCCGCTCCCGTCGTCGCGCACGCGCGTGAGCCGCACGCCGCCCGCCTCGATCTCCACTTCGACGCTCTGCGCGCCGGCGTCGAGACTGTTCTCGACGAGCTCCTTGACGATCGACGCGGGCCGCTCGATGACCTCGCCCGCGGCGATCTGATCGACTAGATGAGAGTCGAGGACACGGATCGGCATGGCCGGCAGTGTAAATGGGGACATTCACCGTTTCCTAGAAAACGGGGACAGGCTTGGGTCCTTCCAAGTACCCCGCTTTCCGGTTCGAAGGATTTTCGGCCCGCGGGTCGCGCGCG
>Ga0081455_10007266_pt1 | contig 11693 bp, 15 predicted proteins | sample TabmetS3T2R1_FD_70207 | JGI IMG/M metagenome (GOLD analysis project Ga0081455, IMG submission 70207) | Tabebuia heterophylla rhizosphere microbial communities from the University of Puerto Rico - S3T2R1 | ecosystem: Host-associated > Plants > Roots > Rhizosphere ...
TCGACGAGGTGTTCGTCCCCCGTGACCACCTCGTCGGCGAGCTCGACGGGGGCTGGACCGTGGCGAACACGACGCTCGCCCACGAGCGGGGGACGTCGTTTCCGTTCAAGGAACAGGTCGTGCACGAGGTGTTCCTGGACGACCTGTACGGGCTCGCGGCCGAGCAGGGTGAGCTGGACGACCCGGAGGTCGCCGACGCGCTGGCGCAGTCGTTCGTCGAGCTGCGCGTCCTCCGCCTGCACAACTGGCGCACGCTGTCGCGCCTGGCTCGGGGAGTCGAGCCGGGGCCGGAGTCGAGCTGGGTGAAGCTGGCGTGGACCGGCATGACCCAACACCTCTCCGACGGCGCCCTCGACGTGGTGGGCGGGGCGTCCCCCTTGTGGTGGGGCGCGGCCGCGAACCCCGGCGACGGCGGGTGGCAGCGGCAATGGCTGTGGAGCAAGGCGGCGTCGATCGCCGGTGGTACCTCCGAGGTGCAGCGGACGATCATCGGGGAGCGCCTGCTGGGGCTGCCGCGGGAGGGAGTTCGGAGCTGATGGTGAAGGCGGTCGGGCTCGATCACGTCGTCCTCAACGTCGCCGACGTCGAGCGCTCACTCGCGTTCTATTGCGACGAGCTCGGGCTGCAGCCCGCGCGCGTCGACGAATGGCGACGAGGCGACGCGCCATTCCCGTCCGCGCGCGTCGACGAGCGGACGATCATCGATCTCGTCGCCGCGCCGCGCACCGGTGAGAACGCGAACCACATCTGCATCGTCGTCGAACCCGTCGACCTCGACGCGTTGAAGGCAAGCGGTCGGTTCGAGGTGGTGGACGGGCCGGCGCGGCGCTGGGGAGCACAGGGCGAGGCGACCTCGCTGTACATCCACGATCCCGACAGCAACACCGTCGAGCTGCGCTACTACGGCGACGAGAACGAACCGAGCGGACCACACGGACCGTCTGCGTCCGAGCGCTCGTGGCACAGCGGCGTCGCCAGTGTCGAGCTCGGCGAACCCGGGTAACCCTTCTCGGAACGATCGTCGAGGCGGACGATCCGAGAGGAGAATCATGGACGGCTTCGAGCTCCTCGAGCACGACCATCACGAGGTCGAGCGCCTGTTCCGACACTACGAAGAGACCGGCGACGAAATGGTCGTCCGGGAGATCTGCTTCCAGCTGACCTTGCACTCAGAAGTCGAGGAGACGGTGCTCTACCCGGCTGTGCGCAGTCTGGTGACCGACGGCAGCGAGCTCGCCAATCGCGCCGAACGCGAGCATGCAGTGGTGAAGGAGCACATCGAGCAGATCTACGAGACGCAACCCGCACAACGGCCGGACCTCGTCCACGCGAACTCGCTGTACAGCCTCGCGGAGGCCCGGCTTGCGAAGGCGTTGGGGTTCCCCGTGGTCTTCTACGTCCACGGCGTGACGACGAGCGGCTGGAAGGCGCGCGCGGCCGCGCGCCTGGCGCGCCCGCGGCCGGACGCGCGCCACGCGCGCGGCCGGACGCGCGTCCCGCGCGCGTCACGCGCGAGCGGGGCATGTTAAACTCGGCCAGGATTCAAAGGTTCGAGGCCAACTAAAAATTCCGCGGCTTTTAACTTCGGAATTGCGCGAAAAGGAGCGTTATGCCACCGTTCGTTACACAGGAGGCTTTCTGGGTGTTTGTGATCGCGATCATTCTCGCCTTGATCTTCCTGTGGGGGATCGATGTGACCTCGTGAGCGAGACGGTGTGGCCGGAACCGGCGGAGGATCCGGTGGAGGAGCCGACAGGGCATCCGGAGCCGGAGGGGGAGGACGAGGATGGCGCTGACCCGGAAGGTGATTCCGAGTCCGAACTACAGCAGTAGAGGCGGCGCGACGGTCAGGCTGATCGTGATCCACACCGCCGAGGGCGCCACCACCATTGAGAGCCTGGGTTCATTCTTCCAGGGCAACGTGAGTGCCTCATCTCACACCGGCATCGACGACAAGCAGGGTGTGATCGGCGAGTACGTCCGGCGCGACTTCAAGGCCTGGACGGCAGCGAACGCCAACCCGGTGGCGGTGCAGACCGAGTTGTGTGCCTTCGCGAAATGGTCCTATTCGGAGTGGAAGAAGCATCCGAACATGCTCTCCAACTGCGCCGCCTGGATCGCCGAGGAAGCTGCCTACTTCGGCATCCCCATCGTGAAGCTGAACGCCTCGCAGGCGCAAGGCTCAGGCCGAGGCGTCTGCCAGCACGCAGACCTCGGCAGCTGGGGCGGCGGGCACTGGGATTGCGGCTCCGGCTTCCCCATGGACGAAGTGCTGACGATGGCGAAGGGCGGAGGAGAGGAGGACGAGATGGGCTATCCGACCTGGTTCTGGAACTGGGTCAACTGGTACATGACGACCAGCCGTGACCCGGCTCAGCGCCCCGACGGTGTGCCGACGACGATCCCCGACTGGGCCTGGGACGGCCAGAAGCTGATCCAGCAGGAGGTCGCCGACCGCTTCGGCATGACCGACGGCGAGCGCGACTGGATCGACTGGATCGCCGCGAACAAGCAGGGCGAACGGCCCAACGTGCCGCAGACGATCCCGGAGCGCTGGTGGGACGACAACAAGTGGGCTGCAGGCCGTTGAATGCTCGGCGTCACGCAGGTTCTCCAGGATCCGGCCGCCTGGGGTGCGTTCCTCACCGGTGTCGGTAGCGTCGCCGGGGCGATGTTCTCGTTGAAACGGCAGCGCAAGCGCTCCGAGGACGAATGCTCCCAGCGCATCAAAGACATCCGCGCGGCTTTCACGCAGGGCACCCGCTTTGAACGGCGCGCCGAACGGGAAGGACGAAGGCAGGCCACAGGAGAATGATCAACAGACTGGTCAGCTTCGTAAAAGCCAACGGCCCCGCGATCGGCGTGCTGGCCGCGCTGGCGGTCGCCGCCGTCGCCGGAGGGCTGACCGCGGTCGCGCTCGGTACCACGTCGCAGGAACCCACGCGCACCGTCACCGTCAACGTCGCCACCGGCCCGCAGGGACCGGCAGGACCTCAGGGACCCCCTGGCCCGCCCGGCCCGGCGCAGAGCTGCCCCAGCGGCTTCAGCTTCGGGGTGCTGGTGCTGAACGCGCCCGGTGGTCAGGTGAGCCTGGCGACATGTCTGAAAGACACATGACCGGCTACTGGCTGGCAGCCGTCGCGATCATCGCGGAAGCGGTGGTACTGCTCGCCTGGATCGCCATGATCGAGCGCCGACGCGTCACTCCGGCACCCGCACCGAGGCCTCTGCTGCACCATCTGGATCCGTCCGACCCCGACACCAAGATCGAATGGCCCCAACGGGAGGAGGCGTAAACTCATGCCGTTCAAATCGGAGAAGCAGCGGCGCTACATGTTTGCGAAACATCCGACGATCGCGAAGAAGTGGGCACACAAGTACGGCTCGAAGCCTCAGCCGTCCAAGAAAAAGAAGAAGTAGGAGGGGAACATGTCGACAAGTGAAGACGCGAAGACGAACGAGCCGAAGATCGACGAGGAGACCGGCCTGCCGGAGGGTCTCGACCCCGGCACCAGCTACATGGACAAGTCGCCGGAGGAGAAGTCGGAGCCGATTCCGTCCACGTTCGGCAGCCGCCTGGTCGGTAAGAACGAGGACGAGGTGAAGGAGATCCTGGCCGCCGAGAAGAAGGAGCGCGACGAGGCGCTGAAGGCGGAGGAGGAGGCCCAGAAGAAGGCGGAGGCAGCGGAATCCAAGAGCACGTCGTCGTCGAAGAGCTGAGCTGCCCGCGGCCGGACAAGATCCGGTTCGCGACCCGCCGCGAGGCGAAAGACTTCGCCCGTCGCGGCTGGAAGAAAACCCCCAAGCGGCTGCGCGGCGTCAGAGCCTACCGCTGCGCATGCGGTGACTGGCACCTGGGGAGGCCCTATGAGAGTCGCGGCTCTCCCCTCTGACTTCCAGGCGCCCGGCCACTACCGGGTGCTGATGCCGCTGCGTCAGCTGGCCGCGCACGGCCACCAGGTGCTGATGCCGCCCTACTCGACCGTGATGGTGGGCGGCAAGGCGGAGACCACGGTGCGGCTCAACTACCCGCCCGACAAGGCGGACGTGTGGCTGGTGCAGCAGCGCAACGAGGAGGAGTTCGCCCGCATCGGCATGCGCGAGCTGCGCTCCACCGGCGCCGCCCTGGTGGCCGACATCGACGACGACTACATCAACCTGCCGCCCGACTCGCCCGCCTTCCTCGGCGGCCACCCCTACCGCGCCCGCGGCATCGTCGTCAACCGGCACATGCGCCGTCTGCACGGCATCGCCCGGCCGCTCGCTGCCCAGCACCGCTACAACCTGCTCAGCGTGCTGGAGCAGGCGGACCTGGTGACCGCCTCCACGCCCGCCCTGGCCGAGACCTACGCCCACCTGAACGGCAACATCCGCGTGCTCAGAAACATGGTCGACTGGGACATGTGGCAGCACGTCAGGCCGCAGTACAAGGAGCGGCGCGAACGGCTGCGCATCGGCTACCTGGCCGCCTACGCCTTCCACCGTCGCAACGCCACGGTGCTGCAGGGCCGTCTCGGCAAGCTGCTGCGGAAACACCCGCACGTGGACGTGGTCTGCAACTCGGAGCTGATGCACGAGCTGCTCGGCGTGCCCCCGGAGCAGCGTGTGCTTGAACCGGAATACTCCTTCTGGACGCCCGGCCAGCCCTACCCGCTGCCCGTCAAGACGGCGGTGTGTGACATAGGTCTCGTGCCGCTCGCCCCCGGCCGCTTCAACGAAGGCAAATCACACCTGAAAGGCATGGAGTACAACGCCGCCGGGATCCCTTTCGTCGCCACCCCGACTGAGTCCTACCGCTACTGGTGTGACGACTACAACGGCATCCTGGTCGAGCGCGACTACCAGTGGGAGGAGGCGCTCGACGAGCTGATCTGCAACGACCGTCTGCGTCGCGACATGGGCCGTCACGGCCGCGAGAAGGCGGCGGAGCACTCGTTCCAGCGGCAGTGGAAACAGTGGGAACGCGCCTTCCGCGAGCTGCTCGGCGACCGGCACACGCGCACCGCGCGCGAAGCGCTCAGCCACTACGCGGTGCAGAAGCCGTCCGAGCTGGGCGCGCTGCTGCGCTTCCTGGCGCCACGCGGGCCGCGTGTGATCGTCGAGGTCGGCACTGCCGGTGGCGGCACCCTGTGGGCGCTCACACGCATCGCTGCGCCCGACGCGCTGATCGTGTCGATCGACATGCCCGCAGGCTCGCCCGCCGACCTGTTCGGCGGCAAGGACGTGTACCAGCGCCCGGAGCGCGACACGCTGCGCCAGCACGCCCGCGCCCGGCAGCGCGTCGTGCTGTTGGATGGCGACAGTCAGGCCGCCGAAATGAGGGCACGACTGGAGCGCGTGCTGAGAGGACGTAGAATCGACGTGCTTTTCATCGACGCCGACCATCGCTACCAGGGCGTGAAGCGCGACTACCAGCTGTACTCGCCGCTCGTCGCACCTGCAGGGGTGATCGGGTTTCACGACATCGTCAACCACAAACGCACAGACGTGGGGGTTGACCGTTTTTGGAGGGAGGTGAAGAAGGGACATGAGTCGCGGGAGTGGGTCGGCACGGAGACGTGGGGATACACCCCATGGGGAGGCATTGGGTGCATCGTCACTCCTGAAGACGACGAACAGGGGCAAGCCGCAGAACGTTCAGACCTCCGACCTCGGGCCGCTTGAGGAGATCGGCGAGCAGGTGATGAAAGAGTTGGGGCGTCGCCTCGGCGATCCCGAGCTGGCCCAGCGCATCCCGCCCTCCTCGCTGATGAGCCTCGCCACCAAGTACGTCAACTACTTGGACATCAAGGCGCGCAACGTGCGTCAGCAGCGCCAGGTGGAGCGGGAGGCGACGGTGCTGGAGCTGATCGAGAACAGGTTCATGGACGCCAGTAGGCGTCTGGAGATCATCGACGACTACATCGAGCGCGCCGAAGCCGACCTGAAAGAGGTGAAGCTGCGGCGGCGCCAGGTGGTCCGGGAGGCAGCAAATGAGGCAAAGGTTGTGCCTCTCGTGTCGTAACTGGTTCGAGAGCACAGAGTACGAGTGCCCCAAGTGTGGGCGGCCCGTGTCGCCCTCCAACCGTGCGCTGCGCACGGCCAGGCTGAACAACCACCTGTTCGCCGCCGCCGAGCAGGCCGAGAAGGAGCGACGGTGGTCAATCTAGCCACGCGCAGAACGCTGCTCGACAACCCCGACCTGTTCATCGTCAGCTACTTCGGCGACGAGATCAAGAAGCTGGAGCCGTTCCACCGGCGGCTCATCCAGACGGCCACGCAGGAGCCGCGTGGGCTGATCCTCTACCCGGCCGGGCACGGCAAAACCACGCTGGTCTCCACCTGCCTGCCGATCTGGGCGATGTGCCGCGACCCCAACATCCGCATCGCCATCATCGCCAAGAACGAGATCGACGCCAAAGGCATCATGCGCGACATCCACGCCAAGCTGCTCGGCAACAAGCGGCTGATCGCGGACTTCGGGCCTTTCATGGACCCGGACGACCCGGCGAAGGCGTGGACGATCGAGCGTATCGACCTGGCGAAAGGGAAGATGCGCAAAGAAGGGTCGCTGCAGATGTACGGCTCCAAAGGCAACGTGCTCGGCAAGCGTTTCGACTGGGTGATCTGCGACGACGTGGTCACCGACGTGAACTCGGCCACCGAGCTGCAACGCATCCAGATGCGCGAATGGTTCAACCTGGGCGTCGCCACCATGCCGGAATACCCGGTGGCGATGGACGGTCACGAGCAGTCCCGGCTCACCGTGATCGGGACGCTGTTCCACCCCGAGGACCTCTACCACGACCTGCGCGACCTGCGCGACCCGTTCACCGAGCAGCCGCTCTACCACACCCAGCGCGAAGACGCGATCGTGGACGAGGACAAGAAGGTCAGCCTGTGGCCGGACAAATGGTCGTGGGATGCGCTGATGCAGATGAAGCAGCTGACCGGCACGCTCGACTTCAACAAGCGCTACCGCAACATCGCCGTCGACCCGTCTCGGCGCGTGTTCCGCGAGGAGTACATTCGCGGCGGCCGCCTCGGCCGCGAAGACTACCCCGGCTGCCTGGACGAGTCCTACCGGGTGGGCGACTGGGACGAAAGCTGGCGTCGCATCGGCGGCTTCGACCCGGCGCTCGGCTACTCCAAGGTGGCGAAATACTCGGCGCACATCGCGGTCGGTCTCGGCCAGTGTCAGCTGCACGAGCGCTGCTTCTGGGTGATCGACCTGCGGCGAGAGCAGTTCACACAGCCGCAGCAGGTCGACCTCGTGATCGAGCAGCACGAGGCCTACCAGCTGCACTCCACCGTGATCGAGGTGAACGGCTACCAGCTGGGCCTGGAGCAGGTGGTGAAACAGAAGCTGACAGAGCTGGGCAAGGCGTTTACGATCGAGCCTCACCACACGTCCAGAAACAACAAGCCCGACCCCGAGATCGGAGTGTCTGGAATGTCAGCGATGATCGAGCGAGGTGAGCTGCATATTCCCTGGGCCGACCCGCACTCCCGACGTGTGATGATGCCGCTGATCGACGAGCTGGTGGAGTGGCCGGGCGGCAGGACCTCCGACACGGTGATGGCGCTCTGGTTCGCCTGGAAGCGCATGCGCGAGACGGCGCCGCCGTTCGGCTCCTACAACCGGCTGGAGAAGCAAGGCTCCGTCTACAAGAAGCTGGGCCGCACCGTCCAGAATCCCGCCTACACATGACCGCCACCTACGAGGAAGCCAAGGCGCTCAAGGAGAGCCTCTCCCCGGAATACGAGGAGACGCACTCCGACTTTCGCCGTCTGCGCCAGCTGTGGCACGGCGGCTTCTGGGACGACCTCGACAACGCGCCCCGCTCGATCAGCGGCATGTTCCGCGACCTGGTGCGGCGAAGCTCCGATGTCGGTCCCGACATCAAGCTCACCTACAACCTGCTGAAAGACGTGTGCGTCAAATTCCAGACCTACCTGGCGCCGACGCCGATGATCCAGATGTACGTGGATCCTCCCAACACCACCAAGCGACGCCAGCAGGCCAACACCAAGGAGCGCTTCCTCTACGGCACCTGGGCCGAGAACCGTATGGGCAAGGTGATGGCCGACAACGGCTGGTACCTGCCGCTGATGGGCAACGTGTTCCTGGGCGCCTACCCGGACATGAAGACCAACGTGGTGCGCACCGTGATGCGCTCACCCGAGATCGCCTACCCGGTGCCATGCTACGACGGCTCCGAGCTGGACGCGATCGTCTTCTGCTTCAAGGCACCCCTGTCCGCGATCCAGCGCGCCTACCCGAACTTCCAGCCGCAGAACCGTCGCCGCTCAGGGCGCGAGTTCTTCGCGCGCGGGCAGAACCCCGACCCGCAGTACGAGATCATCGAATACTCCGACAACGACTGTTTCTACCGCTGGTGCGAAGGTCAGTACCTGCAGGGCACCGAGCACGGCTACGGCTTCAACCTGTTCGAGCACTCCAAGTTCGTCAACGTCCCCGGCGAGGTGTTCGGCGAGGGTGCCGTCAAGCAGTCGGCCAACCTTGTCGAGATGGGCAACGCCTACCTGTCGTTGATGATGCAGTCGGCGATCGAGAACGTCTTCCCGGTGATGGTGCTGGAGGACGCCATGAAGGCGCCCGAGGTGATCCAGCGCGGCGCCGGTGCCGTCATCCCCGTCAACGCGGGCGGCAAGGTCTACTACCTGCAGCCCCCGGCCGGGAACCTGCTGGCCCAATCCGACTGGGCGCAGCGCATCGAGCAGATGGTGAAGACCGACACCTCGATGCCCGACGTGAACTTCGGCATCGCCGACAACTCCATCATCACCGGCAAGGCGATCAACGAGCTGCAAGGCGCAGGCACCGGCTCGCTCGTCGACATGGTGCGCGGCACCTCGATCGGCGCCACGCTCTCCTCCTGGAACGAGAAGGCGATCACCATCACCCGCATCGCCTTCGCCGACGACACCATCCGCCTGTTCGGCCAGCTCACCGGCTCCATCGTCGAGCTGGTGCCACAAGGCTTCGGCATGACCCTGAAAGGCAACCAGCTGAAAGGCTCCACGCGCAACGAGATCGTGTTCATGCCGTACCTGAACATGCACGACAAGGTCGTGATCGGTCTGCAGCTCGCAGGCGGCGGCGTCGTCAGCCGCACCTGGCAGCGCAACCAGATCGGCATCCCCGACTCCGAGGCGATGGAGGAGGAGATCGTCTCTGAGGCGATCCTGGATGCTGTGCTGCAGATGGTGGTCACCACCATCGCCACCCCGGAGCAGGCAGCCGAAGTGGAAGCGCAGGCCATCAACGCCATCACCGGGCAACCGGTAACAGGCCCCCCGCAGACCCGTGCGGGCGCTCCCCCCGCCCAGCCTGGGGCGTCCCCGGCTGCGGGAGGCGGCGGGCCGCCCACCGCCGGTGGCCCGCCTGTTGGCGTGGCGCCCGGCGGGGGACAGACGATGAGTCCGGCACTCCCCTTGCCACCAGGCTCACCGCCGCCTGCCGGGGCCGCGCCCGAGGCGCCCACGCAAGGGCCGCCAGGGCAGGTTCCGTCGCCCGGCGAAGGCGTCGACATCTCCACCGCCGTGGCCGCCTTCCAGGGCCTCACCGTGGAGGGCCGCATCTTCCTGGTCGGCGAGATCGTCGACTCCGGCATCGCCAGCGCCAGCGTCGAGGTGGACATCACCGATCCGGACGACCGCGGCTCCGTGTCCAGCGTCCCGTTCCCGACCGTGATCACGGTGATCAGCGGCACGCCCAACGAGCCGTTCATCGAGGTCACCCCCGGCGGCGCCCCAACCCAGGGAGGAGAGGAGCCTGGCTTCGAGCAGCTGAACGCACCGTTCATGGCCGGTGAAGCACCGCCGGGTGCCGCCTGATGCCCTACCCCGGCACCGTCAACAACCCGGCAGGCCAGAACAGCTACGGCACCGCCGAACGTGAGGAGCCGTACGGCGCCATCGAACGCCGCAAAGTGCTCACACGGCTGGCGCCGCTGCCGCCCAACCCGGCGCTCACCGCGCCCCGGCGCGCTCAGCAGCAGGCCACCAGCAAGAAGAAGCAGCAGCCGCAGGCGCCGCCCGCCCCGCCGGTGCAGGAAACCGCCGCCAGGCAGGCGGAGATAGACGAGGGGGCACGTCGCGACATGCCGGAGCAGGCAGTCGACCCGGTCGTCGACTTCTGGCAGCAGTTGGCCGCCGAGCCGGGCGCCTCACAGCTGGTGCGCGACTATGCCCTGCAGGCGGCAGCGCAGCGCTGATGGCCTACAAGCCGATCATCAACGTCGGCGGCGTTGCCGTGCACGGCAGTCAGAACCCGACACGCATCGTCATCCATGTCGCTGAAGGTGACGGTGACCCGGCCAACCTCGTCAACGGCTGGAAGAACAACGGTTTCGGCTCCACGCTTGCGATCGGCTCCGGCGGACAGACGGTCCGTTTCACGCCCGACACGCAGATCAGCTACTCCACCGGCGGCGCCAACACCGGCACGCTCTCCTTTGAGCTGATGGGCTTTTCCTCCTGGAGCGCCAACCAGTGGTTGCAGCGTCCCGGCCAGCTGGAGGCGGCAGCACGGGTCATCGCAGGCTGGTCGCGCGCCTACGGCATTCCCATCGAGCTGGACACCGAAAGAGGCGTCTCCACGCACGCCATGCAGTCGAAGCTGCATCCGGAATCGGAGGGTCACACGGACCCTGGTCCCGGCTTTCCGCTCAGCAAGCTGCTCGAAAGGGCACGCCAGATCGCCAGAGAGTCCGGCACCGATGCTGCCGACTGGCTCAGTGTCTCCGACCGCGGCGGGCAAGGTTGGGACCATCCCGGCGTGGTCAGGGGCGTCGTCGAAGCCTTCTACGACCCGCTCGGATCCTGGGACATCAGCTCGGGCGTCGGTGGCTTCGGTGGCCCCATCGGCAGGCACTCCGGGCACGTGCACATCTCCGACGACGACCCGGAGTCGATGATCTTCCTGATCGGCGTCGCCCAGCGCATGGGCATGCGCGTCGGCGAGAACCCCTACACCGACCCGAACATCGACGGCAACCACGTCGGCGACACCTACCATCGTCGCTTCTTCGAGGGCCTCTACAACGGCAAGAAGCTTGGCATGGCCGCCGACATCACCGGCACGCCCGAGCAGATGACGGCCTTCTACACCTTCGTCACCAAGAAAGGCCAGGGCACCAAGCTTCCAGGCGAGATCCCCAAGATCGACTACTCCAACGGCGCTTCCCGCTCCCCCTACGTGGCCGAGCAGATGCCGACCACAGATCGGGTGCAGGCGCCGTTCATGGAGATGGTGTTGCGCGGCCTCGGCGCGCCCGTCACCGAATCCAACATGCGCTTCCTCGCGGGTTGGGCGGGGCTGGAGAACACCACCGCCACCAACAACCCGCTCGCCTCCACGCGCTACATCGAGGGCGCCACGCCGCTAACCGGAAACCCGGCCGGGGTGCAGAACTACCCCACGCCGGAGGCGGGCGTGAAAGTGACGGTGGCGCACCTGACCGACTACCCGGCGATCACGCGGCTGCTACGCGCCGGGGACGCCTCACGCATGGTGCACGGCAACAAGGCCGTCTACGCGGAGCTGAACTTGTGGGGCGGCCAGGGTCGCGGGAAAAACTACTCCACCAGCTACACCAACGCGATCGAGAACGTGATGCGTACCGTCGACCCGTACGCGAACGCGCGCGGCGTCACCGCCTCGCCGTTCGAGAACTTCCAGCCGTCGG
>Ga0081455_10007267_pt1 | contig 11692 bp, 7 predicted proteins | sample TabmetS3T2R1_FD_70207 | JGI IMG/M metagenome (GOLD analysis project Ga0081455, IMG submission 70207) | Tabebuia heterophylla rhizosphere microbial communities from the University of Puerto Rico - S3T2R1 | ecosystem: Host-associated > Plants > Roots > Rhizosphere ...
TCGCTCACCAACCCGGGCGGGATCGGCACCGTCGCTTCGGTGCCACGGCTGCTCTCCGGCCAGAGCGCGATCATCGCCACCGGCTCGATCGCCTACCCGCCCGAGTGGAGCCACGCCTCCCCAGACCGGCTGAAGCAGCTCGGCGTCTCGAAAGTGATGACGCTGACCTCGACCTACGACCACCGGGTGATCCAGGGGGCCGAGTCGGGCGCCTTCCTGCGCCGGGTCGAGCAGCTGCTGCAGGGTGAGGACGGCTTCTACGAGCAGGTCGCCGCCGACCTCGGGATCGAAGCCGGCCCGGTCACCGCCGCCCACGCCGCAGCCGCCTCGGCGCCGCCGCTCTCGCCGGCCGCGCCGAGCGCCGAACCGGCGGCCGTCCCCGGCGCGGTCGACGAAGAGCTGCTGCAGGCGGTCCAGGCGGCGACCTCGGTGCTGAAGGCCTTCCGCACCCACGGCCACCTCGCCGCCAACCTCGACCCGCTCGGCTCCGAGCCGAAGGGCGATCCGGCGCTCGAGCCCGAGAACGTCAACCTCACCCCGGAGCTGATGTCGCGGATCCCGGCCTCGATCCTGCGGGTCGGCGTCCCTGGCGAATCACTGCTGGAGGCGCTGCCGCGCCTGCGCGCCGCCTACTGCGGCACGATCGGCTACCAGTTCGAGCACCTCTCCTCGCACAGCCAGCGGCTCTGGCTGCGCGAGATGATCGAGACCGGCGCGCACCGCCAGCCGCTCTCCGACGCCGAGAAGAAGCGCCTGATGGAGCGCCTGATCGACGTCTTCCAGTTCGAGCGCTTCCTCGAGAAGACGTACCTCGGGCAGAAGATGTTCTCGATCGAGGGGCTCGACGTCGTCGTGCCGATGCTCGACGAGGTGGTCACCATCTCCGGCCGCGGCGGCGCCGACGAGGTCGTCTTCGGGATGGCCCACCGCGGTCGCCTCAGCGTCCTCGCCCACAACCTCGGCCGCTCGGTCGAATCGATCCTCGCCGAGTTCGAGGGCTCGAAGCAGCTCGGCGCGGTGAAGGCGGTGGCGGCGATCCCGCACGGCGGCACCGGCGACGTCAAATACCACTACGGCCACCGTGGCACCTACGAGACCTCCGAGGGCGAGAAGATCGCCGTCCGCCTCTACCCGAACCCGAGCCACCTCGAGTTCGTCGACCCGGTCGTCACCGGCGGCACTCGCTACCTCCAGTCCGAGTTCGAGGGCGCCGAGCTGAAGCTCGACCCGAGCCGGGCGGTGGCGGTGCTGCTGCACGGCGACGCCGCCTTCCCCGCCCAGGGCGTCGTCGCCGAGACCTTGAACCTGCAGTCGCTGCCCGGCTACACCGTCGGCGGCACGATCCACATCATCGAGAACAACCAGGTCGGCTTCACCACCGATCCCGACGAGGCGCGCTCGACCCCCTACGCCGCCGACATGGCGAAGGGCTTCAACGTGCCGATCATCCACGTCAACGCCGACGACGTCGAGGCCTGTACAAGCGCGGTGCGGCTGGCGATGGCCTACCGCGAGCGCTGGAACCGCGACATCGTGATCGACGTGATCGGCTACCGCCGCTTCGGCCACAACGAGACCGACGAGCCGGCATACACGCAGCCGACGATGGCGGCGAAGATCAGATCGCACCCGCCGGTCTCCGAGCTCTACGCCCGCCAGCTGGTCGACGAGGGCCTGGTCACCGAGGAGGAGGTGGGGCGGGACGGCGAACAGCGCAAAGAGACGATGTCCTCGGCGCTGCGCGAACTGCGCCAGAAGATGGAGGCGGGCGATTACGAGGACCCGACCGTCACCACCTCGACCGGCGAACTCGACCGCACCGCCAGCCCGCCGGTCGACACCCGCGTGCCGGCTACGAAGCTGCACACGCTGAGCGAGGAACTGCTGCGCACCCCGGAGGGCTTCAACGTGCACCGCAAGCTGCGGCGCCCGCTCGGGAAGCGCACCGACGCGATGAACGAGGGCGGGATCGATTTCGGCCACGCCGAGGGCCTCGCCTTCGCCTCGCTCTTGACCGAGGGCGTCCACATCCGCCTCACCGGCCAGGACACCGAGCGCGGCACCTTCTCCCACCGTCACCTCGTCCTCCACGACGAGAACACCGGCCTCGACTACACGCCGATGCAGCACCTCGACGAGGCGACGGCGCCGTTCGAGCTCTACAACAGCCCGCTCTCGGAGATCGCCTGCCTCGGCTTCGAGTACGGCTACTCGGCGGCGACGCCGAGCTCGCTGGTCCTCTGGGAGGCGCAGTTCGGCGACTTCGCCAACGCGGCGCAGGTGATCATCGACAGCTTCATCGTCTCCGGCGAGGCGAAGTGGGGCCAGACCAGCCGCCTGACGATGCTCCTGCCCCACGGCTACGAGGGCTCCGGACCGGAGCACTCGAGCGCCCGGATCGAGCGCTTCCTGGCGCTCGGCGCCGAGGGCAACATCCGGATCGCCAACCCGACCACCGCCGGCCAGTACTTCCACCTGCTGCGCCGCCAGGCGCTGATCCGCAAGCCGCGGCCGCTGGTCGTCTTCACCCCGAAGGGGCTGCTGCGGCTCGACCGCGCCGCGGTCAAGCTCGAGGACCTGACCGAGGGCGAGCTGCAGTTCGTGATGGACGACCCGAGCGCCGAGGGCCGTCGCGAGAAGGTCGAGCGGCTGGTCCTCTGCACCGGCAAGATCTACTACGACATGGACGCCTCCGAGAAGCGGGCCGCCGCCGAGAACGTGGCGATCGCACGGATGGAGATCCTCTACCCCTTCGCCAAGGAACAGCTCGAGGCCGTGATCTCCCGCTACCCGAACCTGAAGGAGATCGCCTGGGTCCAGGAGGAGCCGCGCAACATGGGTGCCTGGAAGGTGATGTCGCGCCGCTTCCCCGACGTCCTACCGGAGGGCGTCGACCTCACCTACATCGGCCGCCCCGGTCGCGCCAGCCCGGGCGAGGGCTACGCCGGCGCCCACGCCTCAGAGCAGGAGCGGATCGTCCTCACCGCACTGACCACCGGCGTTTAGGGGACCGTGCCTGCCGACCGAGCTAGGGCTGCGCGCCGGATCCGGCGGCCGCTGCAGAAGCCCGTGCCCGGCGAACTGTTCGTCTGGGTGAAGCGCTTCTCCTGGGTCGAGCTGGCGATCTTCGCCGGGCTGATCTTCTTCTGGCTGGTACCGGGTTTCGACACTGAGACCATGTTGTTCGGCTGGGCGCATGGCCTCGGCTTCATCGCACTGTGTGTTGTGATCTGGATCGCCTGCGTGCGCCGCGAGGCGCCTTACACCCTGCTCGCCGCGACCCTCACCCCGGTCGGGCCGGTCGGCAGTGTGGTCGCGATCGAGCTGATCGAGCGCAAGGGTTGGGGCATTGCCCCGCAGGAGCCGGCTTCCTAGTCGCTCGCATACCCCTCAAGCGGTTGATTTCGCTTGACCGAGCCTGTTCCAAGCGCTATAGCTAATCGCTGACTGTTCCTCTTCGGACAGTCCCGTCCGGGGGAACGGCCGCGTCGGCATCCCTCCCTGGCTACCGGCGCGCGGTGCGGTGCGGGTCGCGCGGACCCCCCTGCCTCCCGCGGCTCCGCACCGCACCTATGTGCGTTCTGGCGGGTTTTTGCTGGCGCCTGGCGGCGTCCTCGATTCGCGAATACAACCAGTATTCGCGAATCTTGCGTCCTTGCCAGGCTGGCAAAACCCTCGCCAGAACGCACATAGGACTCCGCCAAAAGGTGAGAAACGAACCTCACCTATCGATGGGTCACGCGGCTCTCAATTTGCGGAGAACGGTCTGCAGGATGCCGCCGTTGTTGAAGTAGGTGACCTCGTTCGGGGTGTCGAGGCGAACGGTGGCGGTGAACTCCTTGATTTCTCCGTCGTCGCGGCGGGCGGTGACGGTTACCATCTTCGCCTCGCCGCCTTCGAGGTCGCCGATGTCGAAGCTCTCGGCGCCGGTTAGGCCGAGGCTGCGGACGCTCTCGCCGGCAGTGAACTGCAGCGGCAGAACCCCCATCCCGATCAGGTTCGAGCGGTGGATGCGCTCGAAGCTCTCGGCGATCACGGCGCGGACGCCGAGCAGCTTCGTCCCCTTCGCCGCCCAGTCGCGCGAGGAGCCGGAGCCGTACTCCTTGCCGGCGAGGACGACCAGCGAGACGCCCTCCTCGGCGTAGTGCATCGCGGCCTCGTAGATCGTCGTCTCGTCGCAGCTGGGGAAGTGACGGGTGTAGCCGCCGGCTTTGTCGACCAGCTGGTTGCGGAGGCGGATGTTGGCGAAGGTGCCGCGGATCATCACCTCGTGGTTGCCGCGGCGCGAGCCGTAGGAGTTGAAGTCACCTGGTTCGATCCCCTGCTCGACCAGCCAGCGCCCGGCGGGGCTGTCTTTTTTGATCGCCCCGGCGGGCGAGATGTGGTCGGTGGTGATCGAGTCGCCGAGGACCGCGAGAACGCGGGCGCGGCTGATCGGCTCGACCCCGGGCGGGTCGGCCGGCATCGACTGGAAGAAGCTCGGCGCTCGGACGTAGGTCGAGTCGGGCCAGTCGTAGCGGTCGCCCTCGGGCACCTCGACCGCGTTCCAGTTCTCGTCGCCGGCGAAGACCTCGGCGTAGTTGCGGGAGAACATCTCGGCCGCGACCGAGTCGCCGACCACCCGCTTCACCTCCTCGGCATCGGGCCAGATGTCGCGCAGGTAGACCGGCTCGCCGTCCGAGCCCTCGCCCAGCGGCTCGTTGTTGAGGTCGAGGTCCATGCGGCCGGCGAGGGCGTAGGCGACGACCAGCGGCGGGCTGGCCAGGTAGTTCGCCTTGACGTCCTGGTTGATCCTGCCCTCGAAGTTGCGGTTGCCGGAGAGGACGGCGCAGACCGCCAGGTCCCTCTCGGCGATCGCCGCCGAGATCTCCTCGGAGAGCGGCCCCGAGTTGCCGATGCAGGTCGTGCAGCCGTAGCCGACGAGGTTGAACTGCAGGGCGTCGAGGTACTGGTTGAGCCCCGCCTTCTGCAGGTAGTCGGTGACGACCGTGGAGCCAGGCGCCAGCGAGGTCTTCACCCAGGGCTTGCGCTCGAGGCCCCGTTCGACGGCGTTCCGGGCCAGCAGGCCGGCGCCGACCATCACGCTCGGGTTCGAGGTGTTGGTGCAGCTGGTGATCGCGGCGATCACCACGCGGCCGTGGTCGAGCTCGAAGCTCGTCCCGTCCTCGAGAGTTACCTCGATCGCGTCGTCGGTGTGGGTCGCGGGGACGGTGCCGGTGACCGCCGGGCGCGGCTTGCCGCGCTCGTCGTCGTGGTCCTCGGCCGGCGGGTCGGAGGCGGGGAACGACTCCTCGATCGCCTCGTCGCGGCCGTTGCCGCTCATCTGCTCGGCCGCCTCGGCGTCGAACTCGGTCATCGCCTCGAGGAAGTTCTCCTTCGCCTCGGCCAGCGGCACGCGGTCCTGCGGCCGTTTCGGGCCGGCGATGCTCGGTTCGACCGCACCGAGGTCGAGCTCGAGCAGATCGGAGAAGGTCGGGTCCTCCGACCTCTCGTCGTGGAACATCCCCTGCTCGCGCGCGTAGGCGTCGACCAGCTCGATCACCTCGGTCGGACGGCCGGTGAGGTCGAGGTAGCGCAGCGTCTCGGCGTCGACCGGGAAGATCGCGCAGGTCGAGCCGAACTCCGGCGACATGTTGCCGATCGTCGCCCGGTCGGCGAGGCCGAGGGTCGAGATCCCGGGGCCGAAGAACTCGACGAACTTGGAGACGACGCCGCGCTCGCGCAGCATCTCGGTGACGGTGAGGACGAGGTCGGTCGCGGTCGCCCCCTCCGGCAGCTGGCCGGAGAGCCTGAAGCCGACCACCTGCGGCAGCAGCATCGAGATCGGCTGGCCGAGCATCGCCGCCTCGGCCTCGATCCCGCCGACCCCCCAGCCGAGCACGCCGAGGCCGTTGACCATCGTCGTGTGCGAGTCGGTGCCGACCAGGGTGTCGGGGTAGGCCTGCAGGGTGCCGTCGTTCTCACGGCTGTAGACGACCTGGGCGAGGTGCTCGAGGTTGACCTGGTGGCAGATCCCGGTCGCCGGCGGCACCACGCGGAAGTTGGCGAAGGCGCCCTGGCCCCACTTGAGGAACGAGTAGCGCTCGAGGTTGCGCTCGAAGTCGCGCTCGGCGTTGACGGCGAAGGCGCGCTCGTTGCCGAAGGCGTCGACCTGGACCGAGTGGTCGATCACCAGGTCGACGTCGACCAGCGGGTTGATCGCCGCCGGGTCGCCGCCGAGCTCCTCCATCGCGTCGCGCATCGCCGCCAGGTCGACGACGGCGGGGACGCCGGTGAAGTCCTGCATAAGTACTCGGGCCGGCTGAAATGGGATCTCGACGCTGGGCTCGGCCTTGGCGTCCCAGCCGGCGATCGCCTCGACGTCGGCCGCGGAGACCGAGACGCCGTCCTCGAGGCGCAGCACGTTCTCCAGCAGCACCTTGATCGAGTACGGCAGACGGGCGACGTCGAAGCGGTCCTGCAGGGCGGCGAGGCGGAAGACCTCGTAATCGCGCCCGCTCACCGCGAGGGTCGAACGGGCGCCGAACGAATCGCTGCTCATCTGTGTCCTTCCAAGTTTTGGGCAGTACCTCGAGGGAGGCGAGGTAGGGGGTCTACCTATTCTCGCGCTCGGCGCCGCTCGCCGCATCGCCGCCGTCGGCGGACTCGGCGGCTTCGCGCGCGGCGTGCCCGGCGGACACCTCCTCGGCGGCCTTCTGGCCCATCGGCGCGCTCTGCACGCGGGCCGAGATCGCCGGGCTGACCACGGCGAAATGGGAAAGGGCGCGGGGAACCGGCGGCGCGACGACGATCTCGGCCCGGTTGGAGCGGATCGCCTTGAGGACCGCCTTGCCGATGTCCTCCGGGGTCGAGGTGCCGATCCCCGGCGGCGTATTGGCGCCCGACTTGGCGAACATGCCGGCGTCGCGGACGAAGCCAGGCGAGACGACCGAGACGCCGACGCCGCGCGGCCCGAGGTCGGTGCGGAGGCCGAAGGCGAAGCCGCGCAGGCCGAACTTGGTCGCGTTGTAGATCGAGCTGCGCGGGCTCGCCGCCTTGCCGGAGAGCGAGGCGACGAAGATGAGGGAGCCGGCGCCGCGCTCGACCATCGCCGGGGCGAGGGCGCGGGCGAGGATCATCGGCGCCTCGAGGTTGACCCGCAGGGTGCGCTCGATCTGCTCCTCGCTGACGTCGGGCAGCCAGCCGGTGCCGGGCAGGCCGGCGTTGGCGACGAGGACGTCGACCGGGCCGGCGGCGAGCGCCTCGGCGGCGAGCGCTGCGGCCGCGCCGGGGTCGCCGAGGTCGGCGGGCAGCACCGCGTGGCCGCTGCCCGGCAGGCCGGCGGCGAGCTCGGCCAGCGCCTCCTGCTGGCGGCCGCTGAGCAGGACGGTCGCGCCCTGGGCGGCGAGACCCTGCGCAATGGCGCGCCCGAGGCCGCCGGTTGCGCCGGTCAGTAGTGCTCTGCCCCCCGCGAGCTCCATCGATTGCTCAAGCTACCAGCCGCGAGTCCGCCCGTGGCGAATCCGCGGCGGCGCCAGCATCCCGCTTGGTAGAGCGCTTGCAGAGGCAGGAACCGGCCGGAGCGGGGCGAATCGCAAACGAATGTTTGCGTTCTATGAGCAAACAGCCGGCCAATGGTGTACATTGCCGCGATCCGAAGCACCGGAACGCCGAATCCCTAGCGCCCCCGAGGCGCGACGGGAACGGGGGAACCACGTTTTCGGGGCTAACCCGCCTTTGGCGGGGGCGCAGGCTCCTTTTAGCGCCAGCCCGACAGCTAACCCCGTAGGCCGACAAAGGAGATCGGTTAGTTGTTCGACAACTTCAGGGTCAAGCTTGGGTTCGCCCTCGTCCTAGCCTTTGCCGCCACGGCGCTCCTGGTCCCCAGCGGGGCCTCTGCGAGGTGCACCGGCGGTGGTCTCAGCCCGGCTGAAATCGACGTCTGCACCCCGACCGCGAAAGCGAAGCTGCTCGACAACGGGATGCTGGTGCCGCCCGCCAGCGCCCCGCCCCGGGTCAAGGCGGTGATCGGCGCGGCCAACAGGATCCGCAGCAAGCCCTACATCTTCGGCGGCGGCCATGCCCGCTGGTGGGATGCCGGCTACGACTGCTCCGGCTCGGTCTCCTTCGCTCTGCACGGCGGCAAATTCCTCGAAAGCCCGCTCCCCTCGACCGGCTTCGAAAGCTGGGAAGAAGAAGGCGAAGGCCGCTGGATCACCGTCTACACCAACCCCGGCCACGCCTACGCGGTGATCGCCGGCTGGCGCTGGGACACCTCCGGCGACGAAGGCGGCGAAACCGGGCCGCGCTGGCACGAAGACCTGCGCGACAACGTCGGCTTCCTCGCGCGTCACCCGGCCGGCTACTAGCGGCCGCAGCGCGCGGCCGATCTGGCGCATCGGGCGGCCGATATGGCGCAGCGCGCGGCCGATATGGCGCAGCGCGCGGCCGATCTGGCGCTGCGCGCGGCCGATCTGGCGCTGCGCCGGGCCGATATGGCGCAGCGCCCGGCCCTAGAAATCGCCAGGGGGGCCGGGGTACCTCCCCCCTGGAGGCTGGGTTGCTCGCCAGGATCGAATGACGGCCGTCCCATAGCGAGCGCCGGTGCGAGCAAGAGGACGCCGCCGTCCAGGGGGGAGGCACCCCGTCCCTTCACTTTCGAATCGAACTCCCACAAACGCCCAAGGGACGAAGATCCACCCCCCAGGGTTTTAAAGCTTCAAGCGAGCGCCGGGGGCTCGTAGCGCGCGCCGCTCTGGCCGCGAATCGTCGAGGTTGCCGAATGGCCCGCTATCCGGGTCGAAAGGCAACCTCAACGAACCAGGACTCGGAGTTCCTGGGTCGCCGCAAGCGCCCCAGGGTGAATCAGCTAAACGACAAGTGGGGGCGTTTGATCCCTTGGCCTTGGTTCCGTTGGCGGCGGTCGGGGGTCCCTCCCCGGACACTCGAGAAAAAATCGTCGGAGGCGATTTTTTCGTCCGGGGAGGGACCACCGAGCACCGCCCTCGAATCCGCATCGAAGCGTCCCTCGAATCCCTACCGATACGTCACCAACTCCCGGTCAACCTCCTCCAGATGCGAGTGATCGTTGAACCCGACCAAGTTCACCCCACCCGCCCCAATCGCGACCTTCGTCACACTCGCATTGACCATCACCCGGTTGAGCCGCGTGAAGACCAGCGCCGGGGCTCCCAGCAGACCGCCGGCCAGCGCCGCGATCGTCCCGCCCGAGGTGACGACGACCGCCGTCTCACCGCGGCCCAGCTCCGCCGCCAGCTCGGCCAGCGCCGCCGCGCCGGCTGCGCTGAACCGGGGCCAGCTCTGCCGCGCCGGGCTAGCCTCGGCGACGTCGATCCAGGCCTCGAGCGCCGGCTCGAGGATCGCCTGGAAGCGTTTGCTGGTCAGCGGCTCGCCCGCCTGAGCGGCCGGCCCGTCGAGCCGCACCGCCGCCTCGCTGTGGTGGGTGAGGACGTCGTTGGCGTCGTACTCGTCCCAGCGCCGGTCGACCTCGGGCGCCGGTCCGGTGAGGGCGGCGGCGGTGTCGATCTGGCGGCGCATCGAGCCGCTGATCACCCGGCTCGGCTCGATGCCGCGGCGGGCGAGCGCGCCGGCGACGATCTCGGCCTGGCGCTCGCCGGTCGCCGAGAGAACGTCGTAGTCGACGGCCCCGAAGGAGGCCTGTGCGTGGCGGATCAGCAGCACGGTGGGCACGATCGGGCGGGATTATCGGGGTAGGCAGTCCAGCGGCGATGTCAGACTGGCCGCGTGCCGAGCCACCAGCTGCCATTCGATCCGATCGACGAGGCGCGTCGCCACTGGGAGGAGCGCTGGACCAAGCAGGCCGCAACCGAGATGGTCGCGGTCACCTCGATCATGCGCGTCCACCAGATCCTGATGGCGCGCCTGAACGACGAGCTCGAGCGCTTCGGCCTCACCTTCCCGCGCTACGAGGCGCTGATGCTGCTCTACCTCTCGCGCCGCGGATCGCTGCCGCTCGGCAAGATCGGCGAGCGGCTCCAGGTCCACCGCACGAGCGTCACCAACACGATCGACGGCCTCGAGAAGATCGGGCTCGTTCGCCGGGTCCCGCACGAGAGCGACCGCCGCGCGGTGCTGGCCGAGATCCTGCCCGAGGGCCGCCGCGTCGCCGAGGCGGCGACCGCCGCCCTGAACGAGGCCGATTTCGCCACCGAGCCCCTCTCCGGCTCCGACCTCGAAGGCCTCTCGCGCGTGCTCCGCACGCTTCGCGTCGCCGCCGGAGACTTCCCGGGGTGAAATGATCTCCTGATGGTCGAGCGGGTCGCGATCCTCGGTGGTGGCTTGATGGGCTCGGGGATCGCCGAGTCGGTTGCCCGTGCCGGCATCCCGGTCATCGTCCGCGACGTCGACCGCACCGCCGTCGGCGCCGCCCGCCAGCGCCTCGACACCTCGCTCGCCCACGCCGAAGAGCGGGGCAAAGTCGACGCCGCCGGCGCCGAGAGGATCCGCGCCGCGATCCAGCTGACCACCGAGCTCGCCGAGATCGCCGACGCCGACCTGGTGATCGAGGCGGTGCCGGAGAACGCCGAGCTGAAGGCGGGGATCCTCGCCCAGGTCGCCGGCATCGTCGCCGAGGACGCGCTGATCGCCTCCAACACCTCTTCGATCCCGATCGCCCAGCTGGCGGCCGGGGTGCCGCACCCCGAGCGGGTGCTCGGCCTGCACTTCTTCAGCCCGGTGCCGGTGATGAACCTGGTCGAGGTCGTCGTCGCCCTCGACACCTCTGAGGAGACGCTGGCGACGGCGCGCGAGTTCGCCGAGCGGATCGAGAAGCGGGCGATCGTCACCAAGGACCGCTCGGGCTTCATCGTCAACATGCTGCTCGTCCCCTACCTGATGGCGGCGGTGCGGATGTACGAAGAAGGCTTCGCCTCGGCCGAGGACATCGACGAGGGGATGAAGCAGGGCTGCGGCCATCCGATGGGGCCGCTTACCCTCGCCGACTTCATCGGCCTCGACGTCCTCTACGCGATTGGCGACTCGCTCTATGAGGAGTTCAAGCAGACCGAGTACGCGCCGCCGCCGCTGCTGAAGCGGATGGTCGCCTCGGGCCGGATCGGCCGCAAGGCCGGCCGCGGCTTCTACGAGTACCGCCGCGAGCGCGTCGGCGCCCGATAGCTGCCCTTCAGCTTCGCCGGTAACGCTTTCGCCCGCTCCGACCAAGGAGGGGCATGGAGATCGAACGAGCGTTGCCACAGGAGTCCAGTGCGCTCAGCCGGCGGATGCGGGTCGTCGCGGCGGGCGAGCACGGGGTCGGCGCCGAGCAGCTGCGCTGGATCGGGACCGACCCGGAGTTGTTCGAGGCCTTCTACCGCGAGCAGGTCGAGGACCTGCAGCGATTCGTCGCGCGCCGCGTCGGCGACCGCGAGCGGGCGGCCGACCTGACCGCCGAGGTGTTCCTCGCGGCGATCGACTCGGCCCACCGCTACCGGCCGCGACGCGGCACGCCGAAGGCTTGGCTGTACGGGATCGCCCGCGTCGTCGTCGCCAACGACCGCCGTCGGCAGGGCCGGCAGCGGGCGGGGGAGGAGCGGCTGCGCGGCAGCACCCTGCTCAGCGAGGACGACGCGGCGCGGATGGATTCGCGGCTCGACGCCGCCGCCCGCTCGCGCCAGCTCTACGCGGCGATGGACCGCCTGCCCGAAGCCGAGCGGGCGGTGCTCGAGCTGGTCGC
>Ga0081455_10007268_pt1 | contig 11691 bp, 13 predicted proteins | sample TabmetS3T2R1_FD_70207 | JGI IMG/M metagenome (GOLD analysis project Ga0081455, IMG submission 70207) | Tabebuia heterophylla rhizosphere microbial communities from the University of Puerto Rico - S3T2R1 | ecosystem: Host-associated > Plants > Roots > Rhizosphere ...
GCTATATCTTTACCAACGAGGGATGAGCAAAAAACTACAATTAAGTGCTCGAATGAAAATTCGGGAGGGTGAGCTAGAGGGATTCAAGCGGCAGGCCGCCATATGTATCTCGCAGGTTAAAGAGAAGGATCCAGGAACACTTCAGTACGATTGGTTTCTAAATAGTGACAAGACAGAGTGCGAAATCCGTGAAGCCTATAAAAGCTCCGAGGCACTTTTAGCCCATGTAGCTAACCTTCGTGAATCTCTGGGAATACTTTTTGAGCAATATGCTACAGATCATTCTGTGGCCATTTATGGCGATCCATCGCCTGAACTTTTGCAAAACGCAGCTAAAATGAGAGGAGTCGGAGTGAAAACATATTCCTTTCTCCAGGGACTCGATTAGGCGCAATGAGACCGGAGAAACAGAAGAAGAAAAACTACAGATAAAATATTCTAAATGGGATCTGGATTGAACTCTGCAGATTCGTCGCTGTTTACTTCCACTATCTGTTCAACAACGCCTGAAAAGTTCAACCCTATGGTCGACGGGAATTGAGCTGTATAAGTTGTTGGCTTACCAGTCGCCTAGAAAAAATGAATGTACAAAAGTCTGATCGACGCTAGGATCAGCAAGTGAGTGTGCAGATACAGCAACTACAATTTCTTTGATCTATCTATTAATGAATTCGTTCCATGTCTATATTTTTTACGACAGTATTTCTGATATCTCTTCATGAGCTCTAGGTTTACCGTCTTTGAAAACGTCCTTAGCACAATACCTCGCAGAGAATATAACCATCTGGTCGAGAATTGATTTTAGTTCCCTGCCTTTTTCAGTCAAGTTATATTCAATTCTGATTGGTGTCTCATGGTAAAATTTTTTACTTATCAATCCATTTTTCTCCATTTCCTTAAGCCTTGTGGAGAGCGTTTTTGGATTCACTCCTTCTATTGATTCAATAAATTGGTTGAACCTAGTCTGATTACTCATCATGTTACGCAATATAAGAACAGTAAATTTCTTCCCTATGAGCTTTGAGGTAACATCAAGAGGGCATTTTTTCATGCCTTCCATGCTATACATGATATCTCCATTCTGCAACTTAACGAAACTTCACCTACTAACCAAAAGTTCACTTACTATTTTATATACTTTACATATTATAGTTAATATAAATATGCAAGGCGTAAAAAGCGGCATGGGATTGGGGGGAGCATTTGAAAAGCGGAGAGGTGAAGCTTTTCAAATTATTGTGGAGGTTGGATCAAGATGATAATTGGTTACAAGTTTATGACCTTGTTTTTCTCTCTACTGGTATTACCTATTTTCCAAACAATCTTTGATCAATCTGTAACTGCTATCGAAAAGTCACCGAATAAAAGCCTGTTACTAGAGAATAATATTACAGCGACACCAACCAATAAGCTATCAACATATGAAGATAATAAATCAGACTCATTTCCAAAGATTCATTATCATAAGTCTGGAGAAAATGGTATTTTCGTTAATGGCTATCTCATTGAAACAGCAAATGGTGTGGTGGCAATTGATTCAGCACTTACTGTCAGTGAGAGCAAGGCACTAAAGGCTCAGCTGGATTCTATCAATAAGCCTCTTCTCGCTGTTTTACTGACTCATCCACATCCTGATCATGTAGCGGGCGTGACATATTTAGTAACACCAGCTAATTCATCATCCTCAATGCCAACTCATATTCCTATAATTTCACTTGAATCTGTAGAAAAAATAATGAATGCAACAGAAGAAGCCAAACGCGCTCAATGGACTCCTATCTTCAAAGAAGAATGGATCAGTAAATGGACTTATTCCAACCAGAATGTGAAAGGTAATATGACCGTTAGTTTTGACGGCCTGACATATAGAGTCTATGATATGGGTGCTGGTGGAGACTCAGACTCAAATTCGATATGGACCATAGAAAACGGGCCAAAAGTTGCATTTGTAGGTGACCTTATCTTTAATGGATATCATCCATACATAGCAGACGACCATATCCTTGACTGGTTAAAGAACCTTGAAAGAGCTCGTCAATTACTTGCCAATGTTACGACAATATACCCAGGACATGGAGAACCTGGTTCAGCTGATCTAATCGATACACAGGAGAGATATCTATTAGCCTACATGAATGCTGTAAAGGAGCTTTCACATGGGAACTCGACTCTGACAGAGGAGGCGAAAAGAGAACTAACAAAGAGAATGGAAGAGTTCCTTCCTGGAGCCGGTTTATCATTTCTCATTGCACAGAGTGGTGATCCGGTAGCAGCCGAACTGGCAAGAGCTAACCGTGTTTTGGGTTAGCCTTTACAGGGAAAGGTCAGAGCAAAGAAAATTTCTAGGTGTAATTATCATTAGTCCTGAAGCAGAAGCGTCTGGCAACATAGTACAACCTTATTTAGATTTATTACAGATTACATTTTGACATAATCTTTTCGAATAAGGGAATCATCCAGTAAGGGTTAGATCATGACAATATGCTTAACAATTTTAAACAATGTCCTAAAATACATATAGTTTATCTGATGTTCTATATTGGTTTCTAATCCTTGCAGTACTACTGGTGCCACTGCCATTACCAGCATTATTAACAACGACAACTCTGAGGCTAAACAGACTTGTTATCATCAATGTCATGTATGCGGAATTATATCTAATTGTGATGAGACTCGTCAAAATTGCAAACTCCCCTTCAATGATAATAAAGTAAGATGTTCTTTATGCACTCATAGGTCACCTCTATTTTAATATCTTTACAATGTTCTACCTCTCAATGATAAAAGTTGAGGTTTTCTTTACATGTATGTGACAGTGTAGTTGTTACAATTCTAACATACCCTTTTCTACTTGTAGTCACTCATATCATATATCTTGACATTTATCATAAAATATTTTGGTCAGTGTGAACTCGTTACGAGTTCGTATTCCCTTTGTGGTTTGGCTGATTCCTCTTTAACTTGGCAATGCACTGCACCACAATGCATACCCGACCTTTAATTAAGACGACCATGGCGTAGCGAACAATGAAGGAATATACAGATGTCTTTGTTCTCGGCAATAAGATAATTGGCAAGGGTAAATGGACAGGCCACTATGTCAAGATAGCCGAGTCAGAGAAAGATGGCACGGACATCGAAAATCATAATGATTTCGCGGCTAATCGCCCAAAGGAAAAAGTTACAGTACAGAAAGAAGCAAATAAATAGATGAATCTGAACCGTTTCTACGATCCTGATCGCGATCACTTTCTCGAAATATGGAGCTTCTATCTAAGTGTAAGATTGCTAAAGTAGTTGAATATGAAGATGCCTACATCAGAAGAAGAGTCAAGAACAAGAACAAGTAATATTATTATGGTCGACAATGAACCAGATGTTAATATTACAATAAAGACGGCTTTGGAGGAAAACGGAAATTTCGAAGTTGATACATTCAACGATGCTGAGTCCGCTTTATTTGCATTCAAACTTGGCCATTATGATTTGGCGATTCTAGACATTAGGATGCCAGGAACGAATGGCTTTCAACTATATAGACAACTAAGGGAAATAGATAAGAAGATAAAAATATGTTTCCTGACTGGATTCGAATTAACTTACCTTCAAGATATGGATTCAGATATCATTAATGATTTAGGTACAGACTGTTTTGTAGCCAAGCCTGTGAATATTACAGACTTGATAAATAGACTAAAGGTTATATTATCACAAGAATGACTGAAAAATAGTCTTCGCATGAGCTCTTCCTGTTTTTGCGTTTTAGTTCCAATTGGCTTTAATTTTGCCATAATAAGTATGAGAATAGTAACTAGAAGAAAAGATAACTCATCACAGCTACCATATGTCCATATTATTAATTTTTGGGGAAATAAAGGCTTAATAATGAACTTCCACCAGTAACGATGATGCAATGACGAAATCAAAGATGCTCACAATATCATTGATTATATCTGCAGCGATATTAGTGTCAGGAATCATACAAAATAATGCCATTGCATATCCACAACAAAAACAAGGATATTCTCACCATGACAAAATGATGAAGCCAGGATCGTATGCATTTGGAACCATTGCAAGTTTACAAAATGATGAAAATGGTAATCCTACATGGATAGTTTCAGGTCATTACGAAGCCAGTCTGTCAATGAATAATAAAACACAAGATGGAGCCGCAACAGGTAGTCTTCCAAATGCAACATTGAATTCCAAATTTAATATGGTGATGACAAATGGATCTGCTATGCATGATCACAGGATCTATGACTTTACACTTACAGATATGTCAATGCCAAATAACTCGACAGCAGTATTTAATGGAACTGCCACTATAACCATGAGACAAGGACCAGTACCTGATGTTCCACTCAGCATAAAAGCTATGGATAATAATGCCGTAAGTGTTTGGATAGATCCAACCAGGTTACAAAACCACTTTGGGGATACGCCAATATTTGGTACAATAGAAAAACTGATAGAAGTAAAGAAGTAGACAAGATTATTTGCTATTCTAAGTTACTAACAATAAGAATAGCAGTCTTCCATTCCTTTTTTTGTTATTGTGATGAAACGCTGAAGCAATATTAGTTCGTCGTAAAACACGTAGAATGGCGTCGAGCAGAAATGGAGCAACAAGATCTTCCATCATGTTCCCATCGATTAATACATTGGATACATAAGAAAAATTGCTAGTAGATTTCCTTAATGCATTAATGTAATCCCATAATATCATATTATGACATGCCTATATGCGGCCATGTCTATTGTAATCATTATGGTCTTAGTAAATGCCATTAATGTACCAGCTCAAAGTCAGAACGAAACGAATAAAACGGATATTGGAGAGAATCAAAAAATAAGCGGCCGAATATCGTGGTTGAAGGAAAATCTTCAATTCCGGTCGCTAGAGTTGTAGACAAATCCCACAAAGTGAAATACCTAATGATCTACTGGTGTAGGGTGACATGAATCAATAAACTCTACCAATAGCAGCGATCATAACGCTAAAGGTGTCCTACACCAATATTCTACAATAGTTTCTAATGATTAAAAGTAGTTCTAAGCTAGCACGTGTACATTTCTTACAGTCTATATCTTGTCCATTTTTCTAGACTGTTAAAGTGAATATATTTTATGAAAACACAATTTCCTTCTACATATCACATTAAAATAGGAGCTATACGAGCGTCTCAATCCAGAAATAATAATTGATTTTAGATAAGGGTACACATGAATCAGAAAAGTTTCGTAATAGCTGCAATACTAGCAGCAGCAACTGCACTCTCTGTTATTGCAACACCATTGGCGTACGCCCAAGATACACCAGAAGAAGATCCTGCAACAGGAGATACCAGCACAACTGAAACAGACCAATCAGTGAAACAAAAGAACACCGGAAGTGGTGATTCAGCCAACTTCAACTGTGGTGAAAATCTAATCAAAGCTGGCGTAGACGAACAAGAGTGTGAATTCGAAGATTAAAACTAAGCAGGTAAGGACTAACCTAACTGCTTCCACTCCTTTTTTTATCTTTATCACTAGGCATAGACCTATTAGCAAAAACTAAAAGCTTTCCAGAATAATAATATCATAGTGAGGAATTCCAATATGAGAGTCATACGCGTCACAGCCAACATCGAAACTTCTGACATAGGTAAGGCAGACACCTTCTACCATGACGTTCTAGGCCTTGAGCGTGTTATGGATCTTGGCTGGATACTAACGTACGGCTCTAATTCAAAGATGACTATTCAGGTCAGCGTCGCTTTGGATGGGGGATCTGGAACACCTGTTCCAGATCTGTCTATTGAAGTTGACAACATCGAAACAGCCTTGGCCAGAGTCAAAAAAGCGAACATTCCAATCGAGTATGGCCCAAAGAGTGAACCTTGGGGAGTGCGGAGATTTTATGTCCGTGATCCATTTGGAAAACTGATTAACATCTTACAGCACGTTTATGAATAGAGCTATAATCTGAAGAAAAAACTAAAAGCTTTCCTAGGTATTACCAAATATAGTGGCATTCAAAGAGTTCAAGAATGATAATGACAATTATAAACTAAATAATAAACGAGAAAAAGCCTTGTTCCTAAGTTTACTAAACAAGGCAGAGAAATAGAGTAATCAATGGTGAAAGTATTATCATGCAAATCTATTATCATGCAAATCTGATTTGACAAGTAATACATTATAAGCTGGTTTGATTGCATATGTTAATTTGTTCTGATATACAAAAAAGAAAAAAGAGTGTATACTATTTGACTTCTGCCACTGCTGCTATATTACTTAGTGCGTTTTCTGTCGTCTTCTGGAAATTGTCTTTTGCAAAGCCTTTTCCAAGAAGAGGGATGCCAGATAGGTCAATTCCCCATGCTGCATCAACTCTCGTTGCTGTATTATTTTCCGGAGTTAGTGTAATTAATCTGCTACCAGTAATAGGTCCTTCTGTGATATTCATTTTTACTACATATTGATCTGGATCTACAGTTACAATTTGATGAGTTCTTGCGTCTCCCCCTGGACCCGCTTGAACTGTAACCTCTCTTTCTGTTATGGTATCTGTTTTGTTAATATTTGTAATATTTTTGATTATAGACCAATATTTTGCTTCATTATCGATATCTGAAACAATATTCCAGACTTTATCTATAGGTGCAGCTACTTCGCGGCTAACCTTGATCTCTTCAAGGGAAGTAGCTAAAGCCGTAGGTATTTGCCAAACTGATGCCATGAAAACAGAGGCTACTGTTAGAACTAATGACATTGAGGCTAATGCTTTTCCACTAGCGTAATTTCTTATATTTGTCATTCTTTTCATTCTAAGCATGTAGAATGAATTTTCCTTATAACCCTTGTATATCTATGACACGTAACTAGGTTACCCGACCCAATGGATGTTCAATGGGGACTTCAAGTGATCTCTGCATTTCATTTTGCTAGAATAGTGATTAGCGTTAATCTTACTTGATAATAGATAACAGTATTCCTTTACGCTTTGATCATTAATGTGATACAGGTTTTCTATTGCCTACCAATAGTAGTACTATTTCCAAAGAATCTGAATAGCTGTTCTGTAAGAAAGTCTGGCCTCTCTTCTGCTATCCAGTGTCCAGAGAGAGGAACTATGCCACCACGTACATCTGTAGCAAGAGACTTCATTGAATCTAAAGCAGCAGTACCAAAACTATACTCTCCACCAAGAGCTAAAACAGGCATCGGAAGTTTAACTTTGGAGAATTCTTTAATCTGTTCCGCACCTACGGGCATAGCTCTATAGTACTCAAAGCCAGCACGCATTCCACCAGGAGCAGAATAATGACTGACATATTCGTCTATGTCATCTTCTGTGAATACGGCAGGATTATATGCATAGTTCCTATAGAACCAAGTAAGGTATTCTCTTTCTTTTCCTTCAACTAGTGTTTCTGGTATATCCCGTACCATATGAAATGGGATATGCCATAAACGTGTTAAATTTAACTCAGGACCTGTTCCTGCAATAGGAACATCAAGAATAACTAGCCGTGAAACTTCATTGGGATGAGCAGCGGCATACGAATATGATACGAATGCACCCAAATCATGTCCAACTAGAAATATGTCATTGAAGCCTAGCTGTGTAACTAACTGATGTATGTCTTCTGCGGTAGTGTTACCATCATATCCATCTGCTGGTTTCGAAGAATCACCTAATCCTCTCAGGTCAGGAACAATGACAGTATAATTTTTAGCCAAATCCGGCATAACTTTATGCCATTCGTACCAGGTTTGTGGCCATCCATGCAATAGTACTACAGGATCTCCTTGACCTCCAATTACATAGTGCATCTGAATTCCATTGACAGATGCGGTATGATGCGAAAATGTTGTGTTATCAATCTCAAAGGATAGATCCTGAATGGGCATTTGTTTCCCAAATGCTGTTTGATTAGATAGAGATAGTCTCTCCTGTTGCTGCCCGTGCGCTATTCCTTGTTGATACAGAACAAATAGAGCAGCGGTAAGAATCAAGACAGTTATGGCCGTGATCTGTGTAATTGTCAATACCAATAGCCTTGTTTTCTTGGATGAATGGATTGAAGGTATAATCATGTCCTACTTTTTAATTATATCAACCAAAGAATTTAATCTTCAAGATTATCTTCTTTAGTATCTTCGTCTTCTTGTTCTATATCTTGTACAACACGGGTATCTTCCTTTAATTCATCTTTTATTCCTTCATCTATCAGAGCAGTCTCTTCCTTCGATTTGTTATTCTCTTCTTCATCATCAACTATTACAATAGCATCATCTTTCGAATCTTGCTTATTTTTTTCTTGTTGAGTAGGAGACATCTACAATCTGACATGTGAAAAATACATTTTAAAGATTTCATATTTCTGAATTCGGTGCAGTTTTCGTCGCGGGTGAACTTTCTTCCCATATTGATACGACCAAGGAAAGAGACGACCCAGTTCATGCGGCTTTTAATATGAATAGCGTAATTCATGAGGTACTTTCTGAATATTCTCTTTATGGTTGTATACACATGTAAGAAATGTGAGTAGTCTTATGGTAGCACCACTAACTGTCCAGTCATAACAGGAAGGTGATATTTGCAGTAAAAGGTGAACACGCCTGCTTGCTCCGCAGTGAATGTTGCGTTTCCATTTTCAGCGAAGCCTAGATCTATATCAACCTTGTAGGGATCTCCTATGGTAAAGGAATGCCTCTCCGTTTGAACTTCATCGACATTGTAGAATTTGATGTTAACTTTGTCGCCTTCATTTACAACCAACGTTTTGACATCGAAAGAATCTCCTGCTATCTTTAATTTTTCTTCGTCCACGCCTTCAACTTCTGTTGTGAACACGTAGAAAGTTTTTTCATCAGGCGTCGACATAGATGGAATTGTCCCTCCTGGTCCGGTTACATTGGTCATAGTGCTCATTTCTGTTTCTTCTGATTCCTCAGTCTCATTTTCAGTCTGTGCGAAGGTTTCAAACCTTAATCCTGGCATCATTGCCGTGAGTATTGAAAAACCTATGACCACTCCCAGTACTACAGTAAATAAACTACTATGTTTCTCAGGATGTTCATCTTTTGCCATAGATAGCTAAACCCTTTCAGTTCCCTTGTCAGTTACCGTATAACTACCATCCCGAGCTTCCTTTATCCAGCCCATATCCTTAAGAAATGATATTATACTTAAAACAAAGGCCTCATTACCATCAAAATCATGACTCAATGTTTGTACTGTATCACCATTCTTAGTCAGTTTGTTTAAAACGTATTGTGCAAGGTATATGCCGGATAACTTATCGGTGTTTACTTCCGTAGATTACCATCTTTCCCACCGTTATCACGATATACATCATTTAACCTCGATAGGTTTACTGCAACATTTCTATTATAGTTATTGACGCTTCAAACAGCAATAATCAAAAGTTTACAGTCTAGCAGCATCAATTTTCATAATCGTATTAAGGAAGGCTGCAAAGATATAGATAACGGTCAGCAAAATCACCAACCATAAAGAGAAAAAGAGAATCTTAATTGTTGACGATGAACCTGACGTGACCTCGCTGTTCAGAATGTCATTAGAAGATGCAGGATTCAAGGTTGATACCTTTAACGATCCTGCGAATACGCTAAAGAACTTTAAGCCTAATTTTTATGATCTCATAATCCTTGATATTGTAATGCCAGATATGGACGGCATTAAGCTATACTACAAACTAAAGAATGTAGAACTTGACCTTAATGTATGCTTCTTGACGGCAAGCGAGAAGGGTCGTGATGATCTTAGTGAAGTAGAAGATTGCAAAAATCTAATTCTATACAAACCAATATCCATTTTAGATCTACTAAATGAAGTAAACAAGCGAATCTACAGATAAAACCAAAAGCTTTCCTAAAACGGTAGGATGTATTGACATTAGGCTTATCTACATCCAATCACATGATATAATCAACTATCATTCTAAAGGGACCCCATATGTAGGAACCTGCTCGATTGGTGTGGTTGCAATTCCAGATGTCTGGTAACCAAAACCTACTGTTTGTAGGAATTTTTACTATTTTGGACCCAATTTACGACCGAGTAAGTATACTTACCCAATGTACTATATACTTAGATATCACATAAACAGAAAAACAAGAGATAATCTCCTAAATTTAATTTTAAGAATAAATTTAAGTACTCAAATATGACCTAGATACAAAAGGAGTCCTACTATATTCGGTAATTTGCAAATGATTACAATTGCTAGCAGTCTATTCGTCACTATAATCCTTACATCATTATCATCTTCATATAATCAAGCATTTGCTCAGGAACAGTTTCTAACTTATGAGGATATTGCAACAGGAATAAGCATTCAGTTTCCTTCGAATTGGGAAAAGTCTGTTAACCTTGATAATTTTGTCACCTTTAGAGCCCCACCTGAAACTGATACTAGAGTATATCCCGCAGCACTTGGTTTAAAAATTCAGGATTTAGCTTCTCAAAATGTATCATTACAAGAAGTTACAAGAGTTCAGATGTCAGATTTAAAAGCTGGTAGTCAGAATCTAAAGGTATCAGAATCAACTTCAACTACTTTGGCAGGTAAACCTGCTCATAAAGTAGTATTTAGTGCGACAGATAATAACCAAGTCGAACGTAAGGCTATGCAACTTTGGACAGTAATTGATGATAAAGCAATTTTGCTCACATACAAAGCGCAACCGGATAAATACTCCAATTATCTGCCAACCATTGAAAAAATGATTGATTCCCTTCGAGTCAAAAGTTAAATTAAATTATGTTTAGAGTTTTCCGGAATAAATGGTCATCGCAAGCTTCATAATACTGAGATCTAAATTGCTACATTTATAATATCTGGAGGAATCATTTCCTCATAAACTTTATAATGCTCATCATAAATATTTGAAACCTTTAGAAGTGTTTCTTCATCGAAAGGCCTTCCCACTAACTGAACTCCTATAGGCAATTTATTTTTCTCTCCTCCTTCTATAAAACCAGCGGGTACATTCATTACTGGTAAACCCGTAATATCAAAAACCGTAGTTAGTCTGCTCAAAGCCTGATATACTTCAATAGTATCTTCATTGATTTTTACTGTAGTATCATCTAATAATGGAGCTGGAATGATCGTTGTTGGAACCAACAATGCATCATAGTCTGTCATTGCTTTTAGAATTGCTGTCTTTATTTCCATCCTTGATTTATGAGCATTAATGTACTCTACTGCTGTTACTTCTATCCCTTTTTCGAGCATGACTATTACATTTTGTCCATATTCTTCGCGTCTGGTCTTAATCCACTGTTCATGCACAGCAGCTGATTCTCCAAGCCTTATGGCCCGCCAAGAATCAAATATCTTATCTGTCTGCTCCACGTGTACAGGAGATGTTGAAATTTCACAACTTTGAAGTCTGTCGACAAACTTTTCAATAGTGTGCATTACTCTTGAATCTATCAAATCAAAGAAGAATTCTAAAGGAATTCCTACTCTGAATTTATTTGATTTTTTGTCTTGCTTGGAATCTCCATCAAGAATGGACTTGCTGAATTCAGGTACTGGCAAGTCGACTGTAGAGTTATCTAGTTTATCATAGCCTGATATTGTTTGAAGTACTGCCGCTATATCCCAGGTGCTTCTAGCTATGGGTCCTATATGGTCAATAGATGGAGCTAGTTCCTGGACG
>Ga0081455_10007269_pt1 | contig 11686 bp, 9 predicted proteins | sample TabmetS3T2R1_FD_70207 | JGI IMG/M metagenome (GOLD analysis project Ga0081455, IMG submission 70207) | Tabebuia heterophylla rhizosphere microbial communities from the University of Puerto Rico - S3T2R1 | ecosystem: Host-associated > Plants > Roots > Rhizosphere ...
CGCTGGCGCATCGAACTGCGCGATACCGATAGCGGGGAGAAGCGGTCGGTCCGTGCAAAATTCGTCTTTATCGGCGCCGGTGGCGGGGCGCTGCCGCTGTTGCAGAAATCCGGCATTCCGGAGGGGCGCGGCTACGGCGGTTTTCCGGTCAGCGGGATCTGGCTGCGCTGCGACGATCCCGACATCAACAAACGCCACCATGCGAAGGTGTACGGCAAGGCGGCGGAAGGTTCGCCGCCAATGTCCGTGCCGCATCTTGATACACGGGTCATTGGCGGCCAGCACTCGCTTCTATTTGGTCCCTATGCCGGTTTCTCCACCAAGTTCCTGAAGCACGGCTCGCTGCTCGACCTGCCCGAATCGATCAGGCCCTCTAATATCGAGCCGCTTCTGGCGGTCGCCCGTGACAATTTCGATTTGACGGAGTACCTGATTGGCCAACTCCTCCAATCCGAAGGCCATCGTCTCGCTGCCTTGGACGAGTATTTTCCCAAGGCCGATCCCAAGGATTGGAAGCTCCAGGTGGCAGGGCAGCGCGTCCAGATCATCAAGCCTGATCTGAAAAGAGGGGGATTCCTCGAATTCGGGACCGAACTGGTCGCCGCCGCCGATCGATCGTTGGTTGCGCTTCTGGGCGCCTCGCCGGGAGCGTCGACGGCCGCCTTCATTGCCATCGGGGTCCTGGAGAAATGCTTCAAGGACAAGCTCGTTGAAGCGGCCTGGCTTCCCAAGCTCAAAGAGATCATTCCCTCTTACGGGGTCTCCCTGATCGAGAACGAGAAACTTTGCGAGCGGGTGCGCGCCGAAACCGCGGCGACACTCAAGATCGAGAATATCTGACGGAGGGTGGTTGTGACCGACGTTCGTATCGAATCCGACAGCCTCGGTGAAGTCCGTGTTCCCGCCGACAAATTGTGGGGCGCGCAGACCCAACGCTCACTCGAGCATTTCAGCATCGGCAAGGATCTGATCCCGCGTGAAATGATCACCTCCTATGCGGTCCTCAAGAAGGGGGCGGCGAATGCCAACAATGGCGGCAAGCGTCTCGGTGACAAGGAACATGGGTTGATCGTCCGGGCCTGTGACGAAATTATCGCTGGCCAGCACCACGACATGTTCCCGCTGCACGTCTGGATGACCGGCAGCGGTACGCAGTTCAACATGAACGTCAACGAGGTGGTCTCCAACCGCTGTTGCCAGCTCGCCGGCACGCCACTCGGGAGCAAAAAGCCGGTCCATCCTAACGACCACGTCAACATGTCACAGTCGTCCAATGATACGTTTCCGTCGGCGATGTACATCGCAGCGGCGGTGGAGACGACCAAGCGGCTGGTTCCCGCGGTCAAGGCACTGCACGACGCGATCGATGACAAGGCCCGGCAATGGGGCGATATCGTCAAGATCGGCCGCACGCACATGCAGGACGCAACGCCGATCACGCTCGGCCAGGAATGGTCGGGCTATGCCGGAATGCTGGCCGACAATCTCGAGCGGATCGACGACGCGCTGAAGGGCGTCTATCACCTGGCCTTGGGCGGCACGGCGGTCGGGACGGGCATCAATGCGGCGCCTGGATTTGCCGAAGCCGCGGTGGCAGAGATCGCCAAGCTGACCGGGCTGCCGTTCATCTCGGCGCCCAACAAGTTCACGGTTCAAGGTTCGCACGATGCACTCGTGCAGCTCTCCGGGACCTTCCGGACGCTGGGTGCCTCGCTCTACAAGATCGCCAACGACATCCGGCTGCTGTCCTGCGGCCCGCGTGCCGGTTTTGCCGAATTGCATATCCCCGAGAACGAGCCGGGTTCTTCGATCATGCCGGGCAAGGTCAACCCGACGCAGGCCGAGGCGCTGACCATGATCGCGGTCCAGGTGATGGCCAATGACGTTGCCGTCGGCATGGGCGGGGCCGGCGGTTATCTCGAGATGAATGTCTACAAGCCGCTGATGATCTACAATATCACCCATTCGATCATCCTGATGACCGACGGGTGCACGAACTTCCGCAAGTTTCTGGTTGAGGGCGCCGAGCCGAATCGCAAGAAGATCGCCGAATATGTCGAGCGTTCCCTGATGCTGGTGACGGCGCTGGCGCCGGTGATCGGCTACGACAAGGCATCGCAAATCGCCCATCACGCAAGCGAGCATGATCTCACCTTGAAGCAGGCCGCGTTGCAGCTCGGCTATGTCAGCGAGGCCGAGTTCGATCGCATCGTCGATCCGGCCAAGATGGTCCGGCCGTACGTCGCGCAGGAGAAATGACGCTCGATGATCAAGCGGCGTCGGCGCGCCGGCGCTCCCGGGCCTTGAGGCGCGACAGCGAGACCGGCGTGATGCCGATATAGGCCGCCAGATCCTGCTGGGTGACACGATCGATCAGCCACGGTCGCTCGGCGACGGCCTGGGCAAACCGTTCGGGCGGACTCAGGGTGAGCAGCATCCGTTCGCGCTCGGAGAGATGACGGGCAGCATCGGAGAGCAGCAGATTGAGGCACCGCGCCCACAACGGCTCGGTCTCGGCGAGACGACGGACCGGCTCGAACACCAGGACTTCGATGGTCGTGTCCTCGCATGCGGTCGCACTGCAAGCAGCTTCCAAGGTGCCATCAAGGGTGCTCACACAGGCTGCAACCTGGCCCTCGACGATGAATTCGAGGATACGCTCGGTGCCTTCTTCCGAGAGGGCGGTGAGTTTCACGAGCCCGCTCTTGATCACGGCAAGTTGTGTGACGCGCTCGCCGGCCCGAAACAGCACCTCGCCGCGTCGCCACGAGCGACGCACCAGGCGACGCCGCAATGAGGCTGCCTGCGGCAGGGCCTCGCCGACGCGAGTTTGCAGGATCTCGACCAGGTCGAGGCGGGAATCGTAAACCGGCTTCACTTAACGAAAGATAAGGCTGCCGATGGATCGTTTCCATAGGATCGATAACAACGTTTCAACGATCGGAGCTTCTTCATGCTTACCTGGAAGATCGGTGATGTCAGCATCAGCAAGCTGGTCGAGCTCGAAGGCATCATGCCGACCGGGACGCCCCAGTCGATGCTGCCCGACGGCCACCCCGAAGCGATCCGCGAGATCGGCTGGCTGGTGCCGCATTTCGCCACGCCCGAAGGGCAGGTGAAGATCAGCGTCCATGCGCTTCTGGTGCAGACGCCATCGATGCGGCTGGTGGTCGACACCTGCATCGGCAATGACAAGCCGCGCCAGGGGCCGATGTTCAACATGCTGCAGACCGGTTTCCTGCGCGATCTCGAGGCGGCGGGATGGAATCGCGACAGCGTCGATGCCGTTCTGTGCACGCATCTCCATGTCGATCATGTCGGCTGGAACACGATGCTGGAGAATGGCCGCTGGGTGCCGACCTTTCCCCGCGCCCGTTACTACATGAGCCGCCATGAGCTGGAGCATACATTGCAGGAGGCCAAGGCGAGCGACGAGCGCAGCCATAATGGCGCGGTCGTGGCCGATTCAGTCCAGCCGATCCTCGATGCGGGCCTGGCGGCCATGGTCGATATGGATGCCCGGTTGTCGCCAGAGGTGCGCCTCATGCCGACGCCTGGCCACACGCCGGGCCATGTCAGCGTGGTGATCGAATCGGGTGGCGCCCGCGCGGTGATTACCGGTGATCTGATGCATCATCCCTGCCAGATCGCGCGGCCGGATTGGTCGTCGGGCTTCGATACCGACCAGGACGCCTCGCGCGTCACCCGACATGCCTTCCTCTCGCAATTTGCCGATACGCCGACGCTGGTGATCGGCACGCATTTCGCTGGCCCGACGGCCGGGCGTGTCGTGCGCGAGGGTAATGCCTATCGCTTCCTGGTCTGACGGACGGACCACGCCGACGTTCAGGGCGTGGCCGGCAGCGCAGCAGCTTTCGATGGCGTGGGCGGGGCGGCGGCAGACGCAAGTGCCGGCAGGAGGATCTCGAACCGTGCGCCGCCCTCTGGGCGGTTGCCGGCTGAGATGCTGCCGCCCATCTCCTCGAGAATGCGGCGGCAGACCCGCAAGCCGAGACCGGTGCCCTTGCCGCGCGGTTTGCTGGTCACGAACGCCACGAACAAGCGCGGCAGGATGTCGGCCGAGATACCATGGCCGGCATCCTCGACGGCGATGCGGACGAAATCGCGATCGTGATGGAGAATGGTGTCGGCGATAACATCGATGCGTCGCCCCTTGGCGTCGCGCGCATTGTTGAGCAGATTGACCAGCACCTGCTCCAGGCGGCCGATGTCGCCGGAAACATGCGGCAAGTCCGCGGCGACCGTGGCCGCAAGCGTTATGCCTGCCTCGCGCATGCTGTGTGCGGTGAGATCGACGGCGTTGCCGATCGCGCGGGCTGGTTCGAACGGATGCGGCTTCTCGGAACTGGTCCCACGTACGAAGGCCCGCAGGTCGCCTACGATGCGACTCGCCGTCTCCACCTGCTGGGCGATCCGGTCGAGCCTCGCCTGCACATATTGCTGATCTGCCAAGGCGCCCCGTTCGGCGGCTTCGGTCATCTCCTCCAGTGCCGATGCGCAGGCGATGTTGATCACCTGCAGGGGCTGGCTGAGCTCGTGCGCCATGGCGCCTGCCATCTCGCCGACGGTCGCGAAGTGCTCGGCATCGCGCAGCGCCTGTTCGGCATCGTGGCGCTCGGTTTCATCGACGCCGACCAGGACGATGTTGCTGACGCTGTCGCCATCGTCGCGTATCGGCGTGGCCGTCACGGCGATCAGATGCGGGTGGCCGTCCCGGCCGGTCAGCTTGATGGCAAAGCTCACCGGTCCGCCAAGTGCGCTGTCGATTGGCGCTTCCAGAACGTCGCGTAGAGGTCGGCCGATGGCGGCGGAAGGTTCGAGGCCCGTCAAGGTCGTGAAGCCCAAATTTACCATGACGACGTCGAGATGGCTGTCCACCAGGACGATCAGGGCGCCGCTCGATTCGACGATCGAGCGCAGCCGCTCCGTCTCGCGCTGCAGCCGTCGTTCGAGCTGGACGCGGCGTTCGACGTCGCGGGCGACTCCGGTCACGATGCGCCGGCCATTCTCGCCGATCCTGTACCGGGCGCGGGCCTCGACATGCCTCATCGAGCCGTCGGCCGCGCGCATGCGGAAACGAGTGAGCTTTGCCCGTCCGGAAGCCTGGGCGTCGGTGCGGGCGAGCCGCTCGAGGACGGACCGAAATTCTGGCGCGACGCGGTCTAGGAACGAGGTACCGATAATCCGATCGATCGGTGTGCCGAAGAAGTCCGCCGCCGCGGCATTGGCGAAGGTGATGCGCCCCGTCTCGATGTCGACGTTGTAGACGAGATCGGACAGCGAATCGACCAGCGACTGGTACTCGCCGCGGGCGCGCTCCAGGGCCGCGACCTGTTCTTCAATCCGCAGCTCGAGCTTGAACCGCTCCTCGACGTCGCGGATCAGCCCCGTGCTGACGACCCGCCCCCGCTCATCGATCCGCCGGCGCGCCCTCACTTCGACATGGCGGACCTCGCCGCGCTTGGCGATGACGCTGAACCGCGTCAGCGTGCCGGGATCGGCTGGGTCATACTGGCGGGAGGTCGTGCGTTGGACGAAGTCGCGCGACTCAGGTGCGATGATGCCCAGGAAGTGCGTGCCGACAATCTCTTCGGCCGGCCTGCCGAAGAATTCAACGGCGGAAGCGCTGACGAAGGTGAAAAGCCCCGTTTCGACATCGAGTGTGTAGGCCACATCGGCCAGGGCATCGATCAGGGACTGGTGCTCGAGTCGCGCCTGCTCGAGTGCGCTGGTGTCACGGATCACGCCCACCTGGACGTCGTACCTGTCTTCCCGCACCGATTTCCGATAACGCAGCTCGACCGGACGCACCGTGCCATCTGCGGCGCGCATGCGGAACTTGAGGTGCCGTGTGTCGCGATTGGGTGCGTGACGGAAATCACGGCCGGCATCCATCACCTTCTGGACATCCTCGGGGACGACCCAGTCGCGAAACCGCGTTCCGACCACCTCGGCCGGCGGTGCGCCTAAAAGATCGGCGGCGCCTGGACTCACATAGGTGAAGACTCCGTTTTCGTTGGTGGCGTAGACCATGTCGGTGAGCGAATCGACCAGCGAGTGATATCTCGCGCCGACCCGTTCGAGCTCGATCTCCTTGTTCTTGATTTCGGTGACATCCACTCGGAGCCCGACGGTCCAGCCCGACGGCGTGGCGCGCTCCGACCAATCGAACCAGCGGCCGTCGATGGTCTGGCGAATGCGTTTCCAGTCCTTGCGCCTGAAGCTCTCGATCCACTCGGCCACGGGCTGCGGACCTTGGCCCGCGGCCTCCAGTCGCTTTCCGGCTTCTCGCGCCAGTTCAGGATAGGTCCTGCCCAGACATCTTGTCGCCAGAAGGTTCGGCGACGCCGTGGCGGCCGCGGCATTGAACGCCACGAGCCTTTCATCGTCATCGTAGATCGCGACACCCGCCGGGAGCACTTCCAGCGCCTCGCTCAACATCCGGGCGGATTCGTCCAGTTTGCGGGCCCGTGCCCGCTCGCGAACAAGCGCGCGGCCCTGCAGCGCCAGCAATGCCAGCGTTGCGCCGACAAAGCCCGCGGTGCCCGCGGCAAGGAGGAGAGCGGTCGTCCGATCGACCGGGCCGCCGTTGCTCCAGAGAAGAATGATGCTGGCACAAGTCAATCCCAGGCCGGCAACAGCGATCGCGGCCACGACCATCGCGCCCGGCGATGCAACGAGCTGACGCCAGCCCGCTGGCGCCCGACTGCGAGAACGAACCTGCTCCATCGCCATTCTCGCGACCGCTGCCTAGTGGCGCGTTCCTCCCACGCCCGCGGCCAGCCATCCTTTCGAATGCTGTTGGTCCGAGGGGCGCGTGGCATCGCCTCGCACGAGTTTAAGAACGGCCTGTCGCAACGGTCCGAGCGGCAGCGGCTTGTTCACGAAGACGGTGATGCCGAGCCGGTTCAGCGTGTGCTCGGAAAGACCGTCGATGCGGCCCGACATCATGAGGATCGCAATCGAAGGCAGCAGCGCGCGAAGCTGCTCGGCAAGTTCGACGCCAGTCATGTCCGGCAAATTGAAATCCAACAGGGCGACGCGCGGCTGGAATGCCGCCGCTTTGCGCAGCGCAGCCGCGGCATTGTAGGCGGTCTCGACGGTGAGTCCGGCCCGGCCGAGGAAACCTGCCATCTCCTCGCATTGGATGATGTCATCCTCGACGACAATGACGTCGCAGTTCGGACTATCGGTCACAGCAGACTCCATTGCTTTTGCGACGGCATCGACGCCGCAATTTGCCACGCAGATGCGGAAATGTCGTTGGTGATCCGATCCGTTATGGAGAGACTTTCTCGAACAGGAAAAGAATCAGCGTGACTGACAATGGACTAACCGCCTGTAAAGCGTGCCGGATTTCAGTCGCCTATGTTGCACCTCGTCCAACGGATCGACTGCGCACGGCCAGCAAGACCATGGCGACAAGGGAGACCGTGCCGAAAGCGAAGGTGAGCCACAAAGCCCCCAGTGCACCATAGCGATCGAGGACGGCGGCCAGGACGGTGGGCGCGATCGCCGAAAGGATGCCCTGCGGCAGGGCAAGGCGACCCATATAGGCGCCGAACTGGCTGCGGCCGAAGAAAGCGAGCGGCAATGTCGCGCGTTGCACGGCCTTCAGCCCATTGGAAATGCCGTAGGCCAGGATGCAGATGACGGCGACGGCGGAGTTGCTGCCGTCGATCAGCATCAGGCCAAGGCCGATCGGCAACATGGCCGATCCCATCACGGCTGACGCCATGAACGAATAGCGATGGCCGAAAACGAGCTCGATGACGCGGATGCCGACCTGCGAGGGACCGATCAGCGAGGCCAGGAACAGGGCGGAAGCTGCCGGATGACCGAGCCCACGCAGGATCTCGATGATGTGGATGATGAAGCCCGTGAACACGAAGGCCCCGGTCGAAAGCGAGATATTGAGCAACAGGAAGGCGCGTGGCCTTTCCTCGGCCGGCACACCGCCTCCCGACGCAGGGTTCGCCGCTGCCGGCGGTAGCACTGGAGCCACCTTGGGCAGCGCGACGAAATGAATTGGCGCGCAAACGAGCAAGTGCAGGGCGGCGTAGATCAGGATTGTGCCGCGCCAGCCGACGAGCGCGATAAGGGCGCCGCTTAGCGGCCAGAACACGGTCGATGCGAAGCCGCCGATGATGGCGAGGACAGCGATCGCCTGCCGCGCCCGCGGGCCCGCGACCTGAGCGAGCGCAATACTGGAGGGCGTGCTGAGGGCCAGCGTCGAGGCGATCCCCATGCCGGCCCAGGCCAGCAAATAGACGACGGGTCCCTGGCAAAACGCCATGACGGCAAGCGACAAGGCATAGAGCAGCGAACCGATCGTCATGACGAGGCGCGGGCCGGTGCGGTCCATCAGTCGCCCGATGCGCGGAGAGAACAACGCGCCAATTCCGAACATTACCGTGATCCCGGCGAACACCAGTTCACTCGGCATGCCGAGCTCGTCCTGAATGTAGCGGCCGAGCACCGACGGCATCAGGAATGTGGTGCCCCAACCGATGATCTGGGTGATGCCCAAGCCCAGCGTGGCGCGTCCGATCGGCGCAAAGATCGTCCCACCGCCCAAAGCGCGTATCATGGAACGATCAGGCCGCCCTGGCTTGTTCGGGGTAAAGCGAGAGGAGGCCTGATTCGCTGGCCGTGCATGCGCCGCGTTCGGTGATCAGAGCGGTGACCAGCCGGGCAGGCGTGACATCGAAGGCGGGGTTCGCCGCCGGGCTGCCCTCGGGCAGGATGTCGATGCTCAACACCTCGCCGTTTTCGCCGCGTCCGGAGAGGCGCGACAACTCCGCTGCCGAGCGCTCCTCGATCGGAATGTCGCGATGGCCGTCCTCGATGGTCCAGTCGATGCTGGGATAGGGCAAGCCAACATAGAACGGCACGCCATTGTCATGTGCGGCCAGCGCCTTGAGGTAGGTGCCGATCTTGTTGCAGACGTCACCGCGCCGCGTCGTGCGGTCGGTGCCGACGATGCAGAAATCGACCTTGCCCCGCTGCATCAGATGGCCGCCGGCATTGTCGGCGATCACGGTATGCGGCACGCCGTGTTTGCCGAGCTCCCACGCCGTCAGGCTGGCGCCCTGGTTGCGCGGCCGGGTCTCGTCGACCCAGACATGGATGGGGATGCCTGCATCGTGCGCCTGGTAGATCGGCGCCAGCGCCGTGCCCCAGTCGACGGTCGCGAGCCAGCCGGCATTGCAATGGGTGAGGGCGTTCAGCCGCTCACCGTGCGGCTTGAGGCGCTTGACCTCGGCCAGGCCATGTTCGCCGATGCGCCGGCAGATCTCGGCATCCTCGTCGCAGATCTCCGCCGCGCGGCGATAAGCTGTTTCGCGGCGATCGCCTTGTGGTAGCGCCGAAAGTCGCGCGCGCAGATCGTCGAGTGCCCAACGCAAATTGACCGCCGTGGGTCGAGACGCCAGCAAAACGTTGTAGGCTTGGGCGAGCATCGCGTCGGACGGGTCGGCCGCCATGGCCAAGGCCATGCCGTAGGCGGCGGTAGCGCCGATCAACGGCGCACCGCGCACGATCATGGTGCGGATGGCGCGTTCGGCGTCTTCCATCGTGCGGAGGTCGCGGATGACAAAGCGATGCGGCAGCACTGTCTGGTCGATCACCTGGACGGTCGTGCCGTCGGTGCCGAGCCAGATGGTGCGATAGGGCTTGCCGTCGACCTTCATGCCGACACCTTCGCGGCCTCGCGCTGCACGACGCGCGCGGCGTCGTTAACGGCCTTGATATCGGCGAAGCGTGCGCCTTCGACCATCATGGTGCGGGCGAGACGGAGCGCACGCGTCTCGCAGGCGGCCCTGCGATCGGGATCGGCGATGCTCTCCATGTCCTCGACATGGGCGAGGCCCAGGATACGACGCGTCATCTTGCAGCCGCCGAAGCCCAGCGAGTCGATAAACAGGCGGCGCATGTAGGCATCCTGTGCCGAAGTGAACGCGGCCTGCTCGGCGCCGGCGGCAAACAGCGTCGGCATGAAGGTGTCGCCGGCATGAGCCTTGTTCCAAAGCGCGCGAAAGCGCTGGTCGAACAGAGTCCAGACGGTCTCGATCGTCTGCAGGATCCAGTCACGGTAGCCATCGCGGTCGCCCGACTTCGCCTCGTGCCCATTTTGCGAGAAATAGGCGAGATAGAGATTACCGATCAGCGCGCCGACATCGAAGCCGATGGGGCCATAGAAGGCGAATTCGGGATCGATGGCACGGGTGTCGTCCTCGGTCACCATGATCGAGCCGGAATGCAGATCGCCGTGGATCAGCGCCTGCGCCTCGCCCAGGAACTTGAGCTTGAATTCTTGAGCGGCGCGTTTCCAGGGACCATCGGTACGCACGGCGACGGCGGTGGCATCGAGCTGCGGACTGGTCCAGCGGTTGCCATCCGCAACGCGCCAGGGATCGGTGAAGACGAGATCCTCGGTGATCCGGCAGAGCTCTATGTTGTCGCAGAATGTGGCCATCTGCTTCTTCTTGGCCGCCGCCGGCTGGCCGAGATCGGAGGTACTGAACAGCGTTTCCGCCATGAACGTCGCCATGTGGTCGGCGAGTTTGGGATAGACGATGCCGCGGATCAGACCCTTGCGCAGGATGATGTGCGGATGGAGATACGCCATCACATTGAGCGCCAGTGTTTCGTCGAAATGGTACACTCGGGGCACGTGCCGCGGCGCCACTTTGGCTTCGGTGATCAGCGCCTGATATTCGAAGAAGGCCCGCCGCAGGGGCAGTGGCCAGCTTTCGCCCACCAGCCGCAGATAGGGCAGCGCCTGCTTCAGGACGACGCCGCCCGCCGGCCCCTCGATGATGAAAATGAAATTGAGGTTGCCGTCGCCCACCTCGCGGACCTTCCAGTCCGCTGACTTGCCGCCCAGCCTTTCGGCGACGGCTGGAATGCCTGCCAGATAGGCCGGTACATCCGCTTCCTTGAGGGCCCGGTAGCCGGGCGGAACATCGAGTGCCATGACGCCCGAAAATTCAGGCTTCACGCCTCAGAAATCAAGGAATATGCGACCGCCTGATGTTGGTCTATGAGATGCCTCGTGACCGTCTACGTTGCTCTGCTGCGCGCTGTTAACGTCGGAGGGACCGGCAGCCTTCCAATGGACGAACTGAAGACCATTTGCCGGTCGGCAGGTTTCACCGCGATCGAGACCTATATCGCGAGCGGAAACGTCGTCTTCGAATGCGATGCTCCTGCCGCTCGGGTAAAAGCCGAGCTTGAGAAGCGGCTGCAGAAGAAGATGGGAAAGCCTGTTGGGATCGCGCTGCGAACAGCAGCCGAAATGTCGGCTGTCCTGGAGGCAAATCCCTTTTCCGGCGCCCCACCGAATTACACCGTTGCCGTCTTTCTCGACGGAAAGCCTCCTGCGGATGCCCTTGATCATGCCGCCGGCGTTGTCGACGAGGAAATGCGGCTTGGCCGTCGTGAGATCTACGTCCAGTACCCGAAAGGGCAGGGTCGGTCCAAGCTTCGGATCCCGGCGGCCAAGGATGGAACGGCGCGCAACATGAACACGATCGCGAAGCTTGCGGAGATGGCGAAGAGGTCGAAGCTGCCAGCGCGATAGTCAGGATATCGCGCGCGCCACGGCATCGACGATGGCCGCTGCATCGAGCTTGTAGGTGCGGTAAAGATCGGGAATGTCGCC
>Ga0081455_10007270_pt1 | contig 11686 bp, 11 predicted proteins | sample TabmetS3T2R1_FD_70207 | JGI IMG/M metagenome (GOLD analysis project Ga0081455, IMG submission 70207) | Tabebuia heterophylla rhizosphere microbial communities from the University of Puerto Rico - S3T2R1 | ecosystem: Host-associated > Plants > Roots > Rhizosphere ...
ATCGTCGCCTTCGACGTCTCCGAGCAACTCGTCATCACCGACGTCTTCATGGTGTGCTCGGCCACCAACGACCGGCAGGTTCGGGCCATCGTCGATGCCGTCGAGCAGAAGCTGCACGAGATCGGGGCCAAGCCGGTCCGCCGCGAGGGTCATCGCGAGGGACGATGGGTGCTGCTCGACTACGTCGACATCGTGGTGCATGTACAGCACGAGGACGAGCGGTCCTACTACGCCCTCGACCGGATCTGGGCCGACTGCCCGGTCATCGATCTGCCCGAGTCGGTAGCCGCCGGCCGATCCGACTCCGGCGGTGCCGCCTGATGAGTCGCCGGCTGGTGCTGTGGCGGCACGGCCAGACCGAGTGGAATCTCGCCGGCCGAGGCCAAGGCCACATCGACGTACCGCTCGACGACGTCGGCCGGCAGCAGGCCCGGGCCGCCGCTGCCCGCCTGGCGTCGCTCAAGCCCTCGGCGATCATCAGCAGTGACCTGTCCAGGGCGTACGAGACGGCCGAGGCGCTGGCCGATCTGACCGGCCTCGAGGTACGCCGTGATCCGGCGCTTCGCGAGATCCACCTCGGACAGTGGCAGGGGCTGACTCGACGCCAGGTGAACGAGCAGTTCGCCGAGGAGCGGCGCCGGATCCATGCCGGCGAAGACGTCCGCCGCGGCGTCGACGGCGAGACGGTCGCCGAGGTCGCAGAGCGAGCCGTCGCCGCCTTGGAGCGAGCCGCGAAGCTCGCCGACGGGCCGGACGGTGGCCGTACCGTCATCGTCGTCGCCCACGGCTTGTCACTGCGCGTCGGCGCCTGTCGGTTCCTCGGCATCGACCAGAGGCACTGGACCGCTTTCGGCGGCCTGAGCAACTGCGCGTGGATCGTCCTCGAGGAGGGTCAGCTCGGCTGGCGATTCACCGAGTGGAACGCCGGGACTCTGCCCGAGCCGGTGCTGTCCGGCGACGACATCGAGTCGGTGACCGGCGACGGCGACCAGGACGACGCGCCGGCCCGCGGTCTCATCGACTGGCAGGCCTTGGAGGCCCGCGGGGTGGTGACCCACAGCCCTGACCCGAATGCCAATGACAGCGCCTTCGCCGGGGGCAGCAAGGAGGATGCGCCCGGGAACTGGGACCTGACGACCGAGAGCGGCGGCGTGAACCCGGCCCAGGACAACATCCGCGACGCCTGGTCGGCGGTCCGCCAGCCCGGCGGCAACACGTTTCTCTACCTAGGCTTCACGCGGGAAGCGGAGAACGGAACCACCTACCTGGCGTTCGAGCTGAACGCCGACGCCCGCCTCTGGAACAACGGCCGCGCGCGGATCCCCTGCCGGCGGACGGGTGACGTCCTCGTCGCGTACGAAGCCAAGGGGAACGATGTCGAGGTGGTGATCCAGCGCTGGGTCACCACGAGCACCGACGCCACCAGCGGCTGTGCGAAGACCGGTCGGCTCGACGAGTACACGCGCTTCACGCCGAACGTCGACGTCCAGGGTGCCGTGAACGGCGCGTCAATCACAAGCCGGCTGCCCGGGGCGTACAGCGGCACGGTGCCGGAGGGCCGCTTCGGCGAGGCGGCGCTGAATCTGGCCAAGCTGCTCGACGACGCCTTCGGCGATGACTGCCTCGCGTTCCGCTCGTTCTGGATGCACTCGCGCTCGTCAACCTCCGAGCAGTCGAACATGCAGGACTACGTCGCGCCGAAGCCGCTCGACGTGCGGACCTGCTCGGCCTCCGGCATCAAGTTCTTCGATCGCGACGCCGACGGCGTGCGTGACCCCGACGACCCCGGAATCCCGCGCTTCGTGATCTTCGCCGACTACGACGACGACGGTCGCCTCGACCCCCGTGAGCCGCGAACCGTCAGCGACCTCCGTGGCCGCTGGGTGCTGCACGACATCCGGCCTCCCGACGGGGACTACCGGCTTCGCGAAACGCTGCTCAGGCGCCGTACCGGCACGGCGCCGGTGGCGACCGACTGGATCTGCTCCTACCCCAACGACCGTACGTCCGGCGGCACCGGCAGCGCTCCGAACGGCCGTTTCCCGTGCGCATGGGGTCCCCTGAACGTCAATCTGGTGCCCAACACCACCGGAAGGGATTTCGGCAACTGGTTCCCCGCCGAGCTGACGATCGAGAAGGAGATCGAGCCCGCCGGCGATCCCGGTCTCTTCGACCTGCTCGTGAACGGCGAGGTCGTGCTGGCCGGGGCGGGCGACGGCGCCAGCACCACAATCCGTGTGCCGCCCGGCACTTATACGGTCTCCGAGCTTGCGGCTGCCGGCACGAACGGCGCCGACTATCGCTCCACCGTCGAGTGCCGCCGCAACCCGACGCGGCGCGGCGGCCGTCGGGTCGCGACTGTCTATGAGGACGTCGAGCTGTTCGCCGGGGACCGCGCCACCTGCACGTTCCGCAACATCCGGCCGGGCGTCCCTGCAATCGCAATCCGCAAGGTCGGCCCGGAGCTGGCGACAGCCGGCGACACGCTGAGCTACACGCTCTACGTCACGAACCCGGGCGATGTCCCCTTCCCGGCCAGCGCGGTGGTCGTGAGCGACCCGAACTGCGACGACCCGCCTGGGCTCGTGCGCAAGGAGGACGCCTCGCGAACCGACGGCTCACCGGGAACGCTCGATCCGGGCGACACCTGGGTCTATGGCTGCGAGAGGCGCACGACAGACCCTGGCGAGGACTGCGAACCGTTCAGGGTCGACAACACGGGCACGGTGACCGGCGACACGGGAGGCACAACGGTCGTGGATGAGGATTCCATCTCGACGGTGCTTCTCTGCCCCGACGAGCCACCTGAGCCGCCCCCGGGTCCGCCCAACCCCGACGGAGGAGGCGGACAAGGGCCAGGGCCTGTGGCGCCGGTGGGGCCGACGCCCCCCAAGGCCGGTGTCGCCGGAGTGGCCGGGCTGCGCTTCCGGCAGGCGACCAAGGGCTGCATCACGAACCGCGCGCCGCGGGTGAACTTCAGCGGAACCCACGTACGGCGGATTCGCGTCTTCGTGAACGGCCAGCTCCGCCGCAACCTGACCGTCCGGACACTCGAGCGCAGGGTGACTCCGCGGGTGACGCTAGACCCGGGCCGCTATCGGGTGACGGTGCGGGTTGTCTTCCAGCGCGGCGCCGGCAGTCCCCCAGTCACCCTCTCGGGAGTCGTTCGGATCTGCCCAGCGGGTCCGCCTCCCGTCACGGGCTGAGGCGGGTCTCTAGCGGCCGTAGCGGTCGAAGGCGGCGCGCCGCGCCTCTGCGTGGTCGACGATCGGCTCGGGATAGTCCCGCCCGATCACACAGCCGCAATCCTCCTGGACCTCCACCGGCATCGTCCAGGGCTCTGCGAGGTACTCGTCCGGCACCTCCCGCAGCTCCTCCACGTGGCGGCGGACGTAGCGCCCGTCTGGGTCGTGGCGCTGCATCTGCAGCGTGGGGTTGTAGATGCGCCGGTAGAAAGGCTGCGGGTCGACGCCGACCGACGCGATCCACTGCCAGTTGCCGTTGTTGTTCGCCTGGTCGCCGTCGACGAGCATGCGCATGAACCAGCGTTCGCCCCAGCGCCAGTCGATGCCGAGGTGCTTCGTCAGGAACGAGCCGACCACGAGCCGGCCGCGGTTGTGCATCCAGCCCTCGTGGCGAAGCTGGCGCATGGCGGCGTCGACGAGCGGATAGCCGGTGCGGCCCTCGCGCCAGGCGTCGAAGCTCTTCTCCGAGCGGCTCCACGAGATCGAGCCGCGGTAGCGCTCCTGGAACTCCGAGCGCGCGTTGCGCGGGAAATGGAGCAGGACGTGGGCGTAGAAATCGCGCCAGCAGAGCTGGCGCCGGAACGCCTCGGGACCCGCGCCGCGCGGCAGTCGCTCCTCGATCTCGCGCGGCGAGATGCAGCCGAAGTGCAGGTAGGGCGACAGGCGCGAGCTGGCGTCGGCGCCGAGCGCGTCGTGCTGGTCGTCGTAGGTCATGACGTCGCCGTCCAGGAACTCCGAGAGGGCCCTGCGAGCGGCGCGCTCACCGCCACGCGGCGCGTCCTCGGCGGCGCCATCGAGATCGAGCGACGGCAGCCTTCCCTTGCGCACGCCTGAGGGCAGCCCCGGGAGCGAGCGCGGTGCGCCGACCACGTCGCGGCGCGGCTCGGCGAGCCAGGAGCGATGGAAGGGGCTGAACACCGTGTAGGGCTTGCCGGCGCCGGTGCGAATCGCATCCAGGTCGTCGACCGCGGCCACGCCAGGGTGCAGCACGAGCTCGCACGCGAGCGCGCGCCGGACGGCCTCGAGCCTGCGACGCGCGAAAGCGCCGACGTCCGCGCTCGCGTGCACGGCCTCAGCGCCGAGCTCGCCCGCGAGCGCGGGCAGCTCGCGCTCCGGCGGACCGTCGCGGAACGCGATCCCGCCGAGCCGTTCGTCGAGCTCCTCGAGGCACTCGACCATGAAACGCGTCCGCGTGGGCGACGCGTGCCGGCCGTTCAGCAGGCGCGAGTCGAAGCAGAACACCGGCACGACTCGGTCGTGCCCGTCGAGCGCCGCGCGCAGCGCCGGATGGTCGTGGGCGCGCAGGTCACGCGTGAGCCACAGCAGGGCGGTCATGGGCACGACGGTAGCCTGAGAGGCATGACGCGCACGATCGAGCGCTTCCCGCTCTTCCCGCTCGGGATCGTGCTGCTGCCGCAGGAGCTCGTCCCGCTGCACATCTTCGAGGACCGCTACAAGCTGATGATCGGCGAGTGCCTCGACGAGGAGACCGAGTTCGGGATCATCTGGCTCTCCGACGACGGCCTCAAGGAGACCGGCTGCTCCGCGCGCATCGCGCGCGTGCTCGAGCGCTTCGACGACGGCCGCCTCAACATCCTCGTCCAGGGCACCGAGCCGTTCCGCCTGCTGCGCAAGATCGAGGACCTCCCCTACCCGGCGGGCGACATCGAGGTCGTCGTCGACGACGACAACGCCGACGACGAGGCGGCCGACAAGGCGCGTCGGCGCTACGCCGACCTGGTCGAGGAGCTCACCGAGTCACGGCCGGAGGACGATGCGCTCGCGCAGCTAGACGCCTACGGGATGGCGGCGACGCTCGACGTCGAGCCGGCCGCGAAGCAGGAGCTCCTCGAGCTGCGCTCGGAGCGGGGACGCCTCGAGCAGCTCGACACGCTGTTCGCCGAGGCGCTCGAGCGCATCCGCCTCGCAGAGTTCGCCGCCGAGCGGGCGCGCGGCAACGGGCACCTGCCGACCTAGGTTCCTCTGGCGTGCCCGGCTTCGTCCAAAGCACTACTCGTGAGGTGCGCCGTCGCGACGCATGCCTCAGGCGCTCTCGACGACCTCTCCCACGTCGACCGCGTCGAGTGTGGTTGCGCCACCGGGCTCCTCCTGGATGTGCTCTGCGGCAGCGCGAGCGGCGTCCTCAGACTCAAAGACGATGGTGCCCCTGCCCTGATCTCCGTTCTCGACCCTGACCCAGTAGCCGGCGACGAAACCGGGCGCCTGCTTCACGCGCGGCACGATCTCGCCGCGCAAGTACTTCGTCGCCGCCTCGCCGTCATTGATCGTGACGCTGACAAGCAATGCATGCATGGTGGCTCTCCTTGGGCCGACGTAGACCGACCTTAACGCTCACTCGAGAGCCAGGCAAAAGGTCCGGCCGCGCCCGTGGTGATCGTCCGCGACCTGGTGTCAATTGACATCTCCGATCGTCCAGTGGGATCATCGAACGACCGATGGGTGCAAGCGACCCTGAGGTGATGACGGACGCGGCCGAGAACGGAGAGCGTCTGTCGGGGAACACCCCGCAGCCTGCTCCGGGCTTCGAGGTGAGGGCACCTGCGGATGGCTCCGTGATCGCCTCCTTGCCCACTCAGGGCAGCGAGGACGTGCGCGCCGCAGTCGGACGACTGCGGCGCAATCAGCCGGCGTGGGAGGGGCTCGGACCGAGCGGCCGGGGCCATTGGCTCGGGCGCATGCGTGACTGGTTGTTCGACAACCATGACCGCGTCGCGAGCCTGCTGCAGCGGGAGACCGGAAAGCCGTGGCAGGAGGCCGCCCTCGAGATTCCGACCGCGATTGATGTGATCGAGTACTACCGAAAGCGCGCCAAGGAGTTCCTGGCCGACTCGCATCCGCGCCCGCATAGCCTGCTGACCGCGAGCAAGAGGTTGACGATCACCTGCCGGCCGTACTCGGTCGTGGGCGTCATCTGCCCGTGGAACTTCCCCATTTTGATCGCCCTGGCCGATGCGGCGCCCGCCCTGTTGGCGGGGGCAGCGGTCGCCATCAAGCCATCGGAGCTAACCCCACTCGCCACCCGCGAGATCGTCCGCGGCTGGCGTGAGGACCTGGGCGCTCCGGGAGTGCTCGAGGTCCTAACCGGCACGGCGGCCACCGGCGCCGCGCTGGTTGATGAGGCCGACTACGTCCAGTTCACCGGCTCCACCGACACTGGCAGGAAGATCGCCCAGCGCGCGGCCGAGCAGCTGATCCCATACAGCCTCGAGCTTGGCGGCAAAGACGCGATGATCGTGCTGGCCGACGCCGACCTCGAGCGCGCAGCGAACGGCGCGGTCTGGGGTGGAATGGCCAACTGCGGCCAGGCGTGCACCTCGGTGGAGCGCGTCTACGTCGAGGCTCCGGTGCACGACGAGTTCGTCGCGCTGGTAGCCGAGCGCGTGCGCGGCCTACGCCACGGCGCCGGCCGGCCGAGCTTCGACGCCGACGTCGGAGCACTCTCGAGCGAGTCCCAGCTCGCCATCGTCGAGCGACACGTGTCCGAGGCGCTGGCACAGGGGGCACGTGCACTCGTAGGCGGCCGGCGCGCGGACTTGCCGGGAGCGTGTTTCGAGCCCACCGTGCTCGTGGACGTCGAACAGTCGATGAGCTGCATGCGCGAAGAAACGTTCGGCCCGACGCTGCCAGTCATGAAGGTCAAAGACGTGGAGGAAGCGATTCGGCTCGCGAACGACTCGAGCTACGGGCTGTCGGCCAGCATCTGGACTCGGGACCGCGCCCGGGGCGAGCATCTGGCGCGGCGCCTAGAGGTGGGCGCGGTCAACGTCAACGACATATTCACCAACATCTTCACCTTCCCCGTGCCTCAGGCTGGCTGGAAGGACTCGGGCGTCGGCGCACGCCTCGGTGGCGCGCACGGGATTCGCAAGTACTGCCGCCCGCAGGCGATCACCGCAACCCGGCTGACCCCACGGTCGGAGCTCCCCTGGTACCCCTACACCGCGCGCAAGGGTCGGCTCGCGTTACACCTGACTCGCTTCCTCCTCGCACGCGACTGGCGCCGCCGCCTCGGGCGGCGCCGGCGCTAAGCCGCTCGCTACAGCTGCGCGAGCCGAGCCGAGGTCATTGCCCGCATCGACGAAGCTCCGTACGATCGATCCTGCGATGGCCGAGCCGACGGTCGACGCGGAGGCATTCAACGCGTTTGAGGCGGCGGGCTGGCAGAAACAGGCCGCCGGGTACGACGACTTCTTCGGGCCGATCACCACGCGCCTCATCGAGCCGCTGCTCGACGCCGCGAAGGTTGGTCGCGACACGCGCCTGCTGGACGTCGCCTCTGGTCCCGGATACGTGAGCGCCAAGGCGGCCGAACGCGGGGCAGCGGCCGTCGGCGTGGACGTCGCCGAGGCGATGCTCGCGCTGGCTCGGGAGCTCTACCCGCAACTCGAGTTCCGCTCAGGCGACGCCGAGGCGCTGCCGTTCCCCGACGGGTCCTTCGATGTCGTGGTCGGCAATTTCGTCCTGCTGCACCTCGGCCGACCCGAGCAGGCCGCGGCGGAGTTCGCGCGCGTGCTCGGCCCTGACGGCCGGGTCGCGCTCACGGTCTGGGACGTTCCCGACAGAGCCCGATTCCTGGGCGTGATGCTAGACGCCGTCGCCGCGACGGGAGCCAGCCCGCCGGCCGACATCCCCGTCGGCCCGCCCTTCTTCCGGTTCTCCGACGACGAGGAGTTCGCCCGGCTTCTACGCGCCCAGGGGCTCGAGGACACGGAGGTGAGCACGATCTCGTTCATGCATCACGAGCCCGCGGCGGACACGCTCTGGCGAGGCCTGCTCGGCGGCACGGTGCGGACCTCGGCGCTGATTCTCCGTCAGCCGAACGAGATGCAGCGCGAGATCCGCGCCGCCTTCGACCGCATCGTGCGGCAGTACGAGGCCGGCGGGCAGCTCGAGCTGCCCGTATCGGTCAAGCTTGCCTCGGCCCGCAAGCCCGCCTCGAGCTGACGGGGCCTTCATCCCCAGTTCATCCGGACGCCGGAGGCTCTGTCCGATGGAGCTTGAGCAACATAGGCAGACGGTCACAACGCGGTACGGCCCGACCAGCTACCTCGATGTCGGCACCGGACCACCTGCGCTGTTCGTGCATGGACTGGCCACGAGCGCCTACCTCTGGCGCAACGTCATCCCGCGGCTTGCCGATCGGCACCGCTGCCTGGCGCCGGACCTGCCGCTACACGGCCGCACGCCGGGCGGTCCCGACCAGGACTTCTCGCTGAACGGTCTCGCCGCGTTCTTGGAGGACTTCTGCGCCGCGCTCGAACTGCCGCCGGTGGACCTGGTGGCCAACGACACCGGTGGCGCGGTCGCGCAGGTCTTCGCCGCGCGTCATCCGGAGCGGGTGGCCACGTTGACCCTCACGAACTGCGAGACCCACGACAACCTCCCGCCCAAGGACTTGAAGACGACTGTGCTGCTCGCCCGCCTGCGCCTGCTCGCCCCGCTTGGGCGGATGTTGCTGCGCAACCCCGGGCGTGCCCGGGAGCGTGTCTACGGATCCGGGTTCGAAGACGTGACGAGGCTGCCCGAGGCCGTCGTCGAGGCCTACCTGACCCCGCTGTACGACACCGCGGCGAACGCGCGGCAGTTCCAGCGGTTCTTCCGCACGCTGCGCGCGCAAGACCTGTTGGCCGTCGAGGACGGGCTGACGCGCCTGACGGTCCCCACCCTGATCGTGTGGGGTACCGGCGACCACTTCTTCGAGACGAAGTGGGCGTACTGGCTGCGCGACACCATCCCCGGCGCGCACACCGTGATCGAGCTACCCGGCGCTCGGCTGTTCTTCCCGGACGAGCGAGCCGACGAGCTCGCCGCTGCCCTCACCCGGCACTGGGCGGGCTCACAGCGCGAGCAGATGGCCGGCTGAGCATCACGATTCGCGGATCTTCCAGAACGAGTCCTTCCGGACGAGCCGGCCGTCGTCACCGAAGGTCCACAGGTCGCAGCCGCGAACCTCGATCCGCTCGCCGTCGACGGTCGTGCCGCTGATGGTCCACTCCGAGACTCCGCGGTTGCCGCAGGCGAAGTGGTCGTCGTCGGCATAGTGCACGTCGGGGATCCCCTCGAAGCGGGCGGCCAACCCGCGGCGCACCTCGTCCTTGCCGACGAAGCGGCGGCCCCACGGCTCCGATCCGCGCGGGGATTCGAAGACGCAGTCGTCAGCGAAGTGGGACATGATCGCGTCGAGATCGTGTCGATTGAACGCGTCCAGGACCCGCTTCAGTCCCTCGAGCCGGTGATCGTCGGTCTCCATGGACGGGGATCTTCTTAGACTGCGGCCGTGACTCCAAGCGAGCCGGGCTTTCGAGAGCATCGGGAGGCGCTCGTCCGCGAGCACATGGCGTCGGAGAACGAGCACGACTTCGACACCACGATCGCGACCTTCGGCCATCCGCGCTACGAGCTCGTGCCGACCGGCGACGTCTTCGACGGCGAGGACGAGGTGCGGGCCTACTTCGCGGAAAGCCGCACGGCTTTCCCCGACCAGCGCAACGAGGTGATCTCGCTACGCCATGCCGAGGACGCCGTGATCGTCGAGTTCGACCTTCTGGGGACGCACCTCGGGCGTCTGCGTGCGCTTCCGCCGACCGGTCGCTCGTTTCGCTGCCGCATGACGGCGTACTTCCTGTTCGATGGCGACCGGCTCGTCTGCGAGCGCGTGTACTTCGACCAGCTGACGATCATGCGTCAGCTTGGACTGGCCCACGAGTCGACCTCGCTCGCCGGCCGCCTTTCGACCGTCGTGAGCCATCCGGTCACCCTCGGCCGCAGCGTGGTCAGGAGCCTTCTCTCGCGCTCCTGACGTCGCTCTCTCCCAGTCGTCCGCTCCTGAGTGGAGAGACCTCCAGGTGCCGCATCAGGTCCCAGGGCTCTTCCTCCCGCGTGTCCTCGAACGTGATCGTGGTGTTGTAGAAGACGGCATCCACATCCCGGGCGGCGACTGCGAACTCGAGCCCGTAAGTACCGGGGGCCAGCTCGTTTCGGTCATCACCCTCCGCGAGCGTGACCTGGACGTGCAGCCTGGTCGGTGCGTCCTCTTCATCCGGCATGTACACAGTCGCCACGTCGACGAGTCTGGTTATCCCAGCCGGAAGGTCGACCGTCGGGATTCGTATGTCGGTCCAGAGCAGGGGCCCGCCAGGGACGAGCTCCTTCCGCTTGCGCGGCACCACAACGCGGGTGACGAGCACCTGGACTTCCCGCGCCGTGATCTTGCCGGGTGGGTTCCCGACGCTGAAGCGCAGCCACAACGACCGATGGCCACTGCGAAAAACGGGCGCCCACTCAGGCGAGAACGGGTCTTCACCGAAGCTCATCGCCGGCGCCGGCGTCATCGCCTTCTCGCGCATGACGCGTCGAACCCCGAGCGCGGCGGCCACGATGGCTCCGGCGGCAGCAACAGAACCACCGATCGCCGCAATCCACTCGAGCGCGGACGCCGCGCTGTAGGTCGTCACGAGCTCAGGCTGCGGGTGGCGCCCCCTCTGGAGCCGCCGGCTCAACCGGCGGCGGGGTCTCCGACTGGCTCAACGAGAACGGCGGGTAGCGGTCGGTGACCATGATCAGGGCGTACCCAACGACCCGGTTGTGCCAGCGGATCACCCCTTCGACGAACTCGAAGATGCCCCGTGGGTAGCGCCCGGTGAAGAGGATCGCGAACCAGGCGCCGATCACCATCAGGATCACCACCAGATAGAGAATCGCGAGCACGATGTAGTGCGGGATCGCGAGCAGCCACTTGACCAGCGGCAGCCAGCGGTTGAGGTCGCGCTTGGCATCCGGGTAGGGGAAGTCGAGCCGCACCCACTGGTGCTCGTCCGTCGACGGGTAGCGATCGCTCATCAGCGCGAAATAGGTCCCGACGCGGTTGGTGAACCGAAGCAACTCCAGGTTCCAGTCGAACCACCAGCGCGGATACTTCTCCCGGAACAGGATCATCAACAGCGGCGGTAGGAACAGCAGACCGGTGCCGCCGATGACGATCGTGGGTGCGTCGCCGCTGGTGCTGTAGTCGCCCTGACCCGCGTAGCCGCCGATGCTCGCCAGCACGATCGCGATCGGAATGATCGTGAAGATCCGCAGCGCGGTGGTCAGCCGGTTCAAAGGCCGATCGGGGTACTCAACCGAGAAGCGAACGGGATGATCCTCGTTCATCACGCCTCCTTCGACTCGCTCGGGGCAAATTTCACCACGTGGGTCAGACTGCGAGTGCTCTGGAAGCGTCCGAGAGTTGCCCCCGCCGTTTGGACGACCGGTCTAGCGGACCGTCTCGGCCACGCCGCCGCGCCGAGGATCGCCCCCGCCCGTCAGCTCGCCCGTCTCGGGGTTGCGGGCCACCGCCTGGACGCCGCCGAAGAAGAGGTTCTGCTCGCTCCAGCGGCGCACGCGCCAGCCGCCCGCCTCGAGCCGGTCGAGCGACTCGG
>Ga0081455_10007271_pt1 | contig 11685 bp, 12 predicted proteins | sample TabmetS3T2R1_FD_70207 | JGI IMG/M metagenome (GOLD analysis project Ga0081455, IMG submission 70207) | Tabebuia heterophylla rhizosphere microbial communities from the University of Puerto Rico - S3T2R1 | ecosystem: Host-associated > Plants > Roots > Rhizosphere ...
CTTGGCCACCTTGCCGCCGGCCAGACCGGACGGCGGCTCGGGGCGTGGCTTGTAGTCGGGGGTACGCACGTAGACGGTGCGATCGCCCGGCTTCCATTCGTCCTTCTTGAAGATGAAGGGGCCAGAGCCGATGAACTCGTTGATCTGCTTGGCCGGGTCGGTTTCGGCGATGCGTTTGGGCATCATGAGCGGCGTCGAGCTGCCCGGCTTGGCGAGGGAGTCGATGACCAGGCCGTAGGGCTCCCGCAGGATCAGCCTGAACGTCCTGTCGTTCACCGCTTCGAACCCAGCAACGAAGCTGAGGAGCTTGACGCCGGTCGAATCACGGGCGCCCCAGCGCTTGATCGAGGCGATGCAGTCCTCCGACGTGACCGGCTTGCCGTCATGCCATTTAAGGCCGTCGCGCAAGGTGAAGGTATAGGTGAGCCGGTCGGCGCTGACCTCCCAGGTATCGACCATCTGCGGCTGAGGTTGCAGCTTCTCGTCCATGGCGAACAGCGTGTCCCAGACCATGTAGCCGTGGTTGCGCACGATGTTGGCCGTGGTCCAGATCGGGTCCAGCACCTTCAGATCCGAATGCATGACTGCACGGATCGTCTTGGTTTCAGCAAACGCAGGCGAGCCGACGAAAGCAGCCGCGCAGGCGGCGGCGGCCAGTAGTCGCAGCTTCATGGAGGTCAGCTCTGCCAGCGGGCGGTGGCGCGTTCGCCGGGAGCGACGTCGGCTTCTGACGGCGCCTGCACCTTCTGCATGTGCTCGTAGCGTTGCGCGGCGAACCACAATGCGTAGTCGCCGAACTTGATCGGCGGATACTTCGCCGGCCGCTCGGCCGACTGGCAGGTCGGCAGGCACTCGATGATGGTGTCGTGATTGGGGTCGAAGAAGAACGGCACGGCGTAGCGCAGCTGGCCCGAGACGTTGCGGACGCGATGCGGCGTCGACAGGAAGCGCTCGTTGGTCCAGCGATGCAGGATATCGCCGCCATTGACCACAAAGGCATCCTCGATCCCCGGTGCATCCATCCAGCGACCGTCGGGCAACAGGATCGACAGGCCCTGCACCTTGTTGGGGGGCAGCAGCGTCATGAAGCCGGAATCGGTGTGCGGCACCAGGCTGGCGACAGACTCATCCGAGCCATCAATCACTGGATAGCGCGACATGCGCAGGATCATGTGTGGCTCGCAAAACGGCTCGTCGAAGAAGCGCTCCGGCAGGTCGAGCGCCAATGCATAGAGCCGCACCAGCTTTTTGCAGAGCCCCTCGAGCGTGCTCATGTAGGCCAACATGTTCCGGCGGAATCCGGGCAGATCACCCTCCTTCGGCCACTTGTTCATGGCGTGGAAGCGGCGGTTGGACAAAACGTCGGGATCCTCAGGCAGGCGCTCGCGGCGCAGGAAGTAGGCTTCGTTCTGGCTCGGCTTCTTGCCTTGCGCGGCGGCATTGGGCGGTGTCTTCTGCGCAATCGGCATGTAGCCGATATTGTGCTCGTCGACCTTGAGCGCGAGCTTCTGCTCGATGGGCTGGGCATGGAAGCGAGCGGCTTCGGCATAGGCGGTATCGATCAGCGCCTGCGGCACGCCATGGCCGGCGAGATAATAGAAGCCGACAGTTTCGAAGGCGAAGCGAAGCTGTGCCGCCGCTCGCTCGGCCGCACCCGGTTTGCCAGCGAGGAAGGCGGATACGTCGACCAGCGGAATCTCGCCGCCGATCATGGTCGGCGGTGCAACGGTCGCGGCAAGATTCGTCTGCGGCTGCATCTCGTGGCCCTCGGCGGTGACTCGTCGCATTATGCGCTGCTACGACGCAGCAATAAATGCGCCAGCGATGAACCGCTTGCAGGAATGCCATGCGCGGCGTCGAGCGCTACAATCAAAGGCGTGAGACTGCGACTGGAGATAGGGCTGCTGGCGATCATCGCGGTGCTGCGGGCCCCTGCCGTGCGTGCCGACGTCGACAGCGAGCACATGTTCGGCTTCACCGAGGGCACCGACATTGGCACGCCCTTTCAAGCCGAGGGCGAGATCGAGATGGTCGGACGTGCGGGACGCACGGCTGGCAGCTACAGCGCCGTGTCCGCGACCGCCTCTCTCAAATACCCATTGAGCCAGTCGTTCCGCCTGGCTCCCTCGATCACTTTCACTCGATTCGACATTTCAGGCGTTCCCGATTTCGAGAATCGCAACGCAATTGCGTTCGAGCGCCTGGCACTCGAGTTCAGGTGGCGACCGTTCGATCGCGAGACGTCCTTGTTCGGCCTGACATTCGTGGCGACGCCTTTTGTCGGTTTCGTCGATGCAGTGACCGGAGCGCCCGGGGACAGCTGGGGCGGTAACTTCATTGCGGCCGTCGATCGCGCGCTGATCCCCGATCGGCTGTTTGCCGCGCTCAATCTTTCCTACGGGCTCGGACGGACGCGAGATTATGCCAGTGGCCTGATCATCGACGGATCCGGGCTAGGATTGAATGCGGCCGCCACGGCGCGTGTGCTGGACTGGCTCTATCTCGGTGGGGAAGTCCGCTATCTGCGCGCCTTTGACGGGTTGGCTTTCGACAATCTTGCTGGCCAGGCTCTCTATCTCGGTCCGACGTTCTACATTGCCCTGGGGCAAGGAGCCTCTCTCTCGGGCGCGTGGAACATCCAGGCCTGGGGGCAGACCACGGGCCTCGATGCCGGGCTTGATCTCGTTCTCTTCGAGCGACAGATGTTCAAGCTCCGGCTGGCGATCGATCTATAGCGATGCGGTCAGCGGAAAGTGGGATCGATTTGGGCCCAGCGATTCTGCTGCTCGCTGAACACCACCGGGAAGAGCTCGCGGAACAGCCGCTCGATGCGCGGATCGGTCGGGCCTGTGGCGTCGGTCCACGCCGTGGTCTGGGACATCGCCTGGTCATTCCTGCAATAGATGGCATAGACATAGAAACGGCCCGGCGTGCCTGGCTGAAAGCGCGGCGGGGCCCCGGCGCAGACCGGATCGCTGTTGAGGTTGTTGGCCGGATCGAATACCAGCACCAGCCGATAGTCGGGCCGCGGCGGCGGTAAGGGCTTGTCGTAGGTGAAGGTGAGAGCCGGCCGCGGCTTGGCCGCCTGCATCGCGGGCAGGAGGTCGCGTGCCACGATCGCCGAGTCGATGCCGGGAAAGGCGTTGCCCAGCAGCACGACCTGGAAGCGCTTTCCATCCGTGGCGGCAAAGAACTCGCGATAGTCGTATTGCGGCGCGTAGTAGTAGCCGCCGATGACGGCGGCGAGGCACGCGGCCGGCGCTCCGAGCAGCGCAAGCAGCACGGCCGAAAGCTCGCGGGCAAGACGCATGATGACAGACCTCCTGAAGCAACGACAAAGCTGGGGCCGGGCCTTGGGACGGTACAAATCAAGTCTGCGCGATGCGGCATCAACGTTTCGCGTTCAGTGCGTTCTGTGCCAATAGATGACGATCAGAGATTCGGAGGAAGCTCATGGCATCGCCGCTTTTCGACCTCACCGGCAAGGTCGCCATCGTCACCGGCTCGAGCAAAGGGATCGGCAAGTCGATTGCCCTGCATCTGGCGCTGCAGGGGGCCAAGGTCGTGGTGTCGAGCCGCAAGGTGCCGGCCTGCGAGGAGGCGGCGGCCGAGATCAGGAAGGCAGGCGGCGAGGCGATCGTCATTCCCTGCAACATCTCGGACAAGGCGCAGTGCGAGAAGCTGGTAACCGAGACGCGCCGGCAGCTCGGCCCGATCGACGTGCTGGTCTGCAATGCCGCGTCGAACCCGTACTACGGGCCGACCGAGAAGATGCCGGACGAAGTGTTCATGAAGATCATGCAGAACAACATCCTGAGCAACATCTGGCTGATCACGATGTGCCTGCCCGACATGCGCGCCAAGAAGGACGGCTCGATCATCATCGTCTCGTCGATCGGCGGCGTGCGGGCCAGCTCGGTCATCGGCGCCTACTGCATCTCGAAGGCGGCCGACATGCAGCTCGCGCGCAACCTCGCGGCCGAGCTGGGCCCTGACAATATCCGCATCAATACCATCGCGCCTGGCCTGGTGAAGACCGACTTTGCGAAAGCGCTGTGGGACGATCCAGAGTATCTCGGCAAGCGGCTCGAGGGCGCGCCGCTGCGCCGCATCGGGGAGCCCGATGACATCGGCGGCATCGCGGTCATGCTGGCGGGCAAGGCCGGCGCCTTCATCACCGGGCAGACGATCATTGCCGATGCGGGCGTGACGATCGGCGGGTAGCGCCATGAGCCTGTACCAGGTCCAGAATCTCATCTACCAGCTGAACCGTGACCCGCACACGCGCGAGCGCTACGCGGCCGAGCGTGACGCGGTGCTGGCGGAGCATGAGCTCACCGACGAGGAGCGGCAGGCTTTGGTCGAGCCCGATATCGGGCTGGTGTACGTGCGGGGCGTGAGGTGCGCCAGGCGCTGGAGAGGGCGCTCTACCGCATGGGCGACGACATTCGTGCGACCCGACCCGATGTGCTGATCGTGGTAGCGGCAGTTCTCCAACTTCTTCATGAACAAGATGCCGGCCTTCGCCATAGGCATGGCCGACCCCTACGAAGGTCCGATCGAGGACCTTCCTTTCTTAAGATCAAGCGGAATGGAAATTCGATCACGGCATCTCCGTGCCGCTGCATTTCCTGACTCCAGATTGCAACCTGCCGATCGTGCCGGCCAACATCAAGCTGCCAGGGACCGCCGCGCACGCCCTTGAAGCGGGCCTGGGCCTTCAGCGAGGCGCTGCGGGATGCCGCCGACGCCGTGCCCGAACGTGTCGCCCTGGTCGCCACCGGCGGCATCTCGCATTGGCCGGCGACGCCGGATTCAGGAAAGATCAACAGGCTTGGGACCGAGACTTCCTGGCGCGCTGGCCGGCCAACGATCGCGCAGCGTTCTTGCCGTACACCGATGCCGAGATCTATCGCGACGGCGGCCAGGGCGGCTTCGAATCCGCACCTTCATTGCCGCGGCAGCGGCGGCAAAGGGCGGCAAGGGCACCATCGACTGTTGCGAGCCGATCCCGATTTTCGCCGTGAGCTGCACAACGGCGCGGATGGCGCTGGTCACGGCGTGAGCACTGTCATCTTGAACGGCCCGCTGTTGGCAGCGGCGTGAGCGACCGCGTCGTTGACATGGTCGAGGTCGAATGTCTTCACCTCGAAATGATCCAGTCGCAGCAGGCCGGCGCGAATCAGGCCGACGAGATGGATGGTTGCCTCGCGCGGGTACATCCATTGACCACGGACGGTGATGCAGTTGCGCATCAGCCAGGGATAGGGGAGCGCCATGCCCTCGCCACCCAGCATGCCGACGCCACCCATCAGCACGATCCGGCCATAGGGCCGCACTGTCATGGCAGCGGCGCGGACCACGGTCGCGGAGACAGAGGGTGGCATCAGGTCGAGCACGCAATCGATCGGGCAGGGTGCCGCCTGCAGCATGCGTTTGCGGTCCTCGTCCTCGTTGCCGGTGAGCGTCACGGGGCGAAGACGATCGCCGAAACGACGGGCAAGGTCATCGAGCACCGTCTCATTGCGGCCTGGGGCGATGACGCAGCGTGCGCCTATGGCGAGAGCGACGGCGACGCCGGCGCTGCCGAAATTGCCGGTGGCGCCGCTCACCAGCACCGTCTCGCCCGGCTGCAGGCCCACCGAGAGAAAACCGCCATAAGGCACGAGCAGCGTGCCAAGGGCGCACCAGGACATCGCCTCAGCCTGGTTCAGCTGGCCGATGCGAATGGCGTTCTCGGTTGGCACGATCATCTGCTCGGCCCATGAGCCATGCGAGAAATGCTTCTGGAGGCGGAGGCCGCCTTCAGTGCCCGCGCTCCAGCCTTGCAGCAGGATGTCCGGCGCAAGGGCGTCGTCGCGCGAGCGCACGGTGGGATCACAGAAGACCCAATCGCCGACCGATAGATGCGTGGCGTCAGGGCCCACGGCACCCACGCGGGCGATCGCACCAGGTCCAGGCACCAGGGGCAGGTCGATCAGGTACTTGCGGGCGCCGCTGAAGACTTCGTTGGCGTAGGAAAGAACGCGGGTCGCGACGACATCGACCAGCACCTCTCCGGTACCGAGGATCGGGTCAGGCAGGCTCTCGACGGTGAGGGGCGAGCCGAATGCCTTCAGGATTGCAGCTTTCACGGGGGCACCTTTTGTGTTGGATGCACCATTTTCACCGGCTTTGTTTCTGACATTCAGGCCTGGTATTATCCTGGGATTCAAAATCCCTCCTTGGTGATCGGGTGGCGATGGCGGATCCAAGTCGAAGCGAGCTCGGCGATTTTCTGCGGTCTCGCCGAGAAAGATTGAGCCCCAAGAGTGTCGGTCTTCCTGGCGGCCGGCGGCGCCGAACGCCTGGCCTGCGGCGAGAAGAGGTCGCCGAGCTCGCCGGCATTGGTGTCGATTGGTATGTCCGGCTGGAGCAGGGCCGGCCGGTCAGCCCTTCGGTCACGACGGTCGATGCGCTCGCCCGTGCATTGCGGCTTAGCAAGGCCGAGCATGCTCATCTGCGGGCACTGACCCACACCGCCGATCGCCGCACCTTCGTGCGCGAGAAGGTCCCTGACACGCTGAAGCGCCTGGTCGAAGGGCTGAGCCAACCAGCCTACATCACCGGCCGGCGATGGGATGTCCTGGTCTGGAACAAGGCTGCTGAGGAGATCTTCGCTTTCGGCCGGCTGCCGGAGGAGGATCGCAACACCCTCATCTGCGTGCTGACGAATCCGCAGACGCGCCGGCTCTTCGGCACGGATTGGGCCGACGAGGCCAAGCGCATGGTGGCGCAGTTCCGCGCCACGCACGATCTCTGGGCCGGCGATCCGGCTTTCGTCGATCTGCTCCGACGCCTGCGGCAAGGCTGCCCCGAATTCTCAAGCTGGTGGCGGACACACGATATCGGCAGCGTAAGGGCCGGCCAGAAACTGGTGCGCCATCCCAAGAAGGGATTGCTGCCTTTCGAGCACGCGAGCTTTCAGGCCAACGACGATCCGGCTCTGAAGCTCATCATCTATACGCTGGTCAGATAGGCGCTGATAGATAAAGCGCCGATCAGGCCTTCTTCCGGAAGGTCACCACCAGCACGTCGCGATAGGCCGGCTGGGAAGGGTTCTCCGGCTCGACCGGCGTTACGCCATGGTAGCAGCGTGCATCGTCGACCAGAGCGGCGTCGAGTGGATCGGTGAGCGTGAAGCTGCCGAGCGCCCGCTTGTCGAGATCGTGCACCGTGGTCGTGCCGCTTCGGATGTTGCGGCGATTGACGAGCAGCACCAGCACATAGTCGACGCCGTCGCGATGCATGCCCTCGGGCGTCGGCTTGCCGTGCTCGCCGGTGCGTGCCTCGATGCGGAACTGGTGGACCTCGATGTGCCAACGCGCCGTCTCGGGCGCCAGCCGGCCGAACAAGGAACGACAATATTCCAGGATCGTGCGCAAGGAGGCGCCGTTGCCGATCTCCTCGGTGACCGGCTTGAACCAGCGCTCGATGCCGCCGTTCAGTGGGTTGTAGTTGATCGCCTGGAAGTGCGGTTGATGGGGACTGCGCTCGATGGGGCCCTGTTTCCCTGCAGCGTAGACCCCGAAGCGCCGTCGACGATAGCGGCCGCCGTCGGCCATATAAGTATCGACCTCGAGATCGTTCCAGCTGTCGGCGAATTGCGGCCAGTCGCTCAGCGTCCCGAAACGCGACAACGCATTGCGCATGTCGGAGGCTTCAACGAAGGCATAGCCTGCCCGGGCGATCGTGTTGCGGATGCCTGTCGCGTTCTGCAGGCCGGTTCCAATTTCGCTCATGTCAAAAAGTGTAACACTGCGAGGCCATCATGGAGTATGCGGCCTACATGAAGGTTTCTAAGGTTGGCGCGCGCTTTGCATTTTTGGCGGCCGACCAAGCCACTCCGGAGAAAGTCATGTTGCGCCGCCATATCCTTGCCGCCACCGCTGCCTCGCTGGCGGCACCTGCCATCGTTTCGCGCGCAGCGCTTGGCCAAAATCTGCGCAAGGTGAAGATGGGCTCGGCCTTCACCACGACGACCAATGCCGCCTTCCTGATGCCGGCGCTGCTGAAGCCGGAAGGCATCGATCTCGAGCTGGTCATGTTCCCCTCCTTGGTCCAGCGCATGCAGGCGGTGGCTTCCGGCGACGTCGATATCGGCAATGGCGGTCTTTCGGCGACAATGCAGGTGGCGACAAAGGGGTTCCCCATGCAGGTTCTGGCCAACGGCTGCGACGGCGGCTGGATGGTGCTGGCCCAGCCTTCGATCAAGAGCTTCCAGGATCTCAAGGGCAAGAAGATCGCGGTCCAGAACGGTTCGATCGGACTGGTCTCGCTGAACTGGAAGCTGAAGCAGGAAGGCGTCTACGGCCAGGTCGAGATGGCCTTCATGGACAACCAGGACCAGCCGATTCCGCTGATGCGCGGCGACGTTGCTGCGATCTGCTGCTTCGAGCCCTATGCCGCGCTCGCTGAGCTGAACGGCTGGGGCAAGCGCCTGTGGGTCCCCTATGACTCACCCATGGGAAAGACCAACCTGGGTTTCGTGGCCTCGGTAAGCTTCGTAAAGAAGGACCCAGAGCTCACCAAGAAGATGGTCCAGGCGCACGTCAAGGCCACCAAGGAGATGGCGAGCAATCCCTCGATCGCCATCGAGACCACCATGAAGCAGTTCAAGATGAGCAAGGAAGTGGCCGAGCTTTCGACCAAGAACCTGTTCTTCAGCGCCGATTCCGGGCCGACCTTCGTCAGCGGGCTGAAGGCGCTCGCCAAGATGATGATCGACGACAAGATGCTCGAGAAGGAGCCGAACTGGGACGAGTTCCTCAATCTCGGCTACGTCTGATGCAGCTTCGTCGGGCGCTGGGGCTGCTGCCCCTGGCGCTGCTGCTGGTGGCCTGGCAGGCGGCTGTTGTCGCCAAGGTCTACCCGGCGGTCCTGCTGCCATCGCCGGAGAAGGTGGCGATGGTCTTCGTCGACGACTGGGACACCGTCGCCGGCCACGCACTGGCGAGCATCGGCCGGGTCGTGACCGGGATCTCGCTGGCCTTCCTGTTCGCCGTGCCGCTCGGGCTGATGATCGGCCGCTACCGGCTGCTCGACACCATGACCGACTGGTCGATCCAGATCTTCCGCTCGATCCCGCCGATCGCGCTGATCCCCCTGGCGCTCCTGTTCCTCGGCATCGGCGACAAGCCGGCCATCGCGCTGATCTTCCTGGCCGGTACCTGGCCGCTGCTGATCAACACCATCTTCGGCGTGCGCAACATCGAGCGCACCTTGATCAAGGTGGCGCGTGCGGCACGCGCCAGCGAGCTCCTCGTGATGAAGGACATCATCCTGCCGGCGGCGCTGCCGGCCATCTTCACCGGCCTCAGGCTTGCCGTTGGCGGCGGCTGGCTGACCGTGGTGACGGCCGAGATGATCGCGGTGAAGTCCGGGCTGGGCTACATGATCCTCAATGCCCAGCTTACCTTCCGTTCCGACTTGATCATCGCCGGCATCATCGTCATCGGCGCCATCGGGCTTTTGGCCGACCAGGCGGTGCGCCTGGTACGCGCACGGGTCTGTCGCTGGCAGGAGGGCCTGACGGCCGCGCCCGAATGAGCAAGTTCATCGAATGCGTCAGCGTCGGAAAGACCTATCCCGGCAAGACGGAATCCGTGGAGGCCCTGCGCGGCATCGACATCGCCTGCGACGAAGGTGACTTCGTCTGCCTGCTGGGGCGCTCTGGCTGCGGCAAGTCTACCCTGCTGCAGATCGTGGCGGGGCTGGAGCGTGCCAGCGAAGGCCAGATCGTGGTGGCCAATCGTGAGCTCGACGGACCATCGCCGGATGCCGCCATCGTGTTCCAGGACCACGGCCTGTTTCCCTGGATGACCGTGCAGCGCAATGTCGAGTTCAACATGAAGGCGCGCGGCACGCGGGCGGCCGAACGCGCCGAGACGGCGCGGCGCTTCCTGGAGATGACTGGCCTGACAGGCTTCGCCGACCGCTATCCCCACGAGCTGTCGGGCGGCATGCGCCAGCGGGTCGGGATCGCGCGCGCCCTTACCACAGGTCCCAAGGCGCTCTTGATGGACGAGCCGTTCGGCGCGCTGGATGCACAGACCCGCAGCAAGCTGCAGGATGAGCTTCTGCAGATCTGGGAGAAGCAGCGCACGACGGTGTTGTTCGTGACCCACTCGATCGACGAAGCCTTGTTGCTGGCCGACCGCGTGCTTGTCTTCACCCCTCGGCCCGGCCGCATCGCGGCTGACATCAAGGTGGACCTGCCGCGGCCGCGCGCGCCACAATCGCCGGCATTCATGGCTCTGGCGGCCGAGCTGCGCGGCCTGATCGGCGCCGATCGCGACTTCGACTGAAACGGGGGAAACAAATGCCGTTCGCCACGACCGATGACGGGGTGAAGCTCCATTTCGAGGAGACTGGTGCGGGCGCGCCTATCGTCTTCGTGCACGAATTCGCCGCCGACCATCGTTCCTGGGAAATCCAGATGCGCCACTTCGGCCAGCGCTATCGCTGCATCACCTACGGAGCGCGCGGCTATCCGCCGTCAGACGTTCCGGAGAAGCCCGAGAGCTATTCACAGAACCGTGCCACCGACGACATCCTGGCGGTGATGGACCATCTCAAGATCGACAAGGCTCACGTCGTCGGCCTGTCGATGGGCGGCTTCGCGACGCTGCACTTCGGCTTTCGCCATCCGACGCGGGCGCTGTCATTGGTCGTGGCGGGCGTTGGCTATGGCGCGGAGAGGGACCAGCAGGCCAAGTTCAAGGGTGAGGTCGAGGTGGTCGCGAAGGCGCTCCTGACCGAGGGCATGGAAAAGTTCGCCGAGAAGTATGCCTATGGGCCCACGCGTGTGCAGTTCGAGAACAAGGATCCGCGTGGCTTCGCCCAGTTCAAGAAGGAGCTGGGCGAGCATTCGGCGCTCGGTTCGGCCAACACGCAGGTCGGTGTGCAGGGGCAGCGGCCCTCGCTCTACGACCTGCTGGACAAGATGCGGGCGCTCGCCGTGCCGACCTTGATCCTGACCGGCGACGAGGACTGGCCCTGCCTCGCGCCGTCGGTATTGATGAAGCGCGAGATCCCGTCGGCGGCACTGGCGGTGATGCCCAACTGCGGCCACACCATCAACCTCGAGGACCCCGACCTCTTCAACCGCATCGTCGGCAATTTCATTGCCCAGGTGGAAGCTGGCCGCTGGCCCAAGCGCGACCCGCGCGCGGTGAGCGCGTCGATCACGGGGATGCGCTAGTTAAGCGGTTACGCGGTCAGGCCGCCGTCGCAGACGAATTCCGAGCCGGTCGAGAAGCTCGATTCGTCCGACAGCAGGAACAGGATCATGTTGGCGACCTCCTCGGCGTGCCCGAGGCGACCGAGCGGGTGCAGCTCCTCGAGCCACTGGCGACCGCTCATGTTGCCGATGGTGTCGGCCAGGCGAGGGGCGATCATCGGCGTGTCGATGTAGCCTGGATGCACCGAGTTGCAGCGGATGTTGTACTTCATCTGCGCGCAATGCAGTGCCACGTGCTTGGTCAGCAGCCGCACGGCGCCCTTGCTGGCGCAATAGGCCATGGCATAGGAGGCGCCGCGCAAGCCCAGCACCGAGGAGATGTTGACGATCGAGCCGCCGCCCGACGCCTTCATGGCGGCGATCGCGGCCTTGCAGCCGAGGAACGTCCCAAGGGAGTTGACGTC
>Ga0081455_10005215_pt2 | contig 11684 bp, 14 predicted proteins | sample TabmetS3T2R1_FD_70207 | JGI IMG/M metagenome (GOLD analysis project Ga0081455, IMG submission 70207) | Tabebuia heterophylla rhizosphere microbial communities from the University of Puerto Rico - S3T2R1 | ecosystem: Host-associated > Plants > Roots > Rhizosphere ...
ATGGGCCAAGACCAAGAAGAAGCTCGGCGCGTGAGCACAGCGGGCGGAGTGTTTGTCGTTTTCGAGGGCGGAGACGGGGTTGGCAAGACCACCCAAGTTGATCGGCTCTGCGCGTGGTTGGCTGACGAAGGGCATGAGGCACTGAAGACATTCGAACCTGGCGATACCACCGTCGGAGCAATGATCCGGCAGATCGTTCTGGACCCGGCAACCGGCGAAATGTCACCCCGGGCGGAGGCATTGCTGTACGCGGCCGACAAGGCACAGCACATCTTCTCGGTGGTGCGGCCCGCCCTGGAGCGAGGTGCAGTGGTGGTGTGCGACCGATATGTCGACTCGATGCTCGCATACCAGGGCGCTGGCCGGATATTGGAGCCGGCCGAGGTGGAGCACATTGCCCACTGGGCAACAGAGGACTTGCGCCCTGATCTCACGGTCGTGCTAGACGCCGAGCTCAGGGTGACTGTGAACGCCAAGCGCGAGAAGGATCGATTGGAATCCGCCGGCGAGGTGTTTCACGAACGCACGCGGCAGTTCTTCCTCAAGCTGGCACAACGCGACCCCGAGCACTACCTCGTGCTGGACGCGCGCGCGTCACGAGAGGACATTGCCTCTCACGTCGCAGCTCGGGTCGCTGGCCTCTTGGGTCAGTCAGCCTATCGATCGGGAAACTGACGTGAGCCGCTGGACAGACAAATGTGTCCTGAGCCTGTCGAAGGGCTCAACTTGCGCACCGCGTCGGTGGCGGATGGCACAGTTGGACCCGTGACCGCCTCCACCACTGGGCTCGCTGCCGCCAGCCTGACTGTCGGAGGTGTGTGGGCCGAGCTGATCGGCCAAGACGCGGCCGTCGCGACCCTGCAGCGAGCGGTGTCAGGCGAGCCACATGCGATGAGTCATGCTTGGTTGTTCACCGGCCCGCCCGGATCGGGACGGTCTAATGCAGCCCGGGCCTTTGCCGCGGCGCTGCAGTGCAGCTCGGGCGGTTGCGGGCAGTGCAGCGCCTGCCGAACGTCGCTGTCCGGTGCGCACCCCGACGTCACGCTCGTGCGCACCGAACTGCTGTCCATCGGCGTCGACGAGGTGCGGGAGCTGGTACGCCGGTCCGCGATGAGCCCGACTCTGGGACGGTGGCAGGTCATTGTGATCGAGGACGCGGATCGCATCACCGAGCGCGGCGCCGATGCTCTGCTGAAGAGCATCGAGGAGCCGGCTCCCCGAACGGTGTGGATCTTGTGCGCTCCGACTGTTGACGATGTGGTGGCGACCATTCGATCCCGGTGCCGACTCCTGACGTTGCAGACGCCGAGCATTCCAGCGGTGGGCCGGTTGCTCGAGAGCCGCGATGGGATCGCATCGGAGTTGGCGGCGTACGCTGCGCGGGTCTCGCAGGGACACATTGGCCGAGCGCGTGTGCTTGCTCGCGACGAGGGTGCGCGACAACGGCGGCAACAGGTCTTGCAGATCCCTTTCCAATTGCATGGGCTAGGCGCCTGCCTTTCGGCGGCGGCTCAAGTGGTGGAGGCTTCTACGACTGAGGCAGCCGAGGCGACCAGCGAGCTGGACGCGAGCGAGCGGTCGGCACTGGAAGAGGCGTTGGGATTCGGCACCAAAGGGGCCAAGCCGCGCCAGGCCCAGGCTGCGATCAAGGAGCTGGAGGAACAGCAGCGGGCTCGCACCAAGCGCTTCCAACGGGATGCGATTGATCGAACACTGACTGAGCTGACCGGTTTCTATCGCGATGTGCTGAGCGTTCAGACCGGCTCGGGGGCGCCGCTGATCAATGAGGATCTGAAGCCTCAGATTGCGGTGCTGGCTCGAAAGTCAACCGCCGAATCGACACTGCATCGGATCGATGCCTTGCTGGCGTGCCGCACGGCGCTGGAAGGAAACGTTCCGCCGCTCCTCGCGGTCGAGGCCGCGTTGATCGGTCTGGTCGAGGGCTGACGCCTGGGAGGGAGTTGGAGCCACCAGGCAAACTGTGGGCGCGCAGCATACTCGGTTTTCTGTCGAAATGTTCGGGGTTCATTTTCTGCGAGTTCTTTAGTAATCTGGGCGCCACAGGTTGCCGGAGGGGACGAACCCCCGAGCGTCCTCTCCGACAACCTTCCAGGTCTGGCTATCAAGCCAGACCTTCTTTGATTTCGGGCCAGGTTCGGCCCGCCTGTGGCGCTGCGCCTCTAGGTGCTCAAAGGTCACAAATTGGTATCGCAAAGTGTTGCGTTGCCAAGAAGGTTGGCTTTACGGTGGAAAGCGGCTCGTTTCCGTTTCGTTATCAAGCGGGCGGGGGCGGAACGCCAGGGGGAAGGACTCACAGGCATCCGATGTGCCTGCTGAGATCGCGCGTCCGTCTGCCGAACTCTGCTGGACGGCGCCTTGCCGGGAGCGTCCCGGGCGAAGCGGAGGTGGAGGAACCAGCGGTTCTCTCTCACACCAGGGGATTGAGAGAGAGTCCCGGGAAGCGCTCACCGCGGTGTATTTCTCGCACCGCGTGAGCGCCGGGCTCGATAGGGCCCCGAACCTGGTCCTCCACAGGCGCACTCGGGGAAGGATTCGATTCCTACGCTGACATCCACCATCATCAAGCGCGCCGTTGGCGTGAGCGCCACGCTTGCTCTGTCCTGCGGGATGGGGCTCGCGGGCGCGGCACCTGCCGAGGCAGCGACGACGAGCGTCTGGGACCGCGTCGCCAAGTGCGAGAGCGGTGGCAACTGGAAGATCAACACCGGCAATGGTTACTACGGTGGCGTGCAGTTCGCTGCAAGCACTTGGAAGGCGTACGGCGGGAGGACGTACGCCATCCTGGCCCACCAAGCAACCAAGGCGGAACAGATCGCGATCGCACGTCGGGTGCTAGCAGGCCAGGGTCCGGGTGCCTGGCCGACCTGCGGCCGGCGTGCGGGACTGACCAAGTCGAACGGCAGAGCAGATAGCAACGCGACGCCGACGACCAACCCTGGAGCGTCCGAAACAAGCAAGGTAAGCGACTCGAAGAAGAAGATCGCCAAGAAGGCGGCTCCAAAGAAGTACAGTGCAAATGCCAGTAACAAGACCATTCACGTGAAGCGTGGCGATACACTTCGCAAGATCGCTAAGCGATATCACGTGAACGGCGGCTGGAAAGCCTTGTGGAAGCTCAACAAGAAGACGATCAAGAACCCGAACTTGATCTACATCGGCCAGACAATCAAGATCAAATAGATCTGACTGGCGCGGGTGGGACCCTGCCCCCCAGTATGCCCACCCGTGGAAGCCCGGCAGACCCGCATCTGCCGGGCTTCCGGTTCTCTATCGGCAACCCGAAAAGGTCAGGGCGCAAAAAGCCCAGCTCGGCTTAGGCTTTGTCCATGGGGAGGGTCATGGCCGTGTCGTTCGAACGGTACGGCCGGCTGTATTACCTCGATCCAGGCGACGCCGAGTACAGCGTCGGTGATCGAGTCCTGGTGCCGACCGACTCTGGTCCAGAGGTCGCGGAATGCGTGTGGGCGCCAGAGTGGGTGGAGGATGACGGATTCGAAGAGTTGCCGGTCTGTGCCGGCTTGGCTGCTCCTGAGCACCTCGAGCGGGATGCCGCAAATCGTCGGCGGCGCGCCGAGGCCAAGCTGGTCGCCAAGAGGTTGATCAAGAAAAATGAACTACCGATGAAGGTTGTCGCGGTCGACTTCATCGATTCGGGTATCGACTTCGATCAGCTTGTCGTCATCTACTTCACTGCCCCGCATCGGGTTGACTTCCGGGCCTTGGTGAGCGACCTGGCCCGAAGCCTTCAAGCGCGTATCGATCTGCGGCAAATCGGGTCGCGTGATGCCGCGCGGCTGGTCGGTGGCCTCGGCAACTGCGGCCGCGATCTGTGTTGCGCCACGTTCCTGAAGGACTTCGAACCAGTCAGCCTCCGGATGGCCAAGGTGCAAGATCTTCCACCGAACCCCTTGAAGATTTCGGGCGCCTGCGGACGGCTGATGTGTTGCCTGAAGTACGAGCATCCGCTGTACAGCGAGTTCGCACGGACTGCGCCGGCAATGGGGGAGAAGGTTGCCCTAGAGGACGGCGATGGTGTGGTGGTCGGGCACCGGGTGCCGGCCGACTCGGTCGTCATTCGGATGAGCGCCAGCGGGGCCACGAAGACTTGCTCGCTCGCCGCGGCCTGCGGTGCTCGCCAGCTCTACGCTTCGCGCGAAGCTCCGGCGCAGGTGCCGGCTCCACCGCGGAAGGCACGGGTTCGCCGTCGCCGCTCCGATGCTGAGGAAGACTGACTGCTCACAAGGCCCGCCTCCTTCCGCTGTGCGGTTGGTGATCTTGAGATGGAGCTCGCGCCTGCCTGCGGCGTACCCTCTTCATATGTCCGCCCACCGCCTGCGCAGCTTGGGCGTTTTGGTGGCGTTGCTCAGCGTGCTGGCGGCGTGTTCGAACGATCCGCAGACTGCACCAGGTCAGCAGTCGTCGGTGGCCTCACCGTCCGCGACCACGACCCCGACCCCCGAGGTGCCAAAGGACGGGCGGCCACTTCAGCCCATCCCGGATGTCCAACCAGAGGGCTTCACCGAGCCACCGCCAGGCGCCGGACTGGCGCGCTATCAGAGGCAGCGGCTCGATTGGAAGCCGTGCGGTCACGGGCTCTCGTGCACCACCATGCTGGCGCCGCTGGACTACGCCGACCCTGACGGGACGGCCATCACGCTTGCGGTTGCGAAGCGCCCGGCTGCGAGCGACAGACGACTCGGCAGCCTAATCATCAATCCTGGGGGTCCCGGCGGCTCGGGGGTGGGTTACGTCGGCTACTTCAACGCGGCGGGACTTGAAAGCTACGACATCGTCGGCTGGGACCCGCGAGGGGTTGGCCGTTCGACGCCGGTGGTCTGCTACGGCGCGTCCGATCTTGATCGCTATTTCTCGATGGACAGCTCGCCCGATGATCCCGGGGAAAAGCAAGCAAGGATCGACGAACAGATCAAGTTCGGCCAATCCTGTCTCAGCAAGTCTGGAGCGCTGCTGGAACACATCTCAACCATGGATACCGTACGCGATCTTGATCTGCTGCGTGGCCTCGTGGGTGACTCCAAGATCAACTATTTCGGGTCGTCGTACGGCACCAGGATCGGTGCGCTCTATGCCGAACTCTTCCCGCAGCGAGTTGGCCGGATGGTTCTCGATGGTGCGGTCAATATCAATTCCAAGTCCAAGATCAATCAAGTGGAAGGCTTCGAGCGGGCGCTTCACCATTTCGCGGCGTGGTGTGCAGACGAGGGTTGCCGGCTTGGCGTTCAGCAGGATGACGTGCTGTCCAAGATCAAGGAGTTTCTTGATCGGCTCGATCAGCAGCCGCTGGCAGGGGATGGCGGGCGTACCCTGAGCCAGCAGCAGGGCGTCGAGGCGGTTTTCTACGCCATGTACGGCGGAAGGAATAGCTGGCCCGAGCTGCGTGATGCGCTCACCGCAGCAATTTTCGATGGGGATAGCAGCGGAATGCTGAAGCTGGCCGACGCCTCGGATCGACGTGATCGCGATGGCAGCTATGGGCAGCTCATGTACGCATTTCCGGCCATTCGCTGCCTCGACAGCCGGGGCGACAGCGTGCGCGCGGCCGAGAAGAAGCTTGCTGAGGAGTCCCGGCGTGCATCCGTCTTGGGCCGGCTGAACGGTCCCGATCTTGTCTGTCCCTTGTGGCCGGTCAAGCCCGCGCCCAAGCAGCCCGCGGTGGACGCGAACGGAGCTCCACCGATCCTGGTCATCGGCACTACGGGCGATCCTGCGACGCCGTACGAGTATGCGATGGCTATGGCGAGCGAGCTGAGTTCGGGTGTGCTGGTGACGTTCAATGGCGAAGGCCACCTGGCGTACGGGCAAAGTAGTTGCGTCAAGTCTCTGGCCGATGGATATCTGGTCCGCGGTCAGGTGCCGCGGGATGGGACTCGGTGCTGATCAAGCCAGTCCCGTTTGGACTTCGCGATGTGTTATGCCGGTCGATATAGTTGGCGATCGTGCCGAGCCGAGGCTCGGCAGGAAGCACCAGCCGCCTTAGCTCAGCCGGCAGAGCGACGCACTCGTAATGCGTAGGTCATCGGTTCGATTCCGATAGGCGGCTCCAGTCGTTATCCCTAGTCAACGCCGACTTTTTGCCGAGGCGCCACGTTCATCGTCCGGTCGCTCGTCCGGTCGTGCCCCCGTGGTGCCCCCGAGCCGCTGAGCCGCGTCCCACAAATTGCGGTCGATCATGTGCCCTACAGATCCATCGTCATGGCAGCTGTGGCGTGCCCCAGTACTCGCTGGACCACTTTCGGATCAGCGCCAGACGCCAGCCACACCGAAGCCGCCGTGTGGCGCAGATCGTGAACGCGCAGCTCGGGCCGCCCAATCGCCGCCTTCGCCTCACGCCAGCTGACCGACCGCTGCCAGTTCGTTTCCCGCAGCGGACCGCCTGCCGGCGCGGCGAAGAGCCATTCATCCGGGCTCTTGCCGGCGCTCCACCGATCCACGATGGGCACCACCATCGGCACCAGCGGGACAGTCCGAGCGCGCTTGTTCTTCAACGTGTCGACGTACAACTCCCCGCCCCCGTTGCTTGCTAGAACCGCCCGTGCCAACCGCAGCCCCGGGCCGGCATCACCCGGTCACCCACCTGCAGGCCGGCCAGCTCACCCCACCGAAGGCCTTGCATCGCGAATACGTAGACCAGCTCCGCATAAGGGCCTCGGCACGCTTGGGCCAGAGCCACCACTTCATCGAGGTCAAGAAACCTGCCCTCGCGCCGCGCCTGCCCCCCGGTCGGAGCTTTGGCCGCCGCGGCAGCATTCACCGTCACTCGGCCGTCCGCCACCGCAAACGACAGCAGAGATCGCAGGGTGGCCAGCGCTCGCGTCGCCGTCGACCGAGCAAGGCCACGTCTCATCAGGTCGCCAAGCCAGCTCGAGACGTCTGCCGAGGTGATCGATGACACCGGCCGACGCCCGAAGCTCGGAGCGATGTAGTTCCGCCACGCCCCGCGGTCACTTTCCAACGTCCGTCGTTTCACGGTGCGTCGCGACTCCAGCCACATCTCAGCGACCACACTCAGCGGGACCTGGCCACGACGCGGGTCCAGCCACTCACCCGCCCTCAATCGGCGCCGTTGATCCTGCTCCAATGCCAGCGCATCAGCCTTGCGGTCGAACATCCGAGAAGCGACCTCCCGGCCATTCGCTTTGATGCGCGCCCGATAGCGGACCCTCCCCTCCGGGGTGACCTTCCGCTGGATACTCACCGGGCCGGCGTCTCTCGGTTCGCCTCAAGCCAAGCCGTGAGAACCTCCTCATCCCAGAGCACTCTCCGCCCGACCTTGATCGCCGGAGCAAACCGGCCTTCCTGCCGCAGCCAGCGGACCGTCGGCACGGTCACGCGCAATGACTGAGCGACCTCCTCAATCGTCATATACATCTTCATGATCTACGTCCTCTCGGCGGCCTCCCACACGGTCAGCAGCAACTTCTCCACCCGATCGTCTCCAGTCTTGTACGGATGCTTCAGTTGGCCATACGGCCCACCCGAGGTGCCAGTGGAGCTCTAGACCCGTTGATAACCCGGGCTGTGGAGCAGCACCTGCTGGGCTCCTCCACATTCCCCAAAGTCGGTTCGGACCGGCTTGGCGGTCACCATTTGCAGTTCCAATCTCGACGATCGGCAACTCGGCCTTGCTGATCGGCGCCGGCTACATGATCGTCAATGAACTTGCTCGCAGTCTTGGGGCTTGGGCGTGAAGCGGCATTCCGGCCGCCGAGGCCTCGCAGGCCCAACCCCACGGGACGGATCCTCCTCTCGCCGAGACTCGTGACACCTCAAGGCTTCATAGGCAGCACAAGATCATCAGCGATGGCAAGATCATCGTAGTGGCGGCCGGCAAGACAAAGACACGTGGCTCTTGACCCCCAGACATCGGCAGCGGGTCCACGAACGTCTGCTGACGTCCACTTTTCCTTAAAAATAAAGGTTTTGCACATGGGCGTATTTCGGTGGACACACGCAAATGGTGGTCAAAATGGTGGTCAAACCCATAGTCAAGCTAAGCGAAGAAGATTGATCAAGTCCAGGCTGTGAACCGCGATGGTGCCAGGTATGGCGTCGACCACTGCTCGAACTCGGCCGGTCTTCGACGACATGCGTGGACAGCAGGCTCGCCAAGAGCCTGGCAATGCTGGTCTTGCCGGACGCGGGCACTCCCAGGACGCGCGTGATCGCCATCTAACCGTAACCATCACATCCGCCGGGTGCCGTCGGCTGACGTCCGCGACCGATGCCAACGGGCTCGGAGGCAATGCCCCGCGGAGTGGTGAGCTTGAGGTTGATCCTCGGTGTCAACTCGCCGCGATCGACAGCTGCAAGTAGACACCCCGGAACCGTGTCGACACGCCGTCGACATAGACCTCCATGACCACCGCGTATAACGCCTGGTCAGATACGCCGGCGCGGCTCCAGGATCAGGGGGAAGAACGACGGCTGTTCCTCCCGCTGCTGGCCGTCATCGGCTATCTGATCATCGCGGTGTACAACATGGTTCCCCTACGCCTCCGGCGCCCCAAAGCAACAACCTGACGGCTGGGCTTTCACCTCGACTGGGTGATGTTAGTGCGCGCGACGCATGGGACTCTTCGATCACGAAGCGAGTTCAGCGTGCGTAGCGACACCAGGAGAGGCAGGCCATGGAGGCGATGACAACGGAATCGATCGCAAGAGTCACCCGCGGATTTCCCGACGGCTTCCGATAGGGTGTTGCGACCTCGTCATACCAGATTGAGGGTGCCTGGAACGAGGACGGCAAAGGCCCGTCGATCTGGGACACCTTCGCCCACACGCCGGGCAACATTGAAAACAACCACACCGGCGATGTCGCCAATGATCACTATCACCGTTATGCCGATGACGTCGCGCTGATGAAATCAATCGGTGCCACGGCGTACCGGTTCTCCATAGCCTGGCCGCGCATCTTTCCCGAAGGTACCGGTCAGCCCAACTCGACGGGTCTGGACTTCTACAACCGACTAGTCGATGAGCTGCTCGGGGCAGGAATCGAGCCGTTCGCCACTTTGTACCACTGGGATCTACCGCAAACGCTGCAAGATCAATACGGCGGCTGGCAGTCGGCGGAGATCCCAAAAGCCTTCGCTGAGTACGCCGGCTACATAGCCGAACAACTCAGCGACCGGGTCAATCACTTCTTTACGATCAACGAGTTCCACACTTTCGTCGACATGGGTCACCAGGGAATCGACATCGATGTCGGCGGTGGGAAAAAGGTGCATGTCGGACTCGCGCCCGGTTTGACGCTCTCCAACAGTGAGCTCAATCAGGTCCGACACCACGCCGTGTTGGGCCACGGCCTCGCGACTGAGGCGATCCGCGCTCGTGCCAAAGCTGGCACGAAAGTGGGATTTGCCGAGAACATCACCACAGCGGTTCCGGCCATCGACACACCCGAGCATGTCAAGGCTGCCGAGACGGCCACCCGGGAGCTAAATGCCCAGTACTTGACGGTCATGCTGGAGGGGCGCTACACCGATGCTTATTTGGAGAACGCAGGCGGCGATGCGCCAAAGTTCACCGACGAGGAGCTGAAGACCATCGGCGCACCGTTGGACTTCGTCGGCATCAACGTTTACCGGCCCAGCGAGTACGTCGTTCCGTCCGATAACCCGCCGGGATATCGCGAGATCCCGATCAACGCGTCCCATCCGAAGATGGCGTCGTCATGGCACATCTTCGACCCAGAGGTTATGTACTGGGCGCCCCGCCAGGTCAAGTCGCTGTGGGATGTGAATTCGATCTTCATCACTGAGAACGGTTGCGCGGCATCGGACGTGGTCTCAGACGACGGCAAGGTGTACGACTCCGACCGCGTCATGTTCCTACGCGCCTGTCTCGGACAGCTCCAACGCGCCACGTCAGAGGGTGCACCGGTAGATGGGTACTTCCTATGGAGCGCGCAGGACAACTTCGAATGGACCGCGGGATACGGAAACAGGTTCGGCATCGTCTACGTCGACTTCGACACTCTCGAGCGCACTCCGAAATTGAGTGCCGAGTGGTTCCGCGAGGCCGCGCGCCAAAACGCGGTGGTCTGAGCTATCGACTGTGGTCGGCTCGTATCCGCTCGATGAGGAGCCAACCGAGACCGAATAATCCTACGACGCCGAGCACCGTGACGGTCACCGCCTTGATCGCTGCCGGCCACGGAAGTCACCGTTCGGCGATCTCCAAGCCGATCAACACCGGCGTCTGCAGCAAGTAGGCCACGCACGCCCCGCGGGCCCGACCAGTGAGGCCCGATGGCCCGGTGGGTCAGCCACCGCTGCGCCAATGCCAGCAGCCACCGGCCGACGTACCCCCACTCGACTTCAGAATCCGATGTGCTACACACCTCTACGCTATGCTCACCCGCGGCCAACACGCCTACCACCTCTACCTCCAAGTCGTCGGGGACGGCGACCCCCACAGCCTCATACGACCCGACATGATTTCACCGCGCACCCCGACCGAGGCGCTTCAGAAGATCATTGCCCGAGATGAAACGCCGGTCTCTGGCAGCACCCTGCTGTCCGAGCTCACGATCCAGCGGCGCGGCTGTTCCAGGCGGTCCAGCGCTACACAGACAGCCTCCACGTCGCCGCCGAACAACTTGTCGGATCACGAACCCTGGCCGAACTCGACCGCGTCGACAAGTCGGTCCCCGGCCTCACCGCCGAAACCCGCCTGGCTGACCTCCAGGCTCACCTGATCGACCTCGCCGCCGAAACGGGCAAGCATCCACTCCGCCACCTACAAGAAGCCGCCAGCGGTCGCGATCTCTCGACCGCAGGAGACATGGCAGCCGTCCTCTGTTGGCGACTCACAGCGCTCACGCCTACCAACCCAGGACCGCTGCCCTGGCTCCCACACGTTCCACACGCGATTCAGAACCATCCCGCCTGGGGTCACTACCTGACCGAGCGAGCACAACACGTCTCCGACCTCGCCGGCCAGATTCGAGACCTCGCAACCCGAGCCGACGATCAGCCAGCCTGGGCTCCGCCGGGAAGCCACCCGAGCACCGCACTCATCGGCGACATAGCCGTGTGGCGGCTGCTCGCGGCATCGACCCCAAGACGCACGGCCAACCGGAGGGCACCAACTCGAGACTGCCGCGGCCCCATGGAAACAACACCTGGATCGAGAGGTGGCGCGCGCCATCGAGCCGCACAACTCCAACATCGATCAGCGACAGGCACCGCGTAAGGCACTCCGTCACGGTTACAACGACATTCGGCGCCCGTATCAGACACCACGGCCGAACGCTCCGTCTTCGCCCGGCCGCTAGCGACGCAGTCAGGTCATAACAGCTTGAGCAGGCGCCTTGGCTGGTCGGAATCGGGCAGTCGAATCGGGCAGCCGACTGCCGATTCTGGCTCTATTGAAATCAAGGGCCGGCTTCGCCGGCCACGCGGCGGGTGTCCTCGCCGCGCTGCGGGCCGCGCCGCTCCAAGCGCGTGGACCGAAACCTAAGATCACGTTCGGCGATAGCTCCGCCTGCAGCGTCCCTCCGAGGGGTACTCGCCGCTTTGTGACGCTGTGGGGGGTGGCGGCAAACGGCGGCGGGAGCCTTTGCGGCGTCAGATGCGGCCGGTCTCGTGGGCCCACATGGCGACTTCGACGCGGTTTCGGGCGCCGAGCTTTCGCATGAG
>Ga0081455_10007272_pt1 | contig 11684 bp, 12 predicted proteins | sample TabmetS3T2R1_FD_70207 | JGI IMG/M metagenome (GOLD analysis project Ga0081455, IMG submission 70207) | Tabebuia heterophylla rhizosphere microbial communities from the University of Puerto Rico - S3T2R1 | ecosystem: Host-associated > Plants > Roots > Rhizosphere ...
GTGGATACATCTCAAGAGTAAAGAGCCTTTTGCCTTTGCGGGACTGTGGGACGTGTGGCGGAAACCAGACGGGAAGAAAGTGGAAAGCTTCACCATCATCACGACTGAACCCAATGATTTAATCGAACCCATACACAACCGTATGCCCGTGATTCTCCGCCCGGAAGACGAGGAGCCATGGCTTGACGTTTTCCGAACGACGGAATGCCTCGCGGAACTCTGGAGTTGTAGCAGAAGGGGACCCGGACGATAGATACCCGATCCGTGGAATCTTTCCCGGCTGTTGCGCCTCGACGAATGTACCACCTATGGCGAGGAGGGGAAGCGTGACCATCCAGAGGAGTCTCTTAATCATAGGCTTTCCCTTCCACCGCAACGGTTATGCCATAAAAGAAAGTCTGTGAAAATCACAATCTATTGATGAAGGCGGGCGGGTAGCAAGTTTGATTCAGTTAACGAGCCTCGTAATGTCGTGGGTCTAATTGCGTTGACGTTTTGCTCCGAACCACCACCCACGCCAGTCGATAACAACATTTCAAGCGCCGTCCGTTGATCGCCTGTACGGGCGTCTTCCGTTCGGACTATGATTCTCAAATAGCCGTTATTGAATTACGTCGGCTCTCCGAACTTGACAGATCATAGCAGCTGGTGAAATAACCAAGCCACTCAATCTCGGAGGAGCCTATGAAGGCAAAACTCCTTGTCTATGCGCTCCCGGCTCTTATTCTAGTTACCATTCATCTATCAGAGGCTCAGCAGCCGAAGAAAATCTCTCGGATCGTATACGTGACTGCTGCCCCCCTTTCCGCTATGGAGTACCGGATCGAAGCATTCCGGCAGGGATTGCGCGAGCTCGGGTACATCGAGGGAAAGAACGTTATTATCGCGTTGCGAGCAGCAGACGGAAAACTCGATCGCCTTCCGCCGCTGATGGGCGAGCTTGTGCGCGAGAAGGTCGATATCATCGTCGCGGCTGGTGCGGCAGTCACTCGTCCGGCCAAAGACGTAACCTCTACGATTCCCATTGTCATGGCGCAGGATCCCGATCCCGTTGCCAACGGGTTTGTCGCCAGCTTGGCGCGACCTGGCGGGAACATAACTGGATTGTCCACCTTTCGCCCGGAGCTAAGCGGAAAGCGACTTGAGCTTCTGAAAGAAGTGATTCCCAAGCTCTCGCGCGTGGCAGTCTTCGGGACGTCAACCACTCTGGACAGCACGCAAGCGTTAAGGGAGACGGAGCTCGCCGCTGGCGTATTGAAAGTGCAGCTTCAATACCTAGACGTTCTAGATCCCAAGGACTTTGAGTCCGCATTCCGCGCCGCCGTCAAGGAACGGGCGGATGCCGTCCTTTGGGTGGTGTCGGGCGCACTCACCACTCAGCGAGCACGGATTGTGGATATCGCGGCAAGGAGCCGACTCCCGGTGATATACGAGCTCCCATCATGGGTGGAAGCCGGGGGGCTTATGAGCTACGGAGTTAACCTGGCCGACCTGGACCGCCGCGCCGCCTGGTACGTGGACAAAATCCTCAAAGGAATGCGGCCTGCCGATCTTCCGGTCGAACAGCCAAAGAAGTTGGAATTCGTCATCAATCTGAAAGCGGCGAAGCAGATCGGCGTCACGATTCCGCCGAATGTGCTGGCGAGAGCGGATAAGGTGATTAAGTGAGACGCTGAACCAAACGGACAACTTGTTTCGACTCCTCGTGAAACCCAAAGCCTTCAGCGCGTTGCCTCCTGGTAAAATCCGGTTCATCGAGCCTATGTATGCCACGCTGGTTCAAAGCCTGCCCCAAGGCCCGGAATGGCTCTATGAGGTTAAGTTCGACGGCTATCGGTGCCTGGCTGGAAGAGATGAAAAGGGCGTGACTCTCTGGTCGAGACGCGAAAATCACTTCACCAAACAATTCCCACGTATCGCTCAAGCCTGCGAAAGCCTCCCGCCCAATACACTTACTGACGGGGAAATCGTGGCTCTGGATGATAGCGGCAAGGTATCGTTTAATCTTCTCCAGCATCATCGGTCTAAAGCACAGGCTTTAGTTTTCTATGCCTTTGACGTTCTCATTTATCGTGGACGAAGCGTTCTAGACGTGCCTCTCTATTTTAGGCGCGAAGTTCTTCAAAAAATCTTTGGGGATACAAAGGCCGCTCCAATCGGGTTGTCAGAGAACATTGAAGCTGCACCAAAGGATCTGATTCGTGTTGTGAAGGAGTTTGGCTTTGAGGGGATCGTCGCCAAGCGCAAAGATTCCGTCTACGAGTCCGGGAAGCGAACCGGCGCATGGGTTAAGTACAAGGTCAACCGGGGGCAGGAGTTTATGATCGGTGGCTACACGCCGGGCAATCCGCTTGATGCCCTGATCGTTGGCTATTACGAGGGGGAGCGCCTCCGCTATGCCGCCAAGGTCAGAAATGGCTTTGTGCCTCAGCTTCGCCGTGAAGTGGCAGCTAAGCTCAAGGGATTAGAGATCGACAGCTGCCCGTTTGCCAATCTGCCCGAGAAGAAGCGCACCCAATGGGCGTTGACTAAGGAAGAGATGAAAAACTGTGTGTGGCTCAAACCGGAGTTGGTGGCACAAATCGAGTTCACCGAGTGGACGCCAGATGGTCACCTGAGGCACTCAAAGTTTGTCGGGCTGAGAGAAGATAAGGAGGTTCGGGAGGTTGTACGGGAGATCGAGAGTTAGTAAGACGCGCCGGTCAGTAAAGAATGGCGACGTAGAGCAATATTACGGCAACCAATAAAAACTCATTCATAAAAACGCCTTTTCTTTAGGTATCGACTTCTCGACTCCAGACTCACTTGTTGTCGTTCGGGGAAGGCCAAAATCGACAACGGGCCTCTCATATGGTGACAGATGACAGGTAGTGACGCTGTTTTCGGTAACTTCCTATAACATTATTTTTTATATGGGGACTTTCTGAAAACTCCGTCACCTAGTGTCATCCGTCACCACCGGGTAAATCCGTCCCTTCCTATTTCCCTCGCATAGTCCGGGCTATTTAGCATGACGTGATAACGCCCTTCTTGGAGCGTTAAGCCGCATTCGTAGAAAACCGCGCCCTGGCATATCCCTGGCTCTATCGGCACTTACGGGGGAGGTTTGGCTTATGAACAGCATCGAGGCAACTATGGTTGCCCTTTTGGCTGGGCTTGCGGTAATCACCGAAGGTCACGCCGAGGACTACTACTTCTACAAAGGCCCCAAAGGTGAGCTGGTTATCTCGAATAAGGAGCCACCTCCTGGGACCAAAATAATAAAGCGAGTTCCTGGCACAACTGATCGGGAGACGCCGCAAGTCCAAGAACCCGGTAAGACGCTGCCAAACGTAAAGCCAGAAGACTCACCGAAGCCGACCAAGAACAAATAGCGACGACACCAAAGCGCAAGAGCAATACAACCTTAAGTTGAGAAAGCCTGGCAACATGAACGAGCATAACTACGGGACTCATCTAATTAAGTTTAAAGCGGATCGAACGCCTGACGAAAACTACTGGATAGGAAAAGCTCACGTGCAATACAACGACGGCAGGACACTTCGATGCTTCGAGGTGCATGGACCAGCCGAAACGTTCAATTCAAAGGAAGCGGCTGAGGAACATGTTCTCGCATTGGCCAAAACATTAATCGACAAATTTATCTGACAATGAAGCGGTGCCACAAAAGTAACTGAAAAGCGGGTTGAGTCATTGCCAAGAAAATTTATCTCTGAGCAATCTCTCGTGACTGACAGGTGGATTTCATTTGATCCCCTAGACAACGAAATCATCGCAAAACTCTTCAAGAAAGACATCCGCGAAGGAGAAGAAAAGCTGATGCTGGCAGTGCTGGCGGACGCAATTGACCATTTCCAGAAATATGCGCTGGCAAAAGATGAAAGACGAAGGAAGCTTTTCCAAGAAGCGGAAGAATGGTTTTTAGAGAAAGATGACGATCAGCTTTTCTCCTTTGAATATATCTGTGCGACTTTGCAGCTGCACCCCGACTATATACGTCGAGGGTTGCTCGCCTGGAAACAATCAAAGCTCAAGATGGATTCTGTTGAGGGGTCCTCGTCAAGGTCCCCGAAGTTAGCCAAAACCCGTATTAGGCGTTCTGCCTAAACCGCTCGAACCGCCAGAGAATCGCACTAACTTTTGTGCCTAAACGCGATGCGATCTGGCTAGACGATAGTCCTCTTTTGCCGAGGGTTAAGATTTTGAGATCCTCCTTGGAGAGATTTAAGCGAGCGGACACACGAACGGGTTTTCGGACGTGCAGTTGGCCTTTTGTCTGAAGATCCTTCTTGGCGATTTTGTCTTTACCCTCTAGCTCCGGCAGCCGAAAACGCGCAGCAACCCTGGCTCGTGCCGCCGCGGTAGTTACAAGTCGCCTTTCTGGACGATAAGGCAAGCCATGACCCCTGCGAGCCTTGGTTGCTTTTCGTTGAGCATCGCGTGGAGTGAGCGTCCAGAGTTTCATTGCGAGAGTGTTGCGTCTCTGTTTTCTACGGGTGCTTATCCGCTCAAGTGAAGTTGTCCGGTTGTATCCCCATTTGGCTCTGTACTCGTGACTTGAAAGGTTGTGCTTACAGAGATGGCCCGGCAGGTACTTGAAGATGGCTCCACACTCAAGGCAGATCACGCCGTCCTTTTTAACCGCTCCCGAAAGTGGGCGCGGTAGTAGGCAAGCTCTTTGGCTAACACTAATTAACTGTTACTACTTTCGCTTGTGGGTGGACAACCACGGGAAGACTAGAGCCGAACGAGTTCAAGTTTTCGCGACAAAACTCCATCGCTTGGGAGCAGATGGGAAATTCGTTGAGGATAAGCATTTTTTGCTATTGAACCTGCGTTGGTCGCACAGCGAGGACCATCCTGAGGTTTTCGCCGAAGGCATCTCACCGCACATGGGAAAGCATTGTGATTTAGGTCGTATTATCGACTTCGAGAAGCGTGCGGACTTTGCAGATATTGAAGGCTTTGCCCAAGAAAAGTGACTCTTTGAGTTGCCCGTCGAGTTCCCATCTGCCACGAGGAGTCATCTTCTCCAGCCCGGTGTGTACCGCCTCGAATTGAAGATCGCGGCAGCTAATGTGGCACCGATAGACAAAACCGTCGAACTCGATGTGAAAGGTAACTGGTTCGATGAAGAGGAAGTAATGTTCCGAGATGGGATCGGCCTGCGTCTTGTCGCCTAATCGACCTCAACAGTGCAATGCCCCTGTACCGTAGCTACCTGGAAACATGTTTACTTTGTCGCAACCCGTGCAAGCAGATCTGCCAACCGGCATCCCGCCAGAATCATCCTTCGATCAGCAATCCTGCTCGCACTAGCACATATCCCACTGGAAGCACGGGAGCCGCCGCGACCATCGTGCAGTCCATAGCCCCGGCTTTCGGAATCCCGATCCGTGCCCCGTTCCGGTAAGCAAACTTCGTTGCAATCTCGAAGCTCTTTTTTGCCCAGGTATCAGTATTGGTACTCTGGAGTTCAGTAAGCTGACTCTTCGCAAAACCGGGTCAGCATCCTCGAATTCGAGCCCTAAAATGCCCTGTCGAAGCTCCTAGAACACAGAGCTCTTACGATTGCTTTTGCCAACTGCGGTGACTATGCTTACATAGGAAAAAAGAGGAGGACGCTATGAAAATAAAGAACTCATTGGCGTTGTTCTCATTGTTTGTTTTTTTCACAGGATGCGCGACTATCCAGAGCGGCGGCGATGTTCAGTATGGACGGCAAGCTTTGCTTGGGGGCAACAATGAGGCAGCCCTCGGCTATTTTTACAGCGCCGCTCAGAGGGACCCCAATTATGTGTATGCGACTGGGAGCTCCCCGAAGCAAAGCGTTTGGAGTTATGTCGGCCGATCGGAGTATCTTACCGGCAGATTTCCACAAGCCCGGCAAAACTTGGAACGGGCGCTTGCCAGCAGCAATCGAGACGAAGATATTGCCAGGCTCTATCTAGGCTTGACTCTGGCCCGGGAGGGCGATCGACAGCGCGGCTTAAAAGAAATCGAAAGTGGGATGCGCGGCATTAACAATTTTTTGGATTACATTAACCAAGCCAAGCGATTTAACATTGGACAGTTCTGGGATGTAGACAGGGACATTCGCAGGGCCATTCAAAGTGACCTGGCAATGATCTCCGGCAAGGATGTCGACTGGCAAAGACTCACTGCGGATACCGAGTGGTTAGGGATACGAATGGAGCAAGAAAGCGATCTGGCCCGGCGCCAGGAGGCTTTCGAAAACAGTCGGGATAGTAGTAACGGCACATCTTCCCGGTAGAGGGAGAAGGCTTACCGGTAACGTTCTAAAGGCGAGCGCTTGAAGTTCTTTCTCGACCGTCAGTTGGGACTGGAGCTGCGCCGCTAAAGTAATACCATCCTTGAGAGTTTCGATGCCCTTTTCGTTTTGCCCTAGTCAACCGTGAATAGCTGCGCCGTGTGTAAGGGTTGGTGTATGTCACCCACGAGATGGAAAAGCCAAGCGAGTGCAAATGGCCTTTCGTTCAGCATTGCTCTCATTGGCCACTATGCGCTGATTCTCTGCCATCGCGGTTAGGATGTTCACCTGCTCGGGCTCTCTGGTTTGCACGCTCGGTGGTTGCCCATCGGGCTTGAAGGACCAATTGATGTAGTGCCATAGCGCACGGTGCTGCTGCTTGTCGTTGCTACGGATATCGTCAGCCCATCTTGCCGCCTGCGTGGGCAACAGGAACATCTTGCAGCCTGGCCTGCCATTGGTTCGTGTACCAGGGGTGTTTCTACAGCACTGCTTTTACCTTCTCGATAGTCTATGAAGCTCTCCCTAGCGCAGCAAACATCAATATTGTAACAATACTAAAACTTGCTTTTGCCATAGCCTGGTACTATACACTGCGTGCTCCCTTCGCTGTGCACACTTAGTTCGGTTGACGGAATTGGCGTACGATGCAATCTAACTGCAATTGATTACCGTTATGATTTGTCCGCAATGTCAGCGCGAGAATTTGCCCGATTCGATCTTTTGCGACCGTTGCGGGATGCGGTTCGAAACGGTTTGTTCTCATTGTGATGAACCGAACCGTCTTGACGCCACGTTTTGCAGAATTTGCGGTCAACTGATCGATCAGACCGCAACGACCGCACCTGCTAGAGTTGCCGGAGTTCCGACGCCAGACAGCTACGTCCCTAAACACCTCGCTGAAAAGATATTGGCCTCACGGCAGTCGCTGGAAGGAGAACGGAAGCAAGTCACGGTGCTCTTCGCCGACATCCGAGGCTCGACCAGCTTGCTGGAGGGGCTCGATCCCGAAGAAGCGCAGAAGCTGATCGATCCGGTACTGCGGGTCATGATGGACGCGGTGCATCGCTACGAAGGGACCGTGAATCAGGTATTAGGCGACGGGATCATGGCGCTTTTTGGGGCGCCTCTGGCTCACGAAGATCACGCCTTGCGGGCCTGTTATGTCGCTTTGGCCATGCAGGAAGAAATGCGCCGATATCGCAGAAAACTCGGCCAGTCCGAGGAATCCGGATTGCAAATCGGCATCGGCTTAAACTCTGGCGAGGTGGTAGTGCGTTCCATCAGCAATGATCTCAACGTTGACTATTCCGCTTTGGGCCACACAACGCACATGGCGGCCCGGATGCAGGAGCTTGCAGCTGGTGGAACGACATTGATGACGGCTTCCACGTTGCGGCAGGTGGAAGGATTCGTTCAAGTCAAAGCGGTTGGCGCGGTACAAGTCAAGGGGGTGTCTCGGCCGGTTGAGGCTTTCGAAGTCGTCGCCGCCACCACGGCGCGAACGCGTGTGCAGGCAGCGGCCGTGCGGGGGCTGACGCCGTTAGTCGGGCGGCGGACTGAAACCGAAGTTTTCAGCAAGCTTATGGAAGCGGCGGGATCGGGCAAGGGCCAGATCTTGGCGATGGTTGGAGAGCCGGGGCTGGGGAAATCTCGGTTGGTGCACGAGTTTACTCGGCACCAGTTGCGGCCGGGTTGGTTGGTGCTAGAGGGGGCCTCGGTTTCTTACGGGAAAGCGACGCCTTATTTCCCTCTCATTGAGATGTTGCGCCGTTATTTCCAGATCGCCGATGGCGAAGGGAGCGACGATATCCGAGAGCAGGTGGTGATGCATATTTTGGAACTGGACAACATGTTCAAGGATGCGATTCCGCCGATGCTTTCCCTACTTGGGGCGTTGCCCGACGAAGTTCATCCGCCGGCACCATGGACGCAATTCAAAGAGGTGGGGGACGCGACGGAACGATACCTCGGGATGGACCCCCAACAGCGGCGTCGTTACACCTTTGAGGCGATAAAGCGGGTGCTCATCCGTGAGAGCCAGCGGCAGCCCTTGCTGATCGTCTTTGAGGATCTGCATTGGATCGACAGCGAAACCCAGGCGTTTCTCGATAGCTTCGTAGAAAGTCTGCCGATGGCGCGCATTCTTCTGCTGGTCGATTACCGGCCCGAGTACAGCCATGGCTGGGGCGACAAGAGCTATTACACGCAGATTCGGGTCGACCCGTTGCAACTGGCAAGTGCAGAGGAGTTGTTACAGTACCTTCTGGGGAGCAATAAAGACCTAGCACCGCTGAAAGAACTCTTAATGCATCGCACCGAAGGCAATCCCTTTTTCGCTGAGGAGAGCGTACGCTCGCTGGTCGAGACTGGAGTCCTAGTGGGGGAGAAGGGGGCGTACCGGCCGGGGCTAAGGATCGATGAGATTCGGATCCCGAACACGATACAGAATGTGTTGGCGGACCGTATCGATCGGCTCCCTCGTGAGGAAAAGCGGCTCCTCCAAATCGCCGCCGTTATCGGCGTGATCGTTCCCCTGCCGTTGCTGCGTGCTGTAGCAGAGTTGCCGGAAGATGACCTTCGCCGCTACGTCTCTCATCTTCAGACCGCTGAATTCCTCTTCGAAACTAATCTGTTTCCAGAAGTGGAGTATTCGTTCAAACATGCTCTTACGACCGAGGTTGCCTATGGAGCATTGCTCCACGAGCGTCGCACCACGCTTCACGGACTCATAGTGAAAGCGCTGGAGGAAATGACGGAGAATATCCCGCATGATCATTTGGAGCAACTTGCCCATCATGCTTTTCAAGGGGAACTTTGGGACAAAGCGGTTATTTATCTAAGAGACGCTGGCGCCAAAGCGGTGTCGAATTCGGCCTTTCTGGTGGCCTTATCAAGTTACGAGCGAGCATACCAAGCCTTGGAACATGTTCCTGATTCTAGAGAAAAGCTCGAACAACAAATCGACCTCCATCTCGCCTCGCGTAATGCACTTTTTGTTTTAGGCGATCTGGCACGGATCGCCAAACACCTACACGCGGCAAAATCCCTCGCAGAAACTCTCGGAGATCGCGTCAGAATGGTGCGCGTTTTTAACTTTCTCAATAGTTACTACGGATTAACGGGTGACCCCGAGCTTGCTATCCAGTTCGGCCAACGCGCTTCAGCTCTCATTTCGGAAAGTGACGGACCGGTCTTAAGTGTAATGACGGATTATTATTTGGGCGCGGCGTACAACAAATTAGGCCAATATAGTCAGGCAATAAACGTTCTTAAGCGAGCCATTGGACGCCTTGTGGGTGATCTGCGCCACGGACAAATCGGTACGGCTGGCTATCCCGCTGTCACTTGTCGGGGACATCTCGTGCAATGCCTTGCTGCAATGGGCGAATTTCGCGAAGGAGTCTCTTACGCGGAGGAAGGGATTCAGATTGCCGAAGAAGTCGGTGATGCCCCTGTTCTCGTCTATGTGAATTGTAGCCTAGCTTTTTTGTACCTTCTGAAAGGGGACCTTGACAAGGCAATTCCAATCCTCGAACGCGCTCTAACAACCTGCCAGTCGTCTAATATTCCAGTTTACATTCCGTTTGTTTCGTCCCGGCTGGGCTTTGCCTATGCGAATGCCGGCCGCGTTGTTGAAGGCTTGCCCTTTCTAGAGCAAGGCGTCGAAGAATCCGCATCTGCCGGCAGGCTAGCCTTCTTGTCGCTTAGCACGGCTTGGCTGAGCGAAGGCCATTTGCTTTTGGGTCATCTAGAAAAAGCTGGTGTGCTCGCTGAACGTGCGCTGAAAATCGCCAAAGAGTATAAGGAACATGCGCATGAGGCATGGGCGTTGAAGTTGCTTGGCGATGTTGCAACGGGTCACAAGCCACCCAAAACGCAGGACGCTGAGGCCTATTATCGTCAAGCGTTCGCTGTGAGTCTTGAGCTTGGTATGCGACCACTTCAAGCACACTGTCACTGCGGTCTGGGTGGTATTTGGGGCGTGCGGGGCTTGCCGGACCGAGCTCGTGAGGAATTCTCTGCTGCTGTTGACCTGTACCGTTCGATGGAAATGACGCTTTGGTTGAATCGGGCGAACGCGGCGTTAAGAACTATCGGCCTGTGATCATTAGACAGTAAACGACTAGTCAAGTGGAGTATATCAGTTTATTGGGGAGTCGCACGATCTCAGAAGAACTTCTTGTCTCAAACCTTACGCAGACCGACGCACTGGCGAAACTGTTGATTGAAAAAGGGCTGATTCCCCGAGAAGAGTTTATGCAGAAGATTTCCGAGGAGCGGGTGACGTATCAGAAGTCGCTGACTCCGGCGCCTCACTGAAGATGGGCTAGACATGATCGAGATTCGTCCAACCTATCTGAAGTTCCCTAGCATTCCGTCCTAGCACTGGTGTTGAAGAGAGCCACCAAAAATGCATCTATTATCGCGGTGAGATACTGGAGGTCGTGGTCGATGCTCATAACTGGATCCCTCAAATACGCCTTTTCTCCCCATTTTAGCACTACCATACTGGGAGCTACGATCTTCATTTTGCTGACTCTCCATAACCAGATCATCATAGGCTCCATGGATTTCATCACGGGAGCTAATATGGATTCATACATATAGGAATCTTCTTGCCTAATTATATCGCGGATTTCATCGTCGGATTTTTTCGAATCTTCTGTTGCTGACACAACGGTGGTGGGCAGTGCTAAGTCTCGGTGTGCTGCGGCGTGCTGCATGTCAGCCATTACAGAAATCCACTCGCTAATCTTCGGCTGCCGAACAAATATACTGAGTCGGGGATCTATTTTATTGAACTCTTTCCAGAACTTTTCACTCCGGATTCCACATTTCGTTTCATCAATCGTCAGGTCCTTCGCCCATTTTGCAACAATGGTCAAGTGTTCAAGCATCCCCCAAAGGAAGAGATAAAATGTAGAAACGTAAAAACCCACGCCCATCGAGAATCGACGTTGTAATCCACCCCGTCTACTCGTCGTTGATCATCGTTACTAACATCAATCTCTAACTGTGTAGCGTTGATTTCAAGAATGTTCTTCGCCTGAAACGTTCCTTACTATTCGAGTTGCCGTTGCGCGCCGGCCTGGGTATCGTAGCGAACGTCACGCATCGCAGGGATAATGCGCGCTGCTGCGATATTTCTTCAACGTCCATCGGAAACTCTACAGGAGGACAGTGTATGAAAATATCGGTTGCCGTCCTACTGACGATGTTGTTTTTCCCCATCTATGCGCCGGTTGCGTCAGGCAGGTCGACGCTGCAGCAAGTCGGCGAGTTTGACATTCCGGAGGCAAATCAAGGCGTCGGCGTAGACGATAAGTATTTCTATGCCGTCGATAATCAGAAAATTGCCAAGTACGAGAAGAAGACCGGCAAGCTCGCAGGCAAGTGGGAAGGACCGAAG
>Ga0081455_10007273_pt1 | contig 11682 bp, 11 predicted proteins | sample TabmetS3T2R1_FD_70207 | JGI IMG/M metagenome (GOLD analysis project Ga0081455, IMG submission 70207) | Tabebuia heterophylla rhizosphere microbial communities from the University of Puerto Rico - S3T2R1 | ecosystem: Host-associated > Plants > Roots > Rhizosphere ...
ACTCCAAGCCCAACGCCTACACCTCCTTCAACCGCAACGCCGACGGCGACACCCACCGCAACTGGTAGCCCGACGCCTTCAGCAACTTCGACATCGAGCCCTACGGCAACACCGCGGCTGACGCCGACGCCAAGGATTCCGCCAACGCCGAGGCCGAGTCCTACGCCGGTACCGCGCCCGTAGAACTAGTGGGTTTCGAGCGCTGCATTTAACCCATCGATGAAGCCTCTATCTTCTTTAGCATCGAAGCAGCGACGAAACCCTGCTCGGCAAAGCAAAGCCTCTTGGATGTAGTCTCAGGCAGACGCGCTTTTTCTACACCTTCTCATGCTAATCTGCAGGCTCGCGACTGACACGCGCCAGGATTCCGACACCGGTGTTGCCGGTTCCGTCACCGTAGTAGCCACAGATCAACCCATGTCCATTGATTCCAGTGAAAATGGTTTCACGAGCTCCGGGATAATCGAAGGTCGCAAAGTGGGCTCCCGTTTGAAAGAACACGGCATGAAGGAATCTTGACCCGTTGAGCCAATATTTTCCCACCGCCCACCCGCGGTCGTTGATATCGTTCAATACGGTGCCTCGTGCGCCCGGGAGATGGATCGGAAAAGTTAGCGTGCCATCCGCATCACGAATGAATGCGCGCGTCAAGTCTCCAAGAGTGGCACAACCCACAGACTGGTTCAGGTTATTCATCCCAAAGACAAAAGTGGTAGCTTCCTCAACGCTAAAGAGGGTTGTGCTCCCGCCGATATTCACAAATCCCGAGCTACCGCCAGTACCGGCATCGTCGATGTAGCCACAAAAATTACCGGCGTCGTTGATTGCGAATATCCAGGTGTTGAGTGCGCCGGCGACATCGAATTCCGAAAACGTGCCACCCGACAGAAAAAAGCTATGCACGGCAAAGTCGGGTTGGGTCTCATACACGCCGCAAAGAGTGCGCTGGTTATTGATGCCTGAAGCGAAGGTGAAATCCAGGTTGTCGTTCGGCTCCGCAATTGGTCTGCTAAAGCGGCCGCTGGCGAAACGTACAAAGCCGCGTCGCGCACCCAGCTCGTCGTAGAAATAACCAGTAATATCCCCTGCATCATTGATCTTTTGCGGATATGTCGCTCTTGAGTTCGGGTACTCAAAGGTGGTGAGAACCTCAATCGTGACCGATGCTCCCTGAGCGAATGCCTGCATCAATGGAAATACGAACCAGACCAATACGACATATATAAACAGGTGTTTTAATTTCATGATGTGTAGAGCCTCTTTATTGATCCGGCCGGGGGGTGAAATCATTGAAACGGTTCGGCGATTCACCCATATACTTCGGAATTTGCCGGCCGAAGTTTCGAGAAAACGCTGGGGGATTCCTTGATCCAAGTCCTGTGCGGGATCAACATTGCCGCGACGACGGACGCCGATTTCAATCCGCGGTTACTCCTTATTCGTGATCGTGCTCGTAACGTTGAAGATTAGCCAAGTCCTGGAATTTTATCTGCGGCGAATTTGTCGAGCCACCGCTAAAGTAACGGTTATGAACTGGGAAATGATCAGCGCGGTCGGGCAGATGCTCGGCGCCGTTGGCGTCATTATTTCGATCATTTATCTTGCCGCCCAAATCCGCAATCAGAACAAAGAAAGCCAGCGTGCAGCAATGAACGTTTTGACGACTCACTGGAGCGACCTGAATAGAACGCTTGTCGAAAATCCTGAGATGGCCGTGCTTTTTCTTCGCGCTATGAAATCTTTCGATGAGTTAGATGGCGCGTCGAAGCTAAGAGTTGGCGCACATCTGGGACGCTTCCTGCGATTTGCCGATAGTCTCTATCTTGGCGTGATGGATGGAATGCTTGACAGGCGATTATGGCGCGGTTATGAGCGGACACTCGCCGACACCGCAGCATATCCTGGCTTTAAAGAATGGTGGGCCACACGAAAACACTGGCACACTGACGAATTCTGCGCGCTAATTGACCGACACATTCAAACTGCGAAACCGAAGATTTTCGACGGCTACAACTTACCCTAGGCAGCTTTCCGCTCACATGCGCTTTGAATCACCGCAGATTCGAAACTTCATTAACGGCGAATTCGTCGAGCCGATCAGCGGTCGATATCTGGATAACATCGAACCGGCTACAGGTAAGCCCTATTCGCAGGTGGCCGATAGCGACGCGCACGACGTTGATCTTGCGGTGGCTGCAGCGGAGAAAGCCTTTTGCGATTGGTCAAAAAAAACGGCATCTGAGCGCTCAAACTTTCTGCTGCGAATTGCCGAGCTGATCGAACGCGACCTGGATAAATTCGCGCGCGCCGAGGCGATCGATACTGGCAAACCGATTTCGCTCGCCCGCACACTCGACATCCCACGCTCAATTGCGAACTTCCGATTCTTCGCCACGGCGATTTTGCACACTGAATCGGAAGCGCACATCACCGACAACGTCGCGTTCAACTACACACTGCGTCAGCCGCGCGGCATCGCCGGACTGATTTCGCCGTGGAACCTGCCGCTTTATTTATTGAGCTGGAAAATCGCGCCTGCCATCGCCGTGGGAAACACCGCCATCGCAAAGCCGAGCGAGTTAACGCCGATGACGGCTTACATGCTCTGCGAGATTGCGCGCGAAGCCGGTCTGCCAAATGGAGTTCTTAACGTGGTCCACGGCACTGGGCCGAATGTAGGCTCAGCAATTACGGCTCATCCGAAGATCAACACTATCTCATTTACCGGCGGCACCGCCACAGGCCGCAAAGTTGCCGAAGCATGCGCGCCGTTGTTCAAAAAGGTGTCCCTCGAACTTGGGGGCAAAAATCCAAACATCATTTTCGCCGATGCAGACCTCGACGCTGCAATCGCCGGCAGTGTGCGTTCATCATTCGCAAACCAGGGACAGGTCTGCCTGTGCGGTTCGCGGGTCTTTGTCGAGCGATCGGCTTACAAGCATTTCGTCGAGCGCTTCATCACGGAAACATCACAGTTGAGAATGGGCGATCCGCTGGATGAAAAAACCGAGCAGGGCGCAATCGTGAACAAGACACAGCTCGAAAAAGTAAAGTTCTACGTCGATCTCGCGAAGAACGAAGGCGGCGAGATCGCGCTCGGCGGTTCTGCACCGCAAGCGCCTAACGAACGTTGCCGCGAAGGTTATTTCTTCCAGCCGACAGTCATTACCGGCCTGACGGTTTCGTGCCGCACAAATCGCGAAGAAATTTTCGGCCCCGTCGTAACGATTACGCCGTTCGACAGCGAAGAAGAAGTGATCAATCACGCGAATGACGTCGAGTACGGCCTCTCGTCGAGCGTCTGGACACAAAACCTGAGCCGTGCCCATCGCGTCGCCGAGCGAATCAACACTGGCACCATCTGGGTAAATTGCTGGCTGGTGCGCGACCTGCGTGTTCCATTCGGCGGCATGAAACAAAGCGGTGTAGGCCGCGAAGGCGGCGAAGAAGCATTACGATTTTTCACTGAGGCAAAGAACGTTTGCATCGCGAAGTAAGCAGACATGATCATTCACGGGAGTTGTCTGTGTGGTGGCGTGCGGTTTGAAGTTGATCCGCCATTCATTCAAGCGAACCACTGTCATTGCGAACGTTGCCGCAAGCATTCCGGGACGGCCGTTTGCACTCAGGCACGTGTGTTGCGCGAGCAGTTCCGTCTGCTTCAAGGCGAGGAATTGATTAAGGTCTACGGAAAAGGGGAAGGTGCGGTAAAAGCGTTCTGTTCAAATTGCGGTTCGAGTTTGTTCGGCGGCGATTGGCCGGGCGGGCCGCAGGTATCGATTCGGATGGGCGCGTTCGATGACGATCCCGGAATTCGGCCGCAATTTCATACTTTTGTCGCCGATCGCGCGCCGTGGGACGCGATCACTGATGATCTTCCGCAGTATCCGGAACGACTGCCGCAAAAGTAGTTGATGGTTCATAGTTGAGTGTTGAGAGTCAGCCATGTGTCGAGCCATCAAGACCCTGCATAATTTTTCACCACCAGCGACGGGTGAAGAGATTCGCGCGTCGTCGCTCCAATTTGTTCGAAAGCTTTCCGGATTTACAAAGCCATCGCGCGCAAACGAACAAGCATTCAATCGCGCTGTCGATGATATCGCTCATGTCGCACAACATTTGCTTGATTCTCTTGTGACCAACACGCCGCCGCGCGACCGCGCGATCGAAGCGATGAAAGCACGCGCGCGATCAGCGAAACGCTTTGGTGCTGCGACCCATTATGGCCAGTCGTAGTGAAACTTAATTGTTGAGAGTTAAAACGCTGCTATTCCTGATTGCGCTGGTGTCGGTCGCGCTCGCCATCGACTCGCCTTCGGCCATCACTCCCGAAACAGTCGTTATTCCGAGCGGCCAATTGCATCTCAAGGCTTTCTTTTGGAAGCCAAACGGGCCGGGTCCTTTTCCCACTGTTTTATTCAATCACGGCTCAGGCGGTGCCGACGCGGATCATACGGCCGGTCTTCCGATCACACTAGCGGCCGAAAGGCTCGCACCACTGTTTTTGAAACATGGCTACGCATTTGTTTATCTATTCCGGCGTGGACAAGGGCTTTCAGCGGATCAAGGCCCGTTCATGCAAGACATCTTGCAGCGCGAAGATTCAGCGAAAGGAAAAGAAGCCCGCCAGCATTTGCAGTTCGTACTGGCTACAACAGACCACCTCGACGATGTCCTGGCTGCATTGGCATTTCTGAAAGCCACACCGGCGGTCGACGCCAAGCGGATTGCGATTGTAGGCCACTCGTTTGGTGGTCAACTAACATTGCTCGCAGCAGAACGCGATAACGCCGTTCGCGCTGCAGTCACGGTCTCCGCGGCAGCCGGTTCGTGGGGCCGCTCGCCCGAATTGCGAGAACGCCTCATAACTGCAGTGGACAAGTCAACCGCCCCGATCATGCTGATCCAGGCCGCAAACGATTACAGCACTGCGCCAAGCTACGCATTGGCCGATGAACTGGAGCGACTGCACAAGCCGCATCTGTTGAAAATCTATCCACCCTTCGGTAAAAGCGCAGATGACGGGCACAACTTCCTCTACATTGGGATCGCACAATGGGAGGCCGATGTCTTCGGATTCCTTGACGAATATGTAAAACGTTGATCGCGTTTCTGCATGGAAAGCGCGTGGCTGAATTGTCAGTTTTTTCGGGCTGTTGCTGTAACTAGCTTGACCGAGAGTTAAAGGAAACGATGTAATCAGGCTAATCTGGGATTAGCCTGACTAGAGGTATCGGAGCCGACCCATGGAACTATCAACCATAAGCGGCACTAATTTGCGCACGGCGTTTGTTTTGTTGCTCGTGGTCGCGGTTACGGTGTTGTTCCTCGCGGTCGCGTGGCCGTTCTTCAAACCACTTCTTCTCGGCGCGTTACTGGCTGGATTGTTTCATCCACTTTACCGTTGGATTACACGAGTGCTGGGCGGCCGCAAATCGCTCGGCGCGGCAGTAACGTTGCTGGTGTTGCTCGTTCTCGGCCTCGGCCCAGTCAGCGCATTTTTAGGAATCGTTCTGCAACAGGCGCTGACGATGAGTGACCAGGCCATCCCGTGGTTGACTCAACACCTGGGCGCCGCCAGCACCTTCAACGTGCAGGAATGGCTTGTGCAAAAATTTCCTGCGCTGGCTAAATACATGCCCAGCCAAGAGCAACTGCTACAACAGGTCGGCACAGCTGCCAAAACGGCCGGTGCATTTCTTGTTACTTTCGCGTCGCGCATGACCGCCACGACCGCCACGCTCCTCCTCAATTTGTTTGTGATGCTTTACGCAATGTTTTTCTTTTTCAGAGACGGCGATAAAATCCTTGAACGGATTTTTTATTATACCCCGCTAAGCGATGAGGATGAGACGCGAATGCTTACCCAACTTGCCTCGATCACGCGAGCGACTGTCAAAGGAACCCTGGTAATTGGTGTCATTCAAGGCACGTTGGCCGGTATTGCTTTTTGGGCAGCGGGGATCGAGGGAGCGGCTCTGTGGGGAACGATCATGACGATTCTTTCGATAATCCCCGGGGTCGGCGCCGCCTTGGTATGGGTGCCGGCAGTGATCATTCTATTTGCAACAGGTCAGTATCTGACGGCAACCTTGCTGGCGGCGTGGTGCGCCGCTGTCGTCGGTACCGTCGATAATTTCCTGCGGCCAATGCTTGTCGGCAGAGACGCGAAAATGCCGGATCTTCTCATTCTGATTGGCACCCTTGGTGGCCTGTTCCTTTTTGGTCCGATTGGATTCATCGTCGGACCGATCGTCTGCGGACTCTTTCTTACGGTTTGGGATATTTACGGCGCCACCTTCCGCGAAGTCCTGCCGCCGGTGACAAGCTTCCGTCCATCGAGGCAGGATACTCCGGCAATCGCCTCGCGAGAATCCTCGGACCGCTAAATTGCGCTTTGTGCCAATCGAAAATGCGCATTGTGTTAATCCATCCAGTCGGGCAGTAAATTGGAGATGAACGAAACTTTTAAAAGCGAGCGAGCACCCGAACCGGTGGGTGCGTTTCCACACGCGAAACGCGTGGGCGGATTGTTATTTCTGTCGGGGATTGGGCCGCGTGTGCGCGGCAGCAAAGAAATTCCCGGCGTGACGCTCGATTCTTCCGGCGACATGGTGAGTTACGACATCGAAACGCAATGCCGCGCGGTATTCGAGAATGTGCGGCTCGTGCTCGAAGACGCTGGCGCGACCTGGCAGGACATCATCGACGTCACGGTCTTTCTCACCAACATGAAAAAGGATTTTCCCATCTACAACCGCATTTACGCGGAGTATTTCGCAGGCCCTGCCAAGCCAAACCCGACCCGCACAACAATCGAGGTCACGGCATTGCCCACACCGATCGCAATAGAGCTAAAGGTGATCGCCGCAGTGGGTTAGCAGCGGGCCTTCCAATTTCAGCGCCTTCGCTCTGCTGCCATTGATGTTTCTGTTTTGGTACCTCGAGCGCCTCTCCTCTGCGGAAATGGGGTTCAGGTGGGGCAGGCTGACGCATTACGCTGTCGCGCTGCTTTGCCCCTTGGTGGTCCCTGGCATCGTCGCCATCGTCGCGATGTTAGCAGGCGCTGTCGATCTCTCGAACACGAACTGGCAGAAAATACTTCTGAATGTTTTGATCGTGACGATTTCGACCGCCTTGGTTGCCGTCGTCACCGAGGAAGGATTTTTCAGAGGCTGGCCCTGGGCGTCACTGCGCCGCAGGGGCATGAGTGAATCTCGCCTGCTGATTTTCACCAGCATCGCATTCGCGGCTTGGCACATTTCTGCCGTCACATTGGATCCGGATTTCAGACCAATGGCGTCTCAAATTCCGATCTACCTTTTAACGCCGCGCTAATTGGAATCGTGTGGGGAATTCTGCGGTGGATATCCGGTTCAGTCATTGTCGCCAGTGTTAGTCACGGTTTGTGGAACGGACTCGCTTATGTGTTTTTCGGTTTTGGGACAAAGACCGGCGCGCTCGGCCTCCGCAATACTGCAATCTTCGGTCCCGAGATCGGTATTCTCGGCTTAATTAGTAACGCACTGTTTGCGCTGTTGTTGTGGCGATGCTGGCGCCACGGAATCCAATCGAACTCAACCTGATTGCGAGAGTGGGATGATAATGTGCACAGCTTTCGGAGATTTACACAAATTAGTTCCAGGCTTTCTCGTGCCGTTTTCGCGTCCTCGGCATTTTCAGCACTCTTGAAAAGGTCAGGGAGTTGCCAGGGCGCGGGCCAAACATCGAATCGGTGCCATGAAAACGCTAACGGTGCGTGGCACTCGTGTTACCATTGATCGGCAAAGGCGAAGCAGACTCCGCCAGAATACGATCGAAGCGGGAATCGTCCCGAAGGTCATCCCACATGGGATTTAATTTCAAATCGCCGTGGTTGATGAGACTAAACGGCTGTTTCACGAGTTTGCTCAATTTGTCCAAAGCACCATCGCGGTCTCCCGTCATCAGCGACACTTGCGCGAGACGGTTTTCACAGCCAGGACCGGCAAGTGCATCAACACTCGGCGGAAGGAGCTCGGCGGCGTGACGTGCATGACGGAGTGCCTCTTCGTTCTGGCCGAGTCCAGCCTCGGCGATCGCTAGTTGACCAAGGAGGTTGGGGTCATTTGGCCGCGGCACGAGCGCAAGCAGTGCCGAGCGCTTTGCCTCCGCATTGGCCTGACGCTGCTCGTTTACCTTACCTGCCGAATAAGCAGCTGCTGCCAGGGTGAGCCAGAAATCCGGCATTCTCTTTGCCTCGTCGGTCGCTTTTGCGACGAAGGCTTTAGCTCCATTGTAATCTCTTTCTATGAAGTAGAGCCAGAGCCGTGCGGACTGGTAATCCATGTCGTCCTTATCCTGGATTGAGTCGAGCGCAGCATGCGCTTCTTCTAGATTCCCCACCCCGAGTGCCGCTTCGTTCTTCACTACCAAAAGTCGCGGTTTTGCTCCACGCACGCGCGCGATAGCTGCATTCGCAACGCGCTCGGAATCGGCGAATCGCCTCAAGCCGGAATACGTTTGCACGAGATTAGTAGCGAGCGCCGCATTCTGAGGATCAAGCTCAACTGCTTTTTCGCCATTGCGAATTGACGCCGCAAACTGCCCCAAACGGCGTTGGACCAACGAAGCCAGGGTAAAGAACTCAACTTCATGAGGCGCGGAAGAAGGAATACTCGATAACTCCTGTTCGGTCCGTCGGTAGTCGCTCAACCCATGATAATAGTATCGAGCAAGAGCAAGGCGTGCTTCTTCGCGATTTGGCTCCAGCCGCAACGCTGTCTCCGCTGCATCTTTCGCGGCAGCGAGATGCTGCGGCGAATGATCTTTTCCAAAACGGTAGTGTAAGGCGTAAACCTCATTCAGCAGGCAATAGGCGAGAGTGAACTTTGGGTCGCGAGCGATCGCCTCGTTGAGAAGACCGACGGCAACGCTCCAACTTTCGCGCGGCATAACTTCGCCTTTGCCGCGCCAGGCGGCCTGGGCGCGGAGATAAAGATCGTAGGCTTGCAAATCCTCCGTGGGTTGCCTCCAAATCTCGGCCTTTTCGCCGGTGGAGAGAGTTGCTTTTAGTTGAGCTGCGATGGTCTGCGCGAGCTCACTCTGGAGCGCGAAGATGTCCTCTAATTTGCGGTCGTATTGCTCCGCCCAAATCTGGCTGTCCGTCTGAGTATCGATAAGCTGGGCGTTAATCCGCACGCGATCGCCGGAAATCTGCACGCTCCCCTCCAGCACGTTCGCAACACCCAAATCGCGCCCGATCTGTTTCATGTTTCTATTTTTTCCACGGTAGGGCGCGACACCACTGCGGCTGATGACCTTGAGATCTCCCACTTTGCCGAGATCGGTCAGAATATTGTCCTGAACACCATCGGCAAAGTATGACGGAGAGGTGTTGTCACCACCCAGGTTTTCGAAGGGCAGCACGGCGATACTTTTCCGGGTATCCGACGCTGGTGCACCGACTCCGCGCCCCCGCATGCTCGCCGCCTCCCGGGCATTTTGTTGAGACCGAATCCAAAACGCGGACAGAACTCCGGCTACCACAATCAGGACACCCGCGCTGGCGACGAGACGTGATCCATTTCGCTTGACCAGACACTTCGCGCGATAACCAAGGGTAGGATGACGCGCGACAACCGGTTCTCGCGCGAGATGGCGGCAAATATCAGCCGCGAGATCTGCTACAGTGGCATAACGCATCCCGGGTTCCTTGTGCATGGCGAACAGGACGATCGCGTCAAGATCACCGCGCAACAGCCGTGCAGTTTGCGCATCAGAAGCAACCGCACTGGGCGGTGGTGGAACTTGCTCACCTACAACTAAGGCCAGTTCCTCACGCGTGGGATGGGCAGTGGAAAACCGGTGCGGCTTTTGGTCGCTCAACATTTCATAGAGCAGTGCACCTAACGAGTAAATATCAGTCGCGACTGTTATCGGATATCCTTTCGCCTGTTCGGGCGAAGCGCAAATAGGTGTCAGACGCTGCTGTGCCTCGGTCGTCAATTGCGCTGCGTCGTCGTCTTTCGCCAGGAGCTTGGCAATACCGAAATCGAGCAGCTTCGGTTCCCCTTCTGCGTTCACCAAAATATTGCTCGGCTTTATGTCGCGATGAACAACCAGATTCCGATGCGCAAACTCCACCGCGGCGCAAATCTTTAAAAACAACTCCAGTCGTTGACGCGTCGAAAGCGTTTGCGCGACCGCAAATCGGGTCACCGGTGCGCCCACAATGTAGTCCATGATAAAGTAAGGCAGACCGTCGTCGGTCGTGCCCGCGTCGAGCAGCCGCGCGATATTTGGGTGATCGAGTTTGGCCACGATTTGACGTTCCGCTCGGAAGCGGCGCAGAATCTCAGCCGTGTCTGCGCCTCGACTTAGTATCTTAATCGCAACTTGTTTCTCAAACTGACCATCCGCGCGGTCCGCAAGAAAAACTGTGCCCATCCCGCCGCGGCCAAGTTCACGGACGATGACATACGCGCCCACGCGCTCCCCGCCGCGAGGCGGTCCCTCCTGCCAGAAGGTCGAGGCTGCGTTCTGCGCGCAATCTTCGAAGCTGTCGGTACGCTCCTCGAGAAGCGCCTCCGCTTCGGCCAGAAGCGACTCTGCTTCTTCGAGCAAATCGGCTTCTTGACCGCAGCGTTGCTCCACCACGGCAATGCGGGCCGCTGAAGAGTTTTGTTCCAACGCTTCGCCCAGGATGGTTTTCAAACGATCCCAGCGTTGCGGGTCGATGTTTCCTTGCCCGAATCGGGTAATTCTTGTAGCCACGGAGAATTTGAATCCCTAATTCGCAGATAGTTCTCGCCGAAGCCAAATTTTCGCCAGGGTCCAGTCACGCTTCACTGTAGCCTGCGAAATTTCCAGTAATTCGGCCGTTTCCTCGACCGTCAGCCCGGCGAAAAATCGCAGTTCGACGATTCGCGCCTGTCGCTCGTCCAGAGCTTCAAGCGCCTGCAACGCCTGGTCGAGCGCAGTCACATCAATTTTGCGGCTATCGTAAAATTCGAGAGTAAGTCTCAAAGGATCCGACCCGCCGCGTTTCAAACGGTGTCGCGCGACCGCGTAGTTGGTCAGCGTCTGTCGCATCACTCGCGCGAAGATTCCGATAAAGTGACTACGATTTTGCCAGACAAGATTCTCCTCGCCAATCAGGCGAAGGAAAGCCTCATGCACGAGCGCGGTCCGCTGAAGAGTATGAGCAGTCCGCTCGCCGCGCAGAAAGGTCTCGGCCAGACGACGCAAGTCTTCGTAAACTTCCGGCATCATCTCGCTAATCGCGGCGGCATCGTTACGCTCGGCATGATTCGCCTCACCCACCAAAGGCGGAGTCAACGGCGCCGCTGGCGACGGCATGGGCCTCTCGGTGCGAACCCTTGCCATAACGGCAAAGCCTAACGCATGTCGTGCCGAGGCGTCCAGCCAGACCTCATCGCCCCGCGCGTTGATGTCTTGTCGCAGCTCTACAGCGCTTCGCACCACAACCGGATTGACACTACAATTCTTTCTTCGCGCGCTGTGTGGACAGGACCGCCCATTCAACATGGGCGGTCCTGCACATGCACCGGGCTCAGTGCCGGCCTCAATCTTTCGTTGGCGATGATTCAGGAAGATTATTGCGTGGCAGCATTGGTTGGCCAGGAGTTAATCTTCGTTAAATTTTAGCGAGCCCAACGCCCCATGCGCTTCTCGCACGAA
>Ga0081455_10007274_pt1 | contig 11682 bp, 8 predicted proteins | sample TabmetS3T2R1_FD_70207 | JGI IMG/M metagenome (GOLD analysis project Ga0081455, IMG submission 70207) | Tabebuia heterophylla rhizosphere microbial communities from the University of Puerto Rico - S3T2R1 | ecosystem: Host-associated > Plants > Roots > Rhizosphere ...
GCCACTTCGCGCAGCTACCGCTATCGGCTGCTGGCGCGGCGGGCGCCCAGCCCCTTCGAGCGCGGCCGGGCGCTCTGGTGGCCGCACCGGGTCGACCGCGGGGCGCTCGACGCCTGCGCGGCGACGATCGTCGGCCAGCACGACTTCACCGCCTTCACTCCCACCCAGACCGACCACGTCCACTTCCACCGCAAGGTGCTGGCGGCCTCTTGGGACGACGAACCGGGCGACGTCCTCTCCTTCCGGGTCAGCGCCGACGCCTTCATGCGCAACATGGTCCGGGCGCTGGTCGGGACGATGCTCGAGGTCTCCTCCGGCCGCCGCGACGTCGCGGGCTTCGCGGCGCTCTTGGCCGGAGCCCCGCGCAGTGCCGCCGGCGACACCGCTCCCCCCCACGGCCTCTACCTGGAATCGGTCGCCTACGACTAAATTTGGGGAAATGGCCACCGAACAGCACCTGCGCGACCTGGCGCTGCTGCGCAAGGTCCGCGACCGGATCGACCGCGAGTACGCCCAGCCGCTCGACGTCGAGGCGCTCGCCCGCGGCGCCCACATGTCAGCCGGCCACCTCAGCCGCCAGTTCAAGCTCGCCTACGGCGAGTCGCCCTACAGCTACCTGATGACCCGCCGGATCGAGCGGGCGATGGCGCTGCTGCGGCGCGGCGACCTCAGCGTCACCGAGGTCTGCTTCGAGGTCGGCTGCTCCTCGCTGGGCACCTTCAGCACCCGCTTCAGCGAGCTGGTCGGGATGCCGCCCAGCGCCTACCGCCAGCGGGCTGCCGACGAGGCGGCGGGGATCCCGGCCTGTGTCGCCAAGCAGGTGACGAGACCGATCAGGAATCGAGAAGCGCCAGTTCCGAGCCGCGCCTAAGGTGATCGCCATGGACATTCAAATTCACAGCACGATGCTCCCCCACAACGACCCCGAGGCCACTCTGGCCTTCTACCGCGACACGATGGAGTTCGAGATCCGCAACGACGTCGAGTACGGCGGCATGCACTGGATCACCGTCGGCCCGCCGAACCAGCCCGGCACCTCGATCGTCCTCTATCCGCCCGAAGCGACCCCCGGGCTCACCGACGACGAGCAGCGGACGATCGCCGAGATGATGGCCAAGGGCACCTTCGCCAGCATCAACCTCGCGACGCCCGACGTCGACGGCACCTTCGAGCGGCTGCAGGCCGGCGAGGCCGAGGTCGTGCAGGAGCCGACTGACCAGCCCTACGGCGTCCGCGACTGCGCCTTCCGCGACCCCGCCGGCAACCTGCTCCGCATCCAGCAGCTCTCCTGAAAGCGGAAGCCGACAGCCACGACCTGATCCGGGTCCACGGAGCGCGCGGGAACAACCTCAAGGACATCAGCGTCGAGCTGCCGAAGCGCCGGCTGACCGCCTTCACCGGGGTCTCCGGCTCGGGCAAGAGCTCACTCGTCTTCGCGACGATCGCCGCCGAGTCGCAGCGGCTGATGAACGAGACCTACAGCACCTTCGTCCAGGGCTTCATGCCCAACATGGCGCGGCCGGAGGTCGACGTGCTGGAAGGGCTGACGACGGCGATCATCGTCGACCAGGAGCGGATGGGCTCGGACCCCCGCTCCACGGTCGGCACCGCGACCGACGCCAACGCGCTGCTGCGGATCCTCTTCAGCCGGCTCGGCAAGCCCCACATCGGCTCGCCCAGCGCGTACTCGTTCAACGTCGCCTCGGTGCGCGGGAGCGGCGGGATCACGGTTGAACGCGGCGAGAAGACCCGGACCGAGAAGGCGTCCTTCTCGCGAACCGGCGGCATGTGCCCGCACTGCGAGGGGCGTGGCTCGGTCAGCGACTACGACCTCACGGCGCTCTACGACGAGAGCAAGTCGCTGAACGAAGGCGCCCTGACGATCCCCGGCTACAGCATGGACGGCTGGTACGGCCGCATCTTCCGGGGCAGCGGCTACTTCAACCCGGACAAGCCGATCCGCAAGTTCAACAAGAGGGAGCGGCATGACCTCCTCTACAAAGAGCCGACCAAGATCAAGGTCGAGGGGATCAACCTGACCTATCAGGGGCTGATCCCGCAGATCGAGAAGTCGTTTCTCAGCAAGGACCGGGAAGCGATGCAGCCGCACATCCGGCGATTCGTCGATCGGGCGATCACCTTCACCGTCTGCCCGGAGTGCGACGGGACCCGGCTCAGCGAGGGGGCCCGCTCCTCGAAGATCGGCACGGTCAACATCGCCGACGCCTGCGCGATGCAGATCTCCGACCTCGCCGAGTGGGTGCGCGGGATCGACGAGCCCTCGGTAGCGCCACTGCTGGAGGGGCTGCAGGCGAGCCTCGACTCGTTCGTCGAGATCGGCCTCGGCTACCTATCGCTCGACCGGCCGGCCGGCACGCTCTCGGGCGGCGAGGCGCAGCGGACGAAGATGATCCGCCAGCTCGGCTCCTCGCTGACCGACGTCACCTACGTCTTCGACGAGCCGACGATCGGCCTCCATCCCCACGACATCGAGCGCATGAACGGGCTGCTGCTGCGGCTGCGCGACAAGGGCAACACGGTGCTCGTCGTCGAGCACAAGCCGGAGACGATCGCGATCGCCGACCACGTCGTCGACCTCGGTCCCGGCGCCGGCACCGGCGGCGGCGAGGTGGTGTTCGAGGGCACGGTCGCCGGGCTGCGCAAGGGCAAGACGCTGACCGGCCGCCACCTCGACGACCGCGCGACGCTGAAGCAGGAGGTGCGCACCTCGACCGCGGTGCTCGAGGTGCGCGGCGCCGACACCCACAACCTGCAGAACGTCGACCTCGACATCCCACTCGGCGTGCTGGTGGTGGTGACCGGCGTCGCCGGCTCGGGCAAGAGCTCGCTGATCGACGGCTCGGTCGCCGGCCGCGACGGCGTCGTCGTGATCGACCAGGACGCGATCCGGGGCTCGCGCCGCAGCAACCCCGCCACCTACACCGGCCTCCTCGATCCGATCCGCAAAGCCTTTGCCAAATCCAACGGCGTCAAGCCGGCGCTGTTCAGCGCCAACTCCGAGGGCGCCTGCCCCAACTGTAACGGCGCCGGCGTCATCTACACCGAATTGGCGGTGATGGCGACCGTCGCCTCGACCTGCGAGGAGTGCGAAGGCAAGCGCTACCAGGCCGAGGTGCTCGAGTACGAGCTCGGCGGCAAGGACATCAGCGAGGTCCTGGCGATGCCGGTCGCCGCGGCCGAGGAGTTCTTCGCCGACGGCGACGCCAAACTGCCCGCCGCCCACAAAATCCTCGCCCGGCTCGACGACGTCGGGCTCGGCTACCTCAGCCTCGGCCAGCCGCTGACGACCCTCTCCGGCGGCGAGCGCCAGCGGCTCAAGCTGGCGACCCAGATGGCCGACAAAGGCGACGTCTACGTCCTCGACGAGCCGACCACCGGCCTCCACCTCGCCGACGTCGAGCAGCTTCTCGGCCTCCTCGACCGCCTCGTCGACTCCGGCAAGTCGGTGATCGTGATCGAGCACCACCAGGCGGTGATGGCGCATGCCGACTGGATCGTCGACCTCGGGCCGGGGGCGGGGCATGACGGCGGCAAGGTTGTGTTCGAGGGGACGCCGGCGGATTTGGTCGCGAAGCGGTCGACGCTGACCGGCGAGCATTTGGCGGGGTACGTTCGGGCCTGAGAGCGGCGTCTTCGGCGAGCGGGCGGGGTCCAGCTGTTCCTTATCCCCACCATTCGGGGATAAGGAACAGCCCGACGACAGACCTTGGTCCCTTGTCAGCTTTGAACAAGGGGGGTGGGCCCTTCGTTTCGTTCGGCGATCGCCCCCGCAAACCCCGATCTCTAGCCCGCCCCCACCGGCGCGCTCTCCTCCGCATCCACCCGCTGCCGAATCGGCGGCTCGAGCACCCGGCTGAGCATCGGCACCTCGAGGAACCCCTCGACGCTCGCGTACAGCATCGCGATCCGCGGCAGGTCGGCCACCTCGTCGATCACAACCGAGCGGGGGACCCATTCGGGGCCGAACTTCTGGTTGAAGTCGCGCAGGCTCTGGATCTGGAAGAAGGGGTTGAGGCCTTTGGCCATCAGCCGCTGCAGGCGGCCGGCGAGGCCGGCGTCCTCGGCCGAGTCGAGCAGGCGGCCCCAGGCGGCGAAGTTGAGCGAGAGGCGCTTGAAGCCGCGGGCGCCGAGCGCGACCGCGGCTTTGGCGATCAGGAACTCGGTCATCCCGTTGGTCGAGTCGGGGCGCCGGCGCATCAGGTCGAGCGAGTAGCCCGGTTCGTCGCCGTAGACCGGGACGAAGCGAAGGAAGCCCTCGACCCGGCCGCCGTCGCGGGCGCGGGCGACGGCGAGGACGAAATCGGCGCTGGTGCCCTCGACGTCCTCGCCGAGCTCCATCGTGAAGCCGCGCTCCGGTGCCCCTTTGCGCCATTCTTCGCTGATCTCGTTGAGCTCGGCGACCAGCTCGGGGCTCGCCTCGTTCTCGGCCATCAGCTCGAAGCTGTGCTTTTTCTCGACGTGCTTGACCGCCGCCCGGACCGCCTTGCGCTCCGGCCCTTCGAGGCTGAAGTTGGCGAGCCGCAGGATCGCCTCGTCGCCGAGGTAGATCACGTGCATGCCGCGCTCGCGGTAGAGCTCGGCGTCGGCCTCGCGGACGGCGAAGAAGGCGACCCGCCAGCCGCGCTCGGCGCAGAAGGAGAGGAACTCGTCGATCGTCCGCCCCTCGGCGGCCGGCGGCCCGATCGGGTCGGCGGCGACCATCGCCGTCCCCCGCACGTAGAGATAGGCGATCAGCGACTGGCCATCGGCCGAGAAGAAATAGTTCTTGTCCTGGCGCAGGGCGAAGTAGTCGAGCGTGTCGTCACCCCAGCGGCGGACGATCTGCTCGGCGTGCCGGCGTAGGTCGGGGGTCGGCGGCTCGGCCTGGACGAAGGTGCGGAAGACGAGGTAGAGCAGGGTCAGCAGGCCGACGATGCCGATCACCAGCAGCGCCGTTTCGAAGAAGTCGTGGAAGACGTTGCGGTGGAAGGTGTAGGGGCCGTCGAGGCCGATCAGCCCGAGGTAAGCGGTTTCGACGTTGCCCCAGAAGGTCAGGTCCGGGGTGACGTGCTTGCGCTCGGCGAACAGCGTGATCGAGGTGAAGACGAAGACGAACAGGAGGTAGACGGGGACGAAGACGATCGCCTGGGTCAGCGAGCCCGGGTCGCCCTTGGCGCGGAAGTCGGTGCGGAACCAGATCAGCGCCAGCACCATCGCCACCGAGAGCAGGACCGAGATCGGGTCGGGACCGTGCAGGAGGTGGACGACGGCGGCGAGGACGAAGAGGAAGACCGCGCAGGTCCAGGCGCGGCGCTTGCCACGGCTCAGCCCGCGGGCGACGCCGATGATCCCCAGGCCGATCGCGACCGAGAGGATGAGGCCGGCGGAGCGCCCGCCGCTGTGGACGAACGACAGGTGGCCGAGGGAGAAGCGGATCGAAGTTGCGGTGGGGAGGAGGCTGAAGATCGCGACGATCACCGACGCCCAGGCAATCCAACGCAGGCTGCGCGGCCGCCGGGTCAGGGGTGGCGCCGCGGTGGTCGGGGCCAGTTCGGCCGGCGGCTCGGCAGCCGCCGTCGCTGCCTCGCCACCCGCCAGGTCGGCCGCCGTCGGCGCGCCCTCGCTCGCCACCGCCGCCGAGCTGTCGGCGCCCTCGCGCCCCTCGGGACGCAGGGTCGGGAAGAGGATCACGTCGCGGATCGCCTCGGCGCCGGAGATGAGCATCACCAGGCGGTCGAGGCCGATGCCGAGGCCGCCGGTGGGTGGGAGGCCGTACTCGAGCGCTTTGACGTAGTCCGCGTCGACCGGTTCGCCCTCTTCGTCGCCGCCCGCCTGCAGATCGGCCTCGGTCTGGAAGCGTTCGGCCTGGTCGACCGGGTCGTTCAGCTCGCTGTAGGCATTGGCGAGCTCGCGGCCGGCGACGACGAGCTCGAAGCGCTCGGTCAGTTCGGGGTCGTCGCGGTGGGCGCGCGCGAGGGGCGAGACTTCGCGCGGGTGGTCGATCACGAAGGTCGGCTCGATCAGCAGGTGCTCGGAGCTGTCGTCGTAGACCTCGGACATGATTTTCCCCGAGCCCCAGACGTCGAGGTAGGGGACGCCGCGCTCGTCGGCGATCTTCCGTGCCTCGGTGACCGCCATCGAGGGGTGCATCTCGACCCCGGCGTTTTCCTTGATCAGCTCGGCCATCGTCGCCCGCCGCCAGGGCGGCTTGAGGTCGACCTCGCGGTCGCCGATCTTCACCAGAGTCGTACCGATCGCCTCCAAACAGCAACGCTCGACGATCGCCTCGGTCAGGTCCATCATGTCGTGGTAGTCGCCGAACGCCTGGTAGGCCTCGAGCAGCGTGAACTCGGGGTTGTGGCGGGTGTCGAGGCCCTCGTTGCGGAAGACGCGGCCGATCTCGAAGACGCGGTTCATGCCGCCGACGATCAGCCGCTTGAGGTTCAGCTCGAGCGCGATCCGCAGCGTCATGTCGATGTCGAGCGCGTTGTGGTGGGTGATGAACGGTTTCGCCGCGGCGCCGCCGGCCTGGTCGAGCAGGACCGGCGTCTCGACTTCGCGGAAGCCGCGGTCGAGCAGCGTCTGCCGGGTCGCCGAGATCACCGCCGAGCGGATCGCGAAGACCCGCCGCGAGTCTTCGTCGAGCATCAGGTCGAGGTAGCGCTGGCGGTAGCGGGTCTCGGGATCGGTGACCCCGTGGCGGATGTCGGGCAGCGCCCGCAGGCTCTTCGAGAGCAGCTCGAACTTCGCCACCCGGACCGAGAGCTCGCCCTTGTCGGAGGCGATCACCGTCCCCTCGACCCCGACCCAGTCGCCGAGGTCGAGGTCGGAGAACTGGTGCAGCTCGTCGGAGCCGACCGCGTCGGCGGAGACCAGCAGCTGGATCTGGCCGGTCTCGTCGCGGAGGTCGGCGAAGTCGAGGCTGCCGTGGCGGCGCGCGCCGAGGATCCGGCCGGCGATCCGCACCGCCTTGCCGGTGTCCTCGCCGGCGGCCAGCCCGTCGAACTCCTCGTGGATCGCCGCCGCGCTCGAGTCGCGGTCGAAGCGGACCGGGTAGGGATCGACGCCGCGCCCGCGCAGCGCCTCGAGCTTGGCCAGCCGGTGGGCCCGCGTCTCCTCCTGGAACTCGCGCGCCTCGGGCGCATCCGGCGCGTCCGGCTCCCGCACGTTCTCCCCAGAGCTCATCGGTCGCGATCCTAGGTAACGGCGGGGGCGGAACCGCCTGCTTGGACGGATTGCGGCGGCTGCGACTGCTGGCGGGAGAGGATCGCCATCCCGACCCCGGCGGCCCCCAGCGCGGCGAGCGTCGCGAGGATGTCGCCGATGCCGGCGTCGAGCGTCTCCTGCAGCAGGGTGACGCCGAGGACGACGCTGGTGATCGGGTCGAAGGCCATGCTGGTCGCCACCGCCGGGGCGAGGGCGCCGGTGTTGAGCGCCAGCTGGTTGAGCGTCATCGAGGCGTAGCCGACGACGGCGAGCGCGTAGAGGTGCCAGGTGGTGAAGATCGTCAGCACGCCGTCGTCGAGCTGGTCGACCACCGCCTTGGTCAGTGCGGCCGAGAGCGCGAAGAGAACTCCGGTCGCGACTCCGAGGAAGGCCGCCCGCCGGGGGGCCGGCCCGCGCTGGCCGAGCAGGAAGAGCGGCACGCAGGCGGCGACGCAGGCGGCGCCGGCGACGAGCCACTCGCCGAGCGGCGCGTCGGCGCGGCCGCCAGAAGGGTTGGCGATCGTCAGGAAGGCGACCAGCGCCGCGGTCACCAGCAGCGCCGCCCCGATGTCGATCCGCCGCACCCGCTGGCCGGTCAGCCGCGCCCCGAGCGGCAGCGCGAAGACGACGCTCGCGACCAGGAGCGGCTGGACCACTGCCAGCCGCCCGAAGCCGAGCGCCGCCGCCTGGCAGCCGAAGCCGAGCGCGTCGGCGCCGACGCCGGCGAGCCAGACCGGCCGCCGCGCCATCTGGATCAGCAGGCCGGAGCTGGGCCCGCTCGCCGGCTCTTCCAGCCCCGCGCGCTGCTGTAGCACGGTCCCGAGCGCGAACAGCAGTGCCGCGGCGAGGGCTAGGGCGATGTCCACAGGCGGCCACGATACGGGTGGCCGCGGAGGCGGAGATACGTGGTATTCCTACTATTTGACAGCCGAATGGAGCCAAGGAAGCCGAGGAGCAGAGCCGAGCGATGAGCACCGTCACCGAAGTCCCCACCCCGTATGAGATTCCGCAGGAAGCGCGCGACTTGCGTGACATGGTCGGGCGCCTGGCGCAGGAGCGGATCGCGCCGCGGGCCGCCGAGATCGACCGCACCGCCTCCTACCCCTGGGACGTGCGTGAGCTGCTCGCCTCCCACGACGTCCTCGGGCTGCCCTTCGCGACCGACGTCGGCGGCACCGGCACCGGCACCCTGGTGCTGCAGATGGCGGTCGAGGAGATCGCCAAGGTCTGCGCCTCCTCGGCGCTGATCCTGATGATCCAGGAGCTGGGGACGCTGCCGATCCAGCTGTTCGGCTCCGAGGAGCAGAAACAAAGGTGGCTGCCGAAGTGCGCCAGCGGCGAGTGGTCGCCGGCCTTCTGCCTCTCAGAGCCCGAGGCCGGCTCCGACCCGGCGGCGATGCGCACCCAGGCCGTCAAGGACGGCGACGAATGGGTGATCAACGGGCAGAAGGCATGGATCACCAATGCCTCGATCGCCGACTTCTACGTCGTCTTCGCCACCACCGACCGCGAGAACCGCCGCACCTCCTGCTTCGTCGTCCCCAAGGAGGCGCCGGGCTTCGACCCCGGCGCGCTCGAGCACAAGCTCGGGATCAAGGGCTCGCCGACCGGCTCGCCCTCCTTCACCGACGTCCGCGTCCCGCACGAGAACCTGATCGGCGAGGAGGGCAAGGGCCTCTCGATCGCCCTCGGCACGCTCGAGCGGACCCGCCTCGGCGCCGCCGCCCAGGCGGTCGGCATCGCCCAGGGCGCCACCGACTTCGCCAACGAGTACGCGAAGGAGCGGATCGCCTTCGGCAAGCCGATCAACAACCTGCAGGGGATCCAGTTCAAGCTTGCCGACATGGAGGCGGGCACCGCCGCCGCCCGCGAGCTCCTCTACAAAGCCTGCGCCCTGGCCGACAAGCAGCCACGCCCGGCCGAGCTCCCCAAGTACACCTCGATGGCGAAGCTGATCGCCGGCGACAACGCGATGAAGGTGACGGTCGAGGCGGTCCAGGTGCTCGGCGGCTACGGCTACGTCAACGAGTACCCGGTCGAGCGGATGATGCGCGACGCCAAGATCACCCAGATCTACGAGGGCACCCAGGAGATCCAGCGGGTGGTGATCGCCCGCAGCATGGCCTGACCGACGGTTGTCGCAAGCGGCAGGGCCTGCGACGCTGAAAGACGCGCCACGCAGAGGAGGAGGGACTGATATGAGCGCACTGCCGGATCGCTCCGCGGCACCGCGGATGAGCGACTACGACGCGGAAAAAGCGGGATTCCGCCTGGCGGTGCCAGAGGTCTTCAACCCGGTCATCGACATCGTCGAGAAGTGGGCCGCCGAGGCGCCGGACGACCTCGCCTTGGTCTCCCTCGACGGACAGGGCGAGACGGTCGCCGAACAGACCGTCGCCGACCTGGCGCGGGAATCGCGCCGCGCCGCGCGTGCCTTCCTCGACGCCGGGATCGGCAAGGGCGACCGTGTGTTCATCATGCTGCCGCGCGTGCCGGCCTGGTACACGGCGATGCTCGGCGCGATCCGGATCGGGGCCGTGGTGATGCCGGCGCCGAACATGCTGACCCCGCGTGACATCGGCTACCGGGTGAAGACCGCCGGCGCGAGCGTGGCGATCACCGACGGCAGTGGAGCCGAGCGACTCGACGCGGTCGAGGATGGGCTGGACAGCCTGCGCCTGCGGATCGCCTGGGGCGGTGGGGGAGACGGTTGGCTCGATCTCGACGAGTTGCTCGACGCCGCCGGCGACGGCGACACCCCGGCCGACCCGACCGCCGCGACCGATCCGATGATCATCTTCTTCACCAGCGGCACCGTCAGCTATCCGAAGATGGTCCAGCAGCCGGCCTCATACGGGCTCGGCCACACGACGACCGCGCGCTTCTGGCATGACCTGCGGCCCGGCGATCGGCATTGGACGGTCTCCGACACCGGCTGGGCGAAGGCCGCCTGGGGCGGCCTGTTCGGCCAGTGGCACGAGCGGGCGACCGTCGTCCAGGTGGCGCTCGGGAAGCCCGACGCCGACACCGTCCTGGGGATCGTCGCGGGCGCCGAGATCACTTCCTTCTGCGCCCCGCCGACGCTCTATCGCCTCCTCGTCCAGGGGGACTTCGCCAAGCATGACCTCGCGAAGCTGCGCCACTGCACCAGCGCCGGGGAGCCGCTCAATCCGGAGGTGATCCGCGCCTGGGCGGACGGCACCGACGGGCTGACCGTCTACGACGGCTACGGCCAGTCGGAGACGGTCGCGATGGTCGCCAACTACCGCTGCCTGCCCGTGCGACCTGGATCGATGGGGAAGCCGGTGCCGGGGTGGGACGTCGACGTGTTCGACGACGAGGGGGTCCGCTGCGCCGACGACGTCGTCGGCAACATCGCCGTCCGGCTCGAGGGCGCCCGCCCGGTCGGCCTCTTCGACGAGTACCTCGGCGACGAGGAGGCGAACGCCAGGTCGTTCCGCAACGGCCTCTACTACAGCGGTGACAAAGCCTGGCGCGACGGCGACGGCTACCTCTGGTTCGAGGGCCGCGACGACGACGTGATCACCTCCTCGGCCTACCGGATCGGCCCCTTCGAGGTCGAGTCGGCGCTGGTCGAGCACGAGGCCGTCGTCGAGGCGGCGGTGGTCGGCAAGGACGATCCGGAGCGGACCCAGATCGTCTGTGCCTTCGTCATCCTCGCCGCCGGTCGCGAGGGCGACGCAACGCTCGCCAAGGAGCTCCAGGACTTCGCCAAGAACCTCACCGCGCCCTACAAGTACCCCCGCGAGATCCACTTCGTCGACGAGCTCCCGAAGACCATCAGCGGCAAGATCCGACGGTCTGAGCTGCGCGACCAACTCCGGGCAGGCGCCTATGACTGATCACTCGGCCGGGACGACCGTCGCGACCAGCCCGGTGACGACGTCATAAACGTGGCCGGAGATCCGCAGCCGCGGTGAGATCGCCTTGGATCCGCGCAGGCGATCGACGTCCGCGGCGACCGACGCGGTCGGATCGGCGATCGCGCGCTCGCGCAGGACCGCCTCGTCGACGCCGACCCGCGCCGCGTAGGCCCGGCGAAAGTCGTCGTCGCCGAGGGCCGCGGCGCCGCACTGGGTGTGGTGGAGGACCGCCACCTCAAAGAGGTCACCGTCGGGCAGCACGTTCTCGGCGATCTGCGAGATGAAGGCGACGTCGTCGATCACCTCCGGGGTGACCCTGCCGCCGACGTTGCGGACGACGATCGCATCGCTGAGCTCGAGACCGAGGATGTGGGCCGGGTCGACCCGCGGGTCGAGGCAGCCGATCACGAAGACCCGCAGGGTCGGCAGGACGACGGCGCCCTCGTGTCCGCCCGCGGCGGCGAAGTCGCGATTGCGCGCCAGCGCGGTCGCGAAGGAGCCGGGCTCGGGGCTCTGGCTGTCAGGTGGCTGCTGCTGGTCGGTGGGGGTCCGGGTGTTCATCGGCCGTCTCCTTGGTTCGTTCTTGGGTGGG